>Ga0075163_10001170_pt1 | contig 35057 bp, 26 predicted proteins | sample JI1023141ADNA_FD_71478 | JGI IMG/M metagenome (GOLD analysis project Ga0075163, IMG submission 71478) | Wastewater effluent complex algal communities from Wisconsin, to seasonally profile nutrient transformation and Carbon sequestration -... | ecosystem: Engineered > WWTP > Effluent > Algae...
CAGGACGACCTGGCCCTCAGGCTGGTGCTGGAGCTCTTCTCGCCGGCCGGGCTCGACGCGCTGCGCGACAAGCTGCGCGCCATGCCGCCCAAGAAACGCTCGGCCACGCTCACCCAGTTCGACGCCGAGTTCGACCGCTACCGGGCCACCGTCACGCCGACGCTGGCCTTCTTGCAGGGCCGCGACCCGACCCTCGCCCACCGCATCACCAGCCGCATGCTACTGCCCGAGGGGCCGCGCTTCGCCTCGCTCGACGTGTACTACGACCCCGACGGCGGCGACCCGCTGGCCTGGGCCTTCGGCGCCCTGGGCGTGCAGGACAAGGCCCGCCACCTGGCCACGCTCTACCTCAACGACCTCGCCGACGTGCTGCGCGAGGCCGCCGACCCGCGCTTCGAGTTCGTCCGCTACGCCGAATCGCTGGCGATGGCCCAGCCCAGCTTCGAGCCGCTGGCCCGCGCCCTGGCCGCCCCGCCCACGCTTGTCGACGACACCCTGCGCCGCCTCACCCTCGACACCCTGGCCCGCCACGCGCCGCAGGTGGTGCTGCTGTCGGTGCCGTTTCCGGGCTCGGTGTATGCCGCCTTCCGCATCGCCCAGACCATCAAGGCCCACGACCCGTCCATCGTCACGGTGCTGGGCGGCGGCTTCGTGAACACCGAGCTGCGCGAGCTCAGCGAACCCCGCGTGTTCGACCATTTCGATTTCATCACGCTGGACGACGGCGAGCGCCCGCTCGTGGCGCTGCTCGAACACCTGGCCGGCAAGCGCGGCAAGTCGCGCCTGGTGCGCACCTACCTCCGTGAAGACGGTGCGGTGCGCTACCTCAACCTCGCCGAGCCCGACATCCCCTTCGCCGAGGTCGGCACGCCCACCTGGGACGGCCTGCCGCTGGACGGCTACCTGTCGATCCTCGACATGCTCAACCCGATGCACCGGCTGTGGTCCGACGGGCGCTGGAACAAGCTCACCGTGGCCCACGGCTGCTACTGGAAGAAGTGCAGTTTCTGCGACGTAAGCCTCGACTACATCGGCCGCTACGACACCGCCAGCGCCGAGCTGCTGGTGGACCGCATCGAGGCGGTGGTGGCCGAGACCGGCCAGACCGGCTTCCACTTTGTCGACGAAGCCGCCCCGCCCAAGATGCTCAAGGCGCTGGCCGACGAGCTGGCCCGCCGCGGCCGCACGATATCGTGGTGGGGCAACATCCGCTTCGAGAAATCCTTCACCCCCGAACTCTGCCGCCAGCTCGCCGACAGCGGCTGCATCGCCATCTCGGGCGGCCTCGAGGTGGCCTCCGACCGCCTGCTCAAGCTGATGCAGAAGGGCGTCTCGGTGGACCAGGTGGCCCGCGTCACCAAGGGCTTCTCGGACGCCGGCATCCTGGTGCACGCCTACCTGATGTACGGCTTCCCTACGCAAACCGTGCAGGACACCGTGGACGCCCTCGAATACGTGCGCCAGCTCTTCGACGCCGGCTGCATCCAGTCGGGCTTCTTCCACCGCTTCGTGTGCACCGTGCATTCGCCGGTCGGCCAGAAGCCCGAGGATTTCGGCGTGCGCCTCAAGCCGCTGCCGCCGATCAGCTTCGCCAAAAACGACGTCGGCTTCATCGACCCCACCGGCGTCGACCACGACGCCCTCGGCGTGGCCCTCAACAAGGCGCTGTACAACTACATGCACGGCATCGGGCTCGACCAGGACGTGCGCAGCTGGTTCGACATGAAGGTGCCGAAGACCCGCGTGCCGCGCAACTTTATCGGGCGGGCGCTGGGCTGCTGAAGCGGGCCAAGCCCATCCTCATACAGGGCGGACATGATCGCCCGCGGAGAGCCCGATGATCTGTGCCGATTCAGCCGGCTGCGTGCGAGCAAGCTCGCACCTACACGCGCCCAAGCGCTGGCGCGGGCCATAACCAACCCGACCAGGCCAATCCCCCTGTGGGGCGAACTTGTTCGCCCGCGGCGATTCCCCCGACTTCCTTGGGCAAGGGGAGACACGGCTTTCACTTTTGTGCCGGCGGGGGTAAGGTCGGCCCGGAACTCGACGGCCGGCGCACTGCCCAAGCCGCTGCCTTCAACTCTCCCTCGTCCCGACGGCCCCGCTCGCCATGTCTGCCCACCCGCTGAAAATCCACCACCACCCGGCCAGGCGCAAGAGCCAGCGGCCGCCGCTGCTCTTCGTCCACGGCGGCTACACCAACGCCCGCTGCTGGGAGCACAACTTCATCCCCTACTTCCAGCAAAAGGGCTACGACTGCCACGCGCTTGACCTCTCCGGCCACGGCGAGAGCGGCGGGCACGACCAGCTGCACGACTTCGGCATCAAGGACTACGCCCGCGACGTCGCCCACGCGGTGAGCCAGCTGCCGGCCAGGCCGGTGCTGATCGGCCACTCGATGGGCACCCTGGTGCTGCGCAACTATCTGTCCGGCGCCCCCGATGCCGCCGCCGGCGTGGCCCTGCTGTCGCCCGTGCCGCCCACCGGCACCGGCGGCTCGGCCAGCCGGCTGGCCCTGCAGCAGCCCGATTTCTTCGCCGAGCTGCCCAACGTGCTCGCCGGCAAGCCCACCGCCAACACCCTCAAGGTGATGGCCAGCGTGTATTTTTCACCCGACGTGCGGCCCGAGGACACCCTGCAGTTCATGCCGATGATCGGCAACGAATCCGACCAGGCCGTCGCCGAAATGGTCACCCTGCCCTTCGCCGCCACCACCCGCACCCCCAGCCTGCCGGCCTTCGTGATGGGCGGCAGCCACGACGCGGTCTTCCCCGTCTCGATGCTGTTCTTCACCGCGCTGCCCTGGAGAGCGCAGTCGGTGACCATCGACCGCGCCGGCCACATGCTCATGCTCGACCCCCAATGGCCCCAGGCCGCCGAGGCGCTGGGCCGCTGGCTCGACAGCCTGCCGCCGCGGGAGGCTTGAGGGCTGCGGCGTTGTAGGTGCGGCTTTTGCAACGCGCAGGGCCGATCACGGCGCGGTCCGAACCGCCCCCTGGGAGATCCCGCTGACGCCTCCGCCGAATGCCATTAAACTAGGCATTCGACATTCAAGGCGAACACCATGGACCACGCCGGCCTGCTCCACGCGCTGCCCTTCCCCGACCAACCCTGCGGCGGCGACCTGAGCTTCTCCGCAGCCTTCGACCAGATCCAGGAAGCCCGCCGTTTCGACGACCCGACCCTCGCCCAGGGCGAGTGGGTGACCGAGGTCAAGGAGGCCGACTGGCGGGGCGTCATCACCCAATGCGAAGCCCTGCTGGCCACGCAGACCAAGGATCTGCGGGTCGCCGGCTGGCTCACCGAGGCCCTCGGCCGGGCCCGCGGGCTGGCCGGCCTGGCCGACGGCCACGCCCTCACCGCGGCCCTGTGCGACGCCTTCTGGAACGACATCCACCCCCAGCCCGACGACGGCGAACTCGAACAGCGCATCGGCGCCCTCGACTGGCTGCTCGCCCAGACCGCCCGCCTGCTGCGCGACATCCCGCTCACCGCCTCGCCCAAGGGGCGCTATTCCCTCGCCGACCTCGAGGCCGCCCGGGCCAACACGCGCAATCCCGGCGGCGCCGACGACAGCGCCCGGCTCACCCTCGACGGCTTCGACGCCGCCCTTCACGACACCCCGGCGCAGCATTTCAGCGACGGCCTGCGCGACGCAGAGCGCCTCAAAGCCGCCCTCGGCAGCCTGCAGGCCACCCTCGACACCCGCCTGGGCGAAGCGGCCCCGGCCTTCGGACCGGCGCTCGACGTGCTCGACGACATCACCCGCAGCCACCGGCGCCATGCGCCTGCCGCCGACACACTCACCGCAGAAACTGCCAACCTCCCCGCGCCGGCCGAAGCCACGCCCGGCGCAGCACCCGCCGCCAGCGGCCCGCCGCGCAACCGCGACGAGGCGCTCCGCCAGCTCGACGAGATCGCCGCCTTCTTCCGCCGCACCGAACCCCACAGCCCGGTCGCCTACCTGGCCGAAAAAGCCGCCCGCTGGGGCAGCATGTCGCTGCACGAATGGCTGCGCAGCGTGGTCAAGGACGACTCGGCGCTGCTGCGGGTCGAGGAACTCCTGGGTGTCGAAGAGCGGGGCAGCGGCGACTGAGCGCCCCCAGGGCCGGGCTCCGCCCAGCCAGCCCCTGTGGAGGGCAAGGAAACTTGGAGCGGCCCTGCGTTTCCTTGAGAGGCGCTCAGCCCGCGATCGGCAGGCTCACCTCCACCCGCAGGCCGCCCAGGCCCGCCGAGCGGCCGAAGCGGAGCGTGCCGCCGTACTGGGCGACGATGTCGCTGACGATCGCCAGCCCCAGCCCGTGGCCGGGCCGGCTCTCGTCGGTGCGCAGGCCGGCGGTGCCGAGCTGGCCGAGCAGCGCCTCGGGCACCCCCGGGCCGTCGTCCTCGACGCTGAACACCAGGTGCTCACCGGCGCCGGCGGGCTCGACCTGCACCCGCACGCGGCCCCGCGCCCACTTGCAGGCGTTGTCGAGCAGGTTGCCGAAGAGTTCGAGCATGTCCTCGCGGTCCACCGGCAGGCCTTCGTCCGGGGCGTCGAGCTCGATGGCGACGCGCCCCTCGCCGTGCAGCCGCTGCAGCACATCGACGAGCACCGCCAGCTGGCTGCGGATCTCGAAGTTCGACCCCACCGGGCCGCCGCCCGACAGCCGCGCCCGGTGCAGCTCGCGCTCCATCGTCTCGCGCATGCTCTCGAGCTGGGCGTGCAGCCGGGCGGCCAGCGCCGGGTCGCCGTGGCGGCCGATCTCGTCGGCGTCCTGGGCCAGCACCGCCAGCGGCGTCTTGAGGGCGTGGGACAGGTTGCCCACCGCGTGGCGGATGCGGGTGAGGCGCTGGGTGTGGTGGTGGGCCAGCCGGCTGACCGCGTCGAGCATGGGCTGGACTTCGGCCGGCGCGGTGGCGTCGATCGGCACCACCTCGCCGCGCTCCAGGCGCCGGCAGGCGGCCACCGCCTCGTCGAGGGGCGCCAGGCCCTGGACCAGCACCCGGCGCTGCAGGATCAGCAGCAAACCCAGCGCCAGGGCCAGCGCCACGAAGGTCTTGATGCGGAAATCGGCGATGGCGGCGTCGATGGTGGTGACGTCCTCGGCCACCACCAGCGTCACCGGCAGCCCGCCGCCGGCGTCGGGGAAGCGCGCGGCGAACACCAGCAGCGCCTGCCCGGCCGGCCCCTCGCCGCGCTGGACGCGCTCCACCGCAGCGCCCAGCTCCGGCATGGCGATGTCCTCGTCCCACAGCGAGCGGGAGCGGATGAGCTGCTCGCCGCGCTGGATCAGAAAGTAATGCCCCGACAGTGGCAGCTCATACACCGGCCCCACGCCGGCCATCATGGCCGGGTCGATGTCCTTGCCCGGCGCGGCGGCAACGGCGTCGAGCAGGCGCACGTAGAGCAGGTCGGCGTCGTGGTGGAGGCGCGACAGCACGTAGTCCTCGACCAGCCGGCGCGGGAAATCCTGCAGGCTGACGGCCAGCAGCGCGCCGGCGGCGAGCAGCACCAGCGCCAGGGTGAGCGACAGCCGCTGCCGCAGGGACCTCATCGCGCGCACGCCGGCCGCCTCACGCCTGGCCGCGGAAGAGGTAACCCTGGCCGCGGCGGGTCTCGATGCACTCGTTGCCGAGCAGGATGCGCAGCCGGCATACATAAACCTCGATCACGTTGCTGTCGCGCTCGGCGTCGAAATCGTAAACGTGCTCGGCCAGATGGCTCTTGGACAGCACCACATCGGGGTGCCGCATGAAGTAGCGCAGCAGGCGGAACTCGGTGGCGGTGAGCGTCTGCTCGCGGCCGTCGGCATCCACCAGCCGCTGGCGGCCTTCGTCGAGGCGCCATTTGCCGACCTGCAGCTGGGGCGCCTGCGCCGGCGCGGCGCGGCGCAGCAGGGCCTGGATGCGGGCGACCAGCTCTTCCATGTGGAAGGGCTTGCCCAGGTAGTCGTCGGCCCCGGCCTGCAGGCCCTCGACCCGCTCGGCCCAGCCGTCGCGGGCGGTCAGCACCAGCACCGGCACCCGGTTGCCCGCCGCCCGCCAGTCGCGCAGCACGGCCAGGCCGGGCTTGCCGGGCAGGCCGAGGTCGAGGACCACCGCGTCATAGGGTTCGGTGGCCCCCAGGTGGGCGCCATCGATGCCGTTGGTGGCCAGATCGACGGCAAAACCCTGGCTCGCCAGGTGGCTGCGCAGGCCCTGGCCGAGGGCGTCCTCGTCCTCCACGATCAACAGGCGCATCGGTCACTTCTCCCGGTGGGTCAGCACGACGCCGGTGGCCGCGTCGAGTTCGAGCTTGTGCACCTTGTTGGCGCTGTCGATCAGCTTGACCTCGTAGACCAGCCGGCCGTGCTCGCGCTCCAGCTCAAGCCCGACCACCTGGCCCGGCTGCACCTTGCGGCTGCGCATCAGGATCTCCTCGGCCGGCAGGATCTTGCCGGCCTCCCGCAGCTGGCGGACCTCCTCGACCCGGGGCCGCTCGCCGGCCACCGCGGTCAGGGCGAAGGACACCGTGCAGGCGAGCCCGCCGGCGATGAACAGGTGCGGAATGAATTTCATGGCGTGGATCCTCGCAGGGCTTCGGAACAGGGCAAAGGCGAGCAGCATGCTTCAACGCCCGCGGCGCACCTTGATGCCGGTGATCATGGCACCGATCAGGTTGGTGCCCTCGAGACGACCGACCAGAATGGCCGCCGCCGCGTGCAATCCTGCCAGCCCGAGCAGGGCCGAGGCGAGCCCTTCGTGCAGCTCCTCGAGCCACTCGTCGCCCCAGAACATGTCGGTCGTCTGCAGATGGCCGGTCAGGCCCAGGGCCAGCACGAGGGCCAGCAGCGCGAGCATCATCAGCGCGCCGAAGGGATTATGGCCCACATGATGCTCCGGCCGGCCGGCGAGCAGGGCTGCCAGGTGCTGCCGCAGCCGCGTCGGTGTCGGGAAGAAGTCGGCAAAGCGGGCGTGGCGGCTGCCGATGAAACCCCACACGATGCGCGCCGCAACCAGCGCGCTGGCAGCGTAGCCTATCCCCTTGTGCAGCGTCTCGCCCTCCTCGACGAGAAAGTTGAGGAACACGCAGGCCACCAGGCTCCAGTGGAAGATGCGCACGAAAAGGTCCCACACGCGGACGGGCGGGCTGGAGACAGGCTGTGTCATGGTCGGCTCTCGCGCTGGAAGCGGGCGGCGGCGGGCTTCAGCGGGACGCCACGACGGCGCCGGTCTGGGGGTCGAAGTAGATCTCGACCTTCTGGCCGCCCTTGTCGAAGCCGTAGATCTCGTAGCACTGGCCCTTGCTGACCTTGAAGGTCTTGATCTGGTAGCCCTGGGCTTCGAGCCGGGCCTTGAAGTCGGCCTCCTTCATCCACTTTTCCTGGGGCACGTTGCAGGTCGGGCCAGCCATCGCGGCGGTGGCAAAAAAGGCGGTGAGAAGCAGGGCGGACAGTTTTTTCATGGGGATCTCCAGTTTCGGGTCGGGACGCCTCGGCGAGACGTTGGAGCCATTCTCGCTTCCCCCACATGAACGGAAGCTGAAACGGGTAGATCCCACGAAAAATCCGTCAGGACATCGGCAAGACTGCCGGCCCGCCTCAGCCCGGGCCTGAGCCCTCGGCCCCGCGCCAGGCCAGGTAGCGCCGGCACAGCAGCGGCGCGCAGGCGGTCAGCAAGACCACCCGCAGGACGTGGGTGGCGGTGACCAGCGGCACGCTGAGGTGCATCTCGCGGGCGGTGATACTCATCTCCGCCATGCCGCCCGGCGACGAGGCCAGCAGCAGCGAGGGCACCGGGATGGCGATCAGCCCGCCGAGGGCCATCACGAAGAGCCCACACAGCACGAGAGTGAGCACCGTGGCGCCGGCACTCACGCTCAGGAAACGCGGCGCAGCGCGGAAGAAGCTGGGCGAGAAGCGCGTGCCGAGGGCCGTCCCGAGCAGCAGCTGGCCGCCATTGACAACCCAGCCGGGCAGGCTGGTGAGCGGCAGGTTGGCGGCGGTCAGCCCGCCGACGCACAGCAGCGGCCCGAGCACCCAGGCGTTGGCGATGCGCAGCCGGGCAAACAGCGCCACGCCGGCCAGCGAGGCCGCCAGCAGCAGCGGAAAGCGCATCCAGTCAACCGCCCCGGCCAGGGCCCGGAAGGTTTCGTGGCCTTCGCGGGCGCCGTGGTGCAGCGCGAAGGGGATGACGCTGACCACCAGCATCACGCGCAGGGCGTGGGCCGCGGCGATGCGGTCGACCTGGCCGCCGTGGCGCTCCGCCAGCACCACCATCTCGGACGCCCCGCCGGGCAGGCCGGCGAAGAAGGCGGTGGCCGGCGTGACCCGTGCCCAGCGTTCGAGCAGGCGCGCGGCGACGATGCCGAAGACCACCGCGCTGCCGGCCATCAGCCCGATCGCCGGGGTGTGACGGCCGAGCTCGCCCAGCACCGCCGGCGTGAAGTACAGCCCGAGGGCGGTGCCGATGGCCCACTGCCCGGCCTGGCGGCCGCCAGGCAGCGCCCGCAGCGGCAGGCCGGCGACGCGCAGGATGGCGATGGCGAACAGCGGGCCGAGCATCCACGGCAGCGGCAGATGGGCGGCCGCCGCCGCCCAGCCGGCGAGGCCGGCCAGCCCCAGCGCAGCGGCCGTCCAGGCCACGCGTCGAAGCGGGGATGGATGATGAGACATGATTGTCAGGGAGAGACGGGCTGGCCCGGAAGCGCGTGCTGCCCGGGGGCGGGCGGCGCGCTCGGTGCGATGGCGCGGCGCCACCGCGGGAAGCTGGCTAGAAGATCCACACCGCGTCGCCGGGCAGCTCCAGCCAGCGCTTGCCTGGCGCTTCGTGGCGCTTGCCCCAGGCGCGCAGCAGGTCGGGGCCGGCATGGAAGACATACTCGTAGCGATCGCCGAGGAACATCGAGGTGGCCAGGTCGACCTCCGCCCGGTTGTGGCCGCCGGCATCGGCCAGCTGGGCCTGCTCGACGCGGATCACGGCCCGGGCCTCGTGGCCGATGGCGGCGTTGGTGCGGCGCAGGCCCCACACCGAGATGCCGTTGTCGAGGTCGATGCGCGCCTCGCCGCCTTTGATGTCGCCGATGCGGCCGCTCATGATGTTGTTGCTGCCCATGAAGCCGGCAACGAAGTAAGTCTGCGGCTGGCCGTACATCTCGGTGGGCGTGCCCTGCTGCTCGATGACGCCGCCGTTGAGCAGCAGGATGCGGTCGGACATGGCCATCGCCTCCGACTGGTCGTGGGTGACGACCAGCGCCGAGAGCTGCATCTCGACGATCAGGTTGCGCAGCCAGGCGCGGGCTTCCTCGCGCATCTTGGCGTCGAGGTTGGAGAGCGGCTCGTCGAGCAGGATCACCGGCGGGTTGTACACCAGCGCCCGGGCGATCGACACGCGCTGCTGCTGGCCGCCGGAGAGCTGGTGCGGGTAGCGCTCGGCGAGGTGGTCGAGGCCGAGGTTCTTGAGGGCCGAATGCACGCGCTGGACGATCTCGTTGGCCGCCACCTTGCGCAGCTTGAGCGGGTAGGCGACGTTGTCGAACACCGTCTTGTGCGGCCACAACGCGTACGACTGGAAGACCAGGCCGAGGTCGCGCTTCTCGGCGGGGACGTCGATGCCGGCGGCGGCGTCGTAGATCGCCCGGCCGGCGATGGTGACGCTGCCCTGATGCGGCTGTTCGAGGCCGGCGACAGCCCGCAGCAGGGTGGTCTTGCCGGAACCCGACGGGCCGAGCAGCGAAACAACCTCGCCACGGCGCAGCTGCATCGAGACGCCCTTCAGGATGGGGTTGCTGCCGTAGGACAGGGCGAGGTTGTCGACGGAGAGGATGGTCTTGTCAGTCATGAAGTTTCACTCCAAAGCGCAGCGCCACAGCCAGGCCGATGCCGACCAGCGCCATATTGATCAGGGAAAGGGCGGCGACCACATCGACGGCGCCGGAGGCCCACAGGGAAACAATCTGGGCGCCGATGACCTCGGTGCCGGGGGACAGCAGGTAGACGCCGGTGGAGTACTCACGCTCGAAGATCATGAACACCAGCAGCCAGGCGCCGAGCAGGCCGTTGCGGATCAGCGGCACGGTGATGTCCCGCGACACGCGGGCGCGGGAGGCGCCCACCAGGCGGCCGGCCTCTTCCAGCTCCGGGCCGACCTGCATCAGCGCGCTCTGGATCAGGCGCATGCCGTAGGCCAGCCACACCACCGCGTAGGCAAACCACACCGAGAACAGGGTGGAGCGGGCCGGCGCCAGGAAGGGCACGAAGAGGAAGACCCAGAACACCGCCAGGCCGGCCATCAGCCCCGGCACGGCGCGCGGCGTGAGCACGATGTAGTCGACGAGGCGCGACAGGCCGTCGTTCTGGCGGTGGGTGGCGAGGCCGACGGCGAGGTAGCAGCCGACCGCCAGCGCGCCGCCGAGGGTGCCGATGAGGATGGAGTTGATGATCGAGCGGATCATCGTCTCCTCTTCGAGCACGGCACGGAAGTGGTCGAGGGTCAGCACCTCCAGCAGGTTCACCCCCTGGCCCCAGCTGCTGACCACCGAGCGCAGCGCGATGCCGGCCACCGGCACCACGACGGTGACGAACAGCCAGGCGAGGATCAGCGCCAGGGCCAGCCACTTCCAGGGGCCGAGGGCCAGCGGACGCTGGCGGGCCGACTTGCCCTTCATCGCCACGAAGCGCTGGGCGGTCTTGAGCAGCGCGCGCTGCAGCAGCACCAGCGGGAAAGTAACCGCGATGATGCAGGTCGCCACCGCCGCCATCAGGTGATACGACGGCGTGCCGAGCTTGTTGGTGAGCTTGTAGAGATAGGTGGTGAGCACCAAGTGGCCTTCCGGGTCGCCGAGGATCAGCGGCAGGCCGAAGATCTCGAAGCCCAGGAAGAACACCAGCACGCCGACGTAGAGCAGCGCCGGCGAGACCATCGGGATCGACACGTCGCGGGCGACGCGGAAGGGGCTGGCGCCGGACAGGCGGGCGGCTTCCTCGACGTCCGAGCCGAGATTGCGCAGGGCCGACGACGAGTACAGATAGACGTGCGGCACGTGGGTGAGGCCGGCGATGACGATGATCGAGGCCAGCGAGTAGATGTTCCACGGCACGCTGCCGAAGATGTCCGAAAACCACACCGAGAAGAAGCCGACCGGGCCGAGCGAGACCACGTAGCCGAAGCCGAGCACCACCGGCGAGACGAAGATCGGGATCATGATCGGCATCTCCAGCCATTTGCGGCCGGGCAGATCGGTGCGGACCATGATGAAGGCCAGGATGGCACCCAGCGGAATGGCGATGACGCCCATCCCGACGGCGACGGCGATGGTGTTGCGGGCGGCCTGCCAGAAGTCCGGATCGTCGATGATGAAGGCGTAGGATTCCAGGCTGAGGGCCGCCGCCGGCATGAAAAACGGGCCGGACAGCACGCTCTGGTAGATCACCAGGCCGAGCGGAAAGAAGACGGAAAGGGCGAGCAGAGCCACCACCGCCCGTCTGGGCAATGTCTGGAGCATGGGGATACCTCGGGAAAGAAGAGGGGGGGTGGCCGGCCGGGAGGCAGCCGGCCACCGGGGCGCCGGGGAGGAGGCGCCCTTACTTGCCTTTGACGGCGCTATTCCACTGCTTCAGGAATTCGAGCCGCTTGGCCTGGTCGAGGTAGGTGAGCAGGCCGGTGTTGATCGCCACCGGGCGCAGCGCGTCGCCGAGCTGCTTCCTGAGGCCGCTGGCGGTGGTCTCGCCTTCGACGTCGGGGCGGATGGCGTAGAGATCGGCCTTGTTGGCGATGATCTCCTGGCCCTTCTTCGAGAGCACGAAATCGAGCCACAGCTTGGCGGCGTTGGGGTTCTTCGCCTTTCTGGCGATGAACATCACGCGGCTCAGCACCAGCGTGTAGTCCTTGGGCATCACGATGCCGATCGACGGGTCTTTCTGGGCGCGGGTCAGGGCGTAGGCTGCGTTGAGGTTATAGCCGATCAGGTTCTCGCCCGAGGCGATGCGCTCCATCATCGTGCCGGTCGAGGCCTGCACCTTCACCTGCACCGCCCCGAGGGCTTTCTGCAGGTCGGCAAAACCGGCGGCGTTGACCTGCTTGTCCTGGGTGACCAGCATGAAACCGACCCCGGATTTTTCCGGATCGTAGGTGTTCACCTTGCCCTTGAACTTGTCGGTCTGAGTGCCCAGCAGCTTGATGAAATCGGCGTGGGTCTGCGGCACATCGGCGGCCGGGATCAGGCGCTTGTTGTACACAAACCCGATCGGCTCGTAGGTGGTGCCGAAGGCCTCGTTCTTCCAGTTGGCCCACTCGGGCAGCCTGGCGGTTTCGGCCGACTTGTGGGGCTGGGCGTAGCCGTCGTTGACCAGCTTGATCTGCAGGTCCATCGCCGACGACCAGGTGACGTCGGCCGAGCTGCCGGCGGCGGTTTCGGAGATGAAGCGGTTGTACAGCTCGGTGGTGCTCATGTTGCTGTACTCGACGTTGATCGCCGGGTACATGCTGCGGAATTCGCGGATCAGGTGGTTGGCCTGCTCGTTGTCGGTGACGCCGTAGATCACCAGCTTGCCCTCCTTCTGCGCGGCGGCGGCCAGCTCGGCGGTGGTCTGAGCGTGGGCCGGGGCGAGGCCGAGGGCGGCATTGAGGGCGACGACGGTGAGGCCGGCCAGCAGGCCGCGACGGGTGATGTTCATTTCTTGTCTCCTGTTTTGTCATGGGCCTCCGGCTGCGGCCCGGGGGGCGGGGCCGGAGGCATGGTGTTCAATTTAGTCAGGCCGGCTTTCGGTTTGCTTTCGGTGCGGCGGGAGGACGATCTTTTTTGGCCGGTTCGCTGCCCACCCGCCGCCGCGGGCGCTCAGAAGCGGTAGCGGGCGCCCATCATCAGCGACGACGGCGAGTGGTTGGCCGGCAGGCCGGAATCCTTGTCGTAGCCCTGGCAGGTGCCTCCGGCGCACAGCGAGTTCTGGCCGCCGTTCTGGTTGGTGACCTTGGCGTAGTAGGCGTAGAGGTCGGTCTGCTTGTCGAGGGCGAACTCGTAGCCGAGGCCGTAGTGGTCGGAATCGCGGTTGGTGGCCAGCTTGTCGTCTAGGTGGGAATACACGGCCCGCACGGTGTGGCGCTTCGTCACCGGCACGGCCACGCCCAGCCACCAGACGTCGCGGTCGAGGCTCTTGTGGACCGCGGCGCCGTCCTGGGTGTCCTGGCCGTGCAGGTACTGGGCGTACAGCTTGGCGACCTTCAGGTCGTAGGTGGCGGCGAGGTTCCACGCGCTGCGCCGCGCGTTCTCGGTGGCCGGGGCGGTAACGGTGCCCATCTTGAGGTAGCTCAGGTAGCCGGTGCCGATGAACAGCGGGCCGCTGGCGTAGGTCAGGCTGGCGCTCCAGCCCTTGCCTTCGCCGTCCGGCCCGGTGTTGCTGTTGGTGCCGCCCGAGCCGCCGCTGACGCCCACGTCGGCCCGGCTGTTGTTCTCCATGCCGGCGCTGTAGGCGAGCTTGCCCTGGATGCCGGCAAACTTCGGCGAGGCGTAGAAGATGCCGTTGTCGAAGCGGCTGGCCGCCGCCGACGACCACAGGCGGAAGGCCGTGGCGCCGCCGATGGTGAAGGGGTCGGAGCTGCTGGTGATCGAGTAGATCGGCGCATAGTCGCGGCCGAAGCGCAGGTCGCCGTAGGCCTTGCTGGCGAGGCCGACGAAGGTGTTGCGCGAGAACACCGCGACGCCGGTGCTGTTCACCGAGGCCGACGACGAGGCGCCCTGGCCGGGGTTGCTGACGTTGCTCGAATGGCCGGTGTTCTGGCCGTTGTCGATGGACACGCCGGCTTCGAGCTGGAAGTAGGCCGTCAGGTCGTCGCCAAAGCCGCGCTCGCCCTTGAAGCCGAGCCGGCTGGCCGAGCCAAGGCCGCTTTGTACGCGGGTCCTGGTGCCCTGGCCATAGTCGCCGATCTCGACGCCGGCATCGGCGATGCCGTAGATGCTGAAGCCGGCCGGAATGCCCGGGCTCTGGCCCTTTGCCGGCTCGGCGGCGGCCTTGGCCGTCTGGCTGGCCTCGTCAGCCTTCCTGGTGGCCTCCTCGGCTTTGCGGGTGGCCGCGCTGGTGGTGGCGGCGGTGGCCTGGAGCATCTCTTCGAGCTTTTCCAGGCGGGCTTTCTGGGCCGCGATTTCGGCGCGCAGTTCGTCGAGCGGTGCGGCGTGGACGGTGCCGGCGAGGACCAGCGAGGCGAAGCAGGCCAGCAGGGCCCGGTGCAGGGTGTGGTGACGCATTGTCTCCTCCGAGAGGTTGTTATCGAGCTGCCATCGGCCCGGCGAGGCCGGGTGGGGTCGCATTAGAGGCGGGCAAGCTTTCGATTTGCTTTCGGTCGATCTGCGCGAAACAATGCGTGCAAAGAGTCCGGCCAAGCCGGCAAAACGGAGACAGAAGATGAAGATCCTGCTGGTCGAGGACCACCCGGAGCTGTGCGAATGGGTGGCCAAATCCCTGCATCAGTCCGGCTACGCGGTGGATATCGCCGATCGCGGCGACCACGCCGAACACTATCTGCTGACCGGCGAATACGACGGCGTGCTGCTCGACCTGTCGCTGCCCGGCAAGGACGGCCTGGAGGTGCTGAAGAGCCTGCGCGCCCGCGGCTCGCGGGTGCCGGTGCTGATCTTCACGGCCCGCAGCTCGGTCGATGACCGCATCCGCGGCCTCAACCTCGGCGCCGACGACTACCTGCCCAAGCCCTTCGAACTCGGCGAACTCGAAGCCCGCCTGAAGGCCCTGCTGCGCCGCTCCGCCGGCCAGACGCCGGTGGTGCGCCTGGGGGCGCTGGCCTTCGACACGGTCAGCCGCCTGCCGACCGTGAAGGGCGCGCCGCTGTCGCTGACCCCGCGGGAGCTGGCCGTGCTCGAGGCGCTGCTCGGCCGCATTGGCCGGCCGGTGTCGCGGGATGCGCTGTTCGAGAAGCTGTTCAGCATGGAGCAGGACGCCCGCCCGGAGGCCATCGAGATCTACGTCTCGCGCCTGCGCAAGAAGCTCGAGGGCAGCGGCGTGGCGATCACCACCGTGCGCGGCCTCGGCTACCTGATCGCCGCCACCGACGAGGCGGCTGCTTGATTGCCCGGGCGCGCCACCGCCCGCCGGCCGAGAGCCTCAAGCGGGGCCTGGCCGTGTGGCTGGTGGGCGTGCTGTCGGCCTTGCTGGTGATCGACGCCTGGTTCAGCTACCGCGACGCGCTGGCAGCCGCCAACCAGGCCTACGACCGCTCGCTGTCGGCGTCGCTGAAGGGCATCGCCGAGCGCATCTACGCCACCGACAGCGAGGTCGTCGTCGACATCCCGTACTCGGCGCTGGAGCTGTTCGAGGCCGGCAGCTCGGACCGCGTGTTCTACAGCGTCGGCCACCCCGGCGACCCGACCATCACCGGCTACGACGGCCTGCCGCCGCCGGGCGTGCTGAAGCCCAACGTGGCGGTGTTCTACGACGGCCTCTACAAGGGGCAGGCACTGCGCCTGGGGGCGATGCTGAAGCCGCTGTACCGCACCGAATTTCCCAAGCCAGTGCTGGTCATCCTCGGCGAGACGACCAATTCGCGGCAGGAGGTGGTACAGAGCCTGTTCTTCGGCGAAGTCGGGCGCAAGGCGCTGCTCATCGTCGTCGCGCTGGCCGTGGCGCTGCTGGCCACCCGCCACGCCGTGAAGCCCGTCGAGCGCCTGGGCCAGGCCATCCGCAACCGCCCGGACGACGACCTGACGCCCATCGACGCCGACGACCTGCCGCGCGAAGTGGTGCCGCTGGTGGACGCGATCAACCTGCACATGGACCGCATCGAGCGGATGGTCGAGGCGCGCCGCCGCTTCATCGCCGACGCCGCCCACCAGCTGCGCACGCCGCTGGCGGTGCTCAACACCCAGGCCGAATACGCCCTGCGCCAGCACGAGATGGCCGAGATGCGCCCGGCGGTGGCGGCCTTCCACCGCAGCCTGGGCAGCGCGATCCGGCTCACCAACCAGCTGCTGTCCCTGTCCCGCGCCGAACCCATCAACGGCCTGGTCGCCCCGCCGCAGGCCGTCGATCTCGCGGTGCTGGCGCGCGACATGGTGGTGGATCTGCTGCCGCTGGCGGCGCGCCGGCAGATCGACCTGGGCTACGAGGGCGCCACCGAGCAGGCCCTGAGCATCGCCGGCCAGCCCCTGCTGCTGCGCGAGATGATCTCCAACCTGATCGACAACGCCATCCGCTACACCCCGGAAGGCGGGCAGGTGACGGTGGCGGTGGCGGTGGCGCCCCCCGCGGGCGACGACGGCACGGTGTGCCTGACGGTGCGCGACAACGGCCCCGGCATTCCGGCCGCCCAGCGGGAGAACGTCTTCCTGCGCTTCTTCCGGCTGGATTCCGCCGACACGGTCGGCAGCGGCCTGGGCCTGGCCATCGTGCGGGAGATCGTGCTGGCCCACGGCGGCACGATCTCCCTGAACGACGCACCGGGGCAGCCGCAGGGGCTGCAGGTGGAAGTGCGCCTGCCGCCCCACGGGCCGGCCTGATCAGCCGAAGCTGTCGCCCATCAGCGTGTTGAACCAGGTGGTCATCTGGCGGAAGTTGCCGCTGCTGACGCCCGCCGATTCGATGGCGGTGGCGCCCACGGTGTTGCCGCCGTTGGCGGCCAGCACCATCTTGCGGTTGGCGCCGTCGTACTGATACACCGCGGTGAGCCACGAGGCGGTGCCCGCGGTGATCGGCGAGTAGCAGGCCGAGTTGGCGACGGGCGCCGGGTCGGGCAGCTGGCCGGCCAGCAGGCGGACGATGGCGTCGGCGCAGATCTTGGCTTCCTGATTGGCGACGTGGCCGGCCTTGGGCAGGCCGCAGCTGGAGGCGTCGCCGATGACGTGGATGCCGGGCTGGGCGGTGGATTCGTAGCTCAGCACATCCACCACGCACCAGCGCCCGTCGGCGCTGTTGTTGAGGCCCACCGCGGCCAGCCAGCCACCGGCGCTGGAGCCCGTGGCGCGGTGCGGCGGGATCGGGTTGACGGCCTGGGCGTCGATCACCTGCGGGTTGCCCACCGCGTCGACGTAGCTCACGCGCCGCGTCTGCGGGTCGATCTGGATGCCCGTCACGCCGGCTTCGTAGCGGATGACGCCGGCGTGGGTGACGCCGAAGGCATGGGTGAAGGTCTCGCGCTCGGCCTGGATGCTGGCGTTCTCGTCGAGGACGATGACCCGCGAGCCGGCGCCCCGGTAGGTCTTGAGGTAGTCGGCAACCAGGCAGGCCCGTTCGTAAGGCCCCGGCGGGCAGCGGTAAGGCGCCTTGGGGATGGTCATCACGAAAATGCCGTTCTGCATCGCCGCCAGCTGGCTGGCCAGCAGGCTGGTCTGGGGGCCGGCCTGCCAGGCGTGGGGCGTGCGGGTGGCGTAGTCGGCCTGGGTGAGGCCGTAGGCGTCGGCAAACTCGACCCCCGGCGCGACGACGAGCCGGTCGTAGGGCAGGCTGCTGCCGTCGGAGAGCGCCACCGTGCGGGCGGCGGCGTCGATGGCGACGACGCGGGCCGCCTTCACGCTGACGCCGTACTTGGCGGCCAGGCTGTCGTAGCCGTAGTCGAGGGTGGCGATGTTGCGGCTGCCACTCAGCACCAGGTTGCTCATGATGTTGGAGGTGTAGCGGGCGGCCGGCTCGACGAGGGTCACCTGCAGGCCGGTGCCGCCCCACAGGCGCAGGTACTTGGCGGCCGTCGCGCCGGCCATGCCGCCGCCGACCACCACGATGCGGGCATTGAGCCCGGTGTTGGCAGGGGTGAGGCTGGTGTTGGCGCTCTCTTCGTAGTGGTTGTCGCTGTCGTCGCTGTCCGAGTCGGCGAGGGCGAGGCGACCGAGGCCGCCGAGCATGCTGGTGCCGAGGGCGGCGCCGGCCAGCAGCAGGAGGCGACGGCGGGAGGGAATGGCTTTGATGGGCATGGAAGTCTCCGGTCCTTACTGCTTGAGGTAGGCGATGATCGCGTCGAGCTGGGCGCTGGTGTAGCCCTGGGCGTGGGCCGCCATGATGTCGTTGCGGGCGGGCTTGCCGAGATACTCCCTGACCTCGGCGGCGTCGGAGCCGCGAATGCGCTCGAAGCCGCCGACACCGCCGGTGCCGTGGCACTGGAAGCAGTTGGAAGCCAGCAGGCGGCCGGCCGTGCTGGCCGGCTGGTTGACCGTGGTGGTGGTGCCCGCCCGGCGCGTGAAGGTGTTGATCGCCTCGGCCTTGCCGGTGCTGCCGGCCAGGCCGCTGTAGGCGGTGCCCCCGCTGCGCTCGTCGAGGCGGGTGGCCGCCCGGCTGAGGCTGTAGTCGCGGGCGCCTTCCATCTCGAGGCGGATCTGGTCCATGGCCTTCAGGCTGGCCTTGGCGCTGGCCCGCCCGCCCTGGCTGCGGAGCGCCTCGTTGAGGGCGTCCTCGACGGCATTGGCCAGGTCCCGGCCAGCGCTGGCCTGGCTCAGGTTGGCCCGGGCAACGAGCTCGCCCACGGTGGCCGTGCCGTTCTGGGCGACGATGACGGTGGCGAGCTTGCGGAGCACCCGTTCCTGGGCCTCGTGGGCGGTTTCGCTGCCCTGCTCGGCGCTGGCCAGGAGCTGCACGGCCCGCTGCAGGGCCACCTGGCGGGTGTACAGGGCGGGCTGGCTGGCGAGCCCCGCGACCGGGTCGGTGGCCAGGTCCGCCACGCTCAAGCCCAGCGCTGCCGCCACCTTGGCCCGCGCCGCGTCAAGGCCAAGCCCCTGGGCCACCAGGGCATCCACGAGGCTGGTGAGGGGCGACACGAGCTGGCCGGCCTGGGAGCCGTCGGCGCGTGCCGTAAGCAGGCCGGTGAAGGCATGGCCGGTGTCGGTGTCGACGCCGCCCGTCACGATCACCCGCATGCCCAGGATGGGGCTCGACACCTGGCTGTAGTCGAGGCTGTAGCGGCCGTTGGCGTCGGTCGTGGCGGCGGGCTCGCCCGCGTCGGCGAGGCCGTTGCCGTTGACGTCGAGGAACACCCGCGCACCCTGCAGGTAGCCATCGACGGCGGTGCCGGAGAGGGTGTTGGCCGCGGCCGGGGTGCTGGTGCTGGTGCTGGCGCCGGCACTGCCGCCGCCGCCCCCGCCGCCGCAGGCGGTCAGGGAGACGGCCAGCGCACAGCCGAGAAGTTGCGGCCACGGGGGCCGGGCGCACGTAGAAGGCTTCTGCATGGGGATTCCTCGCATTCCGGGGTTGTCTTTGCTGGGGGATGTTGTGGCTCGATTATCAACACCCCGCCTTAACCCAGGATTAATGATGTGCGGATACGTGCGAACACTTCGCCCACCGCCGCAGGCACCAATTTGGGCGACGCGGCTTGCGGCCCTTGGCGGCAGGGCTCGGCACCCAGCCCGGTGCCGCCCGCTGCGGGCACAGACGCAGTTCATGCGGAAAGTGCGGCGCGCCCGCCGCCCGGACCCGCGGGAGCAGCCGGGGGAGGGCTGGCCGGCGCCCCAACGGACGCCCGGCGGCCTGCGGCGCCGGGTCAGCCGTCGAGGCGGAACTCGATGCGCCGGTTGCGGGCGCGGCCGTCGGCGGTGTCGTTGCTGCCCAGGGGGCGGTCGGGGCCGGCGCCCGAGGTGCTGAGCGAGGCCGCGGGAATCCCCTTGTCGATCAGGTAGGCGCGCACGCTGTTGGCGCGGGCCAGGCTGAGCTCCACGTTGGCCTCGCGCTTGCCGGCGCTGTCGGTGTGGCCGATGAGCTGCAGGCGGGGCGTGCCGATGCGCTTGATCGCCTCGGCCATCTCGTCGAGGATGCGGCTGCCCGCCGGGGTGAGCCTGGCCGAGGCGGTCTCGAATTCGACGACCCGGTTGGAGAGGGTCTTGTCGAGCACGCCCTGCCCGCCCCCGGCCACCACCAGGCCGTTGTCGATGGTGTAGGTGGGGTTGAGCACGGTCGCCATCTCGGAGACCACCTGCTGACGCAGGGCCTCGTTGGCCACGTTGCCCTGCAGGGCGACGCGGGTGCCGCTCACCTGCAGGCGGCCGCCGTGCACCTGCCGGAGCCGCTCGGAGAGCAGGCGGGTCATGTTGTCGGCCCAGTTGGGGGGCGGCACGACGCCGCCCACCTCGAGCCGGTCCACCACGTTGGCGGCGCCGTAGAGTGCCCGAAGCTTGCCCAGGATGGCGGCGCGGGCGGCCTCGTCGGGCACCGTGCCGGCGGCGATGAGCTTGCCGGCCTCGTCGGGCTGGGCCAGGGCCGGCAGGCTGAAGTGCAGCAGCAGGGCGGCCAGGACGGCGTGGAGTTTCATGCTCACTCTCCCAGAAAGACTTCGCGGAAGCTGTTGACGACGAGTTCGAGCCCGATGCCGGGCTGCGCGAGGTAGCTCGCCAGCCGGGCCACGCCGTGCTCGTGGGTGAGCGCCGGCTGGGCGTCTATCCACTCCGGGTCGACCAGGCTGACGGCCTGGGCCCCGCCCGCTGCGGGCGGCACCAGCGCAGTCCGCAGGGTGTCGGCCGCGGCCCCGCGGAAGCCGATGAACAGGCGGGCCGGCGCCCCGCCGCAAGGCATCAGCAGCTGCAGTTCCAGCCCGGTGCGGCGCAGGAAGGCGCTGACCAGGTACAGCCACAGGCCGGCCACCTGGCGCGCCGCCCGCGGCTCGGCGGGCAGCGGCAGGACGAGGTCCTTGTCGATGCCGAGCGTGGGCTGATCGAGGACCGGGCGCATCAGCAGGCCGATCGCCAGGATCACCCGGGCGACGGCTTCGGGCCGCGCGCCGAGCAGGTCGGCGAGGGTGGCGAGGCTGCTGCGGCGCACGAAGGCCCCAAGGGGGTCGCCCTGGATCGCGGCGTCGAAAAGCGCGCCGCAATCGACGGCCTCGAGCCCGCCCTGCCAGGCCGCCGGCGCGCCCCCGGCGACCGCCGCCCCGGCGCAGCGGGCCAGTTGCGCCCAGGCTTCGACGAGGCCACAGGGCGCACAGCGGAACATCAGCGTGTCGTCCCGCTCCACCGCCGCGGCAGCCAGAAAGGGGAAGCGCCGGCCGGAGGCATCGACGCTCGGCCGCAGGTGGCCCACCACCGACACCCCGCTGCGGGCGCCGACGAAGACGAAATCGACGGGTCGGGCCGCGTCGTAGGCGGCCTTCCAGCCCGGGTCTTCGGCGATCAGCTCCATCGCCCCCGACACCCAGCCGTCGAGCGTGCCGATCAGCGGGTGCTGGCCGGCACCCTTGATGAAGTCACCGCGGGTGGGGACCTTGCCAAAGTAAGTTGCGGCGGCTTCTGCGGCCCGGCTCACGGCGCGCCCCCTGCCGCAAGCTGGGCGATGGGCGCTGCGGCCGCGGTCGCCGGCAGCGTGGTGCCGGCCGGCGCTGGCGAGCTTGCAGCGCCGCCGCCCACCACCGCGACGGCCCGGGCCGGCAGCACGAGGCCCCCCAGGCCGCGAGCGCCACCGCCGCCCTGGGCCGACGGGGCGGCCGCCTGCACCTGGGTGCTGCTGACGACCCGCAGATCGACCCCCACCTCGACGCCCTCGCTGGCCCACACCAGCCGGAAGCTGCCGTCGGCCTGGCGGGTGCGCCGGGCGGCGTTGATCATCTTCTCGAGGCCGAAGCGGCCGGGCACGTTGATGACATCCACCGTGCGGCCGTCGAAGGTGGTGGCGACGATGCGGGCCCCCGGCGCACCGGCGGCGTTCGGCCACACGAAGTTGTTCCACTGGGTGGGGCCGTTGCGGTAACTCAACTTTTGTCCGTCGATCTCGACGACGAAGCCGGTGGTGCCCTCGGCGGGCTGGGGCCGCAGCATGAACACAGTCTGGGCCTGGCCGGCGCTGCCGCCGCCGGCGTCAGCCGCGGCGCCGCCTTCGAGGGGCGACACCCAGCGGGCAAAGCCGTTGCCGAACTCCGGCTGCAGCACCAGGCCCAGTTCGCCCCAGGTGCGCGGGGTGACGGTGTTGCCACGGCGCACCACCAGTGCGCCCATCGCGCCATCCACGTATTTGGCGATGGCGCCCTCGGGGCCGAACATCTGGGCGATCTCGGCCGGCGAGGCCTCGATGCCGGACTTGGGAGCAAAGGGGTACTTGATGGCGAGCTTGCGGTTGAAGGGCTCGTAAACCTGGGCGTCCCAGGTTTTGTTGAGTTCTTCGGAGGCTGGCTTGATGACCGCCGCGTAGCTCTGCAGCAGGGGCCGCAGGAGCAGCGGCCGCAGCACCGCGCGCTGGGCGTCGGGCATGCCGGTGAGCATCTGCTCGTCCACGAAGCGCAGGCCCTCGGCCAGCTCGGAGCCACCGCCGTCGAGGGTTTCGCGCATCAGCTTGAGGGCGCCGGGGCCCGGGTCGCCCTGGTTCTGCAGGCCGTTGAGGCGGGTGCGGATCTTCGAGAGTTGCTTGAGGTAGGTGTCGAGCAGCGGCTCGCCGCCCTCACGGGGCAGGGCCAGGCGGCCGAAGCCGGCGAACTCGCGGCCGATCGGCCCGAGCGGGATCTCAAGGGGCTTGGCCGTGACGTTGACGTCCACCTTGACGGCACTCGGCGCCATCTGCAGCACCGACTGCTTGAACCAGTCGAAGAAGCCCCGCTGGGCCCGCTCGAGGCCGACGTTGGCCATCGACGGGTTGTCCCAGGCGGTCTGCTCGACGATGGTCTTGACCAGCTTGCCCACCGGCGAGACCTGCGCGTCGCCGAGGCGGTTCATGGCGGCGACGGCCTCGGGGAAGCTGTCGAAGGCGGCCACGCTGATGCCCTGGACGAACTGGCGCCAGGCCTCGGCGTAGTCGCGCTTGTACATCTCGACGAGGGTTTTCTGGATCTGCTCGGGGCTGCCGTCGAGGGTCAGGTCGTCCTTGCCGGTGGTTTCGAGCACCCAGTCGACGCTCTTCTGGGCGCGGGTGGCGGCGTCCTTGATGGCCGGCTGCACGTAGTCGCGCCAGGCCTCGATGGTGAGGGCGCCGGACACCACGTGGCTGCCGCTGACCAGCCCGGCGTTGTCGGGCCCGACGATGCCGGCCACGGTGACCGGCGCGAAGCGGGTCGAGGCCCGCGCGCGGATCTCGGCATACACCCGCTCGGCGGCCGGCATGCCGCGCACCACCCGGCGCAGGGTGTCACGGGTGTCGTCCACCAGCGAAAGGTTGGTCTGGATCGTCGGCCAGTCGGGAGCGCCCGCGTGGGCGAGGTGGAAGGACAGGATGCGGCCGGCCGAGCGGATCATCTCCTCGCGGCTCATGGTGCCCCGGTTGGCCTCCAGCCAGGCGCGCCAGAAGCGGGTGATCTGGTCGGACAGGTGGCCCGCGTCGAGGTGCTCGTGGCTCGCCAGCATGAGGTAGGTCTTGAGGGCGTTGTAGCCGTCGTCCACATCGCCGGGCCGGGCGGCGCGGTAGGGCTGGCCGGCGCCCGGCCGCGGCGCGGACTTGTCGTCGGCCCGGGCCTGGAGCTTGTCGCCCTGGGCGTGCACCTCGGCCAGGAAGGCTTCGAGGGATTCCCTGACCGGGGTGAGCATCACGCTGGAGACGCCGGCGAAGTATTCGCGGCGCAGCGCGTCGGCCATCTCGCGCCCCTGGTAGAGGCCGAGCCCCAGCGACAGCGGGTGGTCGTCGTTGAAGCGCTCAAGCTGGGCGAGGCGATCCTGCAGGATCTCGAGGGCCTGCAGGCGCGACTGCAGGTCGATGCGGCCTTCCTGCACCTTGGCGGCCTTGGCGAGATCCTGCGCCACGTTGTCGAGCAGGCTGCGGTTGTTGAGGTAAGACCAGCTCCAGCCGGCCAGCGCCAGCCCGAGCACGGCCAGCGAGGCCAGCACCGCGCCCTGGCGCAGCAGGGTCTTGTGGCGGGTGCTGTGCTGGCGCACCAGGTTGCGGTCGGGGAAGACGACCTTCGAGAACAGCTGGCGCAGGAAGTAGCCGTGGTTGCCCGTCGGCGGCAGCGGCGCGGGCGCATCGACGAGCCCGAAGCGGCGCACGATGCGCGGGTTGGAGACCGGCTCGAAGTCGGCCCCCTGGAGCGCCGAGCTGAGGTAGAAGCCGCGGAACACCGGCTTGAACTGGAAGGGGTTGTCCTCGAACAGCGTCGCGACGAAGGCCCGTAGAGCCGGCCGGATCGCCGCAAACTCGGCCGGGAAGGTGAGCAGCCCGGGCTCGGCGCCCTCGCCCTGGAGGCGCGACAGCTGGGCCACGCTGATCGCCCGCAGGCCCTCGTGGAGTTCGTCGAAATGGCGGTCGAAGACGGCCAGCAGGTCTTCGCCGCCGGGTGGGCCTCCGGGCAGCGTGGCGCCCCACACCCGGTCCCGCTCGGCGGCGTCGAGATCCTGGAAGAAGGCGTGGAAACCGGGGATCAGGTCGGCCTTGGTGAACAGCACATACACCGGCGCAAACACTTCCAGCCGCTCGGTGAGCTCCTGCACCCGCTGGCGCAGGCTCTTGGCGAGCTGGATGGCGAAGCCCGGGTCGCCGCCCACCAGCTCGCCGATGCTGACGGTGACGATGACGCCGTTGATCGGCGCCCGCGGGCGGTGCTTCTTGAGCAGGCCGAGAAAACCCAGCCATTCGCTGCGGTCTTCCTCGTGGATGGCGTAGCGGCCGGCGGTATCGAGCAGGATGCCCTCGGTGGTGAAGAACCAGTCGCAGTTGCGGGTGCCGCCGATGCCCTTGATCACCGCGTTGCCGCCGTCCTCGAAGGGAAAGGTCAGGCCGCTGTTGACGATGGCGCTGCTCTTGCCGGCGGCGGGGTTGCCGATGGTGATGTACCAGGGCAGTTCGTAGAGCGCCTCGACCCCCGAATGCTGGCCGAGGCGGGACGTCTTGATCGTCTTGACCGCCTCCTGCATGCGCTGGCGCAGGGCCTGGATTTCGGCCGCGGCCGGGCCGCCCGGGCCAGGCCCAGCCTCGCCCTGGCGTTCGAGCAGGGTGCCGATCGCCTCGCCGGCCCGCCGCGCCCGGCGCCGGCGCAGCAGCCAGACCGCCGCCCAGGCGAGGACGATCAGCCCGCAGGCGGCGAAGGCCCAGGCCATCGGCAGCTGCAGCGCCCGCGCGCCCAGCAGCACGATGGCGCTCAGGGCCGCGACGCCGATGGCGGCGAGCACCCGGGAGTCGGTCAGGAAGCGGTGGAGTCGGGACATGGGGCGGGTCTCGCGGTCAGGGGCGTGGGGGCTGGCCGGGCGGCGGCACGGCCAGGGGGCGGACGAGCAGGGCCGCCCGCGGGGAATCGTCTTGATTGCCGAGGCACAGCACCGGGCCCCCGGTGGCCAGGGCCCGGCTGGCGGCGCAGGCCAGCGCCACCAGGCCACCGGCCGGCGACGCGCTGCCGACGACGGTGCCGGTGGCCAGGCAATCGGCCAGCGGGTCGAGGCGGGCGCCGACAGCCGCGAGGGCCTCGAGCGCCTCGACGGCCTGGCTGGCCCGATGGTCGCCATCGCTCACCAGCGCGGTGAGCTGCGCCCCGTCCAGCTGCCAGGCGGCCAGCACTTCGCGGATCAGCGGGCCGAGGAAGCGGCCGCCGGCCCCCGCCGCCGGGCCCGGGCGGCCCGTCGCCAGCCGGCCGAGCTGCACCAGCGCCCCCGTGCCGCCAGCCAGCCGCAGCGCCTGCGCCGGGCTGGCGAGGAGGAGCGCCACCGCGCATTCGCCGGGGGCCGCCAGCTCGGGGTGGTGGGCCGGCAACAGGTGCGCCCGGGCCGCCCGCTCGGCGACGACGCGGGCGTCGATGGCCGACACGGCGGACGCCAGCAGCACCACACGCTCGGCCTCCGGCTCGCGGTGGAGGGCCACGCAGAGGTCGTCCACGTCCCGCAGGGCGGCCGCGTCGTCTGCCGCGAGCACCAGCGAGAGCTCGCAGCGGCCCGGCGCGAAGCCCGCAAAATAGCTGCGCTGCAGCCAGCTATGCAGCCACGGGAAATGAGCCGTATCCCAGTGGGCGGGCAGCAGGCAGATGCAGCGCAGCTGCGGCCCGGGCCTGCCGGCCAGGCCGGCAAGGCGCTGGAGGGCCTCGCGCAGCACGCCGTCGAGCAGCGCCAGGCTGCGCAGCGCCTCGTCGCTGGCGAGCCAGGCCTCCTGGGCCGGCAGGCCGACCTGCAGGCGTTCGGCGACAGCGCTCACATCGAGGCCCTCGACTGCGGCGACGAAGACCGGAAAGCCCGCTTCATCCAGCAGCCGCGCGCTGGGCCGCAGGCCCTGGCCAGACTCGATGGCGGCCAGCAACGCGGCGCCGGAACGCCCGCCCGGCGTGATCATGCAGGCGTCGAGCAGGCACAGGCTGGGGCCACGCTCGGCGGCCGCCGGCCGGTGGGGCGTGGCGAGGGGCTGTTTGCCGCGAGCCGCCGCGCCACCCGGCGAAACCACCGGCAGGAGCGCCAGCAGGTAGTCGATGAACCCGCGCAGCAGAAAGTAGCCGCCGATCAGCACCAGCGGCAGGGCACCCAGGTGGATGGCCAGATCGGCGGCCGTCGGCTGATGGTCGATCGCTTGCCACCAGCCGAGCACCAGCCCCCACACGAAGGCGGTCGCCAGCAGGCAGCCGCCGACCCTCAGCACCACCGCCGCATCCAGGTCGTCGTGCCGGCGGGACCGGAGCGGAGGCGTTGCCTGGCGAGCAGGGCGGCAGCGCAGGCCGTCGGGCCGCCAGAGCCGCAGGGGCGTGACACCAACGCGGCCCTTGCCAACGCAGACGACCGCGCCGAAACCGGCTTTGTCGCCACGAACGAAGAAAGGTTTGCTCATCGTGCCGGCCTCATTCGGGAGCGGGGTCGGAAGTGCTGCCGGGCGCCGGTGCCGGGGCGCCCACGGCCCGGCCCAGCACGCCCTTGCGGCGCAGCTCGACGTGCCCGAGGTCGCGCATCTTCCAGCGCCCGCCCCAGGTGAGGCCGGCCTGCTCGGCGATCTCGCCGTAGAGCTCATACCCGCGCATGGCCCAGGGGTCGCGCTCGGAGATCACCACCTTGCCGTCGCGGAAGAAAGCCAGGTCGGCGGCCAGGCCGTGCTGGTGATAGCTCATGTTGGCCCGCGCCTGGGTGACGTGGCTGCCCTGCTCGAACAGCCGGGCCTGCCGCTCGGGGCTGCGATAACCCTCGATCAGCGCCATGCGGTAGCCGTGGCGCTCTTCCATCAGCTTGAAGACGACCAGCAGGCGCTGGGTGAACTCGGCATCGAGCAGCCGCCAGTTGCGGCTGGCATGGACGATGTCGGGCCGGACCTGCTCGACCTCCCGCGTGGTGAACACCGCCGGCGGCAAGGGCGGCGGCGGCACCAGCTGCTCGCCCTCGAGGAGGATCGCGATCTGCCTGTCGGTCACCCGCCCTTCGTCACCGAAGTCGAAGATGGCCGGCCCGCGCAGCCCGAACACCAGCAGGGTCGGCACCGACAGGAGCAACAAGGCCCCGGCCAGCTGCGCCGGATGCGCCGCCAGCGCGCCCCCCAGGCGCCGCGACAGCCGCGACACCGGCGCTCCGCCCGTCACCACGACACCCCGCCAGGCCGCGGCCAGGCGGGCCCGGTGCCCCGGGAAGACACACCACAGGGCCCCGCCCGCCACGGCCAGAAAGGTGGCGAGAACGCCATACACGATCACGAGGGCCGCTCCACACCCGCCCCACGGCCGCTCCGCGCGGCCACACCAGGGCACGGCAGGCCGCGCGCGCCGACGACACAACAATGCTTGCCAGGTTCTCGCATACGCAGTGATGACATGAGGAAATCAGCCGGAAACTCGACAAATCGGGCCGGACAAACCGAAAAATCGCACGGCCTATGGCGATGTCGTTTAAGTCTAATACAATTGGGTTTCATCCGTAATCCGGAATTGTAATGACGCACCCCATCGGCCCGGACGGGCGCCCCCAAGAAGCCGTCCATCTCACCGCCCGCGGCGCCGACGGCCCGCGGCCGGCCGTGAGCATCCTGAGTGACCTCAGCCCTGGCCGGGTCCGGCTGGCGCCGGCCGCTGCCACCCGGCCAGGCAGATGGAAGTGGGCGCTCCCCCCGGTGCTCGTGGCGCTGGTCGGCGGCGGCTTCCTGCTCGGCCGGCAGGCGCCCGGGCCGACGCCCGCGCTGCCGGCCACCGCCGTGGCCGCCCCCCGCAGCGCGCCTCCGCTCGCCGACGAACCCCTGGCCTTGCCGGCAGCGCCAGCCGGCGGGGGCGCCATCATCCGGGAGGCCTCAGCCCCGGCACCCGGCCCCGGCGCACCCGAGGCCACCGCCGGCCTCCGGTCGAGCGTCGTCGCCCCACCGCCGCGCACCGCTCCGCGCCCTCAGCCCGCATCGCCGCGACCCGCTGCGGCGCCCCAGCCGAGGCCGGCCGCCGGGCCCGATTCGCCACGCACAGCCCCCGTGGCCCGACAGGCCGCCACGCCCCCGGGCCAGGCCGTCGAGCGGGACGTGGACATCATCACCGCCATCGTCAAGTGAGCCGGGCGGGCAGGCTTCGGCACGGCCTTCGCCCTTGACCTGGATCAGGCGGCCCCTGCCCTAGCGGCCTAGAATTTGACTACTGCCACCGTCATCCGGAGAGGGGAGTCACCATGAAACCGACCCGCATCGCAACGATCGCCGCCCTGCTCGCCGCGCTGCACGGCGCCGGCCCCGACTTCATCACGACGCGCGCCTTCGCCGCCGACGCGCCGGCCACCGCGCCGCAGACTGTCCCGAAGGACGACTGGTACAGCCAGCGCGTCGATGCCGCCTTCGTGGCCGGCTACGCCGTGCTGCCCAAGCCCGAAGACGTGACGATCGTCGATTCCCGCCCCGCCGCCCGCAAATACGACCGCGGCCACATCCCCACCGCGATCAACATCCCCGACACCCAGTTCGACAAGCTCACCGACCTCCTGCCCAAGGACAAGAAACAGCTCCTGATCTTCTACTGCGAGGGCGTCGACTGCATGCTCAGCCACCAGTCCGCCTTCAAGGCCGAAAAGCTCGGCTACACCAACATCAAGGTGTATGCCGAGGGCTACCCCGACTGGATCGCCAAAGGGCACATGGGCGCCGTGTCGGTGCCCTACCTCAAGAAGCGGCTCGACGAAGGCGCGCCGATCACCGTCATCGACTCCCGCCCCAAGGAGCGCAAGTACGACAAGGGCCACATCCCGGGCGCGATCAGTCTGCCCGACGCCCAGTTCGACAAGCTGCGCGACCGCCTGCCCACCGACAAGGCCCGCGAACTCTATTTCTACTGCGAAGGCCTGGCCTGCAGCCTGAGTTCCGACTCGGCGGTGAAGGCCGCCCGGCTCGGCTACACCAACGTCAAGGTGGTGCCCGAGGGCTACCCCCTGTGGGCCAAACTGTACGGCCCGGGGCCGACCGGCGAGATGGCCGCCGCCAAGCCCACCATCCAGGGTGGCAAGGAAGCCGGCTCGATCACCATCGCCTCCTTCGAGCGCATCCTCCGCGACGCCCCCGAAACCATCCACCTGATCGACGTGCGCGCCGAAAAACACTTCCGTGCCGCCACCATCAAGGGCGCGATCAACATCCCCATCGACGCCCTCGAAGACAGCCTCGACGAGCTGCCCAAAGGCCGGCCCATCGTGTTCTTCTGCACCAGCGGCGCCCGCAGCGGCGACGCCTACGACCTGATCAAGGCGAAGAAGCTGCCCATCGAAGCCTACTTCCTCGACGCCAACGTCAAGTTCGACAAGGACGGCAACTACCGGCTCGAAGAAAACTGAGCCGCCGGCACGGCCCGCATCGGCTGGAACCGGGCGTTGCGCAAGCGGGCTCCGTCCACAATAATCAGGATGTATGAAAGCCCGCGCTGCCCGCGCAGCGCCCCGCAGCCCGTTTCCCCGGGAAGGCCCAAGCATGCTCCCCCTCCGCCGTCTCGCCGTCGCCCTCACCACCCTGGCCGCGCTCGGGCTGGCCGGCTGCGCCGCCAAGCCGATCACCCTGCCGCCCATCTTCAAGCCCGACCCCACGGTGGTCCGCCTCCAGCTCACGGCCGACGCCACGGTCAACGCCGACAGCCGCGGCCGGGCCACGCCGGTGGTGGTCCGCTACTACGTGCTGCAGAACACCGCCGCCTTCGACAGCGCCGACTTCTTCTCGCTGTTCGAGCGCGACGAGGCCCTGCTGGGGGCCGCCCAGCTCGTTCGCGAAGAAACCACCCTGAAGCCCGGCCAGACCCTCAAGGTCGAACTCAGCCCCCAGGGCGAGGCCAAACACCTGGCCGTTTTCGCTGCCTATCGCGATGTCAATAAAATACGCTGGCGGGCAACGGCTCCAATCCCCCAGAATAAGACCACGGCCTACACCGTGCGGGTCGGAGCCCAGGGCATCAGCATCACCCCCTCGTCTCCCTGAACGCGGCACCGGATGGCCTCCCATCAACCTGATCCCGAAAGCCGCCATGTCCTGGTACAGCAAAGTCGTGTGGTCGGAGGGGCTGTTCCTGCGGCCCCAGCATTTCCAGCAGCAGGACCGCCACACCGAATGGTATGTCGAGGCACGCAGCCGGGCAGCCGGCGGCCTGTTCTGGGGCTTCACCCACCTCGAGATCGACGAGGCCGCCCTCGGCACCGGCAAGGTGGCCCTGGCGGCGGCCCGCGGCGTGCTGCCCGACGGCACGCCTTTCGACTTTCCCGCCACCCACCCCGCGCCGCCGGCCCTCGACATCCCCGCCGACACCCGTAACGCCGTCATCTACCTCGCCCTGCCCCTGCGCCGGGCCCAGAGCCCCGAGGCCGCCCCCGACGGCGACCCGGCCGCCCACCTGGCCCGCCATGCCCCGGTCGAAGAAAGCCTCGTCGATGCCGCCGGCAGCGACGGCGCCAGCGAACCCATCGAAGTCGGCCACCCGCGCCTGGTCCTGGCCCTCGCCGATCAAATCTCCGACGCCTTCGTGCGGGTCGGCGTGCTGCGCGTCGTCGAACGGCGCCCCGACAACAACCTGCTCGTCGACAAGGCCTACATCCCGCCCGTCCTCGCCTGCCGCGCCGCGCCGGTGCTCGGCGGCTTCCTGCGCGAGATCCGCGGCCTGCTCGGGCAGCGGGGCGAGGCCCTCGCCGCGCGGCTGGCCCAGCCCGGCGCCGGCGGTGTCGCCGAGATCGCCGACTTCATCTTCCTGCTCACCGTCAACCGCCACCAGCCGGTGTTCGACCACCTCGCCGAGCTCACCCAGCTCCACCCCGAGCGCCTGTTCAGCCAGCTCCTGGCCCTCTCCGGCGAGCTCGCCACCCTCGTCGGCAGCGAGCGGCGGCCGGCTTCGCTGCCGGCCTACAACCACGACGCCCTCGAAGCCTGCTTCGCGCCCCTGATCCGCGACATCCGCCGGGCCCTCGCCACCGTGCTCGAACAAAACGCCATCCAGATCGAGCTGCAGGACCACAGACAGGGCCGCTTCGTCGGCCTCGTCGCCGACCGCGGCCTGCTGCGCCACGCCGGCTTCGTGCTGGCGGTCAACGCCCAGGTGCCCAGCGAAACCCTGCGCACCCGCTTCCCGGCCCAGGCCAAGCTGGGGCCCGTCGAAAAGATCCGCGAGCTGGTCAACCTGCAGCTGCCGGGCATCGCCCTGCGCCCGCTGCCGGTCGCCCCGCGGCAGATCCCCTTCCATGCCGGCTTCAGTTATTTCGAGCTCGACAACGGCGGCGAGCTCTGGAAACAGCTCGACAGCTCCGGCGGCCTCGGCATCTACGTGACCGGCGACTTCCCGGCCCTCGAACTGTCCCTGTGGGCGATCAGGGCCTGAACGCCCCCACGCTTCATGAACGGAGATCGGCACCATGGCGCACGATGACCCCTTCGCCCAGCCCCCGTCCGACAAGACCCTGATCGTCCCCTCGCCCGGCGCCCGCGCCGCCCGCGCGGCGGCGGCCGCGGCCCAACCTGCCGCCGCGTATTTCGAGCGGGTCGACCTGGCCACCCTCGACTGGGAATCCGGCCTCAACCCCCTCATCGCCGCCGCCAACCCGCTGCTCAACCTGGTGCCCCAGTTCCGCCAGGCCCGCCACCCCGACCCGCAGGGCCTGCGCGAAACCCTGGCCCGCGCCCTCGGCGTGTTCGAACAAAAGGCCCAGGCCCACGGCGTGCCCCACGAACACCTGATCGCCGCCCGCTACGCCCTGTGCACCTTCCTCGACGAAGCCGCCGCCAACACCCCGTGGGGCGACAAGGTGTGGGCCCAGCGCAGCCTGCTGGTGCAGTTCCACAACGAAGCCTGGGGCGGCGAGAAGTTCTTCCAGCTCCTCGGCAAGCTGGCCGAAAACCCCGCGCCCCACCGCAACCTGCTCGAACTCTTTTACATCATCCTGTCGCTCGGCTTCGAGGGGCGCTACCGGGTTCAGCAGAACGGCCGCGCCCAGCTCGCCACGGTGCGCGAGCGGCTGGCCCAGATGCTCATGAAAGAACGCGGCGAGCCCGAGCGCGAGCTCTCCCCCGCCTGGCAGACCAGCGCCGTGCGGGCCCGCCCGCTGCGCGAGGCCCTGCCCCTGTGGGCCGTCGCCGCCATCACGGCGCTGCTGCTGGCGCTGGTGTACATGTTCGCCTCCTTCGCCCTCAACCGGCACTCCGACCCCACCTTCGCCGCCATCCTGGCCCTCAAGGCCGGCGCCGCGCCGCCGCCGGCTCCGGCCGCCGCCGCGCCCACTCCGGCGCCGGCCCGGCTGGCCCACTTCCTGGCCGACGAGATCCAGGCCGGGCGGGTCGCGGTGCGCGACCTCCCCGACCGCAGCGTCGTCACCGCCCGCGGCGACGGCCTGTTCGAGCCCGCCAGCGCCACCCTCTCGCCGAGCTTCGCCGAACTCCTCGAACGCATCGGCCAGGCCGTCGCCCGGGTGGATGGCAGCGTGCTGGTGCGCGGCCACACCGACAACCGGCCGATCCGCTCGGCGCGCTTCCCGTCCAACTGGCACCTCTCCCAGGCCCGCGCCGACGCCGTGGCCGCCGCCCTCGCCCCGCAGCTGGGCGCCCGCGCCCACGTCAAGACTGAGGGCAGCGCCGACAGCGAACCGCTGATGAGCAACGACACCCCCGACGGCCGGGCCCAGAACCGCCGCGTCGAGATCATCGTGTTTCCGGCAGCCCCACGTACGAGGGTCGAATGATGAAAAAGCTACTCGCCCTGCTGCTTCATCCGGTGCTCCTGAAGGTCGCCGGGCTCCTCGCCCTGGCCCTGGTGGTGTGGCACGTCGGCCCGCTGGTGTCGATCGCCGGCAAGACGCCCCTCGAACCCGAGCCGGCGCGCTGGGCCGTCATCGGCGCGCTGGTGCTGGCCTTCGTGCTGCGCGAGGTGCTCACCCGCCTCAAGGCGCGCGCCAGCAACGCAAAACTCCTCGACGGCCTGCTCGGCAAGGGCACGCCGGCGCCCGCCGAATCCGCCGAAGTCGCCACCCTGCGCCAGCGCTTCGGCGAGGCGGTCGCCATCCTGCGTCACAGCCGCAGTGCCAGCAGCGGCGGCGGCCTGGCCCGGCTGGCCGCCCTCGGCTCGGCGCGCTACCTTTACCAGCTGCCGTGGTACGTCTTCATCGGCGCGCCCGGCTCGGGCAAGACCACCGCGCTGATCAACTCCGGCCTGCGCTTCCCCCTCGCCGACAAGCTCGGCACCCACCAGATCAAGGGCGTCGGCGGCACCCGCAACTGCGACTGGTGGTTTGCCGACGAAGCCGTGCTGATCGACACCGCCGGCCGCTACACCACCCAGGATTCCGACGCCGCCGCCGACCGCGAAGCCTGGCAGGGCTTCCTCGCCCTGCTGCGCAAGCACCGCCCGCGCCAGCCCCTCAACGGCGTGCTGCTCACCGTGAGCCTGGGCGACCTGCTGGCCCAGACCGACGCCGAAGCCACCCGCCATGCCGATGCCCTGCGCGCCCGCGTCCAGGAGCTCTACGCCCAGCTCGGCGTGCGGCTGCCGATCTACATCCTGGTCACCAAGGCCGACCTGATCGCCGGCTTCAACGAGTTCTTCGCCGATCTCGGCAAGGACGGGCGCGACCAGGTGTGGGGCGTCACCTTCGCCGACCTCGACAACCCCGACGCCCTCCAGGGCCTCCCGCCGCAGCTGGCGGCCCTCCATGAGCGCATCAGCGGCCAGCTCATCCCCCGCCTGCAGGGCGAGGCCGACCTGGCCAAGCGCGGCCTCATCGCCGCCTTCGACCAGCAGTTCGGGCTGGCCAGCCGGCTGCTCGATGCGTTTCTGCAAAAGGTTTTCGCCAGCTCCGGCTACGACCACCCGCTGATGGTGCGCGGCGTGTATTTCACCAGCGGCACCCAGGAGGGCAACCCCATCGACCGGGTGATGGCCAGCCTGGGCGGTGCCTTCGGGCTGGAGCGCCGCGTGCTGCCGCCGCCCGAGGGCAGCGGCAAGAGCTTCTTCCTGACCCGCCTGCTCAAAGAAGTCGTGTTTGCCGAGCAGCGCATCGGCGGCGCCAACCTCAAGTGGGAACGCCGCCGCAGCCTGATCCATACCGGCGCGCTGGCAGCCATGGCCCTGCTGACAGTCGGCCTCCTGATCGGCTGGAGCTTCAGCTACCTGCGCAACAGCAGCTATGTGGACGAGGTCGACGCCGCCACCCAGGCCGCCGCGCCCCTCGTCGCCAAGGCCGGAGCCAGCTCAGGCAGCGAACTCCTCGACATCCTCGGCGTGCTCGACGCGGTGAGCGGGCTGCCCGCCACCGCCACCCGCCCGGCGGGCGAAACCCCTGCCGGCATGGGCCTCGGGCTGTTCCAGGGCGACAAGCTCGACGCCGCCGCCGGGCAGTCCTACCGCGGCCTGCTGCGCGACGCCCTGCTGCCCCGCCTGGCCCGGCGCATCGAGGCCCAGCTGCGCAGCCAGGACGGCAGCAACCTGGAGTTCGCCTACGAAACCCTCAAGGCCTACCTCATGCTGGGCGACCCGGCCCACTTCGACGCCGAAGCCCTGAAAGCCTGGATCAGCCTCGACTGGGACCGCAACCTGCCGCGCGACGTGAGCGCCGACCAGCGCGCCGCCCTCGCCGGCCACCTCAACCAGCTCTTCGCCGACGGGCCGGTGGCCTCGCCGGTGGTTCAGGACGCCGCCCTCGTGGCCCGCAGCCGCGAGATGCTGCTGCGCTACACCCTGCCCGACCGCATCTACAGCCGCCTGAAGCGCCAGGGCGTCGGCGCCGAGATCCCCGAATTCACCATCGAACGCGCCGCCGGCCCCAGTGCCACGCTGGTGTTCACCCGCAGGAGCGGCGCCCCGCTCACCCGCGGCATCGCCGGGCTGTACACCTACGACGGCTA
>Ga0075163_10001171_pt1 | contig 35019 bp, 24 predicted proteins | sample JI1023141ADNA_FD_71478 | JGI IMG/M metagenome (GOLD analysis project Ga0075163, IMG submission 71478) | Wastewater effluent complex algal communities from Wisconsin, to seasonally profile nutrient transformation and Carbon sequestration -... | ecosystem: Engineered > WWTP > Effluent > Algae...
CTGGTCGAGACCAAGTTCGCCGCCGCGATCGTCGCCAACCCGATGCTGCGCGATCACGTGATCAAGCGGACGCCGCTCGCGCGCCACGCCCAGCCGAGCGAGATCGCCGGCTCGGTGGTGTACCTGCTGTCCGAGGCCGCCTCGTTCACGACCGGCACCGTGCTCGTCGTCGACGGCGGCATGACCTCTACCTAGTCACGCGCTCGTGAAAGTAGGCGCGAAACGCATCGCGCGCGTAGCCGCCGCCGACCGCGACGAACGTCGTGCCGTCGGCATCGACCGGGGTCCCGGCGTGCCACACCCGCGTCGCGTCGACGGTGTACCCGTGTCCGATCGCGACGGCCGTCGCCGGCGTGCTCCCGCTGTACGCACCCCACCACAGTCGATCGAGATCGCGGCCGACGGCGACCCGTTCGCCGAGCCACACCGGATCGTCGAGCTCGAGTCGATCCGGATCCCAAGAGCCCTCTGCCGCGGTGGCCGAGCCGACGACGACGAAGGTCTCCGGATCTGCGGCCACGCGCGTCGCACCGCACAGGATGCCCGTGGCGTCGCGCGCCCAGCCTCCTCCGAGCACGCGAAGCTCGCGCGCGTCGGCGATCAGCTGACCGCGAAACCACACCTTCGCACCGTCGTGCGCGTAGCCATCGGCCAGCACGCGAAACGACGCGGGGTCGGCAGCCAGGTGATCGTCGCGACTCCACACATGAGAGATGTCCCGGGCGTAACCGTCGCCGAGCACCTCGAACGACGGCGCGTGGGCCACCTCGACCACGTGGCCGGCGCGTAGCTCAAGGACGAGCTGGCTGTCGGTGGCCCACCACGGATCGAGGACGGTCAGCCGCGCGACGTCGAGCTGCCGGAGCGCGGCCTCTGCTTCCTCGCTCAGGTAGCGCGCGGTGCGATCCCAGACCGGCCGGCCTTGCACGAACAGCGTGGTGCCGTCGGTCGCCCAGGCGTCGTCGATCACGTCGAGCGTGGCAAGCGTGTAGCCGCGCACCTTGAACGTGCCTCCGAGCGTGCGCAGTCGCCTGGGATCGCAGTCGATCCGGGTCGCGTCGAAGTAGGCAACCTGCCCATCGGTGCCGTGGTGCGCGTCGAGCGCGCGGAACTCCGACGCGGTGACGCCCGCGAGCCGCTGGCAGCCGGAGAACACGCTCGCGCGATCGATCGCGAAGCCGCGGTCGCGGCGCAGCGTCGCAGGATCCGCGCTGTCGAGCCGGCCGCCGATCGCCGAGAACTCCACCACCTTCAGGCTCTGGGTCGCGAGCTGGTAGTGGCACGCGCCGGTCGCGTCGACGAGATAGCCACCGCCGAGCGACCGCGCCGGTCCCGAGGCCTCGATCGTGTAGCCGGCGAACAGCATCGCCTCGCCGTCGCGCGCGTAGCCATCCCCGATCACCTCGAGAGCGGGCTCGGCGAGCATGAGGATCGCGTAGTCGCCGTGGATCACCAGCGTGCCGGGATCCGCGGCCACGCGCCGCTCCGCGTACCACAGCGTCGACGCATCGCGCGTCCAGCCGTTCCCCAGCACGCGAAAGATCTCGGTGCGCGCTCCCTCGACGCGCGCACCGCCGCGCCACACGTGCGCGCGGTCGCGACCGAAGGTGCCGTCGAGCGCCTCGAAGCTCTCCGGATCGGCGCCGACGACCTCGTTCAGGATCTCGCCGTCCCAGTGGTCGTGCCACAGGTACTGGCGATGCCAGACGTGCTCGCGATCGCGCGCCCACGCGCACCCGTCGGGCGTGGGCAGCACGACGAACGTCTCGGCGTCCGCATTCTCGACGACGACGCCATCGAAGTACACGCGCTGGCTGTCCTTCGCGAACAGGTGACCGAGCGTGCGGAACGTGGCGGCGTCCGCGCCCTCGAGCTCGTCATGGTAGTGAACGCGGTCGCCGACGATCGTGTAGCCGGCAGGCTCGACCGGCGGATCGACGTCCGGTTCCAGCGTCGTCTCGCCTCCCGGCACGGGTGGGTCGTTGTCGTTCCACTCGGCACCCGCGAACCACAGGGTGGTCGCGTCTCGCGCGTGACCGCCGCCGAGATGCGTGAACGTAGCGGGATCGATCTTCGTGATCGCTCCGGCGTACAGCACCCGGCGCTGCGGCGGCATGCCGGATGGTACTCCGACCACGAGCGAGGAACGCCGAGCCGCGACGCGCGCGACGTAACGCGGCTCGACGGTCCCCATGCCGGTAGGAGAAGCCGGGACGACCCCTGTCCGACGAGGAAGCGCAGTGCACCTCGCATGCCGTGCGCAACCTCGCGACCTCGCTGACGCGCACTGGCGGCTGCTGCGTCCCGCCGGTGACAGCTAACGCTTCGCGAGCCCCGCCGCGATCTCGGCGGCGAGCGCGGGCTCGGCGGCGAGCGCGGCCCCCCACGCCTTGCCGACCTCGAGATACCCCGCGTCGTCGAGATCGAACTGCTGGAGGGCCTCGCGGGTCGACAGCGCCGCGAGGTCGCGCAGCAGCGAGACGTAGTCGGAGATCCGCGCGATCTTGCTGTTGGGCACGACGACGCGGTCGACGAACGTGGGCTTCGGCGGCGGCGCGAGCTGATCGGCGAGCCGCGGCAAGGGATCGTGCGCGAACATCGACTGCTCGCGGATCGCGAGCGCCATCATCCGGCACAGCATCGCATCGCGATCCATCAGCCCGACTGACATCACGAGCATCGACGACGCGGCGGCGAGCGCCCTCCGGGTGACCGTGAGCGAGCGCTCGGCCGGGGTGCGGTACCGGACGGCGACCAGCGCGGCGCGACGAGCCCCCCAGTCGCGCTGCGTCAGGGCGGCCGACGCAGTGGTGAAGTCGCCGTGGTCGAGCGCGACATACGCGGGCACGCGCAGCTTCACGGGGAGCGGCGAGTCGACGAACGTCGTCGGATGGCGCTCCTTCGCCTGCTCGAGCGTGGTGCGGTAGAGCGCGGCGACCGCGGAGTGCTTGTTGCGCTCGAGCGCCTGCTGCGCGAGGGCGACGCCTTCATCGTGCTTGCCGAGGCCGCTGCACGCGCGCGAGTAGGTCTCGAGCTGCGCGGGATCGAAGGCGCTCGGATCGAGCTCGTAGGCGCGGCGATAGGCGCGCTCGGTGCGCACGCGATCCGCGGTGGCATCGGCGATGCCGCCGAACCCGAGCCACTGCTCGGCGCTGGTGTACCAGCGAGAGGCGTGATCGAGCACCGCGAGCGCCTCGGCGAGCTTGCCGTGCTGGAACAGCACGCCGGCGAGGATCTGCGTCGCCTGCTCTCGCGTGCCACGCGTCAGGTGATGGAGCGCGTCGACGAGCTTGCCCTGCTGCGCGAGCGCGAGCCCGAGGTTGCGATTGATCTCGGCGTTGTCCGGATCGCAGGCGACGGCCCAGCGGCCCAGCTTCTCGGCGCGCACCGGATCGCGCTTCTGCAGCGCCTCGAACAGCTCGCTCGCCGCACGCTCGGGCTGGAGCGGTAGGTCGACGGTCCACGCGTCGGCGACCGCGGCGAGCGCGGCGGTGCGCTGGGCCTTCGTCGCGGCGGGCAGTCCGGCGGCGAGCACGGCCTGGGCGGCGGGGACCCGACCCGCATCGGCGAGGAGCTTCGCGAGGTGAGCGGAGGGAACCGCGGTGGAGCCTTCGGCGAGGTAGCACGCGCTGTGGAGCGCATCGATCGCGTCGTCGAGGTCGATCGCCTTCGAGGCGAGCTGCGCGACGGTAGCCTCGGCCCACTCGACCTGACCGGTGTGCCCGGTGTGAAGGGCGAGCCGGGCGGCCTGCGCGGCGACCGCGGCTTCCCACCCGGCGGGCTTGTCGTGCGACAGGCTCGCGACCGACTGCGCGAGCACCGCCGTCTCTTCGGGCCCGAGGATGCGCGCGGCGACCGTGGCCGAGCGCGCCGCGAACCCCGCGACGTCACCGGCGGCCCGCTCGTCGATCCCGCAGCTGCGCTCGACGGCGGCGAGCCACCGCGACCCGACCCAGCGATCGACCTTGCGCAGCAGCGGATCGAGCGCGGCGAGCAGCGCCTGGATGTCGGTGTCGAGCAGCGCCGCGCGATGGACGCGAACGAGCGCGAGCGCCTCGGCGGCCACCGTGCGCAGCGCACCGCCGTTGACGGTGGGCACCGCGGTCGTCGACGCGAGGTAGCGCGCGAGGGCCTGCGCCGCGACATAGAGCGCGGCCGCGCCGACCCCGGCCTCACCGTCGAGGAGCACCGGCTCGAGCCAGCGATCGAGCAGGCGATCCGCCGCGACCATCGGATCGATCACGACGGTGATCGGGCGATCCACCTTGGTCCCTCGCCGGGCGGCGCGACGACCGGCGGCGGCGTTGCGGCGCTCGCTCGCCTCGGTATCGGGCTCGAGCTCGACGAACAGCGCGTCGATCGCGGTGCGCGTCCGCGCGGGGCACGAGAAGCCGAGCAGCGTGTCGGGATCGACGTCGAGGTTCAGCGGCTTGCCGAGCGCGCGCATCATCACGGTGCTCTTCGCGGCACCCGGGATGAAGTCGCCGATGTCGCGCGCCATCCGCCGCGCGAGCGACGTCGCGCCGGCCCCGAGGCGCTCGGCGAGCGCGGCCTCGGCGATCTCGAGCGGCATGATCGAGAGCAGCAGCCCGAGATGCGCGATCGCCACGTGATCGTCGCGCCCGGGCTCGCCGAGCTCGACGCGCCACAGCTCCTCGAGCCCGCGCCGCCACTCGCCCGCCGCCATCAACGCGCGCGCTGCGGCGAGCCGGGCCACGGCTCCCCTACCCGGCTTCGGTGCGAGGCGCGCCCACGCGAGCGGAGCCTCCTCCTCGCGACCGGTCGCGACGAGCGTGTCGAGGAACAGCGCGAGATCGACGTCGGTCGCCGGCTCGGCGCGGCCGTAGGCCTCGAGCGCACGCGCGACATCGCCGCAGAACCACGCGGCGCGCGCCTCTGCCGTCGCCACGGCGTGGACATCCTCGGGCAACGGGTTCGCGCCGCGACTGCGCCGGAGCGCGACGGCCTCGGCCCGGCGACCGACCGCGACCAGCGCGTCCGACAGGGCGACATCGACGGCGAGCTGATCGGGATAGCGCGGCAGCGACGGATCCGGCGAGCAGCCGTGCCGGCGCGCCGCGCGTTCCGCGGTGGCGCTCCACGCGCCGAGCCGATCGCCGTGCTTGTAGAGCGCGAGGAGCGCGACGTGGGCGCGCGAATCATGCGGATAGAGCTCGAGGGCGCGCGCCATCAAGCGCACGGCCTCGTCGGGGCTGAACCGCGCCGCCGCGGCTTCGATCACCTCGAGCTGACCGGGCCGGCACAGCGCCGCGATGCCGGCGGCCGCGAGCTTCTCGAGCGCCGTCAGCTCGCCGGTCTGGAGCAAGGCGGTGTACGGCTTGGCCCATCCCGGTGCCGCGGCGATCACGCGCCGGAGCAGCGCGGGATCGTGCTTGCCCTCGAGCGTCGCGAGCAACGCCTGCGGATGTGACGCATCGGCCGCGAGGAGGTGCTCGCTGAAGTCCTCGCCGAACACCAGCTCGAGCACGCGCAGCCCCGGCACGCGCCACGGCTGCGGCAGCCGGTTCGCGATGATCCGCGCCGGGTTCGGGCGCGTCAGGACGGGCATCACCAGCTTCGGCCGCTCCGCGGTCGGCACGAGCGCGTCGAGCGCGGCATCGATCTCCTCGGCCTCCTCGCGCACGCGCGGCGCCTGCTGCACCGCGGTCCATTTGCGAGCGTGCTCGACGAGCCCCGGCCCGACCACGCGGATCGTCGCGACCGTATCGTCGCCGGTGATCGCGTCGAGCTTGACGGTGAGCGGCGGCAACCCGCGCGCCGCGAGCCAGCTGGTGAACGCCTGCGAGAGCTGGGCACCGAACGTGCGACCGCTGCCCTCGAAGGTCTGCTGCACGCCGCTCCGCAACAGGCCATGCAGCGCGCACTTTCCTTTCGGCAACCCGACCTCGAGCCACACCAGCTCGTCGCGTCGCGTCGGCCCGAAGAACTCGTCGGTCGGCGTGGCGCCGCGGATCGCGTGCTGCGGGGCGAAGTGACCGTCGCGCGGAAACAGCGGGGTCGACTCGGCGTCGTACACCGCGAGCCCGGGATGGCGGCGCAGGATCTCGATGCACGCGGTCCACAGCAGCAGCGCACCTTCGGCGGCGTACGCCGCCTCGCTCCCCTCGATCGAGAGCTGCGGCAACACGGCCGCGATCCGATACGGCTTGCGCAACGCCGGCACTACGCGAGCTCCGCCGGATCGAGGCGTCGCGCGCCCATCCGTTCGAGCTGCGAGATCAGCTGCGCGGCATGCTCGCCGGCGATGTAGAAGTCGATGCCGGGAACGGGACCGACGACGACCTGCGCGCCGGTGCGCTGGAGGAGCTCGGCGAGCGCGGCGCGGTCCTTGAGCTCGCCGGCGACGCACACGAGCTTGCCGCGCAGCGAGCGATCGAGGCGGCGCTCGAGGGCGAGCAGGGGTGCGAGCGAGGTGCGGTCGACCTCGGCCTCGGGATCGGCGGCGTGGGCGAGCGCGAGGATCGCGTCGCGACCACCGACGAGCGCGGTGATCGCGGGGCGATGGTGCGGCGCGTGCTCGGCGAGCCAGCGCTCGTCGGAGCCGGGGAAGTGCGACGTCTCGTCGTCGGCGATCTCGCGTGGCGGCGGATCCTCGGCGAGCAGCTTGACCGCGAGATCCGGTCGACCCGCGCGATGACACGCGAGGACCCGCGCACAGGCGAGCTCCGGCGTGTGAACCGGCGCGATCGCCGCGAGCTCGAGCGCGGCGATGGGCCGTCCCCACATCGCGAGGGCGAGGGCTCCGAGATCGGGCGCGTCCTGCGCGACCCGGATCGCGTCGCTGACCTTCCCTCGGCGCGCGAGATCCGAGACCACGAGCTCGCGCACGATCGGCAGCGTCGCGGGTTGTGCCGCGATCAACGCCCGCGCACGCACCGGATCGCTCGCCCCGCGCACCATCCACGCCCACAGCTCGTAGGTCTCGGGCTCGGGGTGCCGGGCGGCGTGCACGAGCGCCCCGAGATCGTCGGCGGCGATCCCGCACTTGATGGTGCGATCGTCGAGGGTCGCCGTGGCGCGCGCGATCTTGAGGCCGCGCACCGTCGGTACCACGCCGCGATTCGCGAGGTGCCAGCGCGCGCGCTTGCGGAGCAGCTCGGCCTGCGCGGGGACGAGGTCGCGCAGCGCATCCTCGAACCGCGGCAGCTGCGCCTCGCCACCGAGCGCGACCGCGAGCAGCAAGCTCTCGACCCGCTCGTCGAGCGTGGCCGAGTGCGCACCGGCGCGCGCCGTCATCAGCGGCAGCGCATCGTCGCCGAGCGTGGCGGTGATCAACCGCAGCACGCGGATCCGGTGCACCGGCTGGATGTCGTCGATCGAGACGGCGAGCACGCGCGCGAGGGGCGCGGTCGCAGAGCACTCGAGCGCGGCCCCCCACAACGACGGTGCGCGTGCGAACACCGCTGCGATGCCCTCGGAGTGGACGTGCCGCAGCGCGTGCGCGAGCAGCGGGCTCGCACGACCCGCCGTGGTCGCCGCGTCGGCGATCCGGAACAGCGCATCGTCCGCGAGCTGGATCGCGACCCCACTCCAGCGCGTGCTCGGGTGCTTGTCGCGGAGCTGGCGATCGGTCAGCGCGCGGATCGCGGCATCGCGTACCGGTGGCTCGGTCGACAGCGCGGCGAGCCGCTCGATCGATCGCTCCGTCGGAAACAGCGCCAACCACGCGCAGCCGAGCTGGCGGATCGCGACGTCGCGCGGCCCCTCGGTCATCCACAGGCCGACCTCGACGAGCGACGGATCGGCACCGAGCCACGGCGTCCCGACCTGGATCAACTCCGCGAACGCGCTCGCGACATCCTCGCGTGCGGCGATCCGCCCCATCGCATCGAGCACCCGATACCGGACCGCCGGCGGGATGGCCGACATCGTGCCGATGGTCACCGGGAGGCCCACGGACCGAGCATAAGTTGTTTCGGCGTGTCATGTTCGCGGGCGCATGAAGTACGCCCTCCTCGCCGTGATGATCTCCTCGCCGGCGCTCGCGGATGCCCCCAAGGGCAAGATCTCCGGCACCGTGATCTTCGAGGGCACCGATCCCGTGCGCAAGGATCAGGTTCGCGACACCGATCCATACTGCGCGAAGTCGCCGGCCCTCGCCGACGACGTGATCGTCACCAAGGGCAAGCTCAAGGACGTCTTCGTCCGGATCAAGAACCCGCCCAAGGGATCTCCCCTGCCACCGGCGGCGATCCTCGACCAGAAGAACTGCACCTACTCGCCGAAGCTGGTCGCCGTCGCCCCGGGCGCGAAGATCGCGGTGCGCAACAGCGACGGGACGTTCCACAACGTCAATGGCTCGATCGCCGGCAAGATGCTGTGGAACAAGCCGATGGCGGCCAAGGATCCGGATCTCGCCCTCGACGCGACGTCCAAGGCCGGCGACATCATCGACCTGGTCTGCAATGTCCACCCGTGGATGAAGGCCTACGCGGTCGCCATCGATCACTCGTTCTACGCCGTCACCGGCGAGGATGGCTCGTTCGCGATCAGCGGCCTACCCGTGGGGTCCTACACGATCGAGGCGTGGCACCCGAAGCTCGGGACCAAGACCCTCGACATCAAGATCGGAACCGGCACCAAGGCTACGGTCCCGGCCCGGATCGGGTATAAAGCCGAGTAACCATGGGCATGGACGCACTGCTTTGTTCGATGTCGCCCAAGCGGCTCGCGATGATCGAGGAGGACCCCGAGGTCCTCACCGAGCTGATCGAGGCACGCCACGAGGGCGAGATTCCCGGTCTGCTCGACCTCGGCAACACCTGGCACGCCCTCGACATCATGTTCGGTGATGGCAAGGACGACGTCCTCTCCGACGCGCTCGTGGCCCGCAACGGCAAGAAGCTCAAGGCCGAGGCCGCGCACGGCAAGGCGCGCATGATCGGCGCCAGCCGGGTCGCCGAGATCGCGAAGGCGCTCAACGCGCTCCCCGAGAGCCTGGTCACCGATCGGTACGCCTCGCTGTACGGCAAGACGGTCCACGGCGGCTACGGGCAGGAGATGATCGCGCCCGACGACAAGCAGTGGCTGCGCGACAAGATCATGAAGAACCAGGCGGCCGAGATCGAGAAGCTGCAGGATGCGTTCGATGCCGTGGTCGACCTCTACACCGACGCCGCGGAGAAGAAGCACTCGATGATGAGCGTCATCGTCTAACGCTCGAGCTGCGCACCGATTCGATCGAGCTGGAAGTCCTCCGCCGTCGGCACCTCCGGGATGCTGCCGAGCAAGTGTCCCCGCAGCGACTTCAGGCTGAACTGGCGCATCTTCTCGCGCGCCTCGGGGCGATCGGTAGGGACCGGCTTCGCCATCGCCACCTCCAGATCTTCGAGGACGATGGCGAGCGCCTCGGCATCGCTCAGCGCCGCCGCGTTGCGCCGAATCACTCGACCGCGCAGCCACAGGATCAGCCGGCGTCCGACGAAGCCGAAACCGACGATCAGCGCGGTGACGATCTGGGCCTCGAAGTCGCTCGGTGCGATCGCGAGCTGATAGATCGCGAGGGCCGGCACCATCCCGAGCAGCAGGCCGCTCAGGCGGGCATAGATCCATTCGTCCTCGGCATCGAGCAGGTCGAGCTTGGCGTGGACGAGATCGCGCCGCGTGACCGCCGGCCACAGGACCTTGCGCACCGTGACGTACGGGCTGTCGGGTTGCGAATGCAGCAGGCCGCGATACAGCGCCTCGTGGTGATCCGGCGTCGCGCTGTAGGCGAGGCGGATCAGCCAGTCGTAACGTTCGCACCTCGAGATCGCCAGCCGCACCGCGAAGCGATCGAACCGGGTGCGCACCTGATCGACGAGCTCCGGATCATCGCCATCCGCACGCGGCTCCCGCGACAACGGAACCGTCACCAGGGCGTTGACGATCGCGCGATCACCATCGAGTAGTTGGAAGTGGAACCGGCAACTCTGCTGCGCCCGGTCGTAGCTCTCGAACGTGGCCTTCCAGTGGAGCGTGTCGACGAGGGGCTGCGCGAGCGGTGGCCACACGAGCTCCTTGGTGACCTCGAAGCTCCACTCCACTCGCCGAGCCTACTCCTTCGTCGCGAAGTTGAACGAGGTGATCAGCCACGAGCGAATCGCGAACTCGAGCTCGACGGTGATCGTCGCGTTCTGTTTGCCGCGGAGGTTGAACTGCACGCACCGCTTCTCGCCGTCGCAGTGCATGTCGTTCGGCGTCAACGGGAGCGCCTTGCGCGGCCCCATCGCCTTGCGGGTCTCCTGGAGCTTCGCGTCGACGTCGTCGCCGAGGTTCGAGATCACCCGCGGGTCGAGCACGCTGCGATCGAGCGTCCCGGCGAGCAGGTCCCCCGCGAACTTGATCGCGATCTGGTCGGCGTCCTCGACCTTCGCCTCGCGCCGCAGCGGCTTCGGGATCTCGAGGTTGAACCCGATCAGCTTCGGCGTGCTGCCCCGTTCGTACCTGAGCCGCAGCGACAGCTCGCCCTGCTCGAACACCGCCGGCCCGGTGACGACGAGCGTTCCGTCCTCGAAGTTCTGCGACAGCGTGCCGAGCTTGGTCAGCTTGCCGAAGCCCCTGTCGAACAGCAGGTGCAGGCGCTTCAGCTCGCCGAGCTTGACCGTCTCGCGCAGCTTGGGGTGAGCGTCGCGATAGATCTCGTCGACCTTGCCGGCCGCCCAGCGCTCCGCGAACAGCCGCGCCGGCTTCTCGAGATCGACCGCGGGAACTTCGTACGCCGGCTCGGTGCTGCGCGTGGTGACCATCGTGGTCGTCGACGACGAGGCCTCACCGCCGGCCATCACGCCGAAGCCGCGCGCGACGTGAAACCCGCCCAGCGCGAGCAAGCCGACCGCGATCGCGATCCGCGCCGGCTTGTGAGTCGTGCGACGGCGCAGCAGCAGCAGCGAGAGCACGCCGCACACCAGCGCGACCGCGCCACCGCCGACCGCGGTCCAGTCGCGGTAGACGAAGCTGACGACCTCGCCGTTGACCGTGCTGCTCGACGAGCTGGCGGTGCTCAGCACGAACGGGAGGCCCACGGCGATGAACCCCACGATCTCGCTCGGACCTGGGATTCGCACTGTCGGCGTCAGATCTTCGGACATACGTACTCCAGTCGACAGCGGGACCGGGCTCGCACACGAAATCACCAGTGGCGTTTGCGGACATCCCGCAGCCATGCGTCGAGCGCGGTGATCGCCTCGGGGTTCGGATCGGGCGGCAGCACCGATGTCGGCCACGCCGCATCGATCGCCTGGATCGCCGCCGCGAGCCGCGGGCGCCACTGCTCGACCAGCTCCTTGTCGAGCTGCGTCTTCTCGCCGGTGCGCTTGATCGCGAGCAGCTCCTCGATCTGTTCGGGGACGTACTCGCGGAGCCGCGCGACATCGGTGATCAGGTCGCCCTGCGCGAGCAGCCGGCGCCCCGTGGCCGCGGTCCTGAGCACGTAGAGCGCGCGCTTCGCCGTGGGCTTGTCATCGAACAGGCGCAGCTGCGAGGTCGCGAAGCCGCCGTAGTGCCGGCCGGCGCGACGCGACAGCAGGCCCGTGATGATCGGGCGCGCCTCCGCGATCAGCGCGGCATCACCGCCGAGGATCAGGTCGCCGAGGAAGCGCTCGAGGAAGTTGCCGTTGCCCTTCATCGCGCCGCGCAGCACCGGCGACAGCTCGTTGCTGCCGTAGTCGAGCTCGACGCCATCGATCACCTCCATGTGATCCGGCGGGTCGTCCGACGGAGCCAGCCCGACGAGCTCGGAGGTCGGCGCGATGTGCACGCACTTGAGATCGAGATCGCTGTCCGGCGACGGAAAGCCGTAGGCGTGCGCGCCTGAAAGATAGATCACGAGGTGTTTGCGCTCGCGTTCGCGGTCGGCGATGAACGCGCGCGCGACGCGCTGCTGGTCGGGGGTCAGGACACTCCAGGGATCAATCGTCATAGCGAGCCTCGGGCGGCAGAGGGGCATCGGCGCCCCAGGGGCCCGGTTCACCCAGAACCGAGCGGCGCGCGACCTCGGCACGGATAGCACGCAGCGCGTGATCGGCACGCACCACGTCGGGGTGGCGCGGCAACGGGCTGGCTTGCCGGGCGGTCTCGAGCTTGGGCGTCAACTCGCGCGCGAGCGCCATCACGTCGGGCGTCGGCACCTCGCCGTGCTTGATCGCGAGCAGTGTGGGCCGGAGCGCCTCGCTGACCCGCACGTTCGGCGTCTCGCCGGCGAGCCAGCGGATCGCGAGATCGAGCAGACGGATCAGGTTGTAGGCGTTCTTCGGCCGCAGATCGCGCGGCAACGCGAGCTCCGTCTTCGCGGCCGCGCGCAGCGACGCCCAGTCGTTCGCGGCGATCAACCCCTGGTCGTGCATCGAGCGGTAGAGCTGCTTGATGTAGTCGCGCGATCGCGCGATCGCGTCGGTGCGGCTCGGCGCCTCGACGCGCGCGGACTCGGCGAGGCGCTCCGCGGCGGCATCGAGCTCGAGCGCCGGATCGTCGCGCAGCCACCCGATGATCGTGCTGCGATGCTCGGCGAGGCGCTGGTTGTGCTCGAGGCGATCGAGCTGCGACAGCGCGTAGCGACCGAACGAGCCGTAGATCTCCTGCGACAGGAAGCCGTCGCGGATCGCGAGCAGCTCGTTCGCCACCGGATCGACGGCCTCGGGGTTCGCGAACAACATCTCCAGCGTGTTCGGATCGGCGCGGAGCGCCTGCCGGATCGCCTTGCCGACCTCCCAGTAGGTGTGCGAGCCGTCGAGCGACACCAGATCCTGCGGCGGATCGACGAGCCCGGTGGTCCACCCGAACGGCAGCGCGAACATGCCGCGGCGGTCCTCGTCGGAGCCTTCGTGGGAGACGCCCCAGGCACGCGAGCCGACCAGCGTATCGAGCACCACGCACGGTCGCAGCTGCTCCCACGCCGCCGCCCGCCGGTGGGCGTACCGGGTCACGCCGAGCTTGCGCGGCACCACCTCGACCCGCAGGTAGGTGGCGCGCTTGCCGTCGAGGAACACGACGTCCACGCGATCGCCGTCGATTCCGACGACACGGGCACTCGCGCCCTTCTGGCGCGTTTCTCCTTCGATCTGCCGATCGACGCGGGTCGTCACCTCGGTGCCCGCAGGTAGCGGAACTGCCGTGGGATCGAGATCCGCCAGCCCTCCCAGCCGAAGTGCCATCGGGCAATGGTCCCCCAGGAACATGAAATTGGGAGCGGATCGTGCGAGTTAAATCCTGGTGAAGCGTCGACCGAGGTGGCCGATCGTCGTCCTCGCGATCGCGGTCAGCATCGGGTTCGTCGTGGGCTGGGCGTGGCTCTTCGGCGGCGATCCCGAGCTCGAGCCGGTGCCGCCCGAGTGCCAGACCGGCCCGACGACGCCGGGTATCGACGTCAGCTATCACCAGGAAGCGATCGACTGGAAGCGCGTCCGCAAGTCGGGCGTGCTGTTCGCGTTCATCCGGGTCTCCGACGGCTCGACCTTCGCGGATCCGCTGTTCGACAAGAACTGGAACAAGGCGCGCACCACCGGGATCCTGCGCGGCGCGTATCAGTACTTCCGTCCCGACGAGAGTGCGAAGGTGCAGGCCGATCTGCTGATCGACAAGATCAAGCACGATCCCGGCGAGCTCCCTCCCGTGATCGACGTCGAGACCACCGGCGGCAAGTCGGCGAAGCAGATCGCGCGCGGCATCGAGATCTGGGTCACCCGCGTCCGCGAGCGCCTCGGCGTCGAGCCGATCATCTACACCGGGCCCGACTTCTGGAAGACCGCCGTCGACAACGCCGACTTCACCGCGCAGCCGCTGTGGCTCGCGCACTACACGACGAACTGCCCGACGGTGCCGGCGCCGTGGCAGCGCTGGACGTTCTGGCAGTACAGTGAGCGCGGTGCGGTGCCCGGCATCATCGGCCCGGCGGACATGAACGTGTTCGCCGGCACGTACACCGAGCTCGAAGAGTTCGCCCGCCGTCACCGCCCCGGGGCATCGGCTCTAGTGTCCGGATCAGGCCGCCCGCTGTAGGTAGTCGCCGAACCGGCGCGTGCCGACCGACGGTGCGATCGCATCGTGCTTCGCGAGTAGCACCGCGAACGTCATGAACTGCCCGATCCGCGGATGGACGGCGCGCGCCATCGCGGCGTTGATCCCGGCGAGCCAGGTCGGCAGGCGCCACATCCGCACCTTGCGATCGGCCAGGGCCGCGACCCTCTCGAAGATCTCCGCGCGCGTCAGGATCTCCGGGCCACCCACCGACAGCTCGCGCGGGCCTTCACCGGTGATCTGCTCGGCGACGATCTCGGCGAGGCAATGCTCGTCGATCGGGTTGGTCCGGGTCTGCCCGGAGCCGATGTCCATCAGGAAGCCGCGCCTCGCCATCCCGAGCAGCGCCGCGTACGCGGAGAAGAAGCCCGTCGCACGCACCACCACGCCGTCGATGTCGCGCATCGCGTTCGCCACCCGCTCGTGCGCGTCGACGTAGGCACAGCGCGCGAGCTCCGGGGGATGCGCCACCCCGACGTAGACCAGGCGGATGTCGAGCTGCTTCGCCGCGTGCACCGCTGCGAGGCCGATCGGCGTATCGACCGCGCGATAGCCGCGCCAGCCCTTGCCGAGCGCCATCGCGACGCTGGCACCGGCGCAGTCGACGATCGCCCCCGCACCCTTCGCGGCCGCGATCAACGCGTCGGGATCGCGCGCGGCCGTTCGCTCGACGGTGCGAACCGCATGACCCTTCGCGACCAGCTCCCGCGCGATCAACGTCCCTAGCCCACCGCGCGCCCCGAGCAGCAACGTGTCCACGCGACTACGATGCCGTGCGAGCCCGGCGCGGACCTGCGACACGGCGTCGCGCTTAGAAGCGGACGTGCACGGCGGCGCCACCACGCATCGGCATCACCGTCACGCGGTTGTCCTGCTTGGGCTTGCGCGATAGCCAGTACAGCAAGCCGCCGCCGATCACCGCGCTGACGCCGAGGCCGTAGCACGCGTTCGCGTTGATCTTCGCGCGTGCGCGCTCGTCCTCCAGCACCTTCGGGTTGTCGCCGCTATCGCACGCGACGTTGTCGCAGCCCTCGAGGGTGTTCTCGAGATCGGCGATCTTGCCCGAGTAGAGCAGGCCACCGACCAGGAGCGCACCACCGGTGCCGAGCAGCACGTAGCCGAAGATCCGGCGGTTGCGATTCGGGTCGAGGTCCGCCGCGGACGGCTCGCTGTGCCTCATCGCGTCCTCGCCGGTCGGCGCGGTCTGCGGCGCGAGCGGCGCGGGACCGAGAGGCGGTTCGCCGTCGGGCGCAGGCACCGGTGGAGGCACCGGCAGTGGCTCGTCGGACTTCTCGGTCTTCGCGCAGTCCTCCATGTCCTTGCGGACCTTGGTCACCGAGTCGCGCAGCTTCTTGGTCTTCTCCTCGCGCTGGTAGTTCGCGTAGAACTGCGCCGCGTTCGTGCAGTTCTTGCCCTTGAGGCGATACGCCTGCGCGATGTTGTAGAGGTTGACCGGGTCGGGGAACAGCTTGTAGGCGGCCTTGAACTCGCCGATCGCCTCGTCCCACTCGTTGAGGTTGTAGTGGCGCTTGCCGAGCTGATAGTGCTTGTCGGCCTCCGCCTTGTCGGCCTTGTCGTCGGCGTGGGCGGTCGTGCTGACGAGGGCGCAGGCGAGGACGAGCGATCTACCGGGGTGCATTGTTCAGAGGATCCAAGGAGGGGTCGGCGCCGTTCAATCGTGCCCGAGTTGTGCGCTTGATGGGGACTCTCGTGCGCTGTCCCGCCTTCACCTCCACGCGCTGGGTCTCCGGCTTGCCGTTGCGCACCACGCCGAGCTCGTACGTGCCGGGGTCGAGCGCGATCGGCTGGTTCGCCACCACCGCCTTGCCGTCGACGGTGAACGTCAGCTTCTCGGTGCCGGTCCACGCGATCACGAGCGAGCCCGGCTCGGGCGGCGTGGACTCGTCGGGCGGCGTGAGCTCGAGCGCGGGCTTGGATTCGGGCGGCTTGGGCGCGGGCTTGGGTTGCGCGGGTGGCGTGCGCTCTGGTTGGCGCTGCACCGCGCGCTCCGGGGGCTGGTCCTCGCGACGCGGTTCCTCGGCCTTCGCCGACAGCACGACGAAGATCACGATCACCATCGCGAGCGCACCGACGAGGCCGGCGATCACCAGCGCGAGCTTCGTGCTGCTCCGCCGCGTGGTCAGCGTGATCCCCGTCGCCGGTGCCGTGGACGTCGCGCCGAGCTGCTCGAGCTCGGCCTTGATCCGCGCCAGCGATGGGCGCTCCGCGGGCTCCTTCGCCAGCATCGCGTCGACCAGCGCATCGAGCTCCGGCGTCACGCCGCCGACGAGCGATGACAGCTTCGGCGGCGGCTCGGTCATGTGCATCGCCACCACCTCGAGGGCGTTCTCGCCGACGAACGGCGGCCGGCCCGCCGCGAGCTCGAACAGCATGACGCCGAGCGTGTAGATGTCCGACGCGAGCACTGCCTCGCCGCGCGCCTGCTCCGGCGCCAGGTACTGCGGCGTCCCGAGCATGCTGCCGATGCGCGTGCGATCGAGCCGGCCCTCTCCGGTCAGCTTCGCGACGCCGAAATCGAGCAGCTTCGCGCGCGGCTTCTCACCCGGCGCCTCGACGAGGAACACGTTATCGGGCTTGAGGTCGCGGTGGATGATGCCGTGCGCGTGCGCGGCCTCGAGCGCGCGCACGACGTCCAGCGTGATGCCGCGAAGCTCGTTGCGCGACAGCGGGCCGCGGCGCATCCGGTTGCGCAGGCTCTGCCCGACCAGCCACTCCATGATCAGGTAGCTGCGACCGTCGGGCAGCACGCCGAACGCGAACACGTCGACGATGTTGGCGTGCCCGATCTGGTTGACGGCGCGCGCCTCCTGGACGAACCGCTCGACCTCCTTGCCATCGGTGCACAGCTCCCGCTTGAGCACCTTGATCGCACCGCGCTTGCCGATCACGGCGTGGACCGCGCCGTACACCGTGCTCATGCCGCCGCGCCCGAGCGTGCATTCGATCCGGAAGTTCTCGACCACCGTGCCCGGCGCGAGGTCGTCATCCGGCGCCTGCGGGGAGAATCCCGTGACGGCCGTGTCGGTGCTCCGATCGCTCATCGCGCAACCATCAGTATACTCGGGCTCGTGCAACTGATCGAAAGCCTCGTCGGGGCCATCGCGCGCCATTCCCCAGCCGGCGCGGCGTGGCTCCAAACCGAGGGATCCCGGTTCCCCCAGGCGTTTGCCGCGGCCGGTCGCACGCTCGGGCGAGACGAGATCTCCGTCGAGGACTGCCCGATCCCGTGGCCTCGAACGGGCGCCGACGAGGTCGGGCGCGCCGCCCTCGTACTGGGGGCGGTGGCCGTGCTTCCACCTGACCAGCACGTCACCTTCGTGCGCGATCTGCTCCGCCGCGGGGAGGTTCGCGAGCGCCACGCCGTACTGCGCGTGCTGGCCGGGCTGCCCGAGCCGGTGCGGTTCCTCGACCTCGCGATCGATGCGTTCCGGACCAACGTCCAGTCGGTGTTCGAGGCGCTGGCCTGCGACAACGCCTATCCCGCGCGCTACTTCACGTCGGCGCAGTTCGCGCAGCTCGTGATCAAGGCGCTGCTCACCGGTGCCCCGGTCGGCCGGATCCACGAGCTGTCGTCCCGCATCGACGCCGAGCTCGTGCGGATGGTCGAGGCCTATGCGAGCGAGCGCCGCGCAGCGGGACGGCCGGTGCCCGAGGATGCGAAGCTGATCCTGCAATGAAGCTCTGCGATCCGCACATCCACATGACGTCGCGGACCACCGACGACTACCAGGCGATGGCCGCGGCCGGCATCGCGATGGTGGTCGAGCCGGCGTTCTGGCTCGGTCAGCCGCGCACGCACGTCGGCACGTTCGAGGACTACTTCCTGTCGCTGCTCGGCTGGGAGCGGTTTCGCGCGTCGCAGTTCGGGATCCGCCACTACTGCACGATGGGGATGAACCCGCGCGAGGCCAACGATCCGGCCCTCGTCGACGGCGTGCTCGCGCTGCTGCCCGGCTATCTCGAGAAGGATGGCGTCGTCGCCGTCGGCGAGATCGGCTACGACGACATGACGCCTGCCGAGGACAAGTGCTTCGCGGCGCAGCTCGAGCTCGCGAAGGCGCACGGGCTCCCTGCCCTCATCCATCTCCCGCACCGCGACAAGAAGCGCGGCTGCGAGCGCACGCTGGCGCTGGTCAAGGAGGTCGGCTTCGCGCCCGAGAGGACGATCGTCGATCACAACACCGAGGAGACCCTGCCGATGACGCTCGCGAGCGGCTGTTGGGCGGGCCACTCGATCTATCCGCAGACCAAGATGGACGAGCCCCGGATGGTCGCGCTCGTCCAGCAGTACGGCGCCGAGCGGATCCTGGTGAACAGCGCCGCCGACTGGGGCGTCTCCGACGTGCTGAAGGTGCCGAAGACGCGCGATGCGATGCGCGCCGCCGGGATCACCGACGCGACGCTCGCGAAGATCTTCTGGGACAACCCGATCACGTTCTTTGCGCAGAGCGGCCGGCTCCTGCCCGCGGACGTCGCGAGCGCGCTCACCGTCGATCAGCGCCAGCTCCACGAGGGCAACTCGGTGCTGCGCGGCCAGACGCCTCGAGTCGACTAGTGCATCGCACGCTGGTGTTAAATGTCGTCGGGCTGACGCCCGAGCTGGTCGGCGAGCACACGCCGAATCTCTCCGCGCTCGCGAAGGCCGGCTCGCTGCGGCCGCTCACCACCGCGTTTCCCGCCGTCACCTGCAGCGTGCAATCGACGTTCGTCACCGGGCTCCCGCCGAGCGGGCACGGTGTCGTCGGCAACGGCTGGTACTACCGCGACGTCGCCGAGGTCGCGCTGTGGAAGCAATCGAACCACCTCGTCAGCGGTACGAAGATCTGGGACGAGGCGAAGAAGCGCGACCCGTCGTTCACCTGCGCGAAGCTGTTCTGGTGGTTCAACATGTACTCGACGGCGGATCTCGCGGTGACGCCGCGACCGCAGTATCCCGCCGACGGGCGCAAGCTCCCCGATATCCACACCCATCCGATGGAGCTGCGCGATCAGCTGCAAGGCGACCTCGGGCAGTTTCCGCTGTTCGAGTTCTGGGGGCCGCGCGCCGGGATCAACGCGAGCAAGTGGATCGCCGCCTCGGCGATCGATGTCTGGCGCCGCCACCAGCCGACGCTGTCGCTCGTCTACCTGCCCCACCTCGACTACGACCTGCAGCGCCAGGGTCCGAAGGGGCCTGGCATCCCGCACGCGCTCCGCGAGATCGATGCGCTGTGCGGCGATCTGATCGAGATCGCGACCAAGGACCACGCGCGCGTGCTCGTGGTCTCCGAGTACGGCATCACGGCCGTCGACGGGGCGATCCACCTCAACCGCGTGCTGCGCGACGCCGGGCTGATCCAGTTCCGCGTCGAGCAGGGTCGCGAGTACCTCGATGCCGGGGCGTCACCCGCGTTCGCGGTCGTCGATCACCAGGTCGCTCACGTCTACGTGCGCGATCAGGCGCGCGTCCCCGAGATCAAGCAGCTACTCGAGAAGGTGCCCGGCATCGAGCGTGTCCTCGACAGTGCCGGCAAGCGTGCCGCGGGGATCGATCACGTGCGCGCCGGCGAGCTGGTCTGCGTCAGCGCGGCGAACAAGTGGTTCTCGTACTACTACTGGCTCGACGATGATCGCGCGCCCGACTACGCGCGCACCGTCGATATCCATCGCAAGCCCGGCTACGACCCGGTCGAGCTGTTCCTCGATCCGAAGCTCGCCTTACCCGCGGCACAGGTGGTGTGGAAGCTCGCGCGTCGCAAGCTCGGATTCCGCACCCTGCTCGACGTCATCCCGCTGGACACGTCGCTCGTAAAAGGTTCGCACGGCCGCCTGACCGACGATTCGTCGCAGGGGCCGTGCGTGATTTCGAGTCAACCGCTACCCGACGTCGCGGTTGACGCGACCTCGATCAAGCAACTCGTTCTAGACCACGTGTTCCGAGCTTAGAAGCCGCCGTGCTTGGTCTGGTTGTACTCCTTGTACTTCCGGTTCGTGATGCAACCGATGATGCCGGAGGTCAGCTGGAGTCCGCCGACCACCACGCCGATGAGCATCACCAGACCGGCAGCGCCGCCGCCGCCGAATCCGCGGAACAGCGAACCGACGAACAGCATCGCGATCAGCGTTAGCGATCCGAAGATGATCGCGACGATGGCCGGACCGAGCAGGCTGCGAGCCTTGCCCGTGAAGGTCGTGATCGAACCCATCATGAACACGACGCCGAGTGCCAGCGCGATCATGAGCGAGAGAGGTTGCGGACGGCCGTTGGCCAGCTGCATGAGCGCGCTGAGCAGGTAGAGGGCGCCGAAGATGACCCACACAATCGCCGCGAAGATCGCTCCACCCGGGAGACTGTGGCGCGGCGTGAACTGCGGCTGACCGTAGCCAGGCTGGCCATACGGGTTTTGCTGCCCATAGGGGTTCGGCTGGCCGTACGGGTTCGGCTGGGCATAGCCCGGCGGATACGAGCCCTGCGGCTGCTGCCCGTACATCGGCTGTTGCGGCTGCGCCTGCGGCTGGGCGTAGCCGTTCGGGGCGTAGCCATTCGGAGCCTGCGGCGGCTGGTTGTACGGGTTCGGGGTCGGGTTCGGGTTCTGGTCGGACATCGCGGTCTCCTTGGTGGTGCTGGCTCGGACGACGTTGTCGCGTGCCTGTCGCGTGTAATTCGTCGGGTGAGCAAGCCTCGGTCCGGACCACGATCCGCGTGGTTACCGAACGATGCATGCCATATCGGCCAGGTGGCCGGGCCGGGTGCACAGTCCATAGCCAGTCGATCCGCTGGCGACTCGCCTGGTCGGCTACTCGCCGCGCTCGTCCCACGATTTGACGAACAAGGCGCGATCCGGCCGGTCCTCGTCACTCCCGCGCTGGCGATCGAGCTGCGCTTTCGGGAACGCGTTCCGCAGCGCTCGAACGGTCGGCGGGGTGAACCAGTTGCCCTCGAGGTCCAGCCGGTCGAGCGCCACCAGCCGCTCGCGGACCCGCATCAGGTCGCGCACGTGCTCGTCGCCGAGATCGCCATCGCGGAACGAGACCTCGCGACACAGCACGACCGCGGGCAACGCGAACAACCGCGCGAGCTCGTCGGCGAGCCACGTCGCGCCCCGGGTATCGGAGAACGCCAGCACGCTGACGAAGCCGCGCTGCCACGACACCTCGACGACGGGATCGTGCGGGCACAATCGCGCGGAGATCAACGCGAGCAACCGAGCTCCGAGCTCGACGAGCTCGAGGGTGTGGGGCTGACACTGCACCGCGATCAGCTCGCCCCACGGATCACCCTGGCCCTGCAGCCAGTCGGCGAACACCAGGAACGGCTCGACCGGCCCGGCGAGCGACAGCTGATCGAAAAAGCTGCGCAGCTGATCCGGATCGTGGTTCACGTGCCGGGCACCCGGCGTTGCAGCACCGTGGTGAGCAGGAACATCGCGCACGCGATGCCCGCGAGCACCGCCGAGCCGGCGCGGATCACGAACAGCGCGTCGAGCAGCGAGATGCCTGCGATCAAGCCACCGACGGCGATCTTGAAGTTGCGCTTGCGCACCAGCCACAAGCAGCGCGCGGTCCAGCCTGCGAACATCAGGTAGATGGCGAACATCCACGGGCCGCCGCCGCTCGGTTGCAGCACGACGAACGGCAGGATCATGAAGGCGAGCGGCCACAGCTGCGTGAGCTTCGAGCTGTGCTCGTGGCGCGCGATGTACGACAGCCCGATCAAGTAGGCGAGCAGCAGGCCGCAGCCGATCAGCACCGACTCGTCGAGGGACCCGCCACCGGCGAGCGCCGCGGTGGTGTACGCGCCGACCCGGCACAGCCCCATCACGACGGGCGACCATCGAATCGATTTGTGGCGCAGGTCGTAATAGACGATCAGCGCGGACAGGGCGACCGCCGAGCCGATCGGCCACCAGCCGGCCCCGGTGGTGAGCGCCACGCCCGCGATCGCGAGGATGCCGAACGCGAGCATCGCGAAGCCCGCACCGAACACCTCCGCCGCCGTCACCTCACCCGCGGGGATCGGCCGCTCCGGTCGCTGCACCGCATCGATGGTGCGGTCGAACGCGTCGTTCAGGAACATGCCGGCGATGTAGAGCAGCGAGATCGCCGCGCAGATCACCGCGATCGCCCACGGTGCCGGCGTGGCGCCCGACAGCGCGAGCGCCGCGAGCACGTTGGTGGTCACCGTCGGGAGATTCGAGACGCGGCCGAGGCGTAGCGCCACCGAGAGCTTCACGCCGCCAGCGTACGCCTAGTCGACCGCCAGTGTCCCGAGGTCGACACGGCCTCCGCCCTGCCCTGTGATCACGCGCGTCACCGTGGTGTCGGACCCGACATCGCGGATCACGAGGATGCCCTGGCCGGACGGTGCGGTGAGCTCGAAGTGCCCCTGCTTGTCGACGAGCGCGATGTTCACGAACCGGTTCGATCTCGTCGTGCCGTCGAGGTCCGGTGGCTCGGTGCCATGGAAGTAGAGGACCTGGAGCCCGAGCGCCTGGCCGAAGAACACGACCATCGGGGTCAGCGCGACCTCGACGCGTCCACCCTGCGTCCGGAGCTCGGCGCCCCAGTCATCGCTCTCGACACGACACTGCATCTCGCCGTCACCACCGACGTGCAGCGTCGCCGTACCGTCGTAGCTCTTGATGAAGCGGCCCGCGTATTCCTGCCCGCGCTGGCACGACACCGCGAAGGCGCGCACCGGCTTGCCCCTGCGGGTCACCGCCACCGTGACCGCAGCTCGTCGCTCGACCCGGATCACGGTGGTCGCGCCGGGCTCGATCGCGCTCGCGTCGCCGCCTAGATCGCCGGTCGGGCTCTCCGCGCGCAGATCGTGGGGCTCGTTCGGCAGGCCGGTGATCTCGAAGCTGCCATCGCTCGCGGTCAGGACCTCCGTGTGAAACACCGGCTGGCTCACCTTGACGGCGCTGACCCAGATCCCCGCTACCGGCCCCTTGTCGTCGACGACGCGGCCGCGAAACACCACATCGGTTCGGCGGACGACCAGCGTGACCTGGGTGGTCGACGTGCCGAGCACGACGCGCTGATCGTCCAGGCGGTCGCGTCCGATGACGTGGATGTCGGCTTCGCCCGCCGCGAGGCGCTCGATCCGGAAGCCGCCGTCGGTGTCCGTGCGCACCCGGCGCCTCTCGGACCAGTCGCTCGACACCACGACCTCGTGATCCGCGACCGGGCGATTGGCGTCATCGATCACGCGGCCGACGAGCGCGGCCGTGCCGTCGACTCGGAGCTGGATGCGCACGTCGTCGCGATCGCGCGAGACCTCGAGAACGAGTCTTCCCGTCGAGCCGTCGGCGGTCTGCGCGAGCAGCTGGTGCTTGCCGTCGGGGACGCGCGACAGCACGAACGACCCGTCGGCGTTCGAGCGGCCTTTGACATCGAACGCGCGGGAGGTGGAGATGTCGTTGGTGACGCTCTCGGGCACCAACTGCAGCTCGGCGATCGCGGGAGGCTCGACCCTGCCACGCAGCATGCGTCCACGCTCGAGCGCGATCACCACCGCGTGATCCGCCGTGAAGTCGAACGGCTCGCCGATCTCGCGCAGGTGGTCGGCGTGCTCGACGAGGAGCTTGACCTTATCGGGGAGGACGCCGGAGAACCAAAACATCCCGTCCTTGTCGGTGATAGCTCCGGGTTGCGAATGGCTGACCTCGAAGGCGAGGTCGACCTTCGCTCCCGCGATCGGCTGCTTGCTCTCGCGATCGATCACGCGACCCGCGAGCTGATACCCGCGCTCCGTCACGATCCTCACGGAGCGTGGCGCGTCGATGGTGGTGAGTACCGGAGACCTCGACACGCACCCGGGACCGACCGCCCTGATCGTGGCCTGTCCGAGCGCCACGGTGACGCTGAACTGACCGTCGACATCGGCGCGGGTCGTCGATCGCTTCCCGGTGCGATGCGCGGTCTCGACCTCGAACGTGACGTCGGCGTTCGGGCACGGCTCGCCATCCTCGCGCACCACCGCCCCTTGGATGCGGACGCCGGGCCACAGCCGGAGCACCAGCGGTCCAGAGGTGTAGCGCTCGCCGTTGGAGACGTAGTTGTCGTGGCTCGCCCTCGCGGAGCCGTAGCGCCTCGCGAGCGAGATCGAGAACGCGCCCTGGTCGCGCGACACCGTGATGCCGAGCGGCGGTCCGTCGCCGTCGAACAGCTCGACGCGCGCATCCGCGATCGGCGCGCCGAACATGTCGGTCACCGTGCCCGTGACTAGCTCGCCACCGCGCGTCAGGTGACTGACCAGGTTGTCGGCCGGCAACGCGACCGTCTCGGCGAGCGGCAGGTACTCCGCGCGCGACACGGTCAGGCGATAGCGACCCGGCTCGACCTCGAGGTCCCAGGTTCCCGTGGCATCGGTGATCGCGGTGACCGTGCGGCCGCCGTCCTGCGGCGACAACACGACCACCGCGTCGCCGAGCGGCCCGCGATCATCCTCGACGACCCCACCCACTGCCGGGAGCCGCGGCCGCGCGCTCGGGAACGGATCGAGCCTGGGAACCTCATCCTGAGAGGAGACCCCGCCGGCCTCCTCGACCGCCTTGCCACCGATCACGTAGACCAGGACGGCGACCACGAGCGCGCCACAGCCGAGCAGAAAACCCCTCATCCGGGGAGGGACGAGCAGCCGCCGTGCCGCGATTCCGCGAGCGCCTGGACGGACTTGGCAGGTGGATCCCTGTCTTCAGAGCGACACCTGTCGCCTCGCAAGCATCGCTGGATCTGGTGGATACTCCGGTCGTGGTACTCGACGCGATCCAGCAACGCGTCCCGCTCGTGCTGGAATACCCGGTCGTGTTCACGCGCGATCTGTTCGACCCGGCGTCGACGGTCCTGGTCGACGTGCTCGCCTCGCGCGAACCGGCGCGCCGGCATCGCGTGGCCGTCGTGATCGACGACGGCGTCGCGGCGGCGATGCCCTCGCTGCAAGCCTCGCTCGAGACCTACGCGCGCCACCACGCGAGCCGCCTCGAGCTGGCCGCGGTGTGGACGATCCCCGGCGGTGAAGCCGGCAAGACGGCCGCGGTGCTCGACGGCATCGTCCAGCGCCTCGCCGAGCTCGCGATCGATCGCCACTCGTTCGTGCTCGCGATCGGCGGCGGTGCGGCGCTCGATGTCATCGGCTACGCGGCCGCGGTCGTCCATCGCGGCGTGCGCCTGATCCGCGTCCCCACCACCGTGCTCGCGCAGAACGACGCCGGCGTCGGGGTCAAGAACGGCATCAACGCGTTCCAGGCGAAGAACTTCCTCGGCGTGTTCTCCGCCCCGTTCGCGGTGATCGATGACAGCTCGTTGCTCGCCACGCTCGATCCCCGCGATCGCGCCGCCGGGATGGCCGAGGCGGTCAAGGTCGCCGCGATCCGCGATCCGGTGTTCTTCGAGTGGCTGGTCGAGCACGCCGAGGCGCTCGCGGCGTTCGAGCTGACTCCCGTCGAGCGGATGATCCGGCGCTGCGCCGAGCTCCACCTCGCGCACATCGCCGGTGCCGGCGATCCGTTCGAGTCGGGCAACGCGCGACCGCTCGATTTCGGGCACTGGTCCGCCCACAAGCTCGAGGTGCTCACCGATCACGCGCTCCGCCACGGCGAGGCGGTCGCGATCGGGATGGCGCTCGATGCGCGGTACTCCGTCGAGACCGGGCTGCTCGAGCCGGCCGCGTTCGACACGCTGATCGCGTTGCTCCGCACGCTGCGCCTGCCGACGTTCCACGACAAGCTGCTCGATCCCGCGGTGCTCGACGGGCTCGACGAGTTTCGCCAGCACCTCGGCGGCGAGCTCACGATCACGTTGCTCGCCGGCATCGGTCGCGGTGTCGAGTGTCGCTCGGTCGAGCTGGCGATCATGAAGCGCTCGATCGAGGCGTTGCGGTGATCGTCGGTGGCTCGCACCTGACGTACTGCACGAACATCCATCCCGGCGAGTCCTGGGCCGAGGTGCGCGCGAACCTCGAGACCCACGTGCTCGCGGTCAAGCACCGCATCTGCCCCGACGCGCCGTTCGGGGTTGGCCTCCGCCTGTCGGCGCGCGCCGCCGACGAGCTCGATCCGCTCGCGCTGCGCCGCTGGCTCGACGAGCACGGGCTCTACGTGTTCACGATCAACGGCTTTCCGTACGGCCCGTTCCACGGCACGCCGGTCAAGGAGCTGGTCTATCGCCCCGACTGGCACGAGCCCGAGCGCGTCGCGTACACGAATCGTCTCGCGGACCTGCTCGTCGAGCTCGTCCCCGACGGTGTCACGGGCACGATCAGCACGGTCCCCGGCTGCTTCCAGGATCGCGCCGGCGATCCCGGCGTCATGGCGCGTCACCTCGCCCGCTGCGCCGCACACCTCGCCACGCTCGAGGCGCGCACCGGCAAGCACCTGCTGATCGCGCTCGAGCCCGAGCCGTGCTGCGTGATCGAGACGCTCGCGCAGGCCATCGCGTTCTTCGAGACCCACGAGCTCGATCGCCGCTACCTCGGGCTCTGTCTCGACGCATGTCACGCCGCCGTCGAGTTCGAGCAGCTCGGTTCCGCACTCGCCGCGGTTCGCGCCGCGAACATCACGATCGGCAAGGTCCAGCTCAGCTCCGGGCTTCGTGCCACCACGCGCGCGCCCCTCGCGCGGTTCGCCGAGGGCGTCTATCTGCATCAGGTGGTCGCGCGACGAGGTGGAGAGCTGATCCGGTTCGTCGATCTCCCCCACGCGCTCGCCGACGATCGCGAGGCCGACGAGTGGCGCGTGCACTTCCACGTGCCGGTGTTTCGCGAGCACTTCGGTGCGCTCGGCAGCACGCAGCGCGAGCTCGCGGAGCTGCTCGCCGAGCACAAGCGCTCGTCGATCTCCGCGCACCTCGAGGTCGAGACCTATACCTGGGACGTGTTGCCCGCCGAGTATCGGGACGAGCCGATCGCCGACGCGATCGCCCGCGAGCTGCGCTGGGTGCTCGACCGACTCTAATCAGGGCGTGGGAGCGACCGTGTACTGCGTCTCGAGGGCCAGCACCTGCTGGATCTGGGCGTTCAACTGCTGCAACTGCTCCGTCGCGAGCGGCGTGTCGGAGGTGATCGCATTCTTCCGCTCGACGAGCTTGTCGTGCAGGACCGCCAGCCACTGCTGGACCTGAGCGATCTGCTGATCGACCGCGACATGCGTCTGCGCGAGCTCCGGCATGCTCTTGATCCGCAGCGCGACCTCGAGCCATTCCCTGGCCTGGGCGATGAACAGCTCGACGTTGTTGCCCATCCGACCGATGAACGTCCGGCGCGCCTCGAGCGTGGTCTGCAGGCGAAGTCCGGTCGCGAACGCATCGACCTCCTCGGGCAGCTGGCGGTAGGTCTCATAAAGGATCTCGCCACGACCGAGCAGATCGTTGAGGTGCGTCTTCGCCGCCGCGAGGTTCGCTGGCGTCGTGTTCGGATTCGCTTCGAGGCTGTCGATCGTCAGCGTCGCCAGCTTGCGAGCGAGCGCATTGGTCGCGCTCTCGCTGAAGGTCGCGTTGCGCGCCGACGAGCGGACACCATAGACGCTGTCGAAGTAGGCCTTCGCGTCGCTCATCTGCGCGACGGTCATCGGTCGCGTATTGATCGGCACGGTGTCGATGATGGTCATCGGAATCCCGGTGAGCGCGTGGATGTGAGAGGGGCGGAGCCCCTGGGCGTGGAGATAGCGCGCGGCCGAGTACCACTGCTCGCCGTGGCGAGCCTCGTGATAGACCGTGTTCATCAACGCCGCGAACTGATCGGCGGACAACGCGCCGCCGAGCCGCTCGCTGTTGATGTGAATGGCCCAGGTGGGGAAGTCGAGCGAGCCGTTCGCCGTTCCGAGCGTCGTCACCGAGACCACCTCGAGCGGAGGCACGCCGGCATCGGCCAGCTGCTGATTGATCGCGGTGCGTAGCTTGTCGAGCCGTGCGCCCTCGTCGAGGGACTTCCAGCTGCTCTCGAGGCTGCGCGTGCGATCGGAGAACGCTGCCATCCGCTTGTCTGCACCGAGACCCTCGTTCGCGGCTTCGGGCTTGAACGTCGGCTGCGTGGGTGTGTTCGACGGCTCCGACTTCGGCGTGACCGTCTCCGTCGGCGCGACCGTCTCGGTCGGTCTGCTGGCCTCGACGGCCTTGCTGGGCCTCCCGATCACCTGGACCGATCCCGTCGCGGCATCCACCTCCGTCAGCACGATCTTCGTGGTCCCGCCCTTGGTCTCCACGGAGTCGACCCGAAACAGCGCATCAGCGGGGAACAGCACCTCGACCTCGCCGGGCTTCGCCGACAGAAAATCGATCCGCTTGCCGCGCTTGCCGTTGACCACCAGCTCGGTGTTGCCACCGATGCTCTGCTTGCCGAGGCTGCCCTTGTCGAGCATCGACGTGCTGCTGAAGCCCGGCTCGCGCACGAACCCACCCTCGACGAACTGCGCGAGGATCGTGGCGTCGTACTCCACCATGCGGGTGAACGTGCCCGGTTGCTCGGGGAGCTTCGCGAGCGCGTCGTTGATGACCGCCGCATAGTCCTTCGCCGCCGCGTTCGCGACCTCGCTGCGCTGACCGCGGAGGCCCTGGTTGATCCGCGCGGCGTCGGAGGTGGTGTAGCCGATCAGCGCCATCACCTCGGTATCGGTCAGCTTCGCGAGCTCCGGATACTTCGTGCGCGCCTCGGAGGCGAGCCGCTCGAGCCCCTTGACGGTGCGCTCGGGCAGCGAGTCGGCCGCTGGAATCGAGTCGTCGAACAGCGATCGGAACTTGCGGTCGCGCTCGACGAGCTGCGTGTCGACCGTCGCGGTCTCGGTCTTCGCCGTGGTCGCCTCGGCGATCACCGGCGTCTCGACCTTCGTCGTCGGCACGGTGGCGTCGACCGTGCCTGTCGTCGTCGGCTGCTCGCGGAACCCGGCGCGCAACGCTTCGCGCTGCTGGCTGGTCTCGAACGCTGCGAGCTGGAGCTCCTTGAACAGGGTGGTGACGTCGAGCCCCTTGCTCTGACCCGCGCGGATCTTCTCGACCAACGCGCGCTCGGTGACCAGCGCGGTCTCGAGCTTGACGCCGATGGCATCGACCTTCGCATCGACGGCGCGCGTCGCCGGATCGAGCTCCAGCGGCTTGCCCTCGAGCTTCGAGATCACCTCGCGGGTCGTGGCGCGCAGGCTCGGGCGCGAGCCGACGCGTTCGCTCAGCTTGGTCGCGCCGATCGACACCACCATCCACGCGATCTCCTCCTCGATCTGCTCGTTGGACAGGCCGCGCGCCTTGCCGACGCCGTACACCACGGCGACATTGCCGGCGAGCTCCGCACCGAGGCCGAACTTGCTGAACACGACACCGACCACGTTCTGGAACGTCGTCCAGCCCGCCTCCGTCAAGCTCGCCTGGATCGAACCGGTGCGGCCGTAGGTCGAGAAGAACGACTCGAAGGTCTGGCCGACGGCGATCGCGACCTGGATCCCGGCGGTCACCGGGGTCGGCGGCAGGTTGGACAGCACCGTCATCGCCGCGACGTCGGGCTTCGAGAAGATCATCTCGTTGTTGAACGCCCGATCGAGCAGCGGAATCTTGCCGCCGGCCGCGGTGTAGGTGTCGCGCGCCTTGGTGTTCTCCCAGGTCACGCTGCTCTGCGAGCCCTGCATCGCGGTCGCCATCCTCAGGTTTGACTCGGCTTGCTGGCGCAGCGCGGCGGTCATCGACTCGGGGAACCAGCGCTCGCCGCAGTCGGCGAGGAAGCGCAACACGCCCGCCTCGAACGCCGGGATCCGGCCGAGGCCGCGGGTGAGGCCGACGAGCATCTCGTTGAAGTTGCGCCCGACGCCCTGGCTGTACGGGTCATCACCGACGGTCACGCGATCGACGAGGTTCATCCACGAGCCCACCCAGCTCGATTCGGTCGAGCCCGCGACGAACGCCTTCTCCTTCCTCTCGTACTTGAGCTGTGTCGCGATCACGCCCGCGTTCGGCACCACCCCGGTCGGCGTGGCGAGGATGTCTTGCAGATACTGCGAGCTCTTGCAGAGCTCCTCGAAGCGGCGCTGTGCCTCCTCCACTTCCTTGATGCTGCCGGCCTTCTGGAGGTCCGGGATGGAATCGCGGATCTTGATCGCCTCCCAGTTGAGGGCCTGGCGATCGAGCTCCATCTTGTCGCGCTCGGCGGCGATCGTGGTCTGGCCCGTGCGGAGCCGGGTCGCGAGATCGCGATACGCCGTGGCGCTCCGCTGCATGTCGTCGGCGCGGCCATCGAGGGCCGCGTTGGTGATCGTCGTGATCGCCGGGGTCTGCGTCGACGAGAACAGGTTGCCGTCCGTCGACACCGGCGTCTTGTCGTCGCGGAGCTTGGTTGCTTCGGTGTCGAGCTGGTTTGCGGTGCGCTCCATCGTCTTCGGGACGAGCTGCTCGGAGGTCGAGAACGTGAACGTCGTGCTGACGTCGTCCGAGCGATCGAGCACGTCCATCCGCTGCTGCTCGGACACCGGGTTGGCCAGCTGCACCTTCGAGCGCACGCCGCCACCGCCAGCACCGAGGAGCTGATCGCGCTTCATCCGGCCGAGCTGGATCATCAGCTCGCGCTTGACCTCGTCGGGCGCCTCCTCGACATACTCGAAGACGTTCGCGCCGAGCCACGCACGGACCTCGGCCTCGCCGACGCGGTTCGCCCACGCCTGGTCCTGATACGAGTCGACCTTGCGGTTGAACTCCGCGAGGTTCGCCGCCGAGAACCGCCTCGGGTTGCGGCGATGAAAACGCTCGGCGGCTTCCTTCGCCGGCGTCGGGCGGTCGAAGTTCGCCATGATCTGGTTGTCTTGGAAGTCGTCGATCTGCGCGATGAAGCGCGTCGCCCAGCCGCGCAGCTCGAGATCTCGCGGAGCCAGCTGCAGCGCGCGTCGCAACGCGGTCTTCGCCGGCTCGGGACGGCGATCCCACTCGGCCTTCGCCGTCGCGAGGCAGCGCTGGATCTCCTCACCGACTTTGCGTTGCTTGACGGCGACGTCGATCTTCGCCTTGATGCCGTCGAGCCACTCCTTGGTGAACAGCTCGGGATAGTCGGTGGCGAGCTGCGTCGCAGTCGCCTTCGCCGCGGCGGCTTGCGTCGAGAACTGCGACTTCAGCGTGTCGACCAGGCCGCGGATCCGCACCGCGTCGTCGATCTTCTTCGCGACCTCGACGAGCCAGGTGCCCGTGTACTGCTCGGGGAACTCCGACGCGAGCGTGGTAGCGATCTCCTTCGCCTTCGGCGCGTTGGTCTCGAAGTTCGCCTCGAGCTGCTTGAGCAGGTCGTACTTACGACGCTCCGGCGGCGTCATCGCGAGCTGCATCCGCTGCTCTTGCTGCTTCTGCGTCGGCTTCTTGTCGGCCGCTTGGAGCTGCGTCAGCGCGAGCTTGTAGACCTCGATCGACGCCTTCGGCACATCTACCACTCGGGTGGCATCGAGCCCCAGCGTCTCACCGGTCTCGGCGAGGGCGGCCTCGACGCGCTGAGCGTCGCGGTTGTAGAGCGCGAGCAATTGCCTGAGCGCCGCGAGGGCCTGGGGGCTGGTCTCGGTCCCAGCCTCGCGGGCAGCGCGCACCGTCTTGATCGCCGCGATCACCGATTGCGGCATCGCGAGCGCCTTCTCCATCCGCCGCAAGCTGGTGACCAGGTCCTCGCGCCACGCCGTCCGCGCGAGCACGACCTCGTGCGTCTTGCGCAGCTCCGCCGGCAGCTTCAGCAACAGCCGGATCGTCTCGAGATCGGGCAGGCCCGCTCGACCCTGGATGAGGGCCTCGGCACGGGCGAGATCGAGCGGCGAGCGCAGCGCGCCCTGCTCGACACCGAACGCGATCGCGCCGAGGGCAGCGATCGCGGCTTCTCCCGCCGCGCGATTCGCCGCGCGTTCGCGCAGCAGCTTGCCGACCGAGTCACCGTCGGCGAGGACGACCGCGAGATCGCGCGACCACATCCGCTTGCAGACGGCGTCGTACGCGTCGCGCGACGGCGTCGCCAGCGCCTCGACGATCACCCGCCACTTCACTTCTTGATCGTCGGAGTACGTCGCACCGGCGAGGTACGCCTCGGTCGCGAGCACGCCGCCGAGCGTCGAGATCAGCTGCTGCAGCGCGGCCAGTGCGGCCTCGTCGTACGTGCCGCTCGCGCGCGCCGCCAGCACGACCTTCTTGAGGGCGTCGGAGTCGCGACGCGTGTCGCGCTTCGTCTGGACGACAGGCTTGTTGCCGTCGTTATTGGCGAGGAGCGTGACCGGAAGCTGCGTCTTCGAGGTCTCGCGAATGTTCTCGAGCTCCCCCACTAGCACGCACCTGCGATCGCGAGCGCCTCGCGGCGGCGCGCGTTGGCGAGGAACGAGATCAGGCGCTGGCGGCGGTCGCGGGTTAGCCGGCCGAACTGCTGCGCGAGGGCGTCGTCCTCCGCGGCGATCTCGAGTCTGCGCTGCAGCGTGCGCGACTCGACGAGGCCCAGCTTGCCGAGCACCTCGACGAGCTCGGTCTCCTTGCGCCGATACGCGTTCTCGATCGTCTCACCCGTGCGCTGCGACGACATCAGGATCCGCAGGACCGAGGCCTCGACGGTCGCCGTCACGCTCTGCTTGACCGGTCGCGGGGTCACCACGAGCTGCGTGATCATCGGCGAGGACAGCTCGGGCGTAGGTGGGGACTCCTCGCCCTCTTCCTCGGCCGGAGGCGTCAGGTTGCCGAGCTCGGTCCACTCCGCCATCCCCGACGCGAACAGCGCGGCCTGGTCGATCGCCTTCTTGCCGGTGGTCACCGCGCGATACGCCGCGCGCACCACCGCGTTCTTGATGTGGCCGCCCGACATCTTGAACGTCTTGCCGAGCGCGTCGAAGTCGATGTCGTCGGCGAGCGGCGCGGTCGCGGGGATCATCGAGCGCCACAGCTTCGACCGCTCCGCGGTGTCCGGCGCCGGGAACTCGATGCGGTAGCGAATGCGGCGGAGGAACGCCTTGTCGATCGCGGTCGCCGCGTTGGTGGTGAGGATGACGACGCCGTCGTGCGTCTCGAGCCGCTGGAGCAAGAAGTTGACCTCGAGGTTCGCGTGCTTGTCGTTGCTGTTGCGCACCTCGGTCCGCTTGCTGAACAGCGAGTCGGCCTCGTCGAACAGCAAGATCGCCTTGCACCGGCTCGCCTCGTCGAACACGCGCGCGAGGTTCTTCTCGGTCTCGCCGATGTACTTCGACATCACCTTCGACAGGTCGACGCGAAACACCTCGAGGCCGAGCTGCTTGCCGATCACCGTCGCTACCATCGTCTTGCCCGTACCGGGAGGGCCCGAGAGCAGCGCACTGATCGAGCGACCGTACGGGAGCTTCTCCGCGAAGCCCCACTCGACCATCACCTGGTCGCGCAGCCGGACGGCATCGACGAGCTCGCGCACGCGTGCCGCAACGTCATCGCGCAGCACGACGTCCGTCATGCTGAGCTGCGTCGACACCAGCTCGGCGACATCACCGAGTCGCTGCCGGAGCTGCACGCGGGCCGCGACGAGCAGATCGCCGAGCCCCGGCGTGCGCCCTGCGAGCGTGGTCTCGGCACGAACCTCGGTCGCCGCGATCATGATGTCGCCCGGCGGGAGCGGATACCGCGCGCACACCTGCTCGATCTCCGCGACATCGCCGAGGATCGATCGCCACATCACGACCTGCGTCGCCACGTCGGGCATCGCGACCTTGATGCGGCGCACGCCACCGAGCGTGCGAGGCATCGACTGGCCTTCGCGCACCGCGAGCACCGCGACGCCGCTCTCGAGCATGCCCAGGATCGAGCGACGTACACCGATCGGCCAGCTGTCATCCCAGCTCGCCGCACGCAGCACGAGCGTGGTGTTGCCGAGGACTGTCTCTCGACGGGCAAGTGCCAGCCTGCCTGCAGGATCGTCACCTGCGAGCAACGCCGCGATGTCGATCGTGATCGCCGCGCCCCCCATCGCGACGATCGCCGCTACGGCCGCGGTGACCTTACCGGTGCGCGCCGCTCCCTCGATCACGATCGGCCCCGGCAGCTTGAGCGCGCGCTCGAGCTGCGTGGCGGCCTCGAGATCGAACGCGTGCGGCAACGCGCGGTGCTGGGTCGCGACCTCGAACAACCGGCGGTCGATCGCGTCCTGACCGGCGAAGTACGCGACAACGCGATCGTCGATCCGCACCTCGCGCTGGCCGTGGAGCATCGAGTCGTTGCCGTTCAACGTGACGACCCCGCTCGCGACCAACGGCGAGCTCGGCAGCAGCGCCTCGCGCAGGGCCCGCTCGTCCTGCGGCGAACAGGCGAGGGCCGCGACCAGATCGTCGACGCGCGGCGAGCGGTTGTCGAAGTGGTCGCGCCATCGCGAGGTCGCGCTCGGCTCCACCGCGGGCGTCGCCAGCGCCACGATCAGATCGACCGCGGGCGCGTCGAGCCCCAGCTTCACCCGCAGCGCTCCCACCGGCTGCGCCGCGTCGGTCGCGACGTGGTCGGCCATCGCGAGCTCGCGATCGAAGCGGCACTCGATGCGGGTCCACAGGTGGGTGAGAGAGGTGATGGCGCTCGACATGTAAGGCAGGAGAAGAGCAACCCCCGTACCGCAGCTAACCCCTTGTTCGCAGTGCGAATTCGGCGCCTCCGCGAGCGACAGTGTCGCCCCCCGAGCAACACTCCGCGCGGACGCGCTGTTACGTTCGCCCCATGACTCCCGATCCCGTGGTCACCCGGCCCACCGACGGCGACAAGCGCCGCGCGATCCGACGGTTTCGCGTCACGGTCACCGGCGGTCCGGCCACCGGTGCGGCGTGGGCACAGACGGCAGAGCGCTGCGCGATCGGGTCGCACCCGTCGAACGATCTCGTGATCGACGATCCCACCGTCTCGCGGTTCCACTGCGAGCTCGCGATCGCGGGCGGCGTCGTCCGCGTCAAGGACCTCGGGAGCCGCAACGGCACGTCGGCCGCCGGCATCGGCATCACCGACGCCACGGTGCCGGGCGGAGCGGTGCTCTCGCTCGGACACTCGCAGCTGCGGATCGATGTCGATACCGCCGAGACGTTGATC
>Ga0075163_10001173_pt1 | contig 34964 bp, 19 predicted proteins | sample JI1023141ADNA_FD_71478 | JGI IMG/M metagenome (GOLD analysis project Ga0075163, IMG submission 71478) | Wastewater effluent complex algal communities from Wisconsin, to seasonally profile nutrient transformation and Carbon sequestration -... | ecosystem: Engineered > WWTP > Effluent > Algae...
GGCTCCGGCTCCGGAGTTGGCTCCGGCTCCGGAGTTGGCTCCGGCTCCGGAGTTGGCTCCGGCTCCGGAGCGACCACTTCTTCCTGCGGCGCACGCGGTTCGACGTATTTTTGCATGGTCTCGACCGCAAGGGCTTCGAGAATACGGCGGTAGTCGATCTCAGGAATCTGCTCCACCATATCCTTGATGTCGAGAATGTCGCGATTGCTGACCAGCAGGCTAGCTTGCGTCTGCATCACTTTAGACATCAGCGCGTCGTACCCGCCCACGATTTCCGCTTCTTCGGCGGTCACTTTGCTGTCCGCGTATACATCCTCACGCAGAACGCCGAGCGGGTTCTCTACCACTTCATGCAACGCAGGATGCACGCCTTTTAGCGCTTGCATAATGCGGTTCAGCAGCACTTTCTCTTGCGAGTTAGCCACCTGCGCATCTGGTGGCACGGTGTCCGTTGGGGAGATACCCAGTGCGGCGTACACCGAAAGTTCGTCCTCTGTGTACTTCACCTTGCTGCCGATCATGATGTCCACCATGCGGTCGATCGACAAGTCTGTGATGGTGTTTGCTTCCTCCTCGTCCAGCCGGTCTAAGAAGTCCGTCTCCTCCTGAGTCAGTTGGGGCATGTCCTCTTGCGTAATCGGAGCACTAGACGTCGACGCTTTGAGCTTCTTGGGCTTCTTGGGCTTTGCACCGTCCGGTGGGGTCAGCTCGAAGTCCGCCGCTGCGTCCGCAGCTTCGGGCACTTCAGGTGTAGCACTCTCCGGTACAGCTGGAGTGGGATCCGCGGCGGCTTGCGATGCCTTGGGCTTTTTGGGCGCTCTAGGCTTTTTAGGCTTAGCACTTTCCTGCGCAGTCAGCTCGAAGTCCGCGGCTACGTCCGGTAGGGGTACGGATACAGGCTCTGCTTCGGTGACGGAGTCACTAGTTAGAGGGTGCTCCTCTAACCACTGCGTTATCGCATGCAGGTGGTTGTCTACCGCATATGGCTTGTGGTACCCAATCTTCTTACCACGCAACCCTTGTAAAGCGGCCGCAAACTCTTCGTTTGAGGCAGCCCGGTAGTACAAAAACTCTTTGTACCACAATACCTCTTCTTTGCGAGCCATAAACCCGCTATCGTCTTCTTCAAACGGATTGCCCAACCAACCTCGTTCCCCCGGGACGGAGTTGTCGAGGTCTTTCTCTCCGAAGCGGTTCCCGTCTACTACACCCTCTGGTAGCGGAGCGTTGGGGTTCAATCTGACGACAGAAAAACCCTCATTGGCCGCCGCTTTGTCCTGCTCGCCGGTCGCCATGCGCAGCGAGCTACCATGTACGGTGTTAAAGGCGCGGTCGAAACGCGCAAGCATAGCCTCCGTTTTACCTTCGTCCGCCAGCATGAACGCTTCGTTGATCTCCAGCAACGTCATGTCTGGCGACACGTCTTTGCGGGTCAACCCAAGTTTTTTCGCCATAGCACGGTAAGCTTCGCGCACCGCTTCTGGTTGCATCGCTACGGGCAGGTTCATCACCGCGGTGCGCTCACGGACGGAGGGCTCAAGCTGTTCAACACGTGCAAACGCCTCTTTCACCGCGAGGTGGTAGTAGCGGTATGCGTGCACCAAGCTCTTGACGTTGCCTAGTGTCGCAGTTTCAGGAGTCAACTTGCTGTATGCCCACGCTACTTCTTCCGCGCGGTCAGGGCTGTTCACTAGCAGGGGGTGGTAAGCATTGACCACCCATCGCCCATCTTTGTAGTGCGCTTCAGGCATAGCGTCAGCGGACACGGCCACGATGGCTACTGCGGGCATACCTGCTTGCTCTGCGGCGTCCACGATCGCATCGAGCGTAGCGGGGTTCTCCGCACTGGCTGCGGCGATCGCCGAACTGAGACCGCTGTTCATGCGCATGGCGTCTAAGCTCGCCGCACGATGAGGCGACGCCTTCGACATGCTGTAGCTGGCGACACCGGTGTCTGCTTCGGTCAGCGCGTTGCGGGCGGTCGCTTCGTTATCCTTGGCGGTCAGCGTGCGCAGTTTCTCCAGCGCGTACATCTTGAGTACCAGCGAGGTCTCCTTGCTCGCGGGGGTAGCGAGGATGTCGGTGAACATCGCGATGGCCTCACCGCGAACGCGGCTACCCTTGATCGCTTTGTTCTCATCTTCCATACGCATGCTGTCGCCCATCTGCTCCTCGAAAGAGTAGACGATGTCGTTGCTGTTCGACTCCGCAGTGTCGTCGATCAACGACATGTCGACCATGCTAGGGCGGTAGCGCTTGAGCACTGCGTCAAACTGCTGCTCGAAGGCGATCTTCGTCGCTATATAGGTGGCAATATCGTCGGCGATCGTCTTCGACTTAGGGTTAAGGCGCGGTGGTTGCCCACGTACAATGGCGTCCAGAATCCGTGCTTGCACTCGTTGCTGCTCTGCCTGCGCCCCCTTAAGCCCTTTCTCTACGCCTTTAACCGCGTTCGCCTCGTTGTCGGCGACGCCCAGCGAGCGCAGTACGCCGCGGGCGTCCTCCGCCTTCGCCATCCATGTGCGTACCTCGTTGAGCAGACGAGTAGGCGTAGCGAGCTTAGCCCGCACTTTAGCGGTGATCTCGTCGTCCTGCGCAGCGTCGCCTCGAAGTTGCTTGCGCGTATCTGATTCGATGATGCGCATGGCTTTCTTCTGAGCGCGCGGGCTAGGACTACGACCGTTCGGCTGAGTCGGCGACCACCGCAGGCGCTCACGGCGAGCGTTGATCCGCGCGGCTTTCTCCTCGCTGGTGCTAGTGATTGGCTCTGCCTGCATAATCGGCAGCTTCTGCAACGCGGCCAGTAGCGCAGGGGCGTCGGCTTCGTTGAAGTCCGGACGAGCCATGAGCGCACCGATGCCGTCAAGCAAACCTTGACGCATGGCTTTGGCGCCGTCAGTCTGATACTCATGCTTACCCACACCGCGAGCCATAGCACCTGCCACGGCCTCGGCGTTCAGCGTCACTTTCTTGCCGTTCAAGGTGATCTGGAAGTTGTTCGCTTTGTACGCGCCCTCCGCTTCCTTGCTGATCTTGTCGCGCGGACGAAACTTCAACAGCGTGTCGTCGTCGATGTACTCGCTTCGACCGTCCACAGTGAGCGCTTTGCGGGTGTTCAGGGCGTCGACCCAGTTGTTACCACCTTCTCCGAGCGCCGTAGTAAACTCATCATACTGCGTGGCGGCGGCCTCCATAGCGCGGCGACGACTCACCTGATACTTCCGGTCGATACCCGCAGCTTTTTCTTCCGTAGCGTCAAGCGCACGCAGCATGTGCTGGCGAGCACCAAGCTCTGACAGCGCTTCACGTAGCTTCGGGCTAATCGCGGGGGCTTCGGCGCGGATGAAGTTCATCAACTTCTTACGCTGCGCATCTTCCTTGACAGTCGCGTAGCCCTCTACCTCCGCTTGTGCCGCAGGGTCTTGCGCCAGTGCTTTCGCCGCCGCGGTCAGGACTTCGAGTGAAGGCTGCGCCTTAGCGTTAAACTGCTCTAGGCGGTTATATGAGGCTGCGTACACACTGCCTAGCGCCTCCGCTACAGCGGGGTCTAGTTTCGCAGCATCTAGAGCCTTGCGCATAGGAGCAGGTAGGGGCTTCTCGGCGGCCTTGCGCGCCGAACGGCGAGTGATGCTGTCCTCTTTCAGTGCGTCGATACGCGTCCGGCCACGGGCAGCAGTGAGCTCGTCCCGTACTTTGCGGCCGTAGTCCGCAATGCTTGCATCGTCGGTCATCGACGTGACGATCTCAGAGTCGGGCTGCGTATACGTTGAGGTGTAGCGGTCTTTGAGCATGTCGCCCATACCGACGACCTGCGCTCGCGGATTACCGTCTACGTCTGTGCCGAACAACTGCTGACGGGCTGCCAGTGCTTCGACATCGGTAGAGCCGTAGCCACGACGCTGCCCACCGTGCTCACTCAAGAAGCGTTGCGGGGACTCTACGCCCATGCTCTGCATGCCGTTGGCGAAGCCGTCAGTGGTGTCGCTCTCGGGGTCTACGCTCTCGCCGAGCACACGCATGCCGTCGTACGAGTCCTGCGGGTCTACGCGCGGTTGTGCGAGGTTCTCTAAGTACGCCATAGCGCGACGCGCTGCGGTCTGCTGTTCTGGTGTGCCGCCACCGGTCTCGGTAGCCAGCCCTTCGTCCATCGCCTGACGATAAGTGTCGGCGAACGCAGACCGGTCTTCGGAATCAAGACGGCCCAGTAGCTCGAGGCGTCCCGCCTGTGCGACTGGGCCGGTTTGCTTTGGGTGGTAGTAGTCCAGCAGCACCGCGGCTGCGTCTGCACCGCCCACCATGCTGTCAAGCTGCGTGCGGGCTTCGGCGTCGCTAGTGAAGTTAACACGGTCGATAAGCTCTGCCGCATCGCGCTGGTCGAACGGGTCTGGTAGCAGTTGACCAAGCATCGACGGGGCTTGCTCCCGCTGCGCAGTGGTGATGTCTTGGGTCGCCGTACGGAATGAAGCGAGATGGGTAAGCTGGTCGGAGATACGGGGGTCGTTGAGCATACCGCCAAGCTCTTTGACGGCTGCTTCCCGATCTGGGAACAGATCCAGAAACTCGTTGATCTTCAGCACGCTAGTGCCGTCGATCTTCGCCGCCCCAGAGGTGGTACGGAACAGGAACGACAACACGTTCTCGATAGTACGGGGGGCTTCCGCTAAAATTCGCGCAGCTTCTTGCCCGCGGACCCCCTCGGGGTCTGCTTGCATCAGTGTGTCCGCTAGCCACGCGGTCGCCTGACGGCGTACATCGCCTGGTAATTCAATAGCTTCGCTCACACCTGCTGCGCCTTTAACGGCGTCGGCGGCGTTCTTCTCACGGCGTAGCGCCATGCCCTCGCTAAACTTCGACATGGTGTCGGAGATGTCGGCGAGCCGGTCTGCTAGTTTGGCGCCGCGAAGTTGATTGGCCGACGAACGCAGAAACTCTCGCGCGGTGTCGCCGTTGGCGGTGTACTGGTTGATCTGCTCTTCAGGCAAGCCGATGCTGGTGGCCACTTTACGCGCATCTTCTACGGCTGTGTTGTCCCACCTCTGGAAAGCAGCGATAGTGTCAGGGTGGTCGTCAGGTAAGCCGTCGGTAGCGCGGACATAGTCGGGCACTGCGCCTTGGACGTACTGGTCTGCGAGGCGAGAGATTTCTTTGCCGAGCGCCGTACTGAGACCTTCGTCTTTGTTAGCGGTGTAGTTGTCCGCCACATTCGCGGCGGACTTCTGAATCTCACCTGCAATTGCGGGGGCTTTCTCCTTCCACACCCCGTCGATTAGCTCGGAGCCGCGACGCTGGGCTTCGGCGGCAATGTTTTTGGCACTGGTGAGGATAGACGGTACGTCGCTCTCTCCCGTAGATTGAGCGCTCGCACGGTTGTCTACCCACTCGCGACCCGCTTGGATACCTTGGCTCACTGCGGCGGGTGCGGCGACTGCTCCTGCCATACCGCCACCGGCGAAGGCACCGAGGGCGGCGTTGTCGATGATCTGCTGCTGATCGAGAGAGGTGCGGGTCGGGTCGAGGTACATGTCGCCGTACTGCTCGCCGATGTTCTGCCCACCTTCGGTAATGCTTTCGACCCCAGCTGCTTTGAATGTCAAGCCTGCGAGGCCGCCGGTCGCCCCACGGGCTACGGTGCTTCCGAAGAAGGCGGGTAGTGCCGCGTCGAGTGCGGCGGTCGACAAATCGACACCGACGGACGCAGCACGGCGTTCGTCGAGCGGCGTGGCCGCCAGCGTTGGGTCTTGGTACTGGCCCATAGTCTGGTAGTTGCGCCCCATCGCGTATGAGGGCAGCGCGGACCCCGCACCAGCGGCGATGCCTGCGAGGCCGGGCTGGCGAAGCGCCATCGCACCGACCGCACCGACTGTAGCGCCGACGGCGCTGGGTGCACTAGACACGGCTTGACCTAGACCATAGGAGGCGAAGTCCGCCAGATCGTCTACGGTGTTGATGTCTTTGGTGCTTGAGACCGGAGGGGCGTACAGGTTAGCGATGTCGCTCTGGCGACCAGCGGCGTCGAGTAGTGTAGCGTGGCGCGGGCCACCGACATCTTCCATGTCTTGGGCTTGTTGGTATAAGTCGGCAGCGTTCGCGCTCTGTACTGCGTTGGTTACGGAACGGCTTAGTGTGCTGCGATTGAATTTGTCTTGGCCCGCATACTCTGCGGCTGACAACCCGCCTTGCTGCTGGAGCGAGCGGCTCCGCACTTCAAGGGCGGCCAGAAGAGGGCTAACCATAACTGGGCTCCGTATGAATTAGGAGCCCAGTATAGCTGGTTTATTTCTTGGGTGTTAGCTCGTTGATACGAGTCATCACACGATTGTACTCCGCGCTGTTGGGGTTGAGAGAGGCCAGCTGCCCGTACAAGCCGCGAAGCTCGGCGTCCATAAGCGACGCCTGCGCTTCCACGTTGTCCGCCATATCGCCGAGGGCGCGGGTTGGCACCTTGCGGCCGTCTTGAGTGATCACGAAGTCGTTCTCACCCGCGAACATCACATCGCGTAGGTCGATGGACGACGGTTGCATCGGGTCTAGCCAGTCGCCTAGCGAGACACCCTGTCCGCGAACCGGACGGGTGAATTGCACAGGGTTTGGATTACCACGTTGGTCAAGCGCTTGGTTCATCGCTTTGCTCAACCCGTACTCACGACGTAGATCTTCGACCCGCGCACGGCGGGCTACGGGGTCAGCGATGCTAGTCAACCCCTCCATGTTGCGGTAGAAGAACTGCTGCCGTGCACTCAGCTCTTTGGCGGCGTCCTCGGTGAGGTTGCCCTGCTCATCTTTCTGTAGCTGGTCGGCACCAAGGAACTGATCTGCCAGAGCTTTGGTTTCGGTAGCGTCGAATTTATCGCCGCTCGCCGTACTGCGTCCGCCGCCAGAAAACGCCGCTGTAAGCAGGTCGACATCTTGCCCCCGACGAGTGGTCTGGTCGCCCATCGCGTACCGGTCGTTGGTAGCGTTAATGTCCATCGACTTGAGGATAGCGTCAGATTGTCCTGCTTGGCGGCGGCCAAACTCTTGGTTGTCGACGTTCGCCGCTCCTGCAAGCGTCTGGTTGTACAACTGGCCGCTGTTACGACGGTTGTTGATGTTCTCGCCTTCGGTCCCTGAGAACTTCGTGGCGTTGTCCCCGTAGTTAGCGATGGCTTGACCGCGCTGTATCTCCAGATCAGCGATAGCCTTGGTCAAGGTGTTCTTCTGCTCTGGTGAGTTTTTCACTGAGCCGAGCATCCACCGGAGCTCGGTCGTACGCTGGTCGTACTGGCGGTTGATGATGTCCATAGCGCCGGGGTCTTGCGGATTCCAGCGGGGCTGCCACGCGTCTACAGCGTAGCCCTCAGCCTGAAGCTGCTGCGCAGATGCGAGCGGCATGTCGCCGATGCGCATCACTGGCGTTAGGGCGTCACGGAGTCGTGGTGCGGCGGTCTGCGGAGCAGCCTGCGTAGCCATACTCTGGGGAGCGGCGGCTAGTGGAGCCGCGGCGGCTGCGGGAGCGACCGGAGCGGTAGCGGGGGCGGCAGCGACCGGTTGTGCGTTCTCCATAGCGCGGGCTTGCGCAGTCGCTGCGCGGTTGCGTGCGGCGGTCTGCGAAGGCAGCTCTATGTCTGCCCCGAACATGTTGCCGACGCCTTGTACGGCCTCTGGGGCGAAGTAGCCCGCAGCACCGCCGACTACCGCGCCGAGTGGTGGGAAGAACGGGGTGGCCAGTGCGCCTAGTCCTGCGCCCGCACCTGCGGCACCAATACGACCCAGACCTTCACCTGCCCGAGCGACTTTACCTGCGGTGTCCAGACCACCTGAAGGGGTCATGTCTTGAGCCGCGCGGTAGCCCTCGACCGCCACGCCTACACCTGTAGCCACGCGTCCTAGAGTGGCGAGCTTCGACGTAGGTGCGGGAGGTGGGTTACGAGGTGTAGCGCCACGAGGTCCATTAATTTTCGGCGGCGTGTATGTGGGCTGCGTACCCGCCGGTGTGGTAGGGGCAGCGGGCGTAGCGGCTAGGGCGGCGCGGTCGGCTCGTGGTACAACGGGTTGAGCAGGCGGTGTACGGGCGTCCATATTTCCCATACTGCGTTGCAGCATTGCTGCTCGTGCTTCGCGCTCGCGTAGGCTCATAGGAGGGTCTTGGATAGGAGTTGCGCCACGAGGACCTTCGATGGGAGGCGGGGTGTACGTAGGCTGAGTACCCACCGGTGGGGGGTTGCGGGGGGTTGCGCCACGAGGGCCTTCGATGGGAGGCGGGGTGTATGAGGGCACGCCAGCCACTCGCGGGGCCGAGGGCTGTGCACTCGGAGCTGCCGCGGGTACACGGTCTGCCCGTGGCACGACAGGTTGTGCGGGCGGAGCGCGGCCATCCGCTTGTCCTATGCTACGCTGCCACATTGCTGCGCGAGCTTCGCGTTCTCGGGCGGTTAGTCCACCTTCGAGCGTTGCCCCGCGCGGTCCTTCCACTGGGAGCGGTGTATATGCGGGCGGCGGGGGGATCGGCGCGCCTATACGGGGGATGGCGTTCACGCGGGCGAGAGTGCTCTGCTGGCGGGCTCGGATAGTGTCCGCGGTGAGCGGCGGAGTGCGCCCCCCGCTGGTGTACCCCTCGGGAGGCTGAGCCCGCGGGATTTGTAATACTCGGTCTAATGGGCTAGCCATATCGGGGCTCCTTAGAGGCTGTTAGTGTCAGACACGCTTAGGCTCTCATTATACGAGGTGTTAGAACCGCCGCTAGCAGAGAGTTGAGCACCGACATGATACGACGCCATGGCGCCAGATGCGATACTTGCGGCGATAGTGGCCGCTCCTTTGATGTTGTCCGATAAGATCTGTGACGCCCGTAGCTGCGTCTCAGTGTTGGCGATCGCCAACCGTGTTACGCGGTCGGATTCGGCAATGGCTACGCGGATGCGGGCGTCGGCGTTAGCGATGCCCACGCGGCTCTGAGCTTCGTATGCGGCGATCGTAGATTGCGCATACGCGGCTTCGGCAGCTTTACGGGCACGGAACGCCTCGCCTTTGACTTGGGCTACCGCGACTTGAGCAGAGTAGTCAGTACGGAATGCGTCGAGGCGTAGGGATTCGATCGCCGTTGCTGCATCAAGCTCAGATCGTCGAGCGTCAACATTAGCTCGGAAGGCGACAGAGGCGGCGTCTGTTTGGGCGCGGTAGGCCTCGACACGTAGTCCTTCAATTCGTGTAGTCGACTCTGTAGCCGCACGAAACGCGTCAAGCTGAGCTGCGTAGAGGGTTGAATGTGCGCCTGCGGAGGCAGTGTAGGCGGAAGCGCGGGCGGCGTATAGTGACGCTTGTGCATCGTTGATGCTCTTGGCAACATCGACCCGAAGTCGTCCCGCTCCGATAGCCGCATCGACATTAGCGCGAAACACATCGGCATTCGCTTGAGCCTCGCTTGTTGCAGCACGTACTCGACTTTCGTAGATAGCTGCCGAAGTTGAGTTAACCGCTGAGATAGCGTCGACTGTACCACGATATGCGTCCACTTGTGCTTTGAAGGAGTCTACTTTAGCTGCGGACACTGCTTTATACAATTCCACTCGACCGGATAGTTTGGCAGAGTAAGCGTCTACGCGGGTACGGTAGTCTTGGGAGGCGGCGTTGGCGACGGCGACTTGCCCCTCGATCTGCGCTCGGCGAGCGGCGATCGACAACTCGACGTCTCCTTGAGCGGCGCCAGTTTGCGCTTTATAAGCTTCGATGGTCGCGAGGTAGCGGCTGTTGGCGACCTCGGCGTTAGCGCGTTCGGCATCGAGTGCTTGGCGCATTCCTTCGAGGTTTGCGCGGTAGACGTCGATGCTCAAGCCTTGAATGTCCGCTTTAATACGGGCGACTTTAGTCTCCGCGTCAGTCTTGGCGCTGATGCCTTTAATCTTGGCCTCGTACGCGGCGACCTCCGCCTGCATAAGCTGCGCTTTAGCCGTCTCGTTCTGTACCTGAGTGCCGTATACGTCGACTTGCGCCCGCGCGGCATCGACCTGCGAACGGAACAAGTCGACTTGTGCGCGGAAGGTCTCTACCTTGGTCTGCGCTACACGCAGTGGAGCCAGCGATGCTTCAACTTGCGTTGCATATAGCTCATACTGTGCGCGTAGGCCACCCACTTGAGCATTGAAAAGCTCGATAGCTTCTGTGTTAACCGCCCGTGCTTCTCGATGTTTTTCAATTTCAAAACGGAGCGCTTCCAACTCATCCCGTCGTACGGCCAGCGCGGCGTTGATCTGGTCGATGTGCAAAGCTGCGACTGCGCGCGCCATCTCAAATCGACGGACCATAAGAGCAGAAATATTGTCGAATAGACCGACGCCACTAGAGAGGAGAGCAAGCTGTTTTTGCGCAACTGTGTAGTAGACTTCATAATACTGTACCTCCATGCGGGCCAAGGTCTCGGCCGCCCATCGCTGATTGTCGTAGAACAACTTTAGCAGACTTTCGCTGGAGTCGCGTAGGGCTTCGCGCCGCGTACGCTGAGCGTCTCGCATCGCCTTCGATAAAGTCGCCCCCATCATCGCCGGAGGGGTAGTGAAGCCCCGACCGGAGAACGCCCGGCGGGTGGTGTCCACTGCTGTCGTAATGGCGGAGGTGAAGTTGTCGTTGATCGCTGACAGGGCGTATACGCGCAATTCTTCGGGGAAAGCGGGGTTGCCGTCCACTTCCAGATTGAGGTATTTGAGTAGTGTGTCGCGCATACCGGAGCGAGCATCCGCGGTGATAAACGCATCTGGGGCAGCGGTGTCGAGGATAGCCTGTAGCTGCGCTGTGACTTTCTCCTCGCCAAACTCTGTGGCACGGCGTAGATAAGCGCCGCCATCCGCCGCGGCGTCGTTAGCAGCGTCGACGTATGAACCCCGTAGCGCAGGTACGCTAGTGCTATATACCAGTGATGGTAGCTCTGGCATAGGGGCTAGCGTTGGCAGCGTCGTTAACGGTGCTGACGGGCTCACTGGTAGCGTTACGTCGTTGACTGTAACATTCGCGGTCGGTGCGTTAGTAGGCACGTTGATCGCTGGTGCTGCGCCTAACGACAGGGTGACGCTAGACGCGAAGTCAGGGATGTCTGCGCTGTCTTTAACGGCAATGTCTTGGAAATTAGGGGCGGATACTGACGATGGGGCGCTGATAACGGCGACCGGCGCGTCGGGTAAGCTGCCCGCAGACGCAGTGCTGGGCACACTGAATGCGTCCGGCGCATTCAGCACGATGTTCGGGGCGTCGGGTACTTCCACCGCCGCGTCGATGTCGTCTAGCGTAGGGGCGCTGAGCGTCTGGGTGGGCACGCTCAAGATTGTGGGGGCGTCTACTGCTAGGCCTACGACCGGTGCGGTAGGTAGGTTTACGGTGGGGCGCTCTAGGTCTAGTACAGGTGCTGCCGGTAGTTCGTCAAGCGTAGGCGCAGTGGGGAGTTGGGCTGCCACAGCCGTGTTGATGTTCAGAGTTTGTGGCGCCAGTGTGCCGAGAGTAATAGGCGACGGGGTGTTAGCGCTGTAGGACTGCGCGGACACCGACAACTGCGGGTCCGTGTCACCAGCGGACGGTAGCACTAGCGGTTGAACCGTATAGTTGATGTTTGGGTCGATGGCGGTACCCGCAGCAATTGCTACGGCGGGCAGCGGCATATTGGCCAGCGCATCCATCGCATCGCGGGCGCTCTGTGTGGCGTTGTCCGCCGTATTACGAGCCCTCGTTAGCGCATGGTTGACTTCGTCTTTAACGTCGTCGACCGTGTTCTGCATCGCTTGGCCTAAGTTGCTGTACAACGCCATCATACTCTCCGTGAAGTGGGGGCTACGTCGACCCGTACTTCGCTAATATACGCCTGCCCGCCAGTATACACTGTGAATTGGACCTTGTATGCACGCAAGCCACGCCCGAGGATAACGCGGTCGCGTGTGGGGGTGTAGCTGTACACGGCGTCCTCTCCGTAGGCTTGGGCGGTCACGTTGGAGACCCCCGAAGCTGACGGGTAGAACTGCATCGCCTCGAACCGCTTAAGCGCCACCTCCTTGAAGTCCAGATATCCGGTCTTAACGCTGGCGTTGGCGGCGTCCCCGACTAGCAGGTTGAACAGCTTACCGCCCATAGTGACGTAGCCACCGCCGATGGACGTGATTGGTAGTCGGGTGAAGTACGACATAGCCGACGTGGCGGGGTTCATGACCCATGCAGACACATCTGCTTGGCTGATTACGCGCGTCGACCCGCGAGCGTACACCTCTACCACGTCTAAGAGTTGGGCCGCTCCGGTGACGAGCTCGGTAGCCTCTACGGTAACGGTGAGCAGGTCTACGAACCGAGCCCACACCGTTTCGGTCGCGCTAGTGCTTACTTCGACAAGATGCGCGAAGGCGGAGGTGGCGGTTTCTGTTGCGGTTGCGGTGTCAACAGCGGTGTCTAGCACGAAGGAGGTAGCGCTGCTGTAGGCGTACGCCGTAGTGACGGTGGTGGACACCACGCTGTCAGTTGTTGTCTCTTCGGCTAGCACAACCACGGTGTCGTCGTCCGGCGAGCTGACCTCTGCGGACGCGCTGCCGAGGACTTCGACCGCAGCGACGACGCGGTGAGTGGTCAGGTCTGCGCCCCGAGCGCTCACCTCTACCGTGTCGACGACCGCTACGGTCTGCACCAGCTCGGCGCGTACCACCACTGTATCGACGACGTAGTCCGTCGCGCGGGTATGGATGGTCTCGACCGCAGTGACGGTGTGCTCCGCAACGTCTCGGAAGTACGAGGTGGCGGTGGATGTCTCGGTAGCGGTGGCGACTGCGGGGACGAGGGTGCTGAGGCTGTCCGAGGTGGTCTCTACGGCCTGAGTGGTGTGCTCGGCGATCTGCGCTACGCGCTGCTCCGTAGCGGACTGCTCAGACGCGTTGACTTCTGCAAGGTCTTGTACTGTGGTGAACGAATAGGCTTCGACAAGTACTGTGGTGTTGTCGTCGAGGTCATTGTCTGGATATACGGTGTTGAGGACTTCGGTGGCGTACGCCACGGTTTCAACCACGGTGAATGTCGTGGTCTGCGCGGATTCTTCGGCGACGACGTCGACCAGTAGCGTGAAGTACACGCTGGCTGCCGCTTCGGCGCTCGCTGTAGCGGTGTCCGTAACTTGGTGCACGAGGCGCTGATAAGCCTCGGCTACCACCGTAGATTCGTCTTCGACGATGTCGCATAAGGTGAGGCTCATAGCTACTCTCTATTGACGCCAATAGTGGGGGACCAGCGCCGATGCTCGGGCGCTGGGCTTACCCCCCGAAGTGTATCATCTCCGAGGTTAAAGGTCGAAGTAGCGGCGAGGCTCGGGCGGCCGAGGTAGCTACAGCGCACGATAGCGTACTGGGGGGTCTGTCCGGTGGCAGGTATGTACCACCGGTTAAAGAACAGGTGTTCGTCTACGGGTAGTCCATAGGAGCCGAATCCGTCGACGTACACTCGTGCGGTGGCGCTGCCGCGGGTACTAGGCGTAGAGGTAGTGGTTATGTATGGGGCTTCGAACTGAGGTTGCGCGGCACCGACGAAAATGTCTGCGTCGGCGCACTGTGACAACCAAGGGCCCTGATCGGCGTACTGACCCGCGCAGCTATCGTTGGGTTCATACGGTGTTTCGCAAATCACCGTACGACGCTGGGGCTTCTTACCACACTTGTCTAAGTCTTTGCACGGCGGATGCTCCCACATTGGGTTGTGCGGGCCATATCCAAACGTCCGGTAGCTCATGTATACATGTGGGTCTTGCAGCGCGTCGTAAGTCAAGGTGCGTGTAGTGGTGGCATCCGCGGGGGTAGACCGTCCAGCAGCGAACATGTAACTGTCGCGCGCGCCGTCTGGAGTAACGAGCACTCCCTGCGTGATTGTCGAGCCTTCGGTAACGATCGTAGTATCCAGACGGATGCGTAGGTATCGCCGTATAAAACTGAATTGTGGGTCTGGAATGTAGTCGCTGACGGCAGGGAGGTCGAAACCTAGCGGGCGGGCGCGCAGTGCGCGGCGGTAAAGACTGTCCTGTTCAGGCACCCGCGGGTCGGTTTGATTGCTGTACATCGTACGGGGCATAACGCCAGTTGAGTGGCGCTGCGTGACCCACGATCCGGTGACGAAGCACTCCACTCCGTCGGTTTCGTCGAAGTCGTCGGAACGAGTACTAGAGTCGGGGTCGTAATAGTACCGAACGACGTGTAGCTCGTCGTCGATAAACGCTGTAAACACGGGGGCATCGCAGAATGGGAGTGGATCTACTGCGCCTTCCGAAGCCGCCGCATCTAACGACAGTAGGTGCCCTGCGGCGGGGTCATAGACTTTGAAGGGTAAATATCGGTTAGGGTTAAGCTCGCCGCCCCGCGACGTGGTGTACAGCGATCCACGCGACTGCTCTTCGTACTCGGCCTCCAGCATATATCCATCCGCAGTTGGAAGCTCCCGTAGGCGTACGCTACCGTGAATGCTGTAGCAGTACCCGTGGTCGTCGTATCCTCTGGCCACGTTGTGGGCTTCATTACCCGCCTTGTTAAACGTCCACCCGTGCAGATCGCTGAAGCCGTATGTCCCCGAATAGAACGGGGTCATACCAGTGGCGGACAGAGCGACGCGCCATGCGTTGGGTACGAAGCCGGACGGTAGCCCGCCGAAGGTATCAAGCACATACAGCGTGTCGCGCAGGTTCAGCGAAACTATGAGGTCGTAAAATTCTTGGGTATCCGTGGTGGGGATAAACGGCAGCGGCTGATAGCGCACGCCGACGGCGGAGATCTCCACTAGCCACAGGGTTTCGTTACCAACGTAGATACCGTGCGAGCGGTTCCACTGGAAGTCATATTCGACCTGATACCCGTTGGACTTGATGCGGTTGGCTAAAGCGGGGTTTGTTTCCGCGAAGTAGCTGCCAGACGCACGAGCTAAGCCGAGCGCAGCCTGTGCAACGGAGGCCATAGGGCCTGAATACAACCCTGCGTGGCGCTTGACGTACTGCGAATATTGGGAGGTCTGCGACGGGGAGTACATCCATCCCGGCGATCCGCGAGCGGGTAACACCGTGAGGTCTGTCGACTGGATAGGCCCGCGATTCAGGCTCGTGTCTTCTGCGCACACTTCTGTCGGATAAAACTCGCGGACGTAGGGTACAAAGTCGAAGTCCATATCCTCGGGGATAGGGATCAGCCCGTTGGCAACCACGCCGGACAAGATAAAGGGCGGCTCGATAGGTCCCTCATAGGGTTCGGGCTTGTCGTCATAGTAGGTATGGATTGAAATAGTGTCTACGCTCGGCGAACAGCGTACGAAAATATAGTAGTCGTCTGCGTATCGTGTGTCGCTGCCAGAAGTAACGCCTGTGTATGACAGGCGTTCTCGTAGCGCTTGAATGACTTGCCGCGAATAGGGCAGCAGCGTTTTTGCGCGCTCAGTATCGCCCGTCAGAGACAGGTGTTCACGATACTGAGCCATACATTACGCACCCAGCAGGCGGGTGCGGTAGACGACGCCGTACTGGTCGCCAGCGGTGAGTTGGCGGGGGGACGGGTAGCGCACGACGCTGTGGAGAATACCAGTGGTAGCGCCCTTGCCGTTCACGCTATGCAGAGCAGCGCCGTACAGGGTGAGGGTGCTAGCGGTGGCGATCGTGACTGTGGCGGGGCTAGCGCTGTTGTCCAGATAGCCCGAGGTCACAGCGCCAGGCTGCCACTGCGGGCGGTTCGCCTCAGTGTAGCCTTCGGTGCTGCCGACAGCTTCGTTCGCAGCCGCAGGGTATGTGGCGGCGGTTACGCTGGCAACAGGAGTGTAGTTGCCGCGGTACAAGCTGATATACCAGTTGGTTGAAGCAGTACCGCCCGTCAACGCAGCGTTAAGCAGGTACGCAATACCCTGATCGGTGATCAGGTTGTTTTCACGCCCCAGAGCGGTGCCGTTAACATAATCCTCGTACTCGCCCTGCAAGGCGACGCCGAGGCGTTCAAATTGTACGGCGGTACCGTCGTATTCGTGTCGGCCAGCGGTAAACTCGCGAAGCATGTCACGAGCGAGCGCAGGCGGGATAAGCAGACTAGGAGTCATAGGAGCCTCAATTCATTCCTGAGATTACGGAGGTGTGCGTACCTGTCGTGACAACGCCCACGCAGCCCGCTGAGGATTCTGGCAGACGGATACGCTGATCCTGCAACAATACCACATTGCCCGTCGACATGCCAACCACATACCCATAATCCGTCAGCCATACCGCTACAGTACCTGATTCGGCAGGCACTTGCTTAGAAGCAAACTCTGTGGCGCGCATGTAGGTGCTCTTGCAGAACAAAGCGCGTGGGGCGGCGACCCGCTCCCGACTAAGTGAGTCCAACTCGTTGCCGCGTAGTACCCACGTTCCGGACGCGTCCGCGTAGAATACGGCATCGTCTAGACAGGCGAGCATGCGGATCTCCCCCTCGACAGGGATGATGCCCTCAGAGGGGCGGAAGTAGCCCGCAACGAAGGGCTCTCCAAAAATGAGGTAGCCGGAGCAGGCGGACACGAGTCTTGACTTGTAAAACCCTAGGGCTTCTCCTGCGGGCTGTAGCTCGTATTCTTCTGTGAGCATAGGCGCGCCATCCGCACCAAGTACTTGGTTGTCCGGTTGCTGCATATACTGGGCGCCGTTCACAGCCGTTGAATACACGCGGATTGGTGTTGGCGCGGATACCCGTAGTGAGTGGACGCCGTCTGCTTCGTACTCGCCGAGATAGACTGGGGGAGACTCCTCATCTCCGACGACCGCAGTGGCGGCAATTGCGTACACTCCTTTCGGGAGGTGAGGCTTATCGCTGCTAGGAACAAGCTCGCAAAAGTCAGGGCGACGAACGCCGACCGGTGATAGCAAACCTTCGTGATAGACGTAGAGGTTAGATCCGGCCCCAAGAAATACGCGGTTGTTTTGTTCGGCATAAGTTACTCCTTCGTCGCCGTATTCTACGGTGCCTACTGTGGTAGGAACGCCGTTGATGAGGTGGCAAAGGGTTGTTCCGCGCATACACAGCACCGTACCAGTAGAGACAGCGAACAAGCTGTGGTAGGACTCGCTGTGTTGGGCGACGAGCGTAGGGACAGCACGAGGTACCAACGCGCCGCGGTTATCCACATAGAAGTTTTCAATTGCTCGTACGGTGCCCGACACGAGGTCTGCCTCTTCTGAGCGGTTGTCCATCCCTAGAACGGTAGATACAGCGGTTTTGTCACGTAGCATGGCGGTCTCCGAAAGCCGCATTGTCGCACACAAAGGATGTTTACGCCAAATTACACCGGTGTATAACACCGTAGGTTGTTGTTTTTACTCAGCCTTACGCCTTTACGCTGTTTTGCTATCTTTTATATACTTACTACTTATTATTTTATATATATTTTATTTTATTTTTTAAGTGTTATATATTTTATAAAGAATTAAGTGTTATGGTGTAATAATATATAAGTAATAAGGGCTTAGGGCCGTTACGGAAGTGTAAAAGTGGTGTAAATCCTTACACCACAGTGTTAACAAGCACACCCACAACCCGGAGTGACCAAGCTGATGACGGCGGCACCGATGGCATCTTCGTGTGTCGACGCGGGGAATCGGATCGGCTGATATCGACGGAAATTTCCTGCGCCGAAATACGACCCCCCGTAAAACACCGTATTTTGCGCGTATAGCGCGATGTGGTGCAAACCAACCTGACCTACCACCCCGTTCACAGACACGTGTTGTAGCGCAAATGTGACGCTGCTAGCCCCTATTGCACCGGTGATTCCTGCAAATCGGATTGGAACGCGGGTTTCGTAGATGCGCGGGACGGATCTCGGCGAACGTTGCGGAGGGGGTTCAGCTCCTCGCATCGTCAACGAGCGGTGCTGGTGCTGTACTTCGTGAGTGCCCACCACCGCCGCATCGTATTCAAAAGCGATGTCGAACCAACGGCGCGTACCGAGCGCTGGGCGCCCTGTTACAAAACCATCCCCGTCCTCTACCGCGAACACCTGTACAGCGCGGTTCTGGTTCATAACGGCTAGAGCACCGACCTGAACGTCGGTACCAATAAACTGTACGTAGCGAACGTAGTCGCGGCGTTCAACCACAAACTCGGGCAGGGAAGCCATGTCGACGCTGTGGTCTTCCTCGAATGCGATATACAGCGGATGTGGCGTATCTACAGTCCACCACCCCGCGGACATGTAGTTGCGCCCACGGAACACAATACGGCGGTTGTCTAACTCCACGCGCAGTACGACGTGCTGCGTTGGATCTGACCCGTGCATTTGCACACGGCGATTACGCAGCGTCACACGGTGCGCCTCTGGTAAAAAACCACCAGCGCCGGTCCCCGGAATAAACGGAGCGGGTAGGCCAGCAGGGTGTGCCTCCATTGGCGGTAGGTTCGCCCGAGCTTGCGCAGTCGCTGTATCGGCGGACGGCGCGTAGATAGTGTACGGCGATGTACGGAACAACGGGGGTTCTTGCGGATCAGTCGATGTAAACCGCGCAAGTTGAAGCCCCCCTAGGAACGTATGCCCCCCAAATTCTAAGAACCGGTTATCCCCGCCCATGACCAAGCGTGGGTTGCTGATCGCCCCGACGCCAGAACCGAAGCCCTCTACGCCTCGCATGTATAAAGTGTTGGTAACTACAATGAGCACGCCTGCTTGGAACGACAACAGTGGGTCGTTAAACTCCAGAACACAGCGAGTCGGTGTGACCACTCCGCCCAACAGACTGGCGGCACCATACCGGTCCGAACGCAGCGTCCCCATGATGACGCGACGATTCCGGAACGCAACGACATGACTGCCGGTCGCCAGCGCGCTGGCGCCAGCGCCTCGCAGGTACTGCCGAAGGTTGTAGACCCACGGCGAGAGTGTGGCGTCGAAGGCGCTAAGACCTTGCAGCACTAGCGTGCGGTTCCGGTTAAGTACGAAGAACGCTCCCGCCCACCGCGGAGAATGCGCGTTAGCAGGCGTTGGTCGAATAACGCGGTTGATGGGGATCAGAGCGTGCGCGCCACGAACTGACGTATCTCCTAAGCTCGGAATGCGTACAGGGTACGGATTGTAGCGAATGTCGCTATAGCCATACGCATCGTGCGTACGCCCGCTCGCGTGTATGTAACGCTGCCGATAGGACAACCAATGCCCACCAGCGGTCACGGTGCCGTCGGCGGAGTACATCCGAACAAACCGGTTGAGGTTGGCGATCCGAGTAGGAGCTGTCACCGACGGGGAGCTAACACCTGTGAGGGCAATAGCGCGGGCCGAGTTATATATATTTATATATGGGTTCATATACGCAGTAGTGAGCCCGCCTACCGACAACGTGCGATGCTTGTAGCTCACACGGTTAGTGCCATACTCTGTATACGTCCCCCCGCCCACGCGGAATGCAGCCGCTAGGTTGCGTAGCTCATGGCTGCCATACCCGACAGACGGGAATGGGTTAAGTCCCACTGCGCGATTGGCATTGACGATCGCATGATAGGTATCGACCCCTAGTGTATATACACCGTATACACCAACTACGCGCCGCAGGTTGTACACCGTCGGGCGCGGGGTGATCGCTCCATCGAAGTTTCGCATTACAACGCGCTGAATTGTACGAATGCCGATCGTACCGACACCGGATTGATCCACGCCCGTAAACGTCAGAAGCGCACCGTTAATAATACGCCCCTCACCGAACCCCCCGTTATACAACGGTATCACGCTGATGTAGAGCGCATACGCTAAGTGGGTTCCACCAAACTGCAAATAAGACGCGCCGACAAAAGTGAGCGAACGCGACCCACGAGTTACGATTAACCCGCCGATAGTTAACGCGTCGTAACCACCGATGATGCAGCTACGGACGGGCTCCGTAACACTATGCTCGCCGTACGACGCAGACAGCAGACTGCTAAACACCAGCAGTCGTCTAGCGTCGCCGATACGGTGGCTGCCGAACGCGAGCGCCGGTGGGATAGGGTTGGCCAGTACGCGTCGCGTTGAACCGTCGACCGAAAAGACTCCGATACCTGCGGGGTCCGCCCCAACCATTGGTACCGTACGGTGTCGCAGACCGATGTTCGGATAAGAAATTTGCGCAAAACTGCGCCCTTCGAACCGAATTGTTGGCGGGCGGTTAACGTTGATCGGTACGCTAGTAGCGGGTATAACCGCGAGGGGTTCCTCAAACCGCAGATCCGCAGCGTACGGTAAGCTAAACGCAAACGCTGCTGTAGTGGGGACGCCAGCTCCCCACGAGTATAGCCCAGCGAACGCCGCGTCTTGCGCTCCCCGCAGAACCGTGGCCTCCCCGAAAGTCGATGAGGTGCCCACCCAAGCCTCGATCCGGTGTGCCTCACCGCCCGCAAACGGAATAGGCAGCAACGGGCTGTAAGTAGGCAGCGGGGCACTAAACGCAAAATCGTCTTGAGGCCCCGCGAAGTGTAACGGTAATATGGGGGGCAACGCACCTGTTGGGTACACCCGTTGCAGAAGGGTGGGTACTTCCAACACTTGCGCGCCGTAGCTAACTTCTCCGTCCCCCCGTGATTCAATCGCGTAAACGCGCGATCCAGCGAAAGGCAACGGTACTACACCGTTTGATGTAGTAGACGGGGAGGATAAGGTTAGATCTATAGATGGAGATACGAAAAAACTAGAAACGTCAAACGGAGGGATACCCACAACCGCGAATTCTTTGTTCGTGTTTTCAAGCTGTGGATAGCCAACCGAGGCGTACGCTACCGCAATGTTAACCGGCCCAAACATAGCGGGGCCAGCGAACGGTAGTGGTAGCGGAGCAATCAACAAGGTACGCAGAGACGTGAACACTAAGTTCACCTCTGCCGACCGAACGTCTGGGCGACCGTACCCTGTTGTCAACAACGTGCTGCTTAGGGCTACCGCCTGTGCACTACCAGCCCCACCTAAGAGCAGGATAGGACTGATTACTAGGAGATTACCAGCGCCCAAGCCGCTGACGAGCAGCGACTCTGCCATGCTTATTCATCCCAATCAGACGGCTGCGTCCCATTATACGACCACGTCAGAATCCCGCGCAACGCCAACGTAGTCAACCCTTGGTTCGTCGTACCACTGGGTACCGCAGCGCGGTTGACCATTAGCACGGGGGCGAAGCGCGAGGCGATAACGGTGTTCGCCGTGCCATTACCAACGAATTGGTTCTGCGTGGTGTTGGGTAGAACATACGCGGAGTTGTCCGTGTCCAGATACAGGGCGCCTAGTTTATACCGCGCTTTATAGGACACGGGTAGGTTAGTCCCCGCGTTACCCGCCGATTTATGGGTTACAAACAGCATAGACTCAGCGTTACGAGCAATCCAACCATATGTGTTACTCGCGACGGGGAGAATAGTAGCTTGACTACCGCCCGGTAAAGTTGGAGGCACTAAGACTAATCGCACGCCACCACTATTGCTAGGCCGCGATAACAAGGATGTCAGGTCTGCGCTTGGGTACTTCTTGAAGTACGCGTACAAAGGGTGGGCGTCTGGTAAAGGGCAGCAGCCGGGAGGGGGGTACACTGCTGCGCCTCCGGACCCGCCGGGGCGGTTTGCGTCCGTGTCGTACGCGTACACAAAACCCGTACGAAGCTTGTGCGTTTTTGTGCGCGAAGGATACATGTCTGCGTCGACAAACTCACATAGGAAGCCAAGGAGCAAACCCTTTGTTCCATATGCGTTAAACTCAACCGCGGGGTCCCACGACATCGGCACATCGTTGAATGACCACTCTAAAGTGGAGCTCAAAAAACTCGCCGCGGTTATTACCCATTTAGCAGGGTTGGCTCCGGCGGCGACGCTTTCGACAGCAAAAACCTGCCCCGACGCGCTAGTGCTTGGCGAGTAGTTAGTCGCGAGCGTAACCAAACTGTTGATTCGGTTAGTGGCAGCAACCGTAGTGCGGGCATCAAACTCGACGAAGTAGCAGTGCGAACCTTCTACCTCACGGAACAGTTGAGGGCTGACAATAACGTTTTCCGTCTGTAACAGCGTGCGGCGATCGCCGGTGTTTGATGAGGTAGTCGACATTGCGATACCAGACCCGCGCAAATCGACCGTAGTCACTTCGCTGGTAGTCGGGCGCCACTCACCGAACACCCGAGTATCTTGGTACCAACGGGCGTCGTCTGCGGTCATGGATGGTGGCGGTAGCGCTACCCCCGCAAACAGGCGGTTATACAAATCCGCGATTTCCGCTGAAGACCATGCGCGATCTGCGTTCACAATCGGTCCGTGAGTAACCGAGGTCAGGGTAGGTAGTCCGGAGAGGTCCGGAAACGGCATCATAATCGAGTTATCGCTGCTCAAATGATTGCGGGCGTAGCGGGGTGACGACGTGGGCGAAAAATTACTTTCCCCCGTCAGCGACCCGACCGCCGCGCTGGTCTCGTCTACGGCTGGTACTAGCCCGCCTAAAAACACCATAGACCCCGCGCAACTCGACGCTGCCGCCGTTGTTGAGGTGTAGTCAAGCTTAGCGGTGCTGTAGTTCGACGTGGCGGCCGTAGTAATCCGCAGCGTGCTCGGGGATATCGCGGCTAACGATAGCGTCCCAAGCTCTGTAGTGTTTAGGTACACCACAATACTAACGCCGCTGCGCCATACGATAGTCAGCATACCGACGTTTGACGACGCTACTAGCGCAGGGATTGTTACCGAGCCGATCTCTACCCCGTAATATGTAAACGCGGAGCTAGTGCTAGTCGGCGACGAAATAGACGGCCGGTAGAACGTCAGACTGCGATTACTCGCCTTATACACCGCAGTGATAGGGAAGTTAGCCGAACGGTTCTGCGGGCTAATTTCTACCATAAGTTGGAAGCTAGTCGCGAACGATACAACCAACGCCGTGCTTGACGTCAGCCCGCTTTTAGGGACGTAGTCGTTACCCCGCGGGTTCATCGGAATAGTGCGGTGCGCCGTAACAACACAACCATGGGGTACGGTCTGGAAGTAATCAAACAGGGCTGCGGCAGGTGGGGCAACGGGAGAGGGCGTACCGTACGGAATGTATTGCCCGCGGCAGATTCCTCCAACCCACGGTGCCATCAGGTGGCCGCCCATCACGATAGCTTGCTGGTACGCAGCGTCGTTCGCCTGATAGTCCTCTACAAACGCTCCGTTGTACGGAGTGATATAGTCGCGAAGTACGCCTGCGTATGGGGCGCGGAGCGGTACAGCGTTGATATCCCGCAAAGTTTCGGTGAACACCGATCGGTGCACAATACCCTGCTGGCTAGGTAGTACGGACGTGATGTCGTACGCGTTGGCGGCTTCCGGCACAACCACGCGGAACCATCGACGTGTCTCGTCGCCTACGTTTGGGGCATTCGGTAGGGGCACGAAGCCGGGCACATCCTGCCACACACCATACGGGTTAAGAAACTGTACAGTGTCTTCGGCAGGGTTAAGTGCGGCGGGGGTCGGGTACACGCCGGTGTTTGTGGTGAAATCGTTGACGTCTAAGTACGTGATGGTTAGCGTTGCGCCGCTTAGACTCGAAGCCGTGGGCGGGTATGTTGCACCGACAGGGAGGAACAACGGTTGCGGCATGAATGCGATAGACGCCCACGACCCTTTTTCCGCCAGCATGTCTACCATACCAGTGGAGGATGGGGCGAGAGCCGCTTCCGCAGAGTTATAACCCGGCGCGGCGGAGTCCCACACATACACGATAGCCGTGCCTTTGGAAGCGTCGGTCAGCGCTTTACTACCACTAACCTGTGTCCACTGCGTACCGTTGTGGTACAAAAACACATTGTTAGTTACAAATGCGTCACGAGATGCTGCGTTGGCGACCAAGCCCATCGCAGTGAGTGTGCCAACACTAGCATCCGCACGGGTGTACCGCGTCCAGTTAGCGTCGCCAAGCGCTGCCAAACCAGCCTTCGTTGCCTGCGAGCCACCGGGCACCCCGTACATATTGTACGTCTGGTATCCGTTAAACCGCAGGCGCAGGGCGTTCGGGCGCACAAGATCGCGCGGCCACATGCGTGCGCCGACGATGCTGTTGATAACGGGGGCGAACGCCACATTCTTAACGAATCCGACTGGCAACGGAGCCGCGCCAGTCGTATCTGCATACACAATTGCTACGTCTGTTTTTGTAACAGCATCTTTCGCCAAGCCGGGCACGTAGATCCACGATGTAGTACCGGAGTCATAATAACGATACCCAATGTCCGCCGCGTCTGTATCCGCCTCTAACGGCGGAGGCGTCCGCCCAGTGTGACCGACTGCGATATAGTCGCCGGTCGAACGGTTACGGATGTCCTCGGCGGTTGGTGGGTACGCTGCTGTAGCAGGCAGCACGAGAACGTACCCGCACGAACGTGGTACTGCGGGGACGCCGCCTACCAGCGCCGGTTCGTTTGAGTCAGCACTGAGGACGCCGTTGACTTCCGCCGTTCCGGGGTCAGACGCCGCCACAAAATATTGCTTGTTAGTGTCCAGGCCTCGTAGAGAGTACACACCGTTGTAGTTTGTGGTCGAGCTGGTCTCAAGCTCGCCGGTTGTCTGGCTGTACGCGCGGACTGTGCAATAAGGAAGGGGCCGCCCGTTGATACTGGCGACCCCCTGAATGCGACCTACTCGTGATTCAAGGCTCATACAAATCCAATCTCCGTCGTCCAAACCCGCGTTGTAGAGCCCCCCAGAATCGTTTCCGAATATCGGCGCGTATGCCAACAATCTCTGGGTCGTTCATTATCTCGTCGATAAGCTCGTCAGTAAGCGGGCGAAGCTCTTGGGGCACTCTACCACGTTTTGCGTCCGATTGGACACGGTCGTAGCACGCCCGACAGCAATATTTGGACGCTGAGCGCTGAGTGTGGAACATAGCCCCACACTTAGCGTTTGCACAAACCTTGATCACAGGCGGAAGATTCGGTTTACCCCGTCGTCCCACTGCAAGATGATGTCCCCGCCGTTAGGCGTAATGGGGAGACCCGCAGCCGAGTCGAAGTAACCGATCAAAGGGCTGGTGGCTTCGGTGCCGGTGTCCGCATAAAGAACAACAGCCTCGATACTGGGACCGGACACCGCGGTGAAGGTCACGTTGTCTGCATCCGCAGCACCACCAGTAGCGCTCTTGTTAGTGAATACGCCGGACATCGAGATACGCGCCACGGGCGGGATATCTGCGAGGTACTCATGGGTACTCACGTTCAAGGTATATGAAGCCGTGTCGACCAACACCGCACGGATGTTGACGGTAAGCCAATCCAGACGCGCGGTGAGAAAGCGTTCACGACCTTTGTCGTACAATACGTTTGCCATCTACAATCTCCAATCAAAGGCCGCCATAACGCGTCTTGCCCGCAGGACGGGTGCGTCTGGCATTGCTACTATACAGCCGATTCGCCTGCTCGCGATAGAGCAGGTACACTTCTTGCGCACGGTTTTTGTCGAACGTCTCTGCGTCTTGCTTACCAAGCGCGCGGAATTTCACGTACGACAACAGGGCGGGGTTTTCCTCATACCGCGTGGGCAGCGGTGAGGTGGTCAACGACACTGTTGGTAGCCGCATGGTGCCTGTCAGCACCACAGAGAAGTCGTCCTCGAACGTAGTAGACAACCGCGCGTACTGCGCGTTGCCCGCCCCCGCTGGACGCGGTGAGTCTACGAACAAAGTATGTGCCGCACGACGGGTGAACATAGTGCGGCGCTCGTCCGCGTTGTACGCCACCACTTCGGTGGGGTCCCCGCCCGTCATTCCCGGCGGCACAACGTGGCAACCGGTGATCATCATAATCTCGTTCGGGATGGAGAAATCCCGTTCGCCCGCGGCGATCGGAACGCTCACTGTAGTGGTCGGTTCTCGGACATCCTGAAACAACCGCACCAGACCCTCGTTCACATAAGTTAGAAGCTCTCCATCCGTCCATAGGTACGGCTGCGACATGTCTTGCATGTCAGCGCGGAACGTAGTGATCAGATCTGCTACGGTTGAGAACATGATTTATTCTCCAGTAGCGGCGGGTTCTTGGGCGGTCAACGGTTCGGTTGAACCCTTCTTGGCGCCACGCGCACTGGCTTTTTGGCGGACTTCTTTTTCCGCCTGTTCCGCGGCTTTCATCCCATCGAACACTTCGAGCAACTCGTTATTCGATACGGTGAATCCGACGTATTTGCTTACAACTTCGCGCTTTGGATAACCCGCGGTATCAAATTCGTCGTTACGCTGATCTTTCACGATCAGGTCGATCGCCATTTTGATTAGCTTAGCGCGTTGCTCTAAGTCTACAGGGATAGTTACGGGGGTTAACGACGCCGTCGACGCCGCAATTTGGGGCGTAGCAAGCTCACCAGAAGCGGGCGCAGCACCAATACTGATGGCGGCTCCAACGGCTACGTCTGGCACGAGTACAGGCTCGTTGGCGATAAAACGGACAACGTGCCCGCTGAGGGTACTCAAAACATGATCACGGGCTAAAACAAGCATGGTTCCGGTGGACATTTCCTTCACTCCATAGTAAAAAGCCCGCCGAAGCGGGCTCTTGATCTAGCCTATTAGGCTAGGGCTACCGAACGAATCTTCGAGCTAGTCAGAGATTCAAGCTGAGACAGCATGTCTTCGGTTCCGCGATTAGACAGCATACCGCAAGAACCGGTGCTCATCAACGTACCTTCAATGAAGATAGGCACATCAGTGATGGCGGGGGCGCCCACACCAGTAGTCGCCAGTACCGCGCCTACGCGAATACGGACGGTTTGGTTACTTGCCGAGGCGAAGATCGGGATGGTAACGATCAGCTCGTTCTCGGGGCCGGTAACACCTTCGCTGAGAGTCACCACTTGGTTGAAGACGCGTTGGCCTTGAGTGGTAACTTCGTATACGGACACAACCAACTGCCCAGTTACGGTGTAGTTGCGGGCCGCGGGTTCGTTGATAATGAGCTTCAACTCACCGGTGTGATTTGGCGGTACGACGTAGAGATCGTAGATCTTCTCGGCGACCAGACCAAACTGACCTTTAACCCCGTCGGCATCACGAACCACCTGCCCAACGGGCAGGCGGGCGCGGACGCCAAACAGCGGTTGCGAATCATATAACGGCAGCGAAGCGGTAGCTTGTGGGCCATTAAGCGCAGCAGGCATCGCGGTTCTCCTTATTGAGCAACGTAGACAACGATCACGCCGAAGTCTTGCTCGGTGTGGTTTTCACGTTGGTTAACGAATTTAGGTTTCAGCATGCCGATAAACTTACCGACCGCGATACCGTGTGAGTTGCCGTAGTCGAACTCTTCCTCGTTCCAGAACGGATCGCCGATGTCTGCAACGGCCAGCGCTTGCGCACCACAGAACAACATTGCACAGCCATCTACGGCACCGAGCGAACCCCACTTCGCGCCAGACACTGCGCCGCTAGTGTTGAATACATGGCGGTGCTCGTTGAACACGATGTTGTCGATCTTGATCGAGCCACCGCTGAACAACGGGTTGTCGTCGCTACGACCTTGGGCGTGACGCACGTTCAACATAAATGTTGGATCGAGCTTCAAGCGAGCCATAGCAGTCGGGGTCAAAAACACATGGTATGTGTCGTTGTTGTCGGTGCCTTTCAAGCCGCGCACATACGCTTCTTGGGCGTACGCTTTCAACTGTACAAACAGTTCCCAGCTTGGGGTATCCGCAGTGGTGATATCAGTGGTTGCACCACCGATTTCGAGCTTCTTGGTAGTGCCGTTCCAACGAGCACGACGACGGTCGGTCGGTGCGCTGAGATCGCGGGCGAAGCTCAAGGTCGGGAATTGACTGCCAATACGGGTCTTACCGTTCAACTGGTAGCCGTAGCTGACACCGGTCATGGTGAGGAAGCCAAGCTGGTCAAGGCGGTCGGCGAGCCAGTAGCCCAACTTGTCACGCGATTGCTCACGGAAGTTGATGACTTCGGACTGGTCAGCCATGCGGCCTTCGTTGCGGTTCGCATGACGGATCATGTCGAAGCGGATTTCTTCCTGATAGGAACGCATCGCTTCTTCGTTGTCTTCCAAGCGGGCATCACCTACAACGCCGTCGCCTTCGAGCTCTGGTACCAATTGGATGATGGCGCGGGTAGCACCGTCTTTCTTGGTAAGCTCAGTCACACGCTGGACGATAGAGTTAGTACCGCCTGCAAATTTCATAAGGAACGAATGGTTTCGGGCGTGCATCCACAGTTCTTTCGACCAGACTGTGACCTGCTCATCCGAAAGCTTCATAAAGTTGGTAAGTGCCATGTGCACGATCTCCAGCTTAATCGGGTGGTTTCAGGGGGTTTGTTCGTATCGCTGAACCTGCGGATGCTCGACATGTCGGAGTCGGGGCCGATACGCGGATACTACGCAGATCTGGCACGCGCTGTCAAGGGTGTGGCTTCAGACCGACCCGTAGTAGCGCGGTCAGGGTGGATCTCCAGCAGGTCGCGGTCGAGCGCTTCTAGCTCTGCCACCAACGCTTCGTGGTCTAACCGGTGGGACAACCGCAGCAGCAACTTCACTCGTTGCCGGATTGCTGTAACAACGTCGCCATTTCCGCTACACATGGTTTGATCGCCTCTTCAATTGCTTGCTCTGATATGGGGTCTACAATGAGGAAACGGCGAGACTGATGCTCGCCGCTTTCCGATACGCCGACCACAACGACGACCCCGTAGACTTTAAGGCCGTCGATGGGCCCCTGCGTGGGGACGAAGGGGTTACTCAAGAATGTCCCCGCGAAGCAGACGACGCTCTTGGTCGGACATCTTCTCGAGCATCGCCTCAGTGATCGGGCCGCGCTCGCTCGGTTGGGCCTTACCGCCTTTACCGCTCGCTGGTGGCTGACGGTTAGCGGTATCCAACGCACTTTGTCGAGCGTTGCGGTCGCGCTTCACCTGCTTGTCTTCCTTCTCCTCCGGATAGAAAGTGGCGATCGCCTCGCGCAGGGCTTCGCTAGGGTCCATACCGTCGGATATAGCCCCGCGGACGTAGCGAGCAACGCGGTTAGCCGCTTTCTCGTCGTAGTCGTCAGACTTGTCGTTGAGGTACGAATGCTCTTTGTACACAGCATCTAGGGCTCGAGTGTACTCACGCTGGGCGATGGTCGCTGACGCCTTGTCGGCGGTGCGGGCCTCCACTTGCTGATCACGCAGGTACTTCTCTAGCTGGCGGATACGCGTGTTTAACCCTTTCGCTTTATCGCGCTCGCCGTCGAAGATCGCCTCGTCACGTAGATCTTGCAGCTCGCTCAACTGGCGCTCGAGGTCATCCAGCGTCGGGACGTCGGTCCGGGGCTGAGTGCCTACGCTGCGGCGCAGCTCGTCAAGCTCGCGCTGCAACGCTTCTTGCTTCTGGCGGTTCTTGCGCTGCGCTTCGTTGAAGCGAGCGCGGGGGATACTATCGCCCTTGTCGTCATCAGCGTCGTCGAACGAATCCGATGGAGGCTTAGCGCCGCCCCCACCGTCTGCGCCGTCGGTCGGAGCGCTGTTGCTCAGGAACATCGTCCAATACTTATGCATTACCTTCACCTTTGCTTGCTGGTTTCTTCACTGACGCTGCGGGCGCGTTACCACCTGCCTGCGCTCCTTGCTGCGGCTGCATCGCCGCACGTTTTGCAGCAACTGCTTGCGCCTGAGCCTGCATCGCAGTCGCCTGACGGTCGACGGCAGCCTGCTGCTCTTTGAGTTGCATCTCTTGCTGCATCTCCATTTCCTTAAGCTTCATCTCTTGCTGAAGCTCCATGAGTTTGAGTTCGTACTCCATCTCAAGCTCTTGTTTCTTAATCGCAAATTCTTGCTCCGCCTTGCGCATTTCCGCTTGACCGGACATATCCTGACCCATGGTCTCTTGCGCTTTAGCCTGTTTCTGCATCGCACCGGCTTCTTTGTCGGCAATCTCTGCCTCCGCCAAACGGTTCTGCTGATCGGCTTGAGCCTGCGCTTCTGGAGACTGAGCCTGCGCTTGAAGCATTTCAAGCACAACCTGCTTGTCCTGCAACCGGCTGTACTTGACCACTAGCTCGTGCGGCACTGGTACGCCTAACTCCATAAGCTGGACGATCTGCTGGAATTGTGAGTCTTCGGCCAAGTCGCTGGCTGGCTGAGTCACTACAGCTAAACCATACCGCCCTGCGGACATATCGTTGTGCACTACACCGGTCTCCTCGTCTACCGCGTTGATCTCCACAGAGGTTGTCGATTTCTGGATGACGCCCTCGGTGATGTACATCACACGACGGTTGGTATAGTACCGCTGAATCAAGCTTAATACAATTTGCGCTAGCAAGCGATCACTTCTTGCCAAATTATCGAATACTTTGGTTAAAGAACCGGCGCTCGCCTGCTGGTTAGCAAGTACACTTTTTGCCGACACGTCTTCGCGGGCTTCGCCACGATCATACTTCGTGACGTTCGAAATCGTGTCTACAAACCGCAGGGCTTTATCAGTGATACGATCCATGCCCGTAGGCACCGTATTAGGCGTGATTTTTTCAAGCCCGTCCATATCGTTGACTTCAATGACGACGCCACTCTCTGCTCCACGATCCTCCAAGTCGCGCACAGTCATGTTGACCAGAGCGCCTTGGCGCACTAACCAGCCGCTATTCGCGGTGGTGTTGATAATGTGTAGCTCTTGACTGTAGCCCTTGTTGATCATGTCTTGGGCGGACAGCAGCATCTCAACCATGCCTTGACTGCGGCCGCGGAAGAAATAGGGGAAGAACGGCACCACAGTGAAGTGCTCGTACGGGCTCCACTCGTCGTGTAACAAGGTGTCGCCCGCTACGACAATCCACCGAATCCGCTCACCCATGCGCTCGACGATCTGGCGTGGATTCGCCGGATCGCTGGTCAATGCGCTCACTTCTTCTGGACCCATCTCCTCTGGCACCGGCCACGACGTGCCCGTATTCAAATCGACGAAGTACCGCCGCTTGACGATCCGGCGCACCTGGCGCTCCACCACCTTGACCAAGCGGTTAACCTCAGCGTCCTGCGTATCGTCGATCGCCGATGTGCCACCGGTGGTCACTGGCAGGTTCTTCGTACCACGCGGACCGGCGAACCGGTTGCACGAGTCCGGCGCTGTACCAGTCGTATACCGCAGGCTGTCTAGCTCCACCGAACGCCGAGCGGCAGCCCCATACATCACCTCGATGTCGTCTAGGGTGTGGAACGAGTGGATCATCACATCGTTCCACTCGCGTGGGTCGTAGCTCGTCGCGTCTGGGTCAATGAGCACAGTGTCTGGGTCAAGGCTGGTGATCTTCACCTCGCCTTGCCCATTCTCGGTGAAGTCTAGGCGCACGTCGAAGAATCCGCGCGAGGTGATAATCCCATCTGCGAACACGTCGCTGCGTAGGTGATCTAAGTCGTTGTTGTCCGCAATGTGCCGGTACACTGCGGTCAGCGTACGCGCCAACTCCTCCGTAGCGCCCGCACCACGCGGCATGAACACCACGTCTGTGCGGTTGTTAATCTGCTCGCCGAGGATGTGGGCTAGGTTCGCCGCGATGATGTTGATGGTCAGCGCGGGACGACCCTGCTCGCGCAGCTTCGCCAGCGTCTCCGCCGCCCACTGGTCGTTGGTGACGTACGCTGCGCACTTCCCCGCCTTGTCCATGAACTCCTTGTGGCCGCCTTTGAGGACGTTCTCGTAACGTCCCCAAACCTCGTCGATGATCTTCTGCTTCGCTAAACTCTTCCGCGCCATGCTCTACCTCACGCCCCCATGGGGTCTTTACCACGCCCGCCGCGGCGTATGCTCTTCATCAACTTGTCCCGCCAACTGACCTCTACAACTGGAGTTTTCGGAGACGGTGTACCGCGAGTGTACGCCAGATGTACCGCCCATGCTAGAGCGTCGACCATATCATCGTGGGCGCCGAACGGAAACCGCAGCATCTCGTTGCGACAGTCCACCAACCACGTCGACTCCATCGGGAAGTACATCCGCCCGTGCTGCATCGCCCCTTGTAGTGGCCGCGCACGAGCCTGCTTGTCGGTCGCGGGACGTAGAGCTTCGATCGGTGGCACTACCCGCCATGCCCGAGCCTCTGACTCAAACACTGGCTTGATCGCCCGCCACAACTGGCCGTCCTCAACCCCTAGCTGGTATGACCCCGCACCAGCGCTCCACCGCGCGACCTCCCCCATCATCTTCTGGACAATCCCGTAGGTGTCCTCCTTGAACCGCAGCACGTTGAGCACATAGATACGGCTGTTCGGCGCGACGGCGATCGTCGCCACAACCGTGAAGTCGTTCTGCTGCTTCTCCCCGATCGCAAAGTCGCATGCGGTGATCACCGAGCACTCCGCTAGGGACGGGTACGTCGGATAATACTGGAAGTACTCAGTACGGAAGTACATACCCCCGTCTGGTACGGGGTCTTGCTGGTACAACGCTTGCCAGATCGACGGCTGCAAGTTGCTCCGAATCCGCTTGAGCGCGTCGGTCGGATACCGCCCTTCGTGCAAACATGTGTCTGGTGGCCGCAACAGGGTCAACGAACGCGGGTCGGTGCTAAGGTCAATCTCCGTATCCGACCGCGCAATCTGCCATGTGTCTTCGTCCCGATACTCCCACTGAGTACTCAGTGCGGGGTACCGAATAATCTCAAACTGGTCAGCCTCAGCGCTGGCCTCCATCGACCGGATCAACCGACTCGCCAAGTCATCATCGTGCCACATGGTCTGAATAATCAGCACGCCGCCGCCCGGCGCCAGACGGGTATACGCTGTCGACTGGTACCAGTCGAACAAACCGTCGCGTACACGCGCACTGTTCGCCTCCTCTTGGTTCTTGATGGGGTCATCAATGATCAGGATGTGCGCACCCTTACCGGTGATACCGCCTCCAACACCCGCGCATAAGAACCCGCCACCCCGTGTCGTCTTCCACATCTCCACAGACTGCGAGTCTGGTGACAACTGGGTGTCGGGAAAAATATTTGAGTACGCAGAGCTACGCATGAGCGCCCGAATCTTCCGGCTAAACTCTACCGGCAAGTCCATGTTGTACCCGACATTGATAATCTCATGATGCGGGTGATGCCCGATGTGCCACGCGGGGAACCGCGTCGATGCTAACTCACTATTGTGGGTAGGGATCAAATCCCGCGTCACCAAGTACAACCCATCCGGTGCATCCACCTGAATACACCGCCCTGCCACTGGGGCTACCTCCTCGACCTTATCAACGGCGAACGGCGAAGCGCCGCGCAACGAGGTTAGCGATCGACCGGCGAGCACCGAATCCGGAATGGGGTCCAACGGATCTTGCCGCGTGAGCATCGGTAGCGGTACGTCGAACAAAAACGTACGCGCCTTGCGGTCGTACACCCGTCGCTCTAACAACACCTTCGTCTCAAGCAACACGTGTGCACGCTCACCCGACCGTTGTCGGTAGCGCATGTACCACTCATGGTCTGGGTGGGCGACCACCGTCTGCCCGCAACGAAACGTGATTGCTACTGACGCGTAATTCTTCTGTCCCAGCGCGAGCACCTTCGTCCACTGTCCGTGGAAGCCCAGCACGAAGTCCCCTACTCGCAGATCGCCGTGCGTCGTCCACCCTCGCATGGTGTACACCTCGGTGTCGTCCGCCAACAACTTCCCATGGCGCGGCGGCATCAACAGCATCAACCGCGGAGACTTCCCCTCAGCCACCTGTTGAGAGAACCGGCGTAACCGCGCACAAATGTCTTCATGCACCCAACCCAACCGATAGTTACCGTGGGTCTCCACCGTAAAGTGACTCAACTGCCGACGACACAACTCCCGCTTAGCGAATTCTGCGCGAACAAGTGCGAGCTTCTGCTCTGGTGTTAAATCTAATGGCTCATCGTTCTTAACTGCCATGTTCATCCTCCGGTGCTGGGCGTACTTCGATCGCCGAACCCTCAACGACGGTCGCCGCGTCAGCCGCCATCTCCAACAATTGCTCGTCCGTCATGCTCGCGATCTGTTTCTGGCTAATTGGACCCCCTTTATGGTGCACGTGGTTCACTTGAACCGGTTCGTAGCACCCAATGATGCGTCCGATCTCTCGCCAGCCTGCGACCATCGCCTCGGGACGCCCAACTTCGCGGCCAAGCTCGATAGCTTCTTTCAATCCTTCGATAACATCCTCTTTCGTGATCCGAACCTTCTCTGCGACTCTAGATCGTTCAGATTGAATGATTTTTCGGGCTTCTGGGTGCGCCAAAAGCACCTCCGCAGCGGCTCGGGTGAGGCCAGCTAAGCTCGCCGCACGCGGAATTGGGTAACTGTGTACTGCGTACAAATTGAGAAACATGAGCTCTCGCTCGGTAAACCCTACATCTAGGGCGTAGAGCTCCGCAGGTGGCTTCTGAGGGGGTGCTACTGAGAACAATTTGCCCGGGGCACCCGTCGCTCGGCTGGCTGCGCGTGTCGGGCGTGGATTTTTAGGTGGTGACGCCATGAGAACCTCCATCTCGGGTCGCCGGACGGCGATCTATAGCGGTATTTGTACAGGTTTCGGGTTGCTAGCGCAATAAAGTAGCTAAAAACGGCTAAAAATGTCTAAAAAAGGGCTATTTTGGCTATTTTTTGAGCGTTTTTAGATATTCGTTAGACATTTCTTAGACGAAAAAATACAGCAGATTTTTTGCTGTTTTTTGGGGGTTTTCAGAGGGACTTTTTGCGAAAAATATTTTTGTAATTTTTTATAAAAAATCGTCAGTTTATCGTTACATGGGGCCCGTCACCCCCATCGCCGACCCGAGCACCCCCACTTCGGTTTTGGTTCTGCATGTCGGGTACCTCGATCGGTGACTGGAGAAAAGAACACGCCGTACTACGTACGCCGTCTTTGTTAATTTGTGCACACGTTGTGCATATTAAACGGAGCTACACATCATGTCTACACCAAACAACAACACCCCTGCTGAGCCCCGCATCAACGAAGCGGCTGTTACAGTCGGTGCCTTCGCCGCGGATGTCGTCCTCGGCACCACCGACGCTGCTATCGACTGCTACACCGGGTTTGTAGC
>Ga0075163_10001174_pt1 | contig 34956 bp, 50 predicted proteins | sample JI1023141ADNA_FD_71478 | JGI IMG/M metagenome (GOLD analysis project Ga0075163, IMG submission 71478) | Wastewater effluent complex algal communities from Wisconsin, to seasonally profile nutrient transformation and Carbon sequestration -... | ecosystem: Engineered > WWTP > Effluent > Algae...
TCTTATTTAGATGACTCAGAATTTACTACAGTATAATTTACTTCACGCATAGTCTCCTTTAGTATGAACACAAGGTATACGTTTCAATACAGCCCGTCTAATATTTTATGAAAACCCACAGAATTCGTGTATTCAAAACATTTTGAAGTTAAGCCAATGGATTAATCGTTTTTGATTATCGCGATTGCTTGTTGATTCAATCTCTTCAATTTAAGATACCGGATATAAACAATCAGTATCAAACTGGCCGTAGCAGTAACGATGAATAATAAAACCATCAAACCGAAATTATTACTATCAGAATACTCAGTGTTTTCTGCCCGGAGAATTTGGTTGGTTTTTCCAATGATACCCATTGTTACTTCATTCCCTACAACGGAATCCCGAAGCTGGAGATAACGCTTCTGGTGTGCCAGTTTCATCGATACGTTACCCGTTTGAATATCCAGTTCAATTCTCTCCCTGGCAATATCCATTATCTGCTGAGCAAATTTCCCCTCTACGGCCAACCGCTCTCCTTTTGCTATCAGGTTTTCGGCTTCACCATATTCATGCTTTCTAATCGCTATACGGATCTGGAACACCAATACTTCACACATAAAGCGCTTATCGCCTCTTTTTTCAAACTCAGTATATACATTATCTAAAACCTCTTTCGCTTTCTCAAAATTTGATTCCAGAAAATAACAGATTCCTAATGCTGCAATGGCCTCCAGCCGAATATCGGGTGTACATCCATTGTTTTCACATTCTTTTATTGCCCTTTTAATATACTTTGTCCCTTCAATTATCCGATTCTGATAAGCGATACTCAGGCCGAGGTTGGCGTAACCTCGTTGCAGATCAGCTTGCTCCTCTTTTGGCAATTTAAGCTGATAAGTTATTGATTGACTAAAAAACTTCTCTGCAAGTGAATAGTTTTTAATTTTATAATGCACATAGCCGATATTATTCAAACTGATTCCGGCATAAGTAATATCACTCTCCTTAATACTTGCGTTAAAAGCCTTTTGATGATAAAAAATTGATTTGTCGTACTCCCCTAACCGGCCATGTGCGACCCCTAAAGATGTATAAACCTTTTTATCGTTTTCTGCATAGTTCAATTTCCTGTTAATTTTATCGCACTCAAGTAAAATCTTCATAGCTTCATAAATCCTGCCTGACCGGATCAATATTAACCCCTTGATCCTATAACCGTCCGAAAGCATGATGCTATCTTCCAAAGTTACACCTATTGCAATCGCTTTTTCTGTGTAAAATAAAGCGGAGTCGATGTTGTCCAGGTAGATGGACCGAACATAGTCCAACGTTGCATCAAACTTTTCCCTTCCGGAAAAACGGTCTATTCTTTTTTTAAGTGAATCGGATGGATCCTGGGCCGACAGCTTAAAGGACAAAAGAATAAAGCTGATTATTAAAAAAATATGCTTCCTCACAAAAAATATAGGCCTATCTCATCCCTTGAAACCTCGTAATGTACTTCAAAAACAAAGATTAAACAAAATACCTGGCAACTCCACTTCTATACTTCAAGCCGCCAGCTCGCATAGCATCCTTTTCCGGATCACTGTGTTAACACCCTCTTTATTTCCAGGGGGTTGGGTGAAGGCCTGCTTTCGTTTATGCTGATTCTTGCAATGCTTTCAGAAAAGTATCCCGTATGAAATTACGCGCTGTTCCACTATTGCTGCTTTTCCTGTTCTCTCTTTCGCTGACCGGCTGCATTAAGCCCGATTTGATAGGTACGGTAATCCATAAGGTTTATGAGCCTGAGCATACCCTTACTGTTATGTCAACGGAAATCGTCCGGGGAACGCTCCATGATAACGTTCCGAATCAATATCCTATCCCGGAACAATACTTTGTTTTTCTTGAGGACTCCACTGGCAAGGGTAAAAAAATCAGAATTATCAAGCCGGTCTATGATACGCTTCAGGTTGGCCGGAAGGTGACTATCCCGAGAAAGTACACTAAACAGATTGTTAATCCTCCGCATTAAAAAATTCAAAATACCAGTAACGGGGGTTGGGCGAGAAGTCTTTTCCCTGTTTTGCTATTCCTGCTTTATCCTCTTTATACATTAATCATTCTTGTTATGAAAGTTATTAAACGTGATGGTTCGGTTTCAGATGTTCATTTTGATGAGATCACTGCTCGTATTGAGTCGTTGTCTTTTGGTTTGAACAGGGGTTATGTTAAGGTCCATGAGGTAGCTATAAAAGTTATCAAGTCGATGGCTGACAACATGACTACTACCCAGCTTGACAGGCTAACAGCCGAGGTTTGTGCTTCATTGACTACCTACCATCCAGACTACGGTATTTTGGCTGCCCGGATTATCGTTGATGACCTTCACAAGTCTACTCCAAAAAGCTTTTCTGAGGCTATTGAAATTCTTTACCGGAATTCTGACGAGAGCACCGGCAAGCCCGCTCCGATGGTTTCTGATTCTGTTTACACGGTGATTATGGAAAACCGCGATGTGCTGGATGCTGCTATTCAGAACGAACTTGATTTTGGTTACGACTACTTTGGGTTTGTTACACTTGAAAAGTCATACCTGATGCGCTCCAATGGTAAGATCATTGAACGCCCTCAATACCTGCTGATGCGCGTAGCAATCGGTATCCATGGTAATGATATTAACGCTGCCCTGGAAACATACACGCTGATGGCTGGCCGCTTGTTTACCCATGCAACTCCTACCCTGTTTAATGCAGGTACGCCCAAGCCTCAAATGTCATCTTGCTTTCTGCTGACCATGCAGGACGATTCAATCGATGGGATTTATGATACCCTGAAGCAATGCGCCAAGATTTCACAGTCTGCCGGTGGAATCGGGTTGGCCATCCATAACGTTCGGGCAAAAGGATCTTATATCCGGGGAACTGGCGGGCACTCAAACGGTATTGTACCGATGCTCCGGAACTTCGATATGACAGCTCGCTACGTTGATCAGGGAGGCGGTAAACGCAAGGGTTCATTCGCTATCTACTTGGAACCATGGCACGCGGATGTGTACGACTTCCTGCAACTGAAGAACAACCACGGGAAAGAGGAAATGCGTGCGCGTGATTTATTCTATGCTTTGTGGATTTCTGACCTGTTCATGCAACGGGTTGAGGATAATGCTCAGTGGTCATTGTTCTGCCCTAATGAAGCGCCAGGTCTTTCAGATGTTTGGGGTCAGGATTTCGAACGCTTGTATGAGAAGTACGAGAAAGAAGGCAAGGCACGTAAGACTGTACCGGCCCGTGAACTTTGGGAAGCTATCATTGAATCTCAGATCGAGAACGGAACTCCATACATTTTGTACAAGGATGCTGCTAACCGCAAGTCCAATCAAAAGAACCTGGGAACTATCAAGTCCTCCAATCTTTGTACCGAGATCATTGAATACACGGCTCCGGATGAAGTAGCGGTTTGTAACCTGGGTTCAGTCGCCCTGAATATGTTCGTGAAGATTACTCCGGAAGGAAATGTTTTCGATCACGCTCACCTCCACCAGATCACTAAGGTTCTGACCCGTAACCTGAACAAGGTTATTGACACAAACTACTACCCGGTGAAAGAAGCTGAATACTCCAACTTCCGTCACCGTCCTATCGGGCTGGGTGTGCAAGGGCTGGCCGATGCGTTCATGCTGATGGGGCTGCCTTTTGATTCTCCGGAAGCTCAAGCGCTCAATGCTGAGATCTTCGAAACCATGTACCATGCGGCTGTTGAAACTTCCATGGAACTTGCCAAGGTTGAGGGTCCTTACTCTACGTTTGCTGGCTCACCGGCTTCCAAGGGTATCCTGCAATTCGATATGTGGGGTGTTACTCCTTCAAGCGCTCGTTATGACTGGAATTCCCTGAAGCGTGATGTGGTTGCTCACGGATTGCGTAATTCGCTCCTGATGGCTCCTATGCCAACGGCTTCAACTTCCCAGATCCTGGGTAACAACGAATGCTTTGAACCGTATAACTCAAATTGCTACACACGCAGAACGTTGTCGGGTGAATTCATTGTCGTGAACAAGCATCTGAACAGGGTCCTGATCGAGCTGGGTATGTGGGACGAAGCCATGCGCCAAACGATCATTGCGCACAAGGGAAGTATCGCTAACATCCCGGGTATCCCTCAAAAGGTGAAGGATGTATTCAAGACCGTTTGGGAAATCTCCCAAAAAACGATCATCGATATGTCGGCTGCACGCGGGGCTTATATCTGCCAGTCACAAAGCCTGAATATTCACATGGGTAAGGTTAACCATGCGAAAATGTCATCCATGCACTTTCACGCCTGGAAATCCGGCCTTAAGACGGGAATGTATTACCTGCGTACTATGGCTGCGGCTGATGCAATCTCTTTCACCGTGGACAAAACCAAGGTGATTGAAAAAACTGCACAGGACGAAATCGCGTGCTCGCTTGATAACAAAGAAGCGTGTATGTCATGCAGCGGGTAATTAATACCTTGCCGTAATGAGCAGCGAGTTTATTGTTCAATATCTTGAAGCTGAATTACCTGTGAGGCTGGCCCTCTTAATCCGGTATATGCAGATCTGTAAGGAAGCCACCGGGGGATTAACCTATTATGTCCCCCTGGCTACTTTATCACCTTTCATGCGCTCCTACAATTCCGATGAGAAAGCGATTAAGCTTCACGAGGAATTTGAAAAGGCGTGGGCGCAGGATCATCAAACCCTGACAGGCGGTGTGATCATGGATCTGGAACGTCTTTCAAAGTATGTTGAGCTGATGACGTTCCTGCGGACCTTAAAAGCAGAATTCAAGGCCTCTTTGATCTGCCATTCCTGCTTACTGCAAAGCGGCTTTACTTTGCTTCGGTCCGCTGCATGGAGTAAGCTGGGAGAAAATGGTAAGTGTAATATCTGTGAAAAAAAGTCTTTAATTACCCATCCGCAAGCAATTGATAAAATAATTGAATTCGGACTCCATAATGAGAACCGCACGATTGAGGTTACCATCATTCAATACCTGGTTCATACTTACATTCTTAAGGATGGGACCTTTAATTCGCTTTAATCTATTTTCTTCGGGGGTTGGGCGGAAGTGTGACCCACCTGGTTAACACTTGCCTCCTTTCTACGATTCGTTACGCTTAAAAAACAACACTATGGAAAAAGTTGAAAGGTTGGGGTTTGGCCATCTCGGTAACGGGGTTGTTGTATGGGACCGTACCCGTCAAGAGTACAATGATTACATGACAGTAGCGCACATAGATGCCGACAGGAAGGTAACATACCGTAATGCTGTTTCAGATGCCGATAAGGTTATCATTGAAAATTTCGCAAAAACCGCTGATTGGGAAATCAGCGCAACGCAATCTAAAAAAGTGTTTAACACCCGTCCTTAACAACTACTAACGGCCAGCTTTTAATAACACGCTACAATGAATACGAACGATGCTCAAGCACTTGAGTCTACCTTAAATGAGTTCCTTAAAAAAATCGATTACCCCTTACTAAAGAAACAAACAGGTTTACTTGCAGAGTTGCAGACGAAGCTCACGGTTCGGGATGATAAGTTTAAAAATGTGATTCAGGTACTACTAAATCTAATCTCCGGTCTTAACAACCATGTGGTAGCGTTTGAGATAGTGCCAGAGGAGTATGTTTTCCCGGAAGATGGTATGACAATCGTAACGTGGCCAGAATCCCAAACTTACATGATGCATCCGGATTTCCGGGAAGAAGCGATTCTAATCAATGATGAACATGGGCTTCCGTTGTACGGATGTAGCGCTTACTGGATTCCAGACCGGATTATTAAAGAAGTTGATTTTGATGGCGTTGGTCATGAGTAAGGTAGGGATTTTGATAAGCCCACGAAGTATATCTGAATACATCTATAAGAGTGTATAAACATAGACGAAAGCATATTGTAAAATTTAATAACATACAGGGGTTGGGTGAGCGCTCCTGTGGCTTTAGTAAAGCATTGTAATATTTTCAATCATGGAAACCCAAACAAGAAAACTCAGCCAGGACCAGGACCTCAACACGGCCCGGTTCCTTTTTGCCTCAAAGCCAAAAGATCTGATTCCCCTGATCGCGGAAGGAATCCAAAGAGGTGATGCCTTACTAAGGTTTTTCGGCACTTTTGAAGGCCACATTTTCGATGCGGTAGATTATCTCATCATGAACTTCCATAAAACCGACTCCGGAAGAATTACCACCGGAATGCTTTTTAAAGCTCTCAAGGAAGTGGCTGCAACTTACGACATGGCCCGCTTTTCAATCAGTCCTTTATCTTCAAATGGTATTCCGCGTAACGCGTCTTATAAAACGGTTATCATGCCCGAGGGTGAGAACAATCCCTTTGCTGTAGGTGTGCTGGATGAGGACTACTGTGACGGGGATAATGATCCGTACCAAACTGCTGGCGGCTACAGGAACTGGAAAGCTCTCAAAGGGACCAAGGTTGAATATTTTTTAAACCCTGATTTATCTGTTAGGGCAAGTTTTGAATCCAACTGCCTGGTGGACCACTACAACAATAATATTGCAGGCCTTTCCACCGGTGGAGGAACTAAAACCTACCAGCTGGGTGAACGGGTTGAGAAGCGTGGGGTTGCTCTGGGTACGGAATGGAACTACTGGGAGTTTAAGAAAAATCCATTTAAAGCTACCGTGCTGGAAGTTGATGGCGATAAGGCCTGTGCGCTCGCTAAAGAATTTGTTCCTGAATTCAGTTTTCTGTTTAAATAAAAATTTTCCTATGGAGAAGATCGCATACGTCCAGGTCTGGGATAAAGTAAAATTTCCGAAAGCCCAATTCTGGGATGATATTCAAGCGGAACAGATTTCCGGCAAGGATACCAAAGAGTGTTCAGACATTGCTCAGAATATGAGTGATTCTGCTAATGCTCCGGTTAGGTTAACTTACCCAGCGAATGGGTTGGATATTCGTCATGTTGGAAGATTAAATGGCGCTTATCTTATTCCATCAAAGTTTCAATTGAAGGAGGTTTCTATTTAAAGGTATTGATACCGACCGCTAATACCAACTGAAGCTGATTTGATATAAATAGGTTGTTTCTTTGGGGTTGGGTGATGGCCTTCTTTTTACTTTCCAACCATGCTGTATACTTTAAACCATTTGCCATATTTCGTTGTCAGGTAAAGTATCAATTATGAAAGATTTATTAAAGCAGTTCGCAGACTTCCAGGTTTTCGCAGCTAAGCGAGGGCTTGAGCTTACCATGGCGCTGGGCGCAAAATACAAGCTGTATCCCTCACCTGACCGGTTCGATGTTTCTGAGGAAGGTGTGAATATGAACTTTGCCGAGGATACAAATCATGATTGCCCGGACAGCGAAAGCATTTCATTGACAATAGATGAATTGTCAATGTCCGATGAGGCCTGGAAAGATCACCTTGAAGTGTCAAAACAAAAAGCGGTTGAGAGAAGGATCCAAGCGGAAGCTGAGAAAAAGAAACTCGATCAACAAAAGAAGGAACAGGATTTTGAAAGATTAAGAATCGAACTTGGTAAATAATTGTTATGGATACCCTGGTCATAAATTCTGAACCTGAAATTGAAGCCATTCTTGAGCAGGCCCTGGAACTTGTTCAGAGAAACCGGTACAAGCCCGGAGAGGGTTTTTACATTACCGAGGACTCCCGCAGCCATGAGGGGGATCAGGACTTTTGCGGTTCCTGCATTAAAGCCGGTGTCCGGAAAGCCGAACGCTCGCATAAAAAAGAACGTGCTGAAATCATCCGGAAGCACAAAGAAGTTCTTGCGAAGGGTTTCTACATGAATGGGCGTAAAAAGGTAACTCCTCTTAAATTCACCGTTCTTCGCTCCCTGGTAAACAACTTAGAAAGATACCCGGTGAACGCTGAATTTTCCTACGCACCCTACGATCCGAATTTCAGCGGATGGTTGGAATCACCTGACAGCTGCGATAAATGCGGCCGTTATCTGGACTCTACATTTACCCCTGACGAAGCTGAGGCTGGATACCTCCTGGAACTTGTTAATGATAAGTCCCGGCTAAGCGAGCGCGATAAATGGGAACTTACTGGCGCATTGGAAGGGTATGATAACATTCGCGAGGATTCAGTAAAAGAAATTATGGTCCAGGTAGCTCAAAAATTAATTGAGCGCAAGGAAAAGAGAAAATAACGATTATCCGTGCGGACCGTTCATATCCGTTTTTCGGAAAACGAATTTCTGTCGATTAAAAAAATTCAGTAGACTTCCTGAAGGGATAGTCAATCTAAGATCCCTTCAGGGGTTGGGTGAGGAGTCTTTACTGTGTGTTGCATTTTATGCCTTACTCGCTAAACAATAACCCTTTCCTTTATGTCAGTATTAGTTGCAGACCTTGAAGTATTCAATTACGTGGCCCAAGGTGTTAAGCTGATGGCTAACACCTCTTTGAATGCAAACTTTGAAAGTTCGCTATACTCCAAAGCTGCGCGCGAGCACTTTACTGGCAAAAATGTTTCTGCCGAGTCTATGCGACTGGCAAAATCCTGGGTTGAACTCAATGAGCGTACCTACGATGGTCGCTATGATGAAGTACCGGAACAAAACCGGTTAAGCAGCTTTATCGACTTCAGGTCGGTCGATAAAATCGAAGCGATCCAGCTGATGAATTACTTCTTCTGCATCGTGTATAACATTGAGGAGGAATACGCCCAGCCTACACCCAGCGAGGAAAAGGATCTGGCCTTGCTCCGGGACTTGATGCTGGATTGCCGGACCTCTTATTTAACCTCCCTTCCGGAATGGAAAGCAATTCCTACAATCTTCACCGGAACTGTGGCTGATCTGAACGGTTACAAATTCGTTCTGAACGGTGTTATTAAGGTTGCCTTCAACCGCACCTGTGATGATTTCTACTCGTACACTATCAATTGTGCGCTGGATAAAGATCCTATCGGGGATGCAAAACTCCTGGTAGCTTCCTGGATGGATTTATCCCAGGGATTAACTTCAAAAACCGAGAAGAATTTAAGTGAGCTTCTCGTAGCTGGCACAGTTCCTGTTAAGTCAGCGGTACAGCTTGTGAAATATCTTCAGGCCATTAGGAATAACATCGGGACATTTAATCCCTCAGCTGACATTCTGAAAAAGAATATCAAGATTCTTGATGCGCTGATCGAGGACTTAACCTGGTCGATTATTCAATTCTCTCCGGAGTATAAACTTGTTAAATACAGCACTCTTTAATTTTTGTTAACCCAACGTTATGTTCGCAACTGTCAGAAAAGACCTATTGGATCAAGACCTTGAAATCCCTTCCCGCCAAGGTAAAACGGTCCCGGGTAAAACCGCTGCGGGAGAAGTGATCGTTTATAAGACACTTCCGGGGGACATGGATTCAGAGGGTGAAAACCCACTCGATGAGTTCGATGCTAAAATCCAGGCCCCCGATGGCACGATCTACGATGTTTACGATATTGACCTGGACAGGAAAGCTCCTGGTATGGACCTATCGTTATTATTCTCCAAATACGTCTGCCGGGAATGGAAGGACAAGTTCAATGTAACCACCGTGGAGGAGGCCATTAAAATCCCCCGTGAGCTGGCCATCAAGAAAATGCGGGACTTTGGGACCGCTAAATATAATAAGCTTGCAGAGGCAGCAAAGGCCTTAAAACTGGACGTAATCCCAGCGGAGCATCCCAAGCGGATTTCCTTCCGGAGAAACCTGATTTCAGCCCTGAACGACACCCCTTTTCGTGAGAAACTTAGCGTGCAGGAAAAGAATGAGATCGTTGACCATGTTCTGTTAGTGCTGGCAAAGAATGCTGAAAGCGCGGAATCTCTTTTTAACCCGGATCTTGAAGAAGAAAAACAGGTGATGGCTTTCCCTCTCCCCTGGCTGAAAGTGTAATGCCATAAGAGTTAAACATACTGTAAGCAAAAAGGCTGGATAACCTCCAGCCTTTTTTTTATTGATTGAATGTTTCTTTAAGGTTTAAAGTGTGCGGCAATCATACGCTCATTATTCAATGTACCTATCCTTACCGACCAGATCGCAGACCGGATGTTTCTGAATAGTGGAAGTTGTGCATATAAATCAGGCTTCATTCTCAGGAATGTTTCCTGAAGCTTCTGGTTGATAGCAGGTACGCTGACTTCGTTGACCACTCCGCAACCCTCACACTTCCCGGTATTATGGAAATTAAAATCAGGAAGAATTTCCTGCTTTTGCTTGGTTAGACAATCATTACAAAAGAAGTGAATGTCAGAATCGTTAAGATTCTGAATAAACTCCTGAATTTCTGCAAGAGCTTTTTCCATGATTTTTATTAATCATTTAGCGTTGTGAATTCCTGAACATCGCTCAGAAAAACTTTATCATTCGTGTCAATTACAAAACCACGAACCTCGTATGTCGTATTGTGCGCAAGGCCGTTAATGCCGAACATTACAGAACCCTCCGCAAGGGCCGGGGCCAGGTACTTTGTTCCGGTTTCAATAGTTAAGGCCTGCCCGTTTTTAATCTTGTATATGAATCCTTTTTCTTTCACGCCCGCGATCCCTTCCAGCTTCAGCGAAACTTCTAACACAATGGATTGCACATTGTATGCCTGGATAGAATGAAAAGTGAAAACAGCCTTTTGCTCAAGCGTTGTAAATTCAAAAATCTCACTGTAATAAACCTTGTTATCAGTATCAACCAGGTAAGCACAAAGGTTATACTTTGTATCCGGTGTAAACTCGTTCATAATTCCGTAAACCACCCCGCCTTCCTGGAGGGATTCAGCTGCATACTTGGTACCCGTATAAATGGATAATGCTTCACCGGTTTTAAGCTTATACAAGAACCCTTTTTCTTTTACGCTTGTAATTCCTTCCGTTTTCATCGAAACGATCATTTGAACAGAATTAGTAGAAGGGATTAATGATTCAAATAGAAAGGACACCTTTTTTTCAAGTGTAGTAAAGTTTTTAACATCACTATAGTAAACTTCACCGGTCTTATTCTCAATTAAATAAGCACGGATCTCGTATTGCTTGTTATCCTTAAGCTGGCTGTTAATCGAAAACGTTTTTACATTCTCGTCCAGGGTGGAGGCGAGGAATTTTGAAGTGCCTGATTCAAGGTTCAGCTCGTCTGTATACCCTGCTTCCCGGTAAATAAAACCTTTCTCCTTTACCGAGCTGATGCCCGATGAGGTCATGGATCCGGTTACTTCAATGGAGGTATAGGAAGCAGATACACCAAAATCAAACTCCACTTTGCCCGGGGCTTTCTCTACACCATCATCCGAACAGCCCTGAAAAAGAAGGACTGAAAAGACCAAAAACAATAAAAGCGATTTTTGAAAATTCATAACGAGGAATTAAGATAAAATATCGTTTTTTCTACTGGTTTAAGACATAAACTGTCATTTACAAAATCAATACCAAATTTGGTCATTTGACTGAAAACCTACAGCCAACTCAATTCCGGTAAGTGATCTTAAAGTCTAAAACAGGCTCGGAATTATTGATCCTGTACGTGCGGGACGTTAACCTTTCCTTTTCATCGGTTGAATTCTGGAAGGTATATTCCTTTGTCGCATTTGATGATATGTCCGTAAAGGTACAGGACCTTATGGTATGCCGGGAAAGCTGCTGGATCAGCTCCAGCGGATCGCTTCCAAAAAAGCCATCCCGCAGGGATTTGTAAAATGGATTAAGGGTTGAATCGTATTTAATTTCAGTCAGTTCGACAATCAGCACACCATTCTGGTTATCAAACTTAATTGATGTTATATCATTGCCTGTGAATTCCAGACGGCTACGGCTGCGTAATATTTTATTGGTAGGAGAATAATATTGCATATAGTCTATGGTTACCTCCTCACTACCATACGAAAACTCAGCCGTTCGGTCGTCCGATGTTAGCGCTTTCCATTTATCAAAAAAAACACTTATCGTATTGTCCCCTTCCCGGGTTAGGCTATAGTAGGGTACCTCACTCTCCATAGGCAATTCCTCCGTTACGATTACTTCACCAGGCTGGTAACTGAAAATATGCTTACTGTATTCGCTTAACGAGTCAACCATCCGTCTGGTCAGTACCAGCTCATCGTTATCATTGTAGGTTGATTCTTCCCGGCTGTAAGCATAGCTCATTAGTCCCCCATTATTGTATTTCACGACAGAGGGTTGAAAGGAAACCGGGTCCGGCTGTTTAGGTTCTTCTATTTTCGGATCTTCTGGCTTTTCCGGTTTAGGACTATCATCCGAACAAGAAGCCAGTAACATAACGGATAAAAGAATCGTGATTTTTGTGAGGGTATTCATAAGGACTACTTTTACGAAGCGCTGTTGAGTTTTATTTATTTGCTGCCGTTACTAATTCGGTCGGTAAATCCCCTGCATTTCGTTGAACAGAAAAGATCCTCGGTACCAGCACGGTCTTGTCATCATACAAACGTGATTTTAAAATCGCAATTGATTGCATGAAGCTGTCAATGGAACTCAGGTTGATCATGGCTGTACTGTTTGGCGCCATGTTAATAACCTCCTCGCCTACCAGGCCGAATAAAAGGAACGAAAGACCTCCTCTTAAATCCCCATTGGATTCGGCAAGCGCCAGGTGATTTAAGTTGGATACCTCGATATTGGAACGGGTCGTAGTCACTACTGCCTTGATCCGGATCCCAACACCGACTTTAATAAATGAACTCGGGCTGGAGGCCGCTGGCGATGAGCTGCCGGTAACCGGCACCGTGGTTGACTTGGTAATATCATAGATAATCTCATACGCGCCCGGTGTGCCGGTCACCGCGCTGATCCCGTACATTACCTTCCCATCACTTCCGATCTTGCGGATGTAAAAATCAATATTGAAATCTGGTAACAGGCGTTTAAGCTTATCCTGCTGATTCACCAGCTTAAGCATACTTTCTTTGGAAACAGCTTCTTCTTTCCCGGATACGCCCCATACGGGTAACTCACCGGTATAAATAATCGGTTCCTGCGGGATGAACCCATCGTAATCCTGGATCTCAATAAAGGAGAAGTCATCGGATTTGCTGACTACCGGTGAGGGCTGTTCTGCTTTACTTCGCTGGGCGATAGCGGATCCGGAAGCAACAACCAGGATCGCAACTAAACATAAATTTTTCATAGGGCTTATAATTTAAAATGTGATTGACAAAAGGGTTTTAAATAATGCTATCCAGCCTGCACATGAACAAGAGCAGGTCCCGGGTAAATACCTCTAAATACTTTAGGCCGGTGGATACGGATTGATCTGTATGTGTTTTACCAGATGGAAAATCTGGCTTAATAAATCTACTTCAGTGTAATTGGATGGTGCCTTACAGGCTAATGCCGGGGGCTTTAAATTGGTGAACATAAGCTTGCTTCATTGTGGATTACGGAAGTGAAATAACGAAATCCGGGTTTGAATTCAAAACAGGGGTTGGGTGGGGAACCTTCCTGAAGGGCTGCAATCATGCTCCGGGATGGCTAAACAAAACCCTTTCCCATGAAAGCTTCAGTAAAAACCCAACAAACCGCAAAAGCGGTTAACTTCACAAAAAATGTCCTGACCGTGGCTATGGCCGGTTTCTTTTTCTGGTATGCTGGCAAAACTGTGAAAATGCTCCTGGACAGCGGACTGTTTAACCAACCTTAATACCTAAAGATGCCATACGTTTCAACCTACGTGCTGCCGGATGTATTCCTGAAATATAAAGGCGTTACTGTTTATCACACCTACAAGGAAGGTGAGTTCTCTGAACCGTCTAATAACTTCCTGTGTACTCATGTTGATGATGCTGATGGAAACGATCACAAAACACAGTTTGATGTTCGTGAGCTGCCGGGTTTCAAAATAAAGTATCCTCCCTTCCTGACTGGAAAGGATAATACGCCCGCCAATAAAAAGAAGTGGGATAAATTCCGGGCCGATAAAGTCGAGCATAAAGCCCAGCTTGCCGCAGTCAAACAAGCAATCGATAACAAACTTCTTACAATCATAAAAGAAGATTAACCGTGAAGGAAAATTGTCGGGAGGCCTTATAGGCTTCCCCCCTTCCGGACTTAAAGTTTGTCGGGGTTGGGCGGGGATTCATACCTTTACTTGCATAAACTGTAATTCATTCCCGTAAACAAATTTCAGACATGACTATTCAAGCATTCAGGGGCGAACATGGCGATCAGGTTTTGCAAACCGGGCTGGGTAGTTATTCATTCAGCGAGCGGCAAGAAACTGCGCGACTCTATGCTGAAAGTCCTAATAACAAGATCACTTACCCGGTAGCGAAAAACCCGAAGATCATTACCGCTGAAATAGCGATAGCCAATCCGGTCATTAACACCCCTGACGATCCGTTTCTGGATTTCAGTCAGCTCGCGACCATCCTGACAATACCGGAACTTGTTAAGCTTGCAATTCAATTCTCAGATTACATCCATCATACAAACAATTGGGAAGAAAACTTTTCAGATTTCCTTTGTGTGGAGGATTTATTAAAAAAACATCCTGAGCGGGTTACTGAACTCTATATGCTCGCGTATCCCCTTTTGGATAATAAAGCGTTCGTGCAAGCTCTGATCAGTGCCGGGTACGATGGCGCGATTCATGGTGGTTGTGGTGAGAACAGTTGCGAAATTGAATACAAGGTATTTTCCGAATCTCAAATAAAAGTCATTACAGTAAATCTTTTGTGCGCGAACCAACCGGTCAGCTGCGCGGCTTAGATCGAATCTACATTCTGGGGTTGGGTCAACGTTTCCAATTAATTTAACCTTCTGGACGAATAACTGTAACTAAATAAAACAGATGCGCAGTGAAATTCTTTCTCAAATATTAAAGGAAACGCCTCCCGAAATTTCAGACCGCGTTAAACGCTATGGCCTGGCAATTTTTATTGAACGTTTCATTAAATGGAAAGAGCAGTATGGTTGGGAGTTCGAATACCGTGACTCAAGGGATTACTCAATACCTGAGTTGTTTGAACTTTGGGTAAATCTTCCTGAATCTGATCAATAATAAAGCTACTGATCAAACAAACTTTTTATGAAACAATATAAAAAACTTCTCATTGTTGCTTACATAATGTTCATGCTCCTGGTTACCGGCATTCTTTATGTTGGTTCTCCAGAACGTTCTGAGAACATGGAACCAAAATCTGAAGCGCAGCAACGTTAATATGTTATTAATGGGTTGAGAGAACTGTTCCCTTTGGGGGTTGGGAAGAAGGCTGATCTTACGGCTTACCTCTTGCATTATGTAACTGAAACATACATCTTATGAACCGCAACCAGATTTTTATCAATAAGAAACAGGAAGAATTCGATGCTCTCCCTAACGAACCGAACGTAGGTGATTTCCTGAAGCTGCCGTATGGCCTTTGGACTCGCTTCACGGATATTGATGGTCCAAGCAGGCTTCAGACCGGTAATGGTTCGTTCTTTATGGGGTCCGGATACCTGGATTTCTCCGGTTCTTTTCATACAGGGGTTGCGCGTGAGCAGGTTGTCTTAACCGATGAGGTGAAAGAGGGTTCTGTTTGGTTCTTTGACAAAGAGCGCCCGGGTTCCGCTAAAGGGTATGAGGCTACTATCCGTTTGCGGGTATATGAACTCCTGCCAGGTGCCGATACTTCAGGAATTCCACCCGTTGTTGAATACGAGCGCGAAGCTTACCTGAAAACAATTGACCAGGTTACACATATCAGCGGGAACGACCAGGTGTACTCTTTGCCGGTGCCTGAAATTCAGATCTGCGGGAATCACTACCATTCTTCTTTCTTTGAAAGAATCACCCAGATCATCGGGGCGGTAACTTTTAAGGACTACATAGGCGGGTTCAAATTCCAGCCTGAGAAGCATGAACAGCTCACCGCGCTCATGATCCACCTGTCAAACTTCAAGTGGACTTACTACAACAATGGCACTTTCCGGAACGTCTTTATCCTTTCAGCAAAATAGCCCATGGACTTAAAAGAAGTTTTAGTTGCTGCTGGCAAGCTTGGAGCCTTCCCTACCGTTGTGTGCCAGTCAACAGTGAAGTATGCCACTTCTTCCCGGGGCGTGATCACTGAAATTAATACCCGGGGCGTAGCCGTTCAATTCCCCGGTGTTAAATGGAATACCTGGTTTTCCTGGGAGCCAGGAACCGACAAGCGAAGTCACTATGCCAGCGATCTCACCCTCGTAAATCCCTGAATACTGTAATTTCCCGGTCCTTAAAAATAAAGTTGAACTTGACCTGCAATTTCAGCCACATTTTTCCCACTACCATTAAGAACTAGACTTCAATGGTCATGGAAAAGAACAGAAATAATGAGCAGGCGCTAGGAAGGTTGTTTCTCTTTTACCTGGAAGAAATTTCCTCGGACGAGCACTCGGAAAATTATCTTATTGAAAATGGATTTGATCCCGATCATCTCGTGGAGGAAACAATAGCTGTCTTACGGGAAAGATTGACGAAAGAAGATCCTGATCGCGGGCAATAAACCTTGTCACAAACTGTCCTGAAATTTTTATTTCTTTATTGTCGAACAATGGATCAATTTCCGGAACAGCCGGGTAAGACCAAATTATCATCTCCCATGGAAAAAACAGAAATACTTTACATCAAGCCTTCTGAGGACACCTTACGTCACCTGGTACGCTTCCCTCCAGAGAAAGGAATACGTGAGTATTTCAATACCATGTACCGGATTTATGGCGATGAGCGCGAGGAGGAGGAAAGTATCGATGAGTCGGTGGAATTGATTTCTGACCTTGACCCGATTATCCGGGAGATTGAAGAACGGCAAGCCCGCTTTAATAAAGCGTTTAATCTCAAAATCCACCTGCGCGGGATCAACGAAACAAAACAGGTTTTTCTCTTTGGTAAAGAGATACTCCCCACTGAAAGCCTGAAGTATCATAATCATTCTCCTGATGGTTTTAATTGGGGCTATGGAGGCAGCGGGCCGGGCCAGCTTGCTTTAGCGCTGTGCATCGAGATCATGGGCGTGGACAAGGCCCTGGGCGCTTACATGGATTTCAAGTGGAACTATATCGCTAATCTCCCGCAGACGGATTTTGACCTGACTTTTGAAATCAATATTCCTTAATTCAGACTATCCTAATGCTGATACCGGTTGCTGTGGCAAGTGCAGTATATCTTTCGGCAATTTCATATTAATGCGCAGGTTCTCCCGTATTAAACATCAACATCACTGACAGGGGGTTGGGTGAGGACTCTTTCAAGGCTTCCTTCTATTGAACCGTTCTTCCCTGATGAATACTAACATTGCTATTTGCCCTGCATTACATTAGGAATTAACAATAACCTGACATGGAAAACAACACGGATACTTCAGCCGCAATATCTTCAGAAAAGCGTTCGTCTAAAGAATGGCAGATGCTCTACCCGGATGTGATTGTGATGGATCCTGATGGATGGAACAGGAAAGATTTTGAAGCCTCATGGAATGAAGCAATCACCCTGGAAGAATACAATAAAAGGGTGAGTGTTAGTACCTGTATCGTTATTACAAAATAGGATAAAATCAGTTTGTATATGAAACCAGTATTGCGCGAACCGGATGCCTCATTCGATGATGATGAAGAATATGATCCAGAGAACGATCTGTTTGCAACTCCTGAATTGCTGCCCAAGAAGGTGCAGGCGGTTTTAACTCTTTTCGAGAACATGGATGAGTCCTATGAGGAATGCCAGAGATTCGAAGATGCTCTCAAGCCGCTAGGATATACCTTTGACTGGTACCTGACTGCCCAGCCCTATAACTTGCGGAAAATCAAATCTCCAAGCCGCGTGATGAAGGCAGTGTATAAAATCTTTAAACCTGTCAGGCTGTTTTTCTTAAGGCTGTTTTAACACTTATTTTGTATTTCGATGCACCATTAACCCAACCTATCACTTAACAAAAAAAGCCGGAAAACATCCGGCTTTTTTAATCTCTTAAACATGGCTAAACCTTCTAATTACTGAAGTTAACGTGGCCTCCCATGTAGAAATCTCCGTCAATTACGACCGTTGCGTAAGCATAATAATGCGCCCCTGAAACCAGCAAGTTATTGTGCGTGTACTCAAAGGTATTGTCGGGTTGGAGCGTTAGGTCTAACACAAAGGATACCGGTGTAGGTCCCTTAATAACCACCAGGTCGGCTTCATCTATTTCCTTCCCCGTTCGGTTTGTGATCGTTCCGGATACCGATAGCTTGGTTCCTGAATTTGTAACAATAAAAAAAACCTCTACGAGCTTTAATGTTTTGAATTGCTGGATCGGGCCATAGAACACCTTCCCTGTTTTATTGTTTACGACAAAGGACCGGATGCTATACAGGCTGTCCGGCTGGGTCGCAAGTTCGTACTCCTTGGATTTCACGACCGGTTCGGTTGCGTAAAGCTCCAAACCCTGTCCGATTAACAATGTGTCTTTTGAGGCATAGTCATAAATAAATCCCTGGTCAATATCTCCTTCTTCATATTCTTCTTCCCCGGTGATGATGATCTCAGCCGAGGTAAGGGATGCTGAATAGGTCCATGGTTCAACTTCGAATTCAGAAAAGGATACTTCGATTTCCTTAACTTCTTCTTCTGGCTCGGGGCTATCTTCTGAACATCCGGAAAAGAATAAAACTGAAGTAAGGAATAACAATAGCAATAATGGGTGATAGGTTTTCATAACGATTCTTTATTGTGGATTACGGTTTAAAAATACCGATTTTCCTCAACTTGACCCAATAAAAAAAGCCGGTTCCCCGGCCTTTAATATTGCGGTAATCCTATGCCAGCCATCCCGTCCAGACAGCGAGAGGCACAAAGACTCAAGCAACTTTTAACGATCTTACCTCCTTTTAAGTAGGAGTAGTTCTCTCTCTTTCTTTAGTTTCTCTATTTCCGATTTAAACCAACGCCTGCATTCTATATGACTGAGTAGATTTTTTACAAGTAGCAAAAGGGTATAAAGAAGAAGTATTGTAAGTACAAAGCCCATTGGTATTTCGTTCAATCCTCTGATAATAAAGCTTTTTTCTTTTCCGTCATAGCAGCCAGGCTATCTTCCATTTTCTGAGAGGAAGTTTCGGACTGCGACATTAACATTTTATTGATTAAGGTTTTAACTCTAAACTTTATCTAAAACCGGTTGAATACTATTCGTGCCGCCAGTTTCCAGTGCCGCTATCTCCTTGCGGACCACAGCCTTCAGGTCGTTGTCCTGTAAATGCTGATCCATCACTGTCAGGAACTCCTTCAACAAAGATGGCTTGTTTTCCTTTTTGTATTTGGTCAGGTAGTCACCAATTAAAAAGTCTGATGTTTTTGTCCGGTACTCATCATCATAAGGTGAAATACTTTTTGAAATTTCATCCAGTTCCGGATTCAACCGGTTCAGGTCCCGGGTCAAGCGCCTGCTCAGGAACCCGTGAACAACCGTCACGATTAACTTCAGTGCCTGGAAGGCCAGCAGGAAATACCACAATACCCTGATAACCGCAAGGTCTTCCATCCGGGTATATTCGCGTGTATAAAAAATAAAAAACATCACCACTGTAAAGGCAATGAATAAAAATTGCCTGATGGTTATCATGTTCCAGTTGAATAAGGAATAACGCTCATAGGATTGGAAAGAATAATATCCTTTCATCCAGCCGCTTGACACGATCATGGAAAGGGCTTCTAAAATCCAAAGTACACTAAACAGGAAAGAGAATAACCGGTCAGCCGGGAGCTGCTGGATTAAATAGATACCCAGGAAGATCACAGCAAGACTTCTGGCCAGCACAAAAAATAGCCCGGTCATGTTCCAGGTATTCGGTGCAAATTCTTTCCTTGTCATTTTTTACGATTCAATAATCCCTTCTTTACAAACACCCTACCAACCTTATGCAACCTGCCATTTTTTTTGTCATTCGTAAAACAGGTCATTGTAAATTTTAAGCGCCTGCATGAATGATTCGTACCGGTGTTCCGGGATTAAAAACGACAAAAAGTAATGCCCTTCATTGCGGAACGGGTACGACCGGTCATCATAATATTCTATACGGGCCTCCAGTGGTGTGTACTGATCCTGGCCGTCCAGCAACCCCCCGTAGGAGAGTATAACAAGCTTCAAATATTGCTGGATGAAATTATAATTGTTCCACTGAACATGAATCCGGTTATACTTGATGCCCTCCACAATCGGGTAGGCCGGGCCATACGTTTCAATATCCTCAGTCCAGGGATTGCTCATTAATTGTTAACGGTCAGCTGATCGATGTTTTCAAGGAACTCAAATACCAGGTTCTTTCTTTCCGGTATCAACACGGTTAACAGGAACGTGTCGTATTTATGCTCCAGCGGTGAGTACAGATCCTGATTCTCAAAAATGCCATCATGCCTGAGTACGGTCTGTTTGAATCCTTCCTGTACCAGGTTATAATTGTCGTTCATCAACCCGATGCGAACATAGGTCACACCGTTAATGAGTTTTTTATTTTCTGAGCTTCCGAAGATCATACCTCACTTACATTAATTAATCGCTCCGGCTTTACTTACCGGGTCGGTTTCTAAAAACCGGATGTTGCCGCTTATGTTCCAGAAGGTATCTGCATGATTTTCGTTGGATTCACGCGAGAATGTAAAACCGCTTGATCCCCGGTTGTAATCCTTCATATACGCACCCAGCGTTTTTAACCGCCCGGAATATCCTGCCTTTTCTGCGCGATCACCCATCACGCTCATGCCGATGCCCAGGCTTCGGATGAAATTCTCCGCACGCTCCCGGCCAGCGGTCTGAATTTTAATTTCTGATTCATGTGAAGCATTGGTCTGGAATTGTTCGCTCAGGGCACGCTCCCGCTCAAGGGCAATCTTACGGACCAGCTTGATCGTTGTAATAGTCATCACGATGGAAACCACACTAAGAATAATGATTGCATATTCCATATTAAATCATGTTTACAATTATTAAAATCCTTTTCATTGGGTTAATTCAGATCAATGCCCGGGACGGGCATCAATAACATTCCCGGTGAAGTAAAATACTCCCGGGAAACCATCACCCTCATCATCATTGCTGGTTAACTTCCCGGAATATTTAAAATGGATCGTTTCACCCGGCTCAGTTCCTTCAGAAAGATTGATTGGTTCATGATCCCCTACCGAATCCTGGTTGAAATAAATTACCTCCTGTCCGGAGGTGATAGCCGAGAAGTATATGTTTGAATAGTTGGATTCAGGATCGGTATCACTTTCCCAATTATACCAGACCGGGAATTTGCCGGTGGAGAATGTTTCCCCTTGCATCTGAGCAAGTTCTATGATCAGGAAATACGTTGCTTCATCATAATTATTGAATGAATACCCATAGCCGTCAACATACTCCCCATCGGTGATTATGTATTTACGATAAATTCCATCTCCATAACTGCCATCGCTCACCAAGTAGACATTTGCATTTTCCAGGGAAACTTCAGTATCGTTTATGGAAAGAGTTTGCGAGGGTTCTTTTTTGTCATCATCATCTGAACTGCATGATGACACAGTTACTGAAAACAACACGAAGGCGTACAACAATATTTTTTTCATATATGTGAACTGTTAAATGTTTTAATAGTTGAATCGTTTACTAAAAACAAAACAAGTGGCCGGGACCAGCCGCCCCGACCATTTTTTTGGATAACCCCGGTGTGTTGTCTAAACTTGTTAAGCCCTGAACCCTCCAAGTTCCCTTTTACACCGGTCATAGCTACGGATACCAAACCCAACTCTGAATTCCGCGCTACCTGGTTATCTGCCGGTCGTTACCTTCCAGCTTACTTGTTGCCTGCAAGGCGACTTTCATCGCCATAACGTTATTATCAGCCCTCTTTACCTCGGCATGGGTAGTGAAGGGTAAAATTTCTATTGGTGTGATCACCCGGTTAATGCCAAGCATTCCCGAGGCGCTCCGGCAGGTGATCTGCTGGCTGCCGTCTTTATGCTTCTCGCGTGTCATGGTCATGACCTTGCCCAGGACCAGGAACGTGAACCCGGAAATCTCTTTTCCATCTTTCTCAACTTTTGGCTGTAGGTTCTTTTCCTGGATCGCAACCAGCGCACTGGCAATGCGCTTACGCGCCTCGCTCTCATTAAAGAAGGAAGGTGAAAGTTTTGTAGTGGCAAGAATTTCCTGTGTGAGCGAAGCCACAACGGGATTTGCGGAAAGGCCGGTAAAATTGAACTGGCTTTCAACCCGCTTAGGCTCGGAGTCCAGTTCTTTTTTTTGACTGTCCAGGGTAAGATCATATTGCTTTACCCGTTCAAGGCTATCAGTAATTAGCTCCCTGCTTTTGCCTCCACTAATCACTGTAGCGAAGGCCTCCTTCAGCTGGCCAAAGAATGAATGATTATTACTGACTTGAGTAATGGTTGAATGATCAAAGTATTCCAGCAAGCTGCTGTCGCGTAGCGCTTGTTTGCCTGTCTTAACTACAAAGCTGTCGTTTGACTCCGGTGAGGGTGAATTAACTCTCACCTGTATGCCATTGTTGTAGATGAATTCAAGGGCCTGTGAGGAGGGGATTAAAACTCCCTGATCTTCGCGACCCAGCTGGCAGAACATAAACCGGGTTGGTGATTCATGGTCGGCAGGAAGATAGAGCAGACGGTAAATTTTATCTACCGTTCCACTTGTGGGTTCATATTTCCGGGATAGTTCCTTCATCGCTCGCTCCTTTTAAATCCCCATTGCGCCTCCAAGGCTCTGAACACCTTTGTTAAGCTTATTACCAATGGAGATCATTCCATCCTTAACGCCAAGCCCAGATCCTTTGCCGAATTTCTCCAACATCTGGGTAGTGGTAGCGTTCTCTCCTATCGAATAAGTATTGGCGAACAGCTCGCCTGCTTTTGTTTCGGACACTCCATAGTAAAGACTCCGATCAAAATCTTTTTTGATGGAAACATGATACCCTTTATCCTTCAGGAACCTGGCAAGGTCGGGTGTGTTAACGCGATCACCGGTCTTAAGCTTACCGGCAAGCTCCTTACGGTATTCATTCATGGTTTCTTTGAGCTTGCCTTGAAATTCTTTCAGCTCATTAGGGCTACCCTTGATCTTATCGGGCACTAACCGGGATTGATTAAGGTCCTTAACCATTTCCTTAGTGATCCGGGTGGAGGCTTTCAGGTACTCGCGCTCTTTGATAACAACCGGGCCGCGATTCTTATTTACCTCTGCCTGTTTGTTACGCGAATCGATATAGGCTTTCCGAATGTTGGAGAGTTTGCCTCCACGATGAACAAACAACAGGTCGTTACTTGCTTCCATCTGATTCTCCTGCCCGGGAGCGGGGGCCTTCTTTCCATCGGGCAGTTTAATGGCATTACCCGGACCATTGAAAACCGGTGTAGATACCTTTCCTGTCTTATCAACCAGGTTAATGAGAACCTTTCCGTTCTTGGATTCAAAACTTAATTTCTGACCATCCGGAAGGCCGACTTCTTTTTTACTATCCTTGAATTGCTGTGCTTCCTTAGTAACATTCTGAAGCTTATCAAAAATTTCCGAGCGCGTTGCGCTGGAAACATTTACTCCTTTGTCGCGAAGCTTTTCCTGGGTCTGGTCGATGACCTGTTCAATGGTTTGTTGCTTATCCTCGCCTTTCCCTGGCGCGGAGAGGCCGTTATCTTTCCCACTCCCTTTAGTTGCTTCAACCGTTTCAGGGGCACCATGCGCAATTGAATCTGTGAGCTTACTGCGCTTGTCTTTATCAACCAGATCGGCAGACACTTTCCCATCCTTACAGATGATCTCGATCCGTTTACCGGTGGACAGGTACACCAACTGCTTTTGACCGGCTTCAAAGCCTGCCAGTTCTGCTTTACGGGATTGCTCAATCGCGGAGGATAGTTGCTCACGCATATTCTTATCCGGCTTCGCGCCTGCCTGCGTTAACAGCCTGGATAACTCGTCCGGGGCTTCGGGTATATTCGCGCCCGCACCGGGCTTGCCGACATTGATTTTCTCCAGCTTGCCAATAGCCTTACCTTTTTCATCGCTCATTGAAATGGATACCGCCCCGGATGGCTTATGGCTTACCCGCAGCATATTCCCGTTGCCCAGCGAAACAACCCCGCTAAAGGATTTCTGATCACTCAGGATTTCTTTTATCCCCTGATTGAGTATCTTATTATTAACACTGGATCCGTTGCTCTTTGCAAGTTCATTGGACCTGAGAATAATTTCATTAATCTGACTTTCTGTAAAGGTTGCCATACACTATCCATTTAACGGTACAGCATTATCACTTACCTGGTTGACCTTCACGGGTGATTGTAACTTTTCAATAAGGGACTTTTTGTAGTCATCGCCCCGGGAGAAGTCCCGGATCACCTGTTCGTGTGTGATCATTCCCCCCTCGCAGGTCATGGCAAGATTCTTCAACGCATTCTGAAGCTGCCGCACATTGCCCGGCCAGTCCATCTTTGAAAGCGTTTCAACGGCATCCTTTTCAATGACTACTTTTACCTGTTGGTCCTTATACTTCTTTTCGAATTTCAGAAGTGTGTCCTGAATGAGAAGCGGTATATCTTCCTTACGCTCTTTTAAGGAAGGGATATGTATTGAACAGCCATTGATCCGGTTATAGAGATCCTCCCGGAATTTTCCTTCCTTGATCATTTTAGGAAGGTCCTGGTTAGTTGCTGTCACCAGCTGGAAGTTTACTTTCTTCTCTTTACCGGTTTCGCCCACCCGGGAGTAGGTCCCCTTTTCAAGAACAGTTAAAATCTTAGCCTGCATCTCCATGGGCATTTCCCCGAACTCATCCAGGATCAGGACCCCGCCTGATGCACGCTCAAACAACCCGGGTGTGTCGTTGGTCGCTCCGGTGAAAGCTCCTTTTACATTCCCGAACAATGCTGTATCCATCAAGTCCTTTGGAATAGCGGCCATGTTGTGTTCCACTATCGGGGAGGTCGGGTTCTTATCCTTGTAATTGGCTACAAAGGCTTCAAAGAATGCACCTTTACCTACACCGTTCTCCCCGGTAATTAAAAGCGGTTCACGAAACTTGCTGAAGCGTGCCAGGTCGGTCAATGCCATGAGCATCTGATTCGACTTGAAAATGATCTTTGGAATTTTGAAGCCCTCGATGACTGTAGTGCCAGCCTTGTCAATTTGCACTTGAGGAGCTACCTGGGCTGAATAACCCCTCAAATCTTTTTTTGTTTTTTTCAGTTCAGCAACCTCATCAATTATCGCCTCCATGTTCTCCGGGTTGACGGCAACCGAAATTCCGTACTGTGTATTCAACTTAGTGACCGAGCGAATATCCTCATTGTCGGTAAGCCACATAATCCGCGCAGTCGGCTTAACCGTGTTGGCCAGGGCAGCGCTTTCCAGTTCGGTAATAATAATTACTTCACTTTCCGGGTGTACCTGCGTGGAGGATATTACCTGATCGGGGAATGAGATATTGAGAAGGTCCGAAACCGCATCAACGGTTTCCCCCTTACAATTCAGGAAGGTGATCATAAACAGCTACTTTATTGTGGATTACGGAAGCCAAGAAAATGAAACTTCCTTGAAAATCCTAATAGGTAGCCGCTAAACGCGACCCGGATCAGTAACAAAAAGATTGCTTGCTGACAATTACCGACCGAGGCTATTTATAGACTTTGATTTTTTCCATGATATTAAGCGCTTCCTGCATTCGCAATAAAGCATCCTGGGATTGCTTGGATGGTGATCGCTCGGCCACTTCTTTGAGCCTGACAACTTCCACCTGAGCAAAGTCCATCAACCAGGTAAGTAGTTTCTTTTTAAGCCGGTTTACCAGGTTAAAATCAGCGTTACCCTGCGGGATAAGTTCCTGTACCTTAAAATTCTTCTCGGTAATCTTGTTAAGATAATCGCTCATTTCCGGATCGGCTTCAGAAAGAGATTTGCGTTTTACCTCTTTCCCTTCTTTTCTCATTTGAACGACCAGGTTGAAAACCCGCTTCACGCGAACATCCTTCAGCTCTACCCCGGATGAATAGATATACTCAATGATCAAATCCAAGATCGGAATGCCGGAGGCGCTTACGCGCATATTATTGGTGAGCATTAACCGCAGAATGAGTTCATCCGGATTCGTGCTTACGAATATATTATCCCCTTTGAGCGGGTCCAGCTCCATTTCTTCTTTCTTCTTGATTTTTTGCTCAGTAAAATCCAGGTGTTTAGTCATCTCAGCTGTCAGGATGGCCATATCAATGTTGACCAGCTTGCTGAGCTTATCCATCTTGAGATAAATAACGGTCGGATCCTTTAGCCGCGAGAGGCATTGAATGATACTTCTCAGGCCATCTGCGTATTCATAATCAGATAGGGCTTCTTTTTTTGCAATCAGCTGCAAGGCTTTGAATTCAAGAAAATCTTCTTCATTATTTGCTAGGTATTCCCGATATGCCGCATCACCTTTCTTGGCCACGAACTCGTCCGGGTCCATGCCCGAGGGCAGGCGAACACATTTAACGATAATGTCCGGCCCCACCAGCTTGTCTATGGCGCGGTCAATGGCTTTGATGCCCGCAAGGTCACCATCAAAGAGTACGACAACTTCATCGCAGATTGCTTTGAGATTTTTGCTATGCTTATGAACGAATGATGTGCCCCCGATGGATACTGTATTCAAAACTTCAGCAGTCTGCGAAGCGATCACATCGGTATATCCTTCGGAGATATATGCCTTCCGGGTTTTTCGAATCTGGTTGTAGGCATAGTTAAGTCCGTAAAAGCTTGCTGATTTGTCATAGACTTCATTCTCCCGTGAGTTGATGTACTTAGGATGGTCGGAATTATGTTTCTGCCCGAAAATCCTACCGCCAAAACCTATTACTTCAAACTTCTCATTTACCCACGGAAACATGATCCGGCTCCGGAAGGCATCATAGTAATGCACGCTCCTTTTTTGGCCTTGAGCTTTGGTAGCAAACTTTTCTTTCACGTTAGCCAGGGAACAAACATTAAGAAACTCCCTGGTTTTAACCAGATCTCCTCCTACCCGAATCTCATAGCCGAAGCGGGCTTCCGCTGCCTTGATAATTGCGGACCAATCATTCAAGGCAAAACCGATCCGGTATTTTTTGATTTGCTCCTCGGTATACCCGCGAAGCTCCAGGTAGGCTAATGCCTGTAGACCTTGTGGCGTGCGCAGGTTTTTTTCAAAATATTCACACGCGAATTCATTCATACGAATGATGGCGGCACGCTGATGATCTTTATTGGTCAATTCAGTTTTGGTCTGGTATTCAACTGGAATGTTATAATATTTGGCCAGCCACTTCACGGCTTCTGTAAAGCTCATGCCTTCGTAAGACATAAGATACTTAAAACAATCCCCGCCCTCACCGGATGAAAAATCCTTAAATATGTTCTTTGACGGTACTACGTTAAAGCTGGCAGTCTTTTCATTGGTTTTGGGAGATTTCGCTTTCCAGGAAGACCCTGATTTCTTCAGGTCGGTTATAAATGCTTGGGTAACATCAAGGATCTGCATGGCAGATTTTACCGCCTCCACGGTGGAGGTAGAGATTAAACCGCCTTGATTAGTTGCCATTGGTGATAGATAAAAAAATCAAACTTAATAATTTATAACTGTCTTTTCATTTTCGCATCTCTTTACAAAGTATAGACATTTGGAAATTTGTATGGACACTTACATCCGCATCCATATTCAAACGCTTAACCTTCAGATACTACCGTTCGACCGGTAAACTCAATGCTGGTATACTTTGAATTCCTGTAGTGTAAATGTTTTCTGTATTCAGGATCTATTTCTTTACACAGAACTTCTGAATCAAGATTAAAATGCCATTGATCGAAAACTATTAACCTTACAGCCTCACAAAGTCCGTCTGCATATTTTTCTACAAGGATTGCCGCATAGGCAGCGGACTCAAGTTTATTCTCAACATTTCTTTTCCTGGAAGAAGCGTATTCATTCAGTTTCTGGGTAAGCGTTTCATTGATCTCCTCAATGGAAACGTTGTCTATCATAATTTTCTTCATAGCGTTAACAAATTAAGGGATTGGGTTAGTAACTGATTTCCCATTCTGTTATTAATAAATTCATTAACTACTTAAACCTTTTAATTCAGCTTCCCTTTCCAGGATCTTTCTCGCATCCGCGAAATCAATCCCATGCTTAGCAAACAAAAGGTCTAACGCCTCCTCCATTGCAAAACGCTGGCTGAATTCAATCCTCCCTTTCCGTTTCTCGCGGATAACAAGGGCCAGGAGCGTGTCCTGGTATTTGAACGATAGCCCGAAGGTTTTTGCTTTGGTGTTTTTTCCTTTCGGTCTGCCGACCGGCCGGGTTTCCTTAACTGCCTGGATACTCCTGTTTGATTCAACCGGGTGTTCAGTTTTTTTAATTCGCTCCGTGTGCTGACTGGAAATTTCTTTATCAAACTCCTGCAAGGGTTTCACTTCTTTCAACTCCGGAGAAGTTTTAATTTCCGCCACCGGTTCTTTTTTCAGTTCAGGCGCAACGGATGATGAGGAGGACTCTGCCTTTTCCAGGTATGGATATTTTCTGTTTGCCGGGTTCCTGACAACTTTATTTTCAAACGCTGTCATTACCGATACATGCTTTGGATTTACCTCTGGGATCGGGCAGATGATTACATCATGTTCCGTATCATATTTTAGAACAACGATATTTTTGAATTTCAACTCGGTTTCGGTTTCAACCCAAATGTTTTCTTCCTCCACGGTATTGACAATAACCTTTTCCTCCTGGATCTTTTTCAATTCTTCCTTAGAGGGAAGCTCCCCTATCCTATCCAGGATGTTTTTCGCTATCGGAGTATTAACTGCAAATTTCTTAGCCATTCAAATTTGATTTTAAATGTTTACCCGCGCAATCATTTCAGCGGCAAGGCTTGAGTAATCCTTAACACCATTGGAATCAGGTGCGTATTGTGTCAATGGCTGCTGAACGTGTGGAGCTTCACGCAACGCAACATTCCTGCGGATCTTAGTATCCATTACAAAATCACCATAGCTTTCTTTTACTGAATCAAAGTATGCTTTTGTCAACGTGGTATTGCCGTCAAAGCTTGTAAAGAAAACCCCTCCTAATTTCAGGTTAGGATTTCCGCGCTTGGAAACCGAGCTGATCGTTTTGGTTATCTCGACCATTCCATCCAGGGCATACTTCATCGGGTCCAGCGGAACGAATACATAATCAGCGGCCAGTAAAACGTTGGTTGTTATCATTCCCAGCGCAGGCGGGCAATCAAAAAAGATAAAATCATAATCCGGCAGATTGCCGTCTGTGAAGCTTTCCGATACCAGAAAGAACGATTCCATCTCTCCCTTCTGGGTTGCTACCTGATCGAATGTTGTCAGGTTGTATTCAGCTGTTCTCCTTTCAGGAAGAATGAACAGGTTAGGTGAAACTTCAAAAGCCTGTATTCCATTTTCAGGCTCAATGAGAAAATCCATGATGGTCGGATTATCCTCCGGTAAAACAAACGAACCCGATGCGTTACCCTGCTGATCCATGTCCACGATCAGGACCTTGTACCCGGCCTGGGCCATGCACCCTCCCAGGCTGATAACCGATGTGGTCTTAGCGACCCCACCCTTCTGATTAACAATAGCGATCTTAATGTTCTTTCTTTTGAGCGGAATTTTTGAAAGTGTCATAGCTTAAAAAATGGTTTTGAATATTATGCAATATCTTAAATACGATATTTATTAGCAATATAGTATTTAAAATATTTACGGTCTTTATATGATTTATCGTATTTACTGTATTTAAGATATTTAACGTATTTACTTTAATTAATCATAAACCTTTTTGATTGAAATTTGAAGGTTTTCAATAAATAACATATTTAAGGTATTTACGATATTTACTTTTATTCATTTAGAGGCCTTTGGTGGAGGTGGAGGCTTTAACAGGTAAATCCCTGAAAAACGGCTTATAAATAGGCAGGCATAAAAAAAAGGCCTTTAACCGGCCTTTTTAAGTTCACTCTGGAGATTGAAGTTATTAACCAAATCCAGAAGCTTTTGACGGGAATCCTTGGTAGGGGAGGAGAGAAAATCCTGTAAGGCCTTCTTTATCCCGATCTCGCTACGCTTCGCTTTCTTAACTGGCTTATCCCGGCTAAGCACTTCTTTCAGCCGGTGCCCAAGATCAACTGATCCCTCCACGCCCTCCAGTTCATCCAAATCAACCTCGGAGGCAAATTCCAGTAACGCGGCCGGGATCTTGGAACTGCCCCCAAGCAAGGCCTTGGACAAGTCCAGGTTGACAACCCCTATACGATCAATCCCTTTGGCGATCTTGCTGTAGCGCCTTACAGTTTTTTCATTCACCCGGTAAACCAATCCCATGTACACAGCCAGGTCGGCAGGCTCCTCGGTAATTCCCTTTTCAACAAAATACAGCTTACGCAGCTTGGGTTCACTTAAAAGCTGGTTATACAGCCGTCCAATGTAATAGCCGGATTGATGGTCGGTCAGGTTCCTGCGCGAGTCCTGGTTGATCCTGATCCAGATTTTTACCTGTTCGATTGATTCAAAATCCTTATAAACAACCGGAACATTGCTGAATCCAAGTGCTTTCCCGCATTTATGCCGTCCAAATCCATCTACAAGCATTAATCCCTTCCCAGAAGTCCAGATTGTCAGCGGCTCGCGTATCTCTCCGTCTTTGCTGATTTGTTGCTGTAAGGCCTGTAATTCGGCTTCTGTCCTGATATAGTTTTCGGCTTCAATTTCCGGATCGATAATGATGTTATCGAGATGGAGGGTATCTGAATTCATAAGCTTTTCTTTTTGTGGATTACCATTCGAAGTTAATACCATTCCGGAAAATCGTATCAAAATTTTGCATTCCACTGACTTTTAGCGGCTTATGGGGGTAGGGTGGGAACCTTGCGGCTGTGACCGGGCCTATGCTCACCTATTTCCAAACAACGAATTACTCCACGATGAACTTCAAAAACCAGGTCTTGATCGCAGGCTTTCTGCGTGAGAAACCAGCTTTGCGTAAAACCCGGCAAGAGGATTCTGTCACGAACTTTTTCCTGGTGACCCGGAAGGACTACACTTCCAGGCTGTCCAGAGATAAAGCTCATGTTGAGAATACTATCAAGCTCACCGCATGGCGGGCACTGGCTGAAACGCTCGTTCAGAAAGCTTCGAAAGGTGACTTTCTGGAAGTGAAGGGTGAAATCAGTGTGAAGCAATCCTATGGCAGTGAGGGTGAGCTGATCTTCAAAACTGAAATCATCGCCAATTCAATCCAGTTTGTTTCTGCGGGGTCAGAGGTTGGGGCGCGAGCAGCGCAAGGGAAGTCTGTAGGGTAATGATTCGTTGATCAATTTGATTAACAACGGGCTGCTTTCAGGTTTTGAAAGTGCCCGATACGATAAGGTTTAGTGTTTGTTTTCAAGGCGGTGTGCTACCAACGCATCGCCTTGTTTTTACTAGCATTTTACCTAACAAAAAAAGGCTTATAGCGACCTGTTAATCAGGTGGTTGCCCGTTCCACGAATGTTCCACGGGGAACTTTTTTTACAAACAAAACCTCGAAATCAAGCTGAAAACGAAGATCATTTTAGGCAAAATCACCGAATCGGACGTATACGGTACGCCCTCGCAGAAGGTTAAAATACCATGTTCTGACGGATCAGTTGGATTTAATATCCATGAGGTAATGCTTGTTCAGCAGAGGAAGCTTTCAGTAAAAACGAAGCTGGCCGCTGACCAGGTGTTTAAAAGTCATTTCGGTTTAACAAATTTCTAAATACTCACCACTCCAGCGGGCAAATTGTCCGCTCGATTTACGCCTATGACTAACCAAATTTTCATCCGGGAAGATCTTTCATCTAAAACACCCATGTTCTACTGTGGTTATGGCAAAGGTGCCAATGGTGGAATCCATGCTTACGGTAATTCGTTGGTGGAGGCTATCAATAAATTCTATGCTCAGGTGAATAAGTCAAGGGGTTCTGAACCTCATGATCCCAGGGTATTACCTGAAAAATTACCCTTTACAGCTAATTAACTCTCCACCGGGCAAATTGTCCGCTGCAATTATACAGGGGTTGGGAGGGAAGCTTTTGTTATGCCTGTCTGCTTGCTACTATACATTCATACAAATAAATGTTTAACTAAAACAAAAACAGAAATGGGAAGCGTTAACAAACAAATTCTTTTGGGTCGTGTCGGTAAAGACGTTGATTTCAAAACATTTGATGGCGGTAAAATGAAGGCATCTTTGAGCCTTGCCACAAGCGAAACCTACAAGGATCGCACAACTGGCGAGAAGAAAGAAGATACAACCTGGCACAACATCGTGATTTGGGGGCCTCTTGCTAAGGTTGCGCAGCAGTACGTGAAAAAAGGTGATATGCTCTACGTTGAGGGCAAAACAACCAACCGCAGCTACGAAACTGACAAGGGCGAGAAACGCTATGTTACTGAAGTTCTGGTTAGCGAAATGAGCCTGCAAGGTAACGGCAAACGTGCTGAAGCTAAAGAAGCAGAAGAATCGTTCGCTGGCGCGGCTGAAATAGCCTAAGAAATGTTCCACTTAAAAAGCGTGCCTGTGACGGGTACGCTTTTTTTATAGGAACTTCAATTCCTGAAAACTTAGGGGTTGTGAAGTAAACGAAGGTTTATCCCTGGTATCTTAAAATTCTATATCCATGAAAGCTGATCTTATAAAATATACTCTTTGCCGGTGTAACAATTGCGACTCGGTTATGTATGAACCTAATGCTTCATCGAAAGCATGGCCATTCTCCGAGGAGGAAATTGTGATGCTTGAAAAGGTTGGGCACGAAGTCCGCGAACTTGAACACTTTAAAGGCCTCGCTCCTGGAGAGGTGGAGGAAAAAGGTGAAGTGACTGAAGATACGGGCTTTTACGGTTGCCCCGTTTGCAAGGATGATGGCTACCTGTTTGATATTGAACGGCCAAGTGATTTACCGGAGCCAAAAATTATCAGTTTGCAGACGATCCTACATCATGCTGCCGGTCTTACCGATGGCGGCAGAGATAAGAACCTTGAATATGTTCGCGGTATTCTTGAACTGATTGCCTTCTGTGATATGAGGGGGATACAGGATACTGATGTTCGCATCGAGCAAATCCGTGCTGATCTCGGAAATATTCAACCAGCAATTCAATCACCTGGTTAAACCTTGCGAGGTCATGAACATGGCCCTGATCATGTACCAGTACAAAACTACTATCTCACTTTTAAACCCATTGTTATGAAAAAATTCAATACCCTCAATGATGCACGACCTTCCAAGCAGAAGCAAACAAGCTTCGCTATTTACGGCCTCCTCGCTTGTGTATTGCTTTTTATCCTGGCGGCCTCTCAAACCAATTATGTTACGGATGCGCCAGCTTCCAATACCCAAGGTGCGATTTTCATGATCTTCATCGCCCTGGTAGGAATGCTTCTTTTCATTTCTTCCATGGTAAGCATCCGGAAAGAGTAAGATCTGAATAACCCGGTAGCTATCGATTCTCAATGAGGTTATGATGCTAACCGGTTCAAGAACTTGATCGTGTTCCTGGCTTTGATCCGGAGCGCGGCCACCGACTGGTTTTCTGTTTTGGTTTCTGTTTGTTTTCCAGCGGGCAAATTGTCCGCTGGTTTTTTTTATCCTCTACCCGTTGCGCACGCACTTGGCGGTGCGATAGCAATGCTCACTTCGGTTGTGAATTCATTTCTGATGATTCATTAGCCTCCAGCATAATCAAAAATTTCGGGGTTGGGCGGGAAGGTGTTTTATATTCACCCTTTGTGATTACATAATAGCATACAGAAACTAAAACAAAACAGTAATCTAAAATCAAAAACTATGGCAGGTGTAAACAAAGTAATTCTGGTTGGCCGTTTAGGCAAAGATCCGGAAGTTAGAACGCTCGATAACGGTGCGACAGTTGCAAACTTCACAATGGCAACGAGCGAAAGCTACAAAGACCGTACAACGGGTGAGAAAAAAGAAATCACAGACTGGCATAACCTTGTGTTATGGCGCGGGCTGGCCGAGATCGCTCAAAAGTATTTGCACAAAGGCGACATGGTGTACATCGAGGGTAAAATGAGAACCCGTTCTTACGAGAAAGATGGCATCACCCGGTACACTACGGAAGTTATTGCAGATCAGTTGACCATGCTTTCAACTTCTGGAAAAGGAAATCAATCGTCATCGTCTAACAGCGAAACGAAAGGGGGCGAAACTTTCAGCGCAAGCCCTGACACTGGATCTGACGATCTACCATTCTAATCCTGCTGTGTTTGTTTGAGAAACGGGTGCGTGTAACAGCGCACCCTTTTTTTTACTCTAAAGAAATTCTTATGTCGAAAAAATTCTATACCGTTTGGGTTGGCCGTACTCCCGGGGTTTTTGACTCATGGGCTGAAACTGAAAAATCTGTCAAAGGTTATCCGGATGCAAAGTTCAAAAGTTTCAAAACCCATGATCTTGCTTTGGGCGCATCGACCGAAGGATATGAAAAACATATCGGCAATAAACCACAGCCGGAAATTCAACCGGGGGTTGTGAATACTGCAACTGTGAAAGCAGTGAACTACCAGGTACACGAACAGGAACCTGGTCATGAACTTGTTTACACAGACGGAGTAGATCAACACGGCCTATCCGCTGATGATAAACCTTTTTGACTTCGCATTTTTTGGTACCCTAAATTCTGGGGTTGGGAGGGAATAAGTTTTTATTTCTCCTCCCATGCTATCAGTGTATGAAACAAACCTTCAAACACATGATAACCAAGAACACATCCAAACAAGTAATCGCCCAGGTTTCAGCAAAAGCAAAATCCGGAATGAAACGGGTTACAAAAAACTTTGGCAGTTCAATCACCTTTTCCGATGAACTTTTTGAAGCACCGGTAATGGAATCATACCACGGAATTCAATTCAGAATTTTGACTCGCTAATCGTTCAAAGATCACACCAACAATTTACCTCCGAGCTAAAAAGGCCGGAGGTTTTTGCA
>Ga0075163_10001176_pt1 | contig 34940 bp, 31 predicted proteins | sample JI1023141ADNA_FD_71478 | JGI IMG/M metagenome (GOLD analysis project Ga0075163, IMG submission 71478) | Wastewater effluent complex algal communities from Wisconsin, to seasonally profile nutrient transformation and Carbon sequestration -... | ecosystem: Engineered > WWTP > Effluent > Algae...
TATCCATCGCAACGACAATTTCCTGATGAAAGTCTCTCATCTTTGTTACAACATTGTCTACCATTCAATGAACGAATCACTAAATTGTACCCTTGGTAGACATTCAGGGCACACCACAGCCAGCAACAACAGCTATGCCTCATTGCTTTTATTTAATTATTTTTAAAGGATAAAAGCAACGCTGCATAGCCAAGCGTTAAGCAGACATTATTCGAGACAATGTAGGTATGACCAAAACACTAATAATAATTTTACTTGGACTGACCTGCTGTACAGTTGACAAAAAACAAGCATTGAAATCCCTAGACAATGAAGTAATATCAAGTCCTGACAATGAATTTTTAAAATTCATTTCTCTACTGCCGAAATTGAATCTTCCTTTTGAAACAAATTGTGACAAATGCTGTGACCACCCAGCTATAGATTATGATCATGAACTAATTAACAAATTTAGACCTCAGGGTTCCGCAATCGTTGGACTGGTAACTAAGACAAAAGATAAAGTCGTGATTTTAGTTACATACCCCGCAGATATAAGACTTCCTTCAATCAGGGTTTATGACCTCAATGGAAATTTAACTGGGGAAATGAATTTTTTAACGAACTATTGTGGTGGAGATTTTGAATACTACGGAACCCAATTTTTCAGAATCAACCCAGACATCTCTTTTTGTAGCATTGACACTTCCTACTACTTAAAAATGGACACTATAGACTATCACGTAATTGACACGATAAAAATAGAAATAACTAGAAAACAATTTTCAATTAACAGTAAAGGTGAGGTGATTGAAGATAACGCCCGCTAACAAAGGTTTTAAAGCATTACTTTTGATTAATAATTTTTTAAAGATAAAAGTAACGCTTCATAGCCAAACGCTGCCGGCAATTGCCATGAGACAGATACTAACGACACTTGTATTATTAACTGGGCTACTTTCATGCAAAGACAAAGTGGGACAGACTGATTTACGGCAAACTAGGATTGAAGACCAATATAAAGACCTTAAGAAAATTAAAGAGATAAAATTTGGAGGCGGAGACGTTTGGGGAACAACTCACATTTTCAGTAACGCAGACAGTACGACTATTAAGGTACTTGTAGAGTATGACGCGGGTGACTACGGACGAGGAAAAAATGAATATATTATACCGACAATAAACTTATTTATCAAAGAGACTCCATAGTTGACTGGTTGATTGTTAAATCACCGTTGGACTCAAATAAGTACAAGCTCCGTGAGACGATTTCCCATTTTAATGCGGACAGCACTGGGACAAGGACTTCAAGAGCAGTTTATTCAATGACGTTTGAGTTTGATGACGAGAAGAAAATTGAATTGAGAAATAGACCTGTTGACAGCACCACCTTGACAAAGACGGACTTTATCAAACTAGCTAGGGAATTAAAAGATGCCCTGGAACGAAGAGTAATTGAGGAGTAGGCAACAGCCGGCAACAACGGCTATAAAGCATTACTTTTGATTAATAATTTTTTTAAGGATAAAAGTAACGCTTCATAGCCAAACGCTACGCGAATGTTAAAAGTACCATTCTTTTCTGATTTTAGATCTGGATTTAATGCTGTTATAAAACCATAGCTGATTATGCGTCTGATAAAAATTGGAAGAATAGAACTCATGCTGATCGTTTGCATCGTTTCTCTTATCACCTCTTGTAAGGACGAAGAGGAACCATCCACTACTTTCTATGGAACCATGACACGCGAATCGGACAATACTCCGGCAAGCGGGGTAAAACTAATTTTTAAAGGTCTGGATGTTGGTGAGGGCCTCTGGCCGGATGTGGAGGAAGTTTCTAGCCATTCAGTTAACGTTGATAAATCGGGCCAATTCACGATCACCATTCCTCCCCATGACAGAATTGATCGGTTTTCGGTTGACGCCCAGACTTCCACGGGCGGATCAGTTGATATCGTATCCGGTTGCCCGGATTGGGCATGTGAAAACCTTGCCGTGGGCACTACGAGCGAACTAACACTAAAGGTCAGCTTTTAAGATTAGCTATTCTGCTGAAGTACTTAAAGTAAATCCAATTTCGCCATGGCGGGCGAAAGAGCCTATTGCCAACAAACTGGCCAGATGTCGTGTACGTATAAAGTTTTATCTTCGTGAATACACTTAGGTGGCAATGGTGATAAGAGTTTCGCCACTATAAATAGTCAAGTGTTAGGGTACATCGAACAGTAACACGCTACAAACTGGAGAGCCTTGGAGAATCAGGGCTACTTAAATTTTGTAACGCTTGTGAGAAGATAGAATATTCTACATAAAATCTCATTAAAATTAAAACTATGGCAAGCATCAATCCACACATCAACTTCAATGGCAATGCGGAAGAAGCCTTCCTCTTTTACAAATCAGTCTTTGGAGGAACCTTCTCAAAAATAGTGCGCTTCAAAGAGTTGGCCAGTGCTGAATTTCCAGTAGCAACACATGAAGCCAATAAGATAATGCACATTGCTTTACCCATCGGCAAAAGTATTTTAATGGCGAATGATGTGCCGGAAGTACTGGGACGAACCAACGAAAATGAGAACCGAAGCAAAATTGTAATTCATACCGAAAGTAAAGCAGAAGCGGAAAACTTATTCAAAGGACTTTCAGCAGGCGGACTCATTGAAATGCCTCTTGATAACAGCCCCTGGGGTTCCTATTTTGGCATGTTTAGAGATAAGTACGGGATTGAGTGGATGATAGAGTTTGACTCAAATGATAAAGGAAAAGCCTAGTAGAAAAAGCAAGGAACAGCTACTAAAGGCTACTCCTGGTAACAACTAAAAATTATAAGATTGCCTTACGTAAAACATGGAATCTGAGTAATCGACATCCTATATGAGACAGTTTATCGTAACCATTTGTATGGTAGTTAATGTAATTAGTTCAGTAATTGCACAACAAAATGATCTCCACCTAAAGGGACTTATTCTTGACTTCGAAACAAAAGAACCAATCCCATATGCTAGTATCAGCATTACCAATACAACCCGCGGAACAGCAGCCACTAAAAATGGAGAGTTTACATTAATCATAAAAGAGTCTGACGTAAAGGAATCTATAAAAATATCTTCCATTGGTTTTTTATCTAAGTCGTTGTCCATTGAGAGCCTGACAACCAAGACAAAAGCAGTGATCGAATTAAAGTCCGATATTCAATTATTAAATGAAATTCAAATTACTCAAAGTCGCATCAATCCTCTTGAAATAATCAAATCAGCGATAGATTCTATCAGTAAGAACTATAAGATGGATGATTTTAATCTTGAATTTCATTCGGAAATGACAGCCGAAAACCTGCTCACCAATCAACACTTTAAAGTAGAGTCCCTCATTCTAGGATACTATAAGGGATATGCGAGTAACGTTGATAAGAAATTTGAAATCTTAAAAAAGAGGGATTCCGGGGATAATCCATTAAAGGCTTCTGAGTACCCGTTTTGGCCAACACTAGAACTTCACAGAGCTGACTTACTCGCTGACCCTTATAAAACAGGTATTCTGAATAATAAGAATTTAGAAAAATTTGACTACACGTATTTAGGGGTACTGACGTACGACAGTGATACCGTTTATCACATTGAATACATAGCTCCCAAACCCACACAAAAAATAACAGGGTATGGAATCGTTCCTAAAACCTATAAGGGTTCCATTTTTATCACTACGACTACCCATGCCATTGTAAAACATGAGATCATAACAGACCAATTTTCATACTCTATTATTTACAAAAAATATGAAGAACACTATTTTCCATATTTTATCAGTGGTGAGAGGCGATTGGGTGGTGACCATCTGTATTCCACCGTTTACAACATAGTTCGACTCACCAATATTGGACTAGCAAACATTAAGGTTATTGACTATAAGACAAATGAATTTCAAAACCTAAGTGAGTTACCAGAAGATAAGGAATTCTGGGATTTATACTACCCTGTTGATAAGAAGTAAAAACTTTCTACAACACCTATTCGCAATGACTAGATGCTGTGTACGTATAAAGTCTTAGCATTGCGATACCGAACGTTATCGGTAGGGTCTGCGAAAGACCAAAATTATACCTCAGGTATAAATGAGCATCCATGACTAGAATTTCTCTAAACTTTATTAGGTTAATGTTGTTTCTTTTGAAATATACAACTGAAATAGGATGAAAAAGCGCTTGATCTTTCTTTCTGTACTTTTCCTTCTTGGCACCGCCTGCGACAAAGAAGATTCACCAGGTAAGACTTCTGATTTATTTTTTTCCGAGTCTCCCTTCCCGCTAAATGGAGTGGCTGCTAAATTTTCAAAAGATATAGCCTACGACAACAAAGAACGGACACAGTTTGATATCTGGCTACCTGATTCAAATACTCCAACCGGTTTAGTAATCTACACGCACGGGGGTGGATTCTCCAGTGGTGATAAGGATTTTGTGTATACCGTTCAACAAGGTGGAGCCTGGGATTTTCCTTCTGACATAAGGTTTTTGTTGCAAAACAATATTGCTTTCGCAACTATTCGTTACACACTACTCCGTACAACGGGAGAAGAAGAGGGTGTTAAAAAACCAATGTCCGATGTGAAGAGAGCCTTGCAATACATCAGACATAAGGCAGGTGATTTTAATATCGACAAAACCAACATCATTCTTGCTGGCAATTCCGCTGGTGGAGGAACGTCACTTTGGATAGCCCTCAATAACGAAATGGCAGACGCTCAAAGCAGTGACCCTGTTTTACGGGAGTCCACCAGAGTAAAAGGTGTAGTTGCCCGAGAACCTCAGTCGAGTTACAACATCGAAGACCGTTGGGTCAATGATGTGTTTGTAGATTATAACCTTACCTGGACAGAAATACTTGCCAATGAAACGGGTAATATTTCTAAGCTATACGGAGTTTCTTCAAATGCAGAATATGAATCAGCGGCCATTGACACGTACAGAGCGGAAGTCGATATGTTATCGCTGCTGACAGCCGGTGACCCTGCCCTTTGGATTGACAATACACTGAGAGATGTGGTACACCCTTATTCAGCTCCCGAAATAGCGTCACATCATGCTTTTCATGCGCGAGAACTAAAACAAAGAGCCGATGCTGTTGGGGTAGAGAATATTACTTACTACGGCAAAAACCCTGTTCTTTACGCGCATCCCGGTAACGAAACCTGGACTCAATTCTGCAAGAGAATTTTAGGTCAATAATTCTTCTCCATAACGAATGGTTCACTTCTATAGGAAGAAGGAATACAAGTATTTAAATTTTTAGGTAAGGATCCGAAGTCGGTTTACGTTAAATTACACGCTATTTGTATTACGCCTGCTAGCGTGCAAAGAGCAAGTAGAAACCGATCAGCCATATGAAATTAAACCAATTCCTTTACCTTCTTCTCTTCGTAGCAAGCTGCAAACCTGCAAGTCAGAAGGAAGCTGCCGAGAAAAGTAATAATGCTGCACTCGCCAACACGTTCGTAGATGCCTTTTATTCTTTTGATCGAGATTCCCTGAACGCTGCACTATCTTTTGCAGAAACATCTAAACCCAATCTCTTGTATTATCAAAAATGGGCTGAATGTGGGCACTACAAAATACTACAGCGAGGTAGGCTTATTGAGAAAAGTGATTCGCTTATACTCGTGCCCGTCATGGTAAAAGATGATTTAATGGCCGCCCTACAGATTGATTTCAATGTTACTGATACTTTCCACCTAACGATACATGAGGGACGTATTCATTTTGTAGAAACTTCTTCCAACGATCCAGCGGTGTATTACGAAGCAAAAGAATGGGTAAAACAGAACCGACCCGAATTAATTGAAAAGGCGTGCGAAGGTATTTGGAATGGAGGTCCAACACCGTGTGAGTGTATACAGGGGATGTTGACCGGTTTTGCTGCGTTTGTGGTGAACCAAAAATGACTTTCCTTTTGTCAGTAATCTCACCCATGGTCCCTTCATCAATGTGCAGGGAAGCAAGCCGCATTTAATATCCATCTGCGGCCTTTTATTACCTATGTTAATTCAATAAAAGCCCCACCAGGGGTATTTCCTGTAAATTCTTAAAATATTTTGCGTAGTCAATTAACTACATATATATTTGTAGTCAAATAGCTACACAATGAATTTAAGAAGAGACGTATTTCAGGCGATTGCAGACCCTACCCGCAGGGCCATACTTTTATTAGTGGCCTCACAGTCGCTAACAGCTGGTGCCATCGCATCCAACTTTGACACGGCTCGTCCCACCGTTTCCAAGCATTTACAAATACTAACGGAGTGTGAGTTACTCAAGCAGGAACAACAAGGCCGGGAGATTTACTATCGCCTCAATCCAAAAAAGATGAAAAAGATTGCAGACTTTCTGGAACCCTTCCGCAACCTGTGGGAAGACCGTTTCAATAAGTTGGAAGCCATCATGAAAAAACATCCTCGTTAAGAATTCTTTAGAACAATAAAGACATGGAACCTAAAACAAAGATTCATGCCGAAGACGGCAAGCAAGAAATAGTGATCACACGTGAGTTTGATTTACCGGTCGCGCTCCTTTTCAAGGCCTATGTAGAGCCAGCAATTGTAGCCCAATGGATGGGAACCACGGTGCTTAAACTTGAAAATAAAAAACATGGCGGTTATCAATTTGAAACGACTGATCCCAAAGGGAATAAACACCGATTCAACGGGGTGATTCATGATTTTATTAGTAACGAGAGAATCACGCGCACCTTTGAAATGGAGAATACTCCTTTTGCCGTACAGCTTGAGTTTCTGGAATTTGAAAGCCTGAGCGAAGAGACTAGCAAATTGACGATGCACGTTGTGTACAAGTCTGTGGAGTTGCGCGATCAACTCCTGAAGTTACCCTTTGCCCAAGGCATCAACATGGCGCATAACCGAATACAAGAAATAGTAAGTAAGCTAAACTAACCTATCATGTCAAAGACGAAAAAAATCATCTATTGGATTGCCACCGGCTGGCTGGCCTTAGGAATGACTTCAACAGGAATCGTTCAATTAATTAAAATGGAAGAAGAGGTAGAGAAGATCACACAGTTGGGTTACCCCGAATCCATGTTGCCCCTCTTAGGTACCTGGAAAATTTTAGGGGTAGTCGTTATTCTCATTCCCCGATTTCCCTTGGTAAAAGAATGGGCCTATGCCGGCTTCTTCTTCAACATGTCGGGCGCCCTCTACGCTCACCTGGTGAGTGGAGGCACTCCAGCAGATCTGTTCGGTCCCTCACTCATACTGGTGCTAACGGTCGTCTCCTGGTATTTTAGACCTGCGGAGAGGAGACTTGTTCCGCTAAACAGTAACTAATCTAGTACACAACGTAAATTCTATGAACTCCAAGGTTGATTGGTTCTTTACCAAAGCCAAACAGTGGCAGGAAGAATATGCGGCATTAAGAACAATCGTTCTGGATTGCGGGCTTACGGAAGAACTGAAGTGGGGGTGCCCGTGCTACACACTTTCGACAGATACATCCAAGAAAACACGAGAGACTAGCAACATCGTGTTGATACACGGGTTTAAAGAATATTGCGCGCTGTTGTTTATGAAAGGTGCCTTGTTAAAAGACACCAAGGGTATTCTGATACAACAAACAGCGAACGTACAGTCCGCCCGGCAAATACGTTTTACGGAGGTTGAAGAAATAATGAAGTTGGCCCCTACCCTAAAGGCGTATATTAAAGAAGCCATAAAAATTGAAAAAGCAGGTGTGAAGGTGCCCCTCAAGAAAACTTCGGAGTTTACAATGCCGGGAGAATTCAAAAACGTGTTGACACAAACACCTGCTCTCAAGAAAGCCTTTAGTGCTCTCACCCCCGGACGGCAGAGAGGATACCTACTCTACTTTTCTTCTGCCAAGCAGGCAAAAACCCGTGAAGCAAGGATTGAAAAATGTATCCCTAAAATTTTAAAAGGAAAAGGACTGGAAGATTAAGAGGGTTTTGAACTGATACCGCTGACATCCAACATTTACAGCGCTGGGTGCTGAATAGGAAGACGTATTAACATTACCGTAAAAGTGCTTCGGTACCGTATCTGCCCATAGCAGTAAACTCTTACCTTTACGGCAGCTTGCAAGCAAGTTGACACATATGCCAGAAAAGAGTTCATCGTCTAAAACTCCCTCTAAAAAATACCAACCTAAAGGGCTTACCATTCTCTATGAGGATGAAGACATTTTAGTGGTAGATAAAATTCATGGTTTATTGACTATGGGTACAGACCGGGAAAAGGAAAAGACAGCTCACTTTCTGTTGAATGAGTATGTAAAAAAAGGTAATGTTCGTTCCCGAAATCGTGTCTTCATTGTCCATCGTCTGGACAGAGAAACATCGGGTGTGCTGATCTTCGCGAAGAGTGAAGAATCCAAACTCTTTTTACAAGACAACTGGCAAGACTTTAGTAAAAACTACGTAGCAGTAGTGCATGGTAAACTTCAGGAAAAAGAAGGTATTATCGCTTCCTATTTATTAGAGAATAAAGCCTTTCGCGTGTATTCAGTGAAAGATCCTGACAAGGGAAAATTTTCAAAGACAGGCTATACGGTTATTAAGGAATCAGACAAATTCAGTTTATTAGAAATTAACTTGTTTACCGGAAGAAAACATCAGATTCGTGTTCACCTTTCCGAAAAAGGAAATCCGGTGGTGGGCGATAAGATTTATGGAAAGGCAAACCAGGAAGCCAAACGTCTGGCTCTTCACGCTTCTTCGCTTACGATCTTCCATCCGTATACCCATAAAGAAATGAGTTTTGAAACAGAGATTCCACTCTATTTTAAAACACTCGTCAAGCACCGAGAGTAAGTGTTACTTCTTTCGGTATAGTTTTATAGAACCGCTCATGAAAGATAGCTTACCCGATATTTCTATTCAATTAAAAAGCAGCGATCTGTTCAATGCCTTTAAAAGACAGCTGGCAAAAGATTTCGAACAAAGTAATTTCTCTACCAATTTCATTGCAGGGCTTGAACCCACCTATTCACTTCTGCTTGAAAAGATCATCGCTGAACTGGAGCATCATCAAAAAAGAAGTGATGCTACCCTCATGCACTTGCTCAACCGTATTGATATTAGCGAAGCACAATTGAACCGGTATTTAAAAGAAGCTGAGAATAAAAATCACTTTGCTGTTATTGCAGAACTCATTATTAAACGCGTATTGCAGAAAGTAGTGATTCAGCACTATTATAAGAAAACTCAAGATTCTGGAGATTTAAAATAATCGTTATCTTTAATATTGTTGAATACTCTCTAAAAGAGTATCGTTTACTTAATCCCCTTCAACCAATACGATGTTCGGCAAGACTCATTCATGGGCGTTACTCTTCATAGTACTCCTGCTCTCCATTCTTTACTCTTTCACGCAAGTGTCATCTGTCACCATATCATCTTTTGAATGGGGATTTGCTGCGGGTGCTGCCTTTGCACAAGCACTCAAACTAATAGGTGCCTTCGGCTTCATTGCCTATGGAATTCATACAATAAAGAGAAGAGGGTCACCAGCATTATACTAAGTCAGGCGAAGCTCTTATTATTCCATCTCCATGACTAAGCAAACACAATTGCTACTAGATATATTCACGAAGCAGCCCAAACTTATTTTTTTGGTAGATGGTGTGGGTGCCTGCGTGTCCGCTTTCTTCTTAGGTGTTATACTGACTGCCTTTCACGAAAGCATTGGTCTGTCGCTTTCTATACTTTTTGTACTTGGCGGACTGGCCTTGCTCTTTGCTGTATATTCACTTAGTTGCTATTATTTCTCGGCCCATCATCGGCCCTTTCTTCTCATTATTATACTTGCCAATACATTCTACACCATCCTTACCCTGATACTAGTATTCTTTTATTCTAACCTAACCGTGTTAGGACTACTCTATTTCAGTTCAGAGTTACTGGTAGTAGGTGTGTTGCTTTTTATTGAAGTAAGGATATTGCTACGGAGAGTACCCAAATACCGAGAGACCAACAGCGAATGACTGCAATAACAGTACTCTATGGTAAAAAGAAGGCATTCTTGAATTCAGTTGACATACGATTTGACGTATGCCTTTAAACTTTTAATTTTATCAACTACTCGACATATACTTGTTATTGAATTTTACATGGATACTAGCACAAAACTTCTAAGAAGTGAGAGAATAAAAATGTTCCTCAATGAATACTACTTTGGGCAATCCAGTTGGATCAGCATCATAAGGCTCTTCGGAGGCCCTTTGATACTCTATTTAGGACTTCGCATGTATCAAGATTCGCATCGTATTGATATTGCTTATGGAGGATTCTGCTTGCTTTATGGTTTTTATTATACGTTAAAACCTCTTGTCTGGATTCTTTCACGGTTAGAGTCCTTCAAAAGCGTTGATTTATCGATTAGGATTGTTGATGACAAATTACAACTTAAAGATACTGTTTCAGAAAGCGAAATTCAGCTCGATGGGTTTCAACGAATCCTTAAACGCAAAAACTACTATGCTTTTGAGATAACCAAATTCAATAAAATCTATCTGCCGTTTACCGTACTGACAGAAGATCAGATGATACACCTTGACACAAAGTTAAAAAAGTGAAAAGGTAAGATTCTCTACTCACCTTAACGTTGCTATGATAAAGATATGGCTTATTCTACTCGTCCTTCTTTCAGAAGTATGCCTTGCACAAGAGCTTCCTATACCCAGCAAACCTGTTCATGTTTCAGAAGAAGATTACAGACATGGAAAGCTAATCTTAGAAAATTCCTATCAGCAGCTGGCAGACGACAACTACAACATTGTGATGAACGACTATTGGAACTTTGCAACCGCTTACTCGATTATGGGGCAATCCAAAGAGGTGGTCTACGATTTATTGTCCAAAGCGAAGTATAGTGATCATGAAAGTTTTTGTGAGCTGGCCGATCTATACCATGAGCATTCAAAGGGAATAGACAGTTCTAGGTTTTTCAGGTTGCTGGGAGATGACTATAAAGAGCTGGTAAGCGATTGCGTTGTCAAGCAAGATCGGGACGCTCTTGACTTGGACACGTATATACGCCAAGGTGGCTATGACAAAGTACTCTTATACCGCTTACATACTTTACAAATGGCAGATCAGGCCTTCAGAAAAAAAAGAGATGCAGAAAGCATTGCAAAGCAACAAGCCAGTGATCAGGTGAATATTTTGGAAGCAGAGGCCATTATCGAAGCCTATGGTTACCCGGGGAAAAGCATGGTAGGAGAAAAATTTGAGTATGTTATCTGGATCGTCATTCAACATGCAGATTTATATTATCAGGAAAAGTATTTGCCACTGATTGCTCAAGCTGTCGAACTAGGTGAATTAAATAAAACACCTTTAAAAATGCTTCTTGACAGAATTTACCACAAACGCAGTGGACATCAATTATTCGGTTCGCAAATTGGCGTTCCTTTTGCAGATGACAAAACCATTGAAAGCGTTCGGTTACAGTATAAGCTTTGATGAGTTTTGATTGTTCGTAATTAAGCGTAAACCGCATTTGAATTGACAAACAGCCTTAACAGAGTGCTTATACTGAACAAACTACTTAAGCTTTTCAAACTGAGCCGTAAAGTGACGTAAGAAGGGCGGCTCATAGCGTATCGTAAAGCCACGCCTCTGTTCCCGCATTTCCAGTATATCGTCAAAGACATCGATCACATAATCGATATGACTTTGCGTATAAACCCTTCGGGGAATGGCCAGGCGCACCAACTCATTCTTGGCAGGTACTAATTTTTTATTGGCATCGTACTTACCAAACATCACACTTCCCACCTCCACACAGCGAATGCCCCCTTGTGTATACAAATCACAGACAAGCACCTGTCCGGGATATTCTTCAACCGGAATATGAGGATAGAGTTTCTTTGCATCAATATAAACGGCATGTCCTCCAATAGGCCACACGACAGGAATTCCTTTAGCTCTCAGGTGCTCTCCTAAATAAGCAGTGCTTCGTATTCTATAGTGCAAGTAATCCGGATCAAATACCTCTTTCAATCCGATGGCTATCGCTTCCATGTCGCGCCCCGACAAACCACCGTAGGTAGCAAAGCCTTCAGATATAATTAACAAGTTTGTACACTGCTGGCTCAGGGCATCATCCTTGAGCGTCAGCAAGCCACCCATGTTTACCAATCCATCTTTCTTGGCACTCATCACAAAAGCATCCGCCAGACGAAGCATTTCTTTCGCAATGTCTTCATACGATTTATTTTCATATCCAGCTTCGCGATGCTTGATAAAATAACTGTTCTCAGCAATGCGACATCCGTCAATCACCAGCATGATCTTATACTGATCGCAAATATTCCTGACGTCTTTCACATTTTGCATGCTCACCGGCTGACCTCCGGAAGAGTTATTGGTAACCGTCATGATGATGGCTGCAATGTTGGTCGGTCCATGCTGAAGAATCAGCTCGTGAAGTTTTGTTGTATCAATGTTTCCTTTAAAGGGCAAATCAATTTCCGGATCGGTAGCGTGTTCCGGCATTACATCAATGGCAGTGGCTCCGGTGAATTCAATATTGGCACGCGTGGTATCGAAATGTGTGTTGCTAATGAACACCTTTCCTTTGCCACCCAAAATACCATAGAGGATTCTCTCTGCGGCACGTCCCTGGTGCGTAGGCAGAATATGCGGCATGCCGGTTAACTCCTTCACCACTGCCTCCAGGTGCTGCCAGCTTTTCGCACCGGCATAACTTTCATCACCCATCATCATACCGGCCCATTGTCGATCGCTCATCGCACCCGTACCACTATCAGTCAGTAAATCAATAAACACATCTTCTGAGTGAAGAAGAAAAGGATTGTACCCACATTTTTTAAGTGCCTCGCTTCTATATTCTTCAGTTGTGATTCGTACAGGCTCAACCATCTTAATCCGGAAAGGTTCTGCCAGGGTGCGCATTTTTGTATTCTTCATAGTCGAATAGTGAAAGACAAAGAATCTTTAATTCTTTTAATCAAAACAGGACAAAAATCAGGTGTACTTATAATTTTCCACCCCGGGGTATCAGTTACCCATTGGTTCACTAAACTCTTCCTCTTTCGGTAAATCCACAGGGTTCTTTCCTTTTAATCAATTCTTCTGTCCTGTTATTCTTGGCAAAGCCCAAAAAAATAAAAACAAATCCAATATCTTTGAAGCTTATCACTTGTTGTCAATGAAAGCCCCTACAATACTCTTCCTGGCGCTCACCCTTATTACCGGATGCACCTTTACTCCGGAAGATGTTTATTTTAAAGAACTTGATCAGGAGCCGGGGATTGCCAGCATCAATCTGAATGAGACTAGTGCTGATGTTATTGCCATTTACCAACCGACCACCTTTACCTATGAGGTTTTCATCACCAAGGGTTTGATCAGTGAAGTTCAGGTGTTGTTAAACAATGAGGTAATCAGTACAAGTCAATCCACTTCCGGAACCATTACTTTAGATTGGATTGATTTGAAGACGGGAACGCAGGAATTAAAAATTCAGTTTTTAACAACATCCGGCACGGGTAGTTTGGCCGATAAACTGGGGGGTGAATACCTTCAGGTATGGAGAACCTGGACGCTAAACATTGATGTCGATCCTCCTGCCAAACCACAACTTTCTACTGCTGTTGAAAATGGCTTTTTCAAACTTTCGTGGGATGCGTATACGAAACCCAACTTTACAGGATACTCTATTGAAGCATCTGATGCTAGTGGCAGGAGGCGCAGTGTGGTGCTTCAAGATCCTTCCGCCAATTTCTGGATTGACAGTAGTTATACCGGTGGCTATGCTACCACCTATCATGTCAATGTTTCAAATTTGGCCGGAAACATTACCAGTACGCTAAACTTGTCTGACCTGCAAGCACTGACATCTGAATACTCAGCAATGGATAGCACCGTAGTGCTTCGCTGGAGAAAAGTAAAGTACCCCGGTGCTCTTAAACGTTACGCATTTTATATAAACGATGTTTTAGTCAACTCCATTTCGCTACACAGTGATACCGTATACAGGCACAAATTTGACAATGTATTGTTTGGAGGAATTGTTAGGCTGGACTTTAAAGTAGAGGCTCAGTATCCCTCCTATCGAGAGTATTCGGAAAATTATATAAACTACAATCCTTTAGAGGCTCCCCAGCTGTCGGGAAATCCAATACTGTACTGGCATGCTGGCACACAACAACTTATTGCGAAGCGGGACGATGAAAAAGCCTATGTCTACTCACCCGACATGCAGAGCTTCACTTCTTATACTTTTTCGGATGATATTGCTGTTCCTGCCTCGGGTCCCTATTTTTATTACATCTCGGGATTTTTTATTCATCAGGTAAATTTACTTACCCATACAATCGTAAAGACGGTAAGCCGTGAAGGACTCAGCTCATTCAACCCTACCTTACAGGCTGGCGCTAATCAACTGGTCCTTTATAATGCTTATGGAGGAGGCTTTACTCAGTATTCACTCGGACGTTTCTACTATGATTTTTCAACAGAGACAAGCATTAAAAAAGTAATCGCGCAATATGATGCCAAAGAGGTAATGGTTTCCGCGTTACAAGCTCCTGTACTCTCAGGCGGTGGTACCTACGCTTTTCACAATCACAGCAAGGACATTCTTCACTATGATGGAGCAAGCCTGCTTGAAAATTATTCTTCGCCTCCAGCAAATGTTGCTTTTCTCGGTTTCAGACCGGATGCCTTTGATCAGTACTTTTGGATGGACTTTTCCAGCAGAGAGGTGAAGCTCTATACGATTGAAGGAAATACGTTAGTAAACACTTTGCCCTCTATACCTTCCGGCTATCATTTCAGAAACTATGATCCGGTGAGTAAGTATTTACTATTCGAAAGTACTACAGCCTCACAACTCTATCTTATGCACATTGAAACAGGTGTACAGAAAATTATACCGGTAAGCCCCAATGGAAATTTTACTCTGCTCAATGGTAAATTGTTTACCCGAGATGGCTATTACTACGAAACAGGATTATGAGAGTAGCAACATTTTTTACCTTATTCCTTCTAAGTCTTACTGTCAGCGCTCAAGTAAACGTGGGGATTTCCGGTGGACTGGCACATTATCAAGTAAAGGAACTACGAGAGTTGCAACAACTTGCTTCTACCTCCTTTCCCGTGCCCGTACAAATTACAGACAACTTTCCGGATTATTGGTTTTATGAAGTGCACATACAGAAGCAATTTAACAAGATCAATGCAGGCGTGCACTTGGGGTATGGTTCCACCGGAGGAAGAATATCATATGCTGACTATTCAGGCAGCTATACAAGTGACCAACTGCTTCGCTGTTACAGTCTTCTGGCAAGCATAGGGTATCGTCATTCTCTCCCCACTGAAAACTGGATTGTCAGCGGTTCACTTCACACGGGCTTGTTGTTTGGAAGCATGAAACTTTCAGACCAGCTTATCATTGGTGATCTTACTTACAACGAGTCTGATGACTACGTAAACACCAATGCTGTGGTAGAGCCTCATGTTGAAGTAGCCAAAGTGTTAGGACGCATTGAGTTATTCTTCAATGCCGGGTATCAGTTAACGCTTAAGGGCGGTAAGGTAAAACTCAAATCGGATAAAGAGCAGACACTTACGAACAGTGAAGGAGATCCTCTGCGTCTGAATTTTGATGGGTATCGAATCGGGCTGGGCATACGATATCGATTTGGTTCTGCTCAACCAAAAAGCGAGCGTAAAAAATAACGCATCTATTTATGTGTTCAAGATTGTTCCTGCTTAGTTTCATTTTTTTACTCATCACCTACTTCCCATCGGTCAGTCAGGTCAACAACTGTGATCTAAAAAAAGATAAGGATGGTATTAGGGTTTACACCTGTCCTTCTGACATCAGTAAATTCCGATCGTTGTTGGCAGAGTTTACGATAGAAAACACCAGCTTCGAGGACTTGCAAAAATTTTTGTGGAATGTAGACAATTACGTGAACTGGCAATACAACATGGTGGAGGCTTCTCTCCTACAAAAAACAGATAATCAATCAATTATTTACCGATCGGTGGTAGACGCACCCTGGCCTGTGCAAAACCGCGAAATGATTGTGCAGTTATCTTTTCGTAAGACGGAGAAGACAGATCAGCTTTTTTTTACCATGCAATCCGTAGCAACGGACTATCCACTCAGCGATGACCTTGTGCGTGTTCCCTATTCGCAAGCGAGTTGGACGGTAAAGCGGGTGAATACTACATTAGCTGTTACCTACCAGCTAAATATTGATCCAGGAGGTTATGTGCCTCCCATGCTGGTGAACCTGGCCATGGCAGAAGGCCCTTACGAATCCTTTCGCAAGTTGAAAAAGTTGTTGGAGAAAAAGAACTAAGACATAGATGACATAGGCGTTGAGCCACCTACCGAAGTGCTAGTGCCACCCAAGCACTACAACACTTGACCTTTCAAATATAAAGTGTAACTTGTTCTATCTCCCAAGGCTTACTATAGCATCTCTATTGCATACAGAGACATAACACCATGAATCTGTCGTTTATTGTTGACCCTTAACCATCACTTCCATGAAAAAAAATACTCTACTTGGCCTGTGCTTCTTGCTGATTGGAAATCTCCTGGCCCAAGAGGCCACTCTTCCTGTAGCCGATAATCTGGTAACGGAAGGAATTCCGGCCATCTCCATGAAAATGGTGTCCGATGTAAAAAACTACACTGAATTTAGAGGAGCCTCTGTTGTCACCTGGCATCCACAGAAAAAAGAAATGTTGATCTCTACTCGCTTTGCGAATAGCAATCAATTACACATGGTAAAATCTCCAGGTGGTGCTCGCCAACAACTCACCTTTTATGACGAACCCATTGGTGGTGCCAGCTTTGAGCCACTACGCGGAGACTATTTTCTTTTTCTGAAGGATATTGGAGGAAATGAATTTTCTCAGCTGTATCGTTATGACATCGCCACCAAAAAAACCACTTTGCTCACAGACGGGAAGCGATCACAAAACGGAGGGATTGTGTGGAGTACGAAGGGGGATCGCATCGCCTACGGATCTACCAAACGAAATGGACAGGATCGCGACATTTATATTCTCGATCCGTTAAATACTGCTTCAGAGAAAAAAGTCAGCGAAAACGCAGGTGGTGGTTGGGGAATTGTCGACTGGACCATAGACGATTCTAAACTATTGTTAGGAGAATATCTATCCATAAATGAAAGTCGCTTATACCTGTTAGACCTCGCCTCCGGAACAAAAACCAGACTGCTGCCTGAAAAAGATGAACGGACTACTTTTTCAGGAGTCACCTTTAGCAAAGATGGAAAAGGGCTCTACCTTATTACCAACAAAGACAGTGAGTTTGACAGGCTTGCCTACTACGATTTAGCCAGCAAGAAAATTACTTTTATCACTTCTTCTATCCCCTGGAATGTGGATGATGCCGTGCTCTCTACTGACGGTTCTCAACTGGCTTTTGTTACGAATGAGAATGGTCTTTCGAAACTCTATACCTTAAATACCAGCAACAACCAATACACTATTGTTCCCAATTTGCCTGTAGGTCTCATCGGTGGTATAAGTTGGTCGGGAGATTCAAAATTCATAGGACTTACCTTTGTTGGATACAATGCTTCCGCAGATGTATTTGAATACAATACCAACACAAAAGAATTTATACGCTGGACCGAAAGTGAACTAGGGGGTATGGATGTATCTACGTTGCAGGAGCCAAACTTGATCACATGGAAGTCGTTTGATGGTCGTCCCATCTCAGGATATTTATACAAAGCATCGTCTAAGTTTACAGGAAAACGTCCGGTGATCATCAATATCCATGGCGGTCCGGAAGGACAATCACGACCTTCCTTTTTAGGACGAAACAATTACTACCTCAATGAAATGGGCATTTCTCTCATATTGCCCAATGTAAGAGGTTCTACGGGGTATGGTAAATCCTTTGTCGACCTCGACAACGGAATGAAGCGGGAAGAATCCGTGAAAGATATTGGTGCGCTGCTGGATTGGATTGCGACCCAACCAGATCTCGACAAAGACAGAATTATGATTACCGGAGGAAGTTATGGTGGTTACATGACCTTAGCGGTAGCGTATTTGTATAATGATAAAATACGCTGCTCCCTGGATGTGGTGGGCATTTCCAATTTCAACACCTTTATGAAAAATACCGAAGCCTACCGTAGAGATTTGAGAAGAGCAGAGTATGGCGATGAGCGTGATCCAAAAATGGCAGCCTTCTTTGAATCCATTGCTCCGCTCAATCACACAGACAAAATTAAGAAACCACTTTTTATTGTGCAGGGTGGAAACGATCCGCGGGTTCCTTACACGGAGTCTATTCAAATGAAAGAAAAAATTAAACAGAATGGTGGCACGGTATGGTTTTTAATGGCCAAAGATGAAGGACATGGATTCCGGAAAAAGAATAATAGTGATTTTCAGTTTTACGCTACCATAGAATTTATCAAGCAATACTTGCTCAACTAAGTTTACATAAAACAAAAGCGGATGGAATACTATGTGTTCCATCCGCTCTTCTTCAGCTACTGCAATAGCCTATAAAGAAGGAATAAATTTCGGGGCTCTGCGGTGTTTTGTACTCTGCTCGTAACCATAGGCAATCTCCAATAATACCGGTTCTGCCCAAGCCGTACTAAAAAACGATACGCCTACTGGTAATTCCTCCACAAAACCCATGGGCACCGTAATACTGGGATAACCCGAGATGGCTGCTAAAGAAGAACTCCCTCCGATAAAATGATCTCCATCAATCCAATCGGTTTTCCAGGCGGGTGCTCCGGTGGGAGCCATCAAAGCATCTAGTGAATGTTCCTTTAGTACTTTATCAATACCATTTTCGCGCGTGGCCTTGATCATAAGCGCCAGTGCCTCCTGATATTCCTTGCTTTGCAAATCACCCTTCTCAGCCGCCATTTCCAATAAGCGTTGATCAAAATAGCGAAGCTCAATGCTGTCTTGCTTATTAAAAGCAATCAAGTCTTGCAATGTTTTCACTGCTACTTTATCGCCTAAGCCAGCAAAATACTTTTCTAAGCCATCCTTAAATTCATACAACAACACTTGAAAAGAAGCTCCGTTTGCGGCACGATCCAGGGTAAAATCAATCTCCACCACTTCTGCTCCCTGACTTTTCAAGTGTGCCACGGTTTGTTTCATCAGTGTATCTACCTTGGCATGATACCCTGAAATATTCTTAAGCAGGCCAATTCGTTTTCCGCGCAAACCATCAGTCTTTAAAAAAGGAGTGTAATCCGTGAGGTACTTTCCTTGTGAGGCGAGCGTTTTGCTGTCGCTTGTATCCACACCTACCATTGTTCCCAAACTGATCGCCACATCTTCTACTGAACGCGCCATTGGACCGGGTGTGTCTTGTGTAAAAGAGATGGGAATAATTCCGCTGCGACTTAGCAGACCGACTGTGGGTTTTAATCCGACTAACCCGTTGCTGGTAGAGGGACATACAATTGAACCATTTGTCTCAGTGCCTATTGCAAAAGCAGCGAGGTTTGCCGCGATAGAAGCACCTGATCCAGAACTGGAGCCGCAGGGATTGCGATCGAGCACATAAGGATTTTTTGTTTGTCCGCCCACACCACTCCAGCCACTGGAAGACATATCGGCACGGAAATTCGCCCATTCACTTAAGTTTGCCTTCGCCAGAATAATAGCACCAGCCTTGCGCAACTGCTTGGCTAGGTAACTATCCTCTGCTGGAATTGAATTTCGCAACACGGTAGCGCCAGCTGTGGTAGGCATATCGTACGTATCAATATTGTCTTTGAGAATGATGGGGATTCCATGTAACGGGCCACGCAGTTTACCCTCTTTCAATTCCTTATCCAGCACTTGTGCTTCTTCAAGTGCTTTGGGGTTTATATAGATCAGGGAATTAATAGTAGGACCGCTTTTATCAAGCGTCTCAATGCGTGTCATGTAATCACGCACTACCTGTTCAATAGTAAAGGTTCCTTTTGCATAACCGTCCTGAAGTTGTCGGATGCTAATCTCTTCTAGGTAAGAGGTATCCTTTGCTTCTTCCTGCGTGGGCCTACATGAGAAAATAAGCAACACAGCCAATGTAAGTGCATAAGAAAAATTGTTCCTTTTCATAGGGTGTATCTGTTTTATTATGTTCTAAAATCCTATAGTGAGACCTGCTTCCATGAGGCAGCGATTCATTTTTTTATGAAATGTAGAGTAAAAACGCAAAGAGAAACATCCACTAAAAACCCCGATTTGCCGAGTATCACAAGCTTCAGGAGATAAGAAAAATCAAATTTCAAAAAAGGTGGCGTGGTTACATGAACTTCCGTAAATAGCATGGGAAGACTGTTTGGCTTAGTCTGAGCGTGGCCCCTTACTGATGAGACTATTATTGTTTCTTTTCTTACTACTCCACCTGAGAAGTGTGCTGGCACAAACAACTCAGTTGGATAGTCTGCAAACGCTTGTTAAGAAAAGCACGGGTACTCAAAAAGTAGATGCACTGAATGCCTTGGCTTTTGAACAGATGCAAGTAGATATTAGGATGGCTGATAAAACCATCGAAGAAGCCCTTGCTCTATCCAATAAGCTTAACTATCCAACAGGCCAGGCTCGAGGCCGTATTTATAAAGGGATTAGTGAAAATTATCAAGGCAATCAGCGAAAATCATTCATTACACTCAACGAAGGTATAAGACAAGCCAGGTCCCTAAAGCTTCAGGGACTTGAAGGCTATGGACTAACACAACTCGGAAACATTTATCGGATTGCCGGTAAGTATGATTCCTCTTACTATTGGTATCAACAAGCCTACAGGGTGTTAAAGGATAGTCTTTACCCTCCAGAGCTCTCCGTTCTCTATCGAAATTTGAGTCAGCTCTATAAACTAAGGGCACAGCCAAAAGAGCAGCTCACCTACTTACTTAAATCATACGAAATCAGGAAGCGTTTTAACGACAAAGTACTTTATACAGACATTCTTATTCTTCTTTCACAATACTATTCCAGTCATTCGGATTATAAGAATGCGATTCGCTATATACAGGAGGCAGAAAAAATTGACACTGTGAGCATTCTTCCAGAACTTAAAATTGATATTCAATATCAAAAAGCCATTATCCTTTTCAAACAGGGTGCCTTTACACAGGCCCTTCTTCTCTTGAACAATATCACAGACTATTATCAGCAAACCGGAAACCTTGTAAATTATGCCAGCGTCACCATTGATTTGGCCAACATGCTGGAGGAATTGGGGAACTACGATTTAAGCACCAGAAAGTGTTTTGAAGCACTTGAGCTGTGTAAAGCAAAGAATTTCAAAAACGAAGAAATAAGAGCGATGATTGTATTGTCCTGGAACTACAGTGCAAGCAACCAACTTACTCTTGCTTTGGAAACCGCGCAACAAGCGCTCGCAGAATCACAACAACATAATTTTTTATCAGAAGAAGCTGCTGCTGAAAACATTTTGGGCAGCGTTTATAGTAAACAGGAACAGCAGACCAATGCTCTTCTGCATTTTAACCGAGCCTTGGCATTACGTAAGAAATTGGGAGATGCGTTGGGTGAATCGCATATACTAGGAAACATGAGCACTACCTATATGCAGCTAAAACGATACCAGGAAGCCATAAGCTATATTGAACGGAGTATTGTTATTTCTGATTCTTTACACGACACAATGATTCTGGCCTGGAATTATTTACGACTTGCCAAGGCACACATAGGCCTGAACCAGTTAGGAGAAGCAGAGACGTACCTTAAAAAAGCAGAACAAAAAACTAACTTAAATGAGTTGGGGGAAACCCGTGATGCCAAAAGATTGCTTCTTGATATTTATGAAAGTAAAAAAACCATCCGCATGGCACAGGGGCGAGATCATGAAGCATTACAACTTTACGAGCTGTACGAACACCTGAAGGATTCGTTAGACAACACAGCCATGGCCGATAAGATTTTAAGTCTTCAAGCTTACTATCAGGTTGATAAGCAAAAGCAAGAGATTCAATTACAGCAAGACCAGATTCACCTGCAACAATCGGAAATTAAAAAGCAGCGCATCATCATTGCTGCTGTCGTCTTTGGTTTGGCTGTGCTGGCGGCTCTTTTGTATCTAGCCTATTATTCTTACACGAAGTTTCGCAAACTGAATCGGGAGTTACAAGAAAGAAGCGAGGAAATCCAAGCCCAATCGGAAGAACTTACCGAGAGCAATCAGCTCATCACAACACTCAATCAAAATTTAGAAGCAAAAGTACAAGAGCGCACGCAAGCCCTTGCACAAGCGTATCAGGAATTGGATACCTTTTTCTATCGCTCTTCGCACGATTTTCGAAGACCCCTCACCACCTTTATGGGACTGGCGGAAGTAGCCAACATCATGGTGAAGGATGAAGTGGCTCTCGACTTATTTCGAAAAGTAAAAGAGACTGCTATCAACCTGGATCGCATGATCTTTAAGCTACAATCTATTAGTGAGGTGGGCATGGAACACCTCACCAGTAAAAGGGTTTCGCTCCGCAAAGCGGTAGAAGATGCTTGTCATCACTTCAATGTAGAACTGCGAGAGACAGGGATGAAAGTGGAAATCCAACTTCCCGAACACCTGAGCATAGAAACGTATCCTTCACTTTTAAAAATTGTACTGGAAAATATTATTGAAAACGCCATCCGCTTCAGGGGCCCTGTGAATCCTACGCTATCCATTACAGGAAGAGCGATGGCAGAAGGAATAGAGCTTAGCATCGTAGACAATGGAATCGGTATTGAGTCTGAATACATCGACCGGGTAACCGACATGTTTTTCCGCGGTAGCATCCAATCCAATGGAAACGGCCTGGGACTTTATCTGGTAAAAAAGGCTATGGAAAAATTGAACGGACAATTTCAGTTCTCGAGTATCTATACAAAGGGAAGTACGGTGACTATCGTATTACCGCCTACGCTGGAGAACGCATAACAAAACTTTTCAGCACCATAATGTTGATTTTGTAATTACCTTCTCAGTGCATTTTCAAAATCTCGCCTGACTTATAGGTGGATACTCCTTTTGAAATTTGTAAGGCAAAATTGTACAGCTTAATACCTTCCTGGTCAATGTCGTGCCAACGATCCACAAATTCATTGACGGGTATAAACGTATAATTACCAGTGGTAGAGGGATCCATGAAATAGAACTTCTCATGATCATAACCAATGCAGACTACATAGTGACCACTGTCCCACTCATCGGCATATTTTCCGGGTGATTCTGCCCAAGCCTGTATGGCCAGGATCATCGGAAAACCAAGATCAATAAATGTTTTTAGAGAGTCGATGCTCAGACCGGTATGCACTTTTGTAGCGTAGCCCAAACTGTCACAGAAGCGCATTATGTTTCGATAATTAGTGCCATTCACAGAATCTGCTTTGAGCGCCAGCGACAATTTGTCTTGTCTCCATTCATCTCCATAATAATGAAGTACGGACTGTAAAGCAGCCACACCACAGGTATAGTTCGTTGCTTGTCTCGCCATGGGCACCTGAATGAGCTGTGTGCGCAACGGTGAATCAGGAGTTGTCTGGGAAGTTTCCTCGCTTCTACAAGAGAAAAGAAAAATGATGATGATACATACGAAAGGAATTTTAATGGCTTTCATCCATCGAAGATACTAAAATCAGGCATTCAAAATGCGTTCTTCAAAATAGCGCCACTCCACTGCTATGGGATCAAAATACTGCGCCTCTTCCCTTCCCAGAAAAAGCTTATAATCCATTTTAGGATTCCCCTCTACCACATAGCCGGGATAATACCATTGATATCCATGCTCAAGCAGGTAATCAAGGGTTAGCAGGATTAAGTACTTGCCCAGACTAAAGCGTTTATAGTGATGGTCAAAAAAATGAAGGATCGATGCAGCACTTTTTTCTCCTACATCAAAATAACCGGCTGCTATTAATTCCTCCTTATCGTATATAGAAACAGTTTTTGTAGTGAATACAGAGGGTATAATCTCTTCCCCTCCAAACAAACAATCGGTGATGCTGGGGGCTCCCTCAAAATCGATGGCATGGCGGTAGCGTTTGTGAAGTACTTGATGCTCTTCTCGCATCACAAAGTCTTCTATCCTATACGTGAAATGCCTTGCTCGTTGACGAATTCTCTTGTGCGAAGCATGACTCTGAAGTTCGTTCAATGCATAACGCAGCCAATGCACCCGATATACGTCTCCCAGCTGCACATGCGAAGTGGTGAAAATTTCCTGGTGCATGCGGTACCACCCCAATGCCAATAGCTGGTCTACTTGTGGACCTGTTAAAGAAGCCGGTTGAAGAATATGGTAATAGGGTTTCACAAAAATGAATTCAGCAAAAATAGAGAATTCCCCTATACGAAAGGATAAGGGATGTCTTGTGAGTTTGTTGGAGTTATTGTTTTAGGATTAATGTGATTTTTATTCATACCGTAGATAGCTACTGGATTTCAGGTAAAAAAAATTAACTAAAAAGAAGTGCTTTCAGAACGATGCGAACACAAAGGGTACTCAATGCGAGGCCAATGCAACGTCTCCACAAAAAGTTAGTCACTCCTTAGTCTGTGCCTGGAAAGTCAGTTCTACAAAAGTAAAACCAGTCCAGGGGATTTGACCATGTTCCTTGGCCGGTACCCATTCAGTGCCCTGACGTATGATATCAATCGCTGCACTATCCAACTGTTTTATTACCGATCGCTCCACATTAAAATCTATAAGCTTTCCGGTCTAAGTTACCCGAAACGATATTCGGACCGTGCCTGTGGTGTCGGTCGGAATTTGTGATACTTTTTTATGCAAGTACTTCCCCTTCATTCACACGTGCAAGCCCAAAAGTGGCAGGACTGTTACGCAGCACATGTATCATCTCTGTATAAGACTACGAAGTACTACTTATCAAGCAATGGACTCTTAACGTATTCCTCTTGCTTAAGAGAGGGCATCCTTAAGGGTTGTAACGACATTTCCTCCACCAAAAGACCTGCTGGTACAATCAGAGAGAGCATGGTCGGCTCCATTCCGTAGCCACCACCACCCATTCCTATGTTATGAGCTTGATAATTGGCCGTAGCTCCCAATATTTTCTTCAATGTTTTAAAATTTCCAGGATTCAGCATGGCATACCGAACCATTTCTTCGCGACCGTCTTCCACAAAAATTTTATAGACATTCAATAAGCCTTGGCGAATGCCAGTCTCTTCCCGAACTATGATGGCATAATCAAGTCCCTCCTTCTTAGCCTGTGCCAGTAATTTAGTTTTAAGGGCAGTCTCTGAATCCTTCATATCCAACGTTACTTCCAATACGCCTGGACCAGACCCCAAACCATTCGCGGACTGCTGCTCGTTTGTCAAGGTTCGGTTATTCATTAAATTTTTCAAGATTCCTTTTTCGACTAACGTCAACTCAGCTGCTGGTACAATTCCTTCATCATCCATTTCAAAACTCCCGAGCAAGTCAATGTTATTAAAAGTCGAAAGGTGTGGTTTTGCCTTTATCGTAAAACTTTCATGTAGAATACTCTTTCCAATTTTACTTTCCAGAGAATACATATCATTATCAAATTGATATCCACTTAGCTTTCGAATATTGTCACTGGCCATCAGACTTTCTCTGCCTCCCAGTAGTGTAGAGGAAAAAACAGATGCTACCGAAGGTCCCAGCAAGAGCACCGGCCCTGTGTATTCTTCATCTAGTGCTGGCAATTTCGCTTGCTCCTTCATACCATCAAGCATCTTGGTGATCTCCATAGCTAACTGCTGCTCGCTGGGAAGTTGCTGATGAAAACGAGTGGTGTGTTCTACCTGCTCCAAGGCAAACTCGCCATTCGCATTTTTGCTTTGTGCTACCGCCAGAAACTTGGCGAGTGAAAATGGAATCTTTGTTAAGGTGCCCTCAGACGTAACAGTATATTCATATCCTTCCACATACTGAACCATCACGACAGAATTCTCAATACTCGGATGATCCAGAAAGAGGGCAGAAAGATTTCTAGTGACACCCTCCCACTTCTTCTTTTCAAAAGGTGTAGTGTTTAAGGATTTTTGAATCGTCACGGCAGGTGCTTTCGCAAAGGAACGATGAGGAATCTCTTGCAAAGACTTACCGGTTTCCTTTAGTGTTTCTTGATGTTTCTTGAAATGTCTGGCTGCGCTTCGGTACACATTATCAGTGGTAGACCAGAAAGCTCTTCGTATGCCATAATAATCATCTTCCAATGGAAGATTGATTTCATGTGCTGTGGGGGAGCTGTATAAGTCGTCTTCCAAACTTTCATCGTTAAAGGCATAATCACCAACCAATATGCGCACGTTATTCTTATTACGTGAAGGCACTTCAGACGATTTCACCAACGATCCCAGCATGGACGATATGAAATAATTCTTTTGATCCACTACACGATACAAGATGAAGAATGGCTTATCAAAGTCTTGTAGTTGAAGTGCTTGTTTGTTTTTATCCAGCTCATCCTTCATCGCGCGAAGCATCACCTCTTCGTTGAGATGGTCTTGCGCCATTCCAACGGCCATTGGACAAAGAAAAATAAATAGTAGGGAACGTCTCAGAAATGTCATGGCGAAAAAATTATTGATTAGCGGCTGGTTTCACTACAAGTGGTTTATCAACCTGCACAACAGGTTTCTTTTGTGTTTCGATACGTTTCACAAATAAGGAAGGAGACGTAGCACTGACCGGAACACTTCCCGACTCCGCTCCGCAAAATCCTGTAAACACTTCAGCTTGATCATCCGTAGCTTTTATTTCAGCAAACATGGCCAGCGGTGTTCCAATCAGGTCTACCCCTCTCACTAATTCATCCGGTCTTCCGTCAGCATAAATGCGGTACACTTCTGTAGGAAAAATATTAAATGCATTCGGCATATAACGATCGGTAGTGGTAAAGCCACCAACTACCTCCATAAAAAGATAGCCATATGACTTCTTCTGTTTTTTACATTCCGCGATCAACATCTTTCGCAAGTCAGTCATTTTTACAGGCTTTTCATTAGTAATGAGTAGATTAGATTGACGCGCCACAGCTTCAGCTCCTGCCTCTGCCCTGCCATGACCATTTGATTGGGAGAAATTTTCAATGGGTGTTCGCGACATCAAAAAGGATTTCAACATTCCCTTTTCAACCACCGTCACCGGGCGAGCCTTTACACCTTCATCATCGTACAGATAATGACCGTTGAGTGCTTGTCCATTAAACTCCTTTCGGGTGGGATCAAAAACAATACTGACGGAAGAAGGCAATACTAACTCATTAACTTTTCCTTTGAAGGTTTGACCATCTGTATTATGCTTTAAGCGATGGCCTTCCACGCGATGTCCGAATATTTCATGAAAGAAGACACCTGCCGTTTTTGCGTGCAGAATAGCCGGACCTGTATAAGGCTCAGCTAAGGGAGCTGTTTTCAATTTCCCTAAGGTTACTAACATGGCAGATACTGCCTTCATGACATCCTCATCCTTGGGAAGCTGGGAAGGATGTTCAGCATAGAAAGAGGTATGCAAGGGAACAATATCACCATCGTCTGCCCGAATAGCCGCATTGATGCTTAAGTGCGCATAGGTTCTGTTTTGAGCAATACGGCTTCCTTCAGAAGAAATAAAATATTTACGTTCCGTTCCTACCTCTAAAGAGGCATCACCCTCTACAATGGCCTCGTTGGTTAAAAAGGGAGCGCTGTATTTTTTGATACGATCTTCCCATTGAGCTTTATCATAAAAGTCAGCAAAGCGAATCAACGGTTCGTCTATATATACCTCTGGTTTTTCTTTAGAGAAATCAGCTACTGTAGTTGGTTTACCACGTTGAGAAGAATTTTTTAACGCTTTCAGCATACTTAAGGAAGCGCGGTAGGCATTTTGTGTTTGTTGCCACAGAATAACCTGTATGGCTTCCGCCCGATTGTCGTAAGGTAATTCAGCAACTCCACCTTGTCCGATCATGTCATCATAGGGCATATCATCCAGATCCTCCAGGGTATGGGTATTGTCGAATTGATAATCACCAACCCTCACATCTGTTACCAGCAACCGTGCACGATCCCTGAACTGACTTGTCAGACTACCAAAAGAAGAGCCGAGAGACGCTATTTCCATATCATTAATACGGTATGCCAGAAAATAAGGACGCTGAGAAATTTCAGAAAACGCGTTCATCTCACGTTTTAATTCCTTTTCAACAATGGTAAACAATGAATCCTGCTGGGCTTGAACAGAAGAAGCAACAAAACAGCCTATTGACAAATAGAGAACAATACGAATCATGCACACTTGATTGAGTAAAAAATACAGTTAGTAACTACAAATACATTACGGAAGCCGACAAATATACTAGAGAAGAAGATTTATCAAACAAATCCAGACGCTAAGTTTACTGAGTACTTAGTCATCAGAAAATCGAGGTCTGTTCAGCTAACCACTTCTCATTCATTTTTACCAGAAGCCGGCAGAAAGCCGAAGGTCACAAAATAACAGTTTCATTTCAGCGTTTTCTTGCCACGCTACTAACCCACTTAGGGTATAGGTAGTCTTGACAAGATTTAGTAATTTCATTTTCCACTAAAACCCTCTCGTATGAATCGTGCAACTCTCTCGTTATGTCTGGTCCTGCTTATTGGACTTTCGTGTTCTTCTCCCGATAAATTTGAAACCAAAACAGGTGAAAGCAATGGCTACACCTTTGAGTATGTGGAAAATGATCCACTCAAAGTAAGAATCTACACGCTTAAAAATGGTCTTAAAGTATACCTCAGCCAGTATGCAGCAGAACCGCGCATTCAAACACAAATTGCCGTAAAAGCGGGTGGCAAGAATGATCCGGCAGAAACCACAGGCCTGGCTCATTACTTAGAACACATCATGTTTAAAGGTACCAGCAGTTTTGGTACCATGGACTGGGAGAAAGAAAAAGTACTGCTCGATAGTGTTGAAGCAATGTTTGAACACTATCGCACTTTAACAGATACTGTTGAGCGAAAAAATTATTACAAACTGATTGATCAGGTATCGAATGATGCCTCGAAACTCGCTATCGCCAATGAATACGATAAGATGGTTTCTGAAATCGGAGCGCGAGGCACCAATGCCTATACTACGGAAGACCGTACAGTCTATATTAATGATGTACCCGCCAACCAACTTGAAAACTGGTTGAAGATTGAGTCGAATCGTTTCCGAACCATTGTTCCTCGTTTGTTCCATACAGAGCTGGAGACCGTGTACGAAGAAAAAAACAGAAGCCTGGATAACGACTATTGGAAAACATTTGAAGCCATGTATGAAGCCATCTTCGAAAAACATCCTTACGGTACGCAGACTGTCATTGGAACCATTGATCATTTAAAAAATCCTTCTATTACCAACATCAAGAATTATTTTGAAACGTACTATCGTCCTAACAATGTCGCCATTTGCATTAGTGGTGATCTGGACTATGATAAAACCATTGCCCTTATCGAAAAGTATTTTAGTGACTGGGAGCCAAACAATGCCTTGCCACAGTGGACTAAGGTTCAGGAAGATGTCATTGCCGAACCTGTGGTGCGTGAAGTGTACGGCCCTGATGCAGAATGGGTAAACATCGGTTTTCGCTTTGATGGCCGGAGTTCGGAAGAGTACCGACTCCTTCGCCTTGTCGATAATATGCTCTCCAACTCTCAGGCGGGGCTCATTGACTTAAACCTAAAACAGAAGCAAGTAGTATTGGAGCCTTACAGTTTTGTCAATTACATGAATGACTATTCCATTCATACTTTTCAAGCCAAACCACGCGAAGGGCAGACCTTGCAAGAAGTACGCGATGCCATCCTCGGACAAATTGAACTGGTGAAAAAGGGAGAGTTTGATGACTGGTTGATAGACGCGGTTATTAATGATCTAAAGAAAAGCAGTATTCAACAATCGGAATACAATTGGTCTCGCTCCAATGACATGGTTACCGCCTTCACCAATGGCATGCCGTGGGCTGATTATATTGGTGGCACTGAATCGCTCCGTCAATTTACCAAAGAAGACATCGTAAAATTTGCGAATGAACACTATGGTAATAACTATGCAGTAATCTACAAGCGCAATGGCAAAGATCCGAATACAAAGAAAGTCAGCAAGCCAGAAATCACACGCGTAATACTCAACAAAGAATCCAAATCACCTTTCCACGAAGAATTACTGGCCAGTAAACCGGAGAAGTTAAAACCTGTCTTTCTTGATTATGAGAAGGATGTACAAAAGCAAGTGATGAATAAAGGTGTAGAAGTATTGTACAGCCCAAATAAGGAGAACGAGTTGTTCACGCTCTACTATTTATCAGACGTGGGCACCAATCACGATCCGGTATTAAAAATCGCGATTGAATACCTGGAGTATTTGGGTACTTCCGAAATGAGCGCAGAGGAATTTAAGAAAGAGCTATACAAGATAGGCTGTAGCTTTGGTGTGTTTGCTGCTGAAGAGCAAACCTACATCTACCTGAGTGGTTTGAGTGAAAACATGGACAAAGCGGTAGCACTCTTTGAAAAACTGCTCGCTGATCCACAAGCCGATGAAGAAGCGCTCAAGAAAATGATCGATGGCATCTTTAAAAAGCGCGATGACATCAAAAAGGACAAATTCGCAATTTTATATGAAGGCTTGTTGAGCTATGGTTTATATGGGCCAAATTCTGCCTTTACCAATGTGGTATCAAACAGTCAGCTGCGTGCTTTAAAAGCAGAAGAGCTTACTACCTTGATAAAAGGCTTTACACAAACCGAACACAAAGTTTTATACTATGGTCCTAAACCAATTCAGGATGTAGTCTCTTCCCTCAATCAATTGCATGTCTTACCTGAGCAATTAAAGCCTGCCCCCGCGCCTGTTACCTTTAGCATGCTGGATGTAAAAGATCAATCTGTTTACTGGACGAACTATGACATGGTGCAGGCAGAGATCATGTTTTTAACCAAGGGACCTGCCTTTGATACCAAGCGCATTCCCGCCAGCCGTATGTTCAACGAATACTTTGATGGCAATATGAGCTCTCCTATTTTTCAGGAGCTGAGAGAAGCACAAGGTTTGGCCTATTCTGCGTTTGCCTATTATGGTTCGGCTGATAAACCGAGTGATCATGACTACTTCTACGGCTACGTGGGAACGCAAGCTGATAAGCAAGCCGAAGCGATGAAGGGACTGAATGGATTGATCCACGATTTTCCACGAACCGAAAGTGGTTTTGCCGTGGCAAAGAGTGCTTTGATGAACCGACTGGAAAGTGAGCGCATTACGAAAACAAGTATTCTCTTTAATTACTTGTCGGCACAACGCAAAGGATTGACCTATGACATTCGCAAAGATGTATATGAAGAAGTCCAAAAATACACCTTAGATGATGTACAGAAATTTCAGGAGCAATATTTAAAGAACGCCAAATACAATGTAGTGCTGGTGGGAAATAAAGAGAAGTTGAATTTTAAAGACCTGCAAAAGTATGGCAAGGTGCAGGAACTTAGTCTGGACGAGTTGTTTGGTTATGAAAAGCCACAGAAGATTGCCATTGAACAACCAAATCAATAGATGATCAATTACCGATTGTAATCAAAAAGAGGCTATCTCAAAAGTCTAAGCGTCATTTCGACCGAAGGGAGAAATCCCCCAAATTATAATTCTTCAAGCGGGGGATCGCCACGCTTCGCTCGCGATGACGCTTTTAGTTGACTTTTGAGACAGCCTCTTTGTTTTTACATACCAGTGCATGTAGTGGCAATAGAATCATCTTACCATCAAGATTGTTATTGATATAATAACGTACGAAAACACCAAGTACGTCATCCGATACAGAAGCGGCTACAGGCAGGCTCGCGATGATACAAACACTAAGTACGTCATTGCGAACGAAGTGAAGCAATCCTCTTGAGAAAAGACGAGCTTAAGCAAGAAGCATTTATTCGGGTTTTGTTCTCTTCAAGCAGGGAATTGTTAAGACTGCCATATTCCTACTCTACTCACACTTCACAATCTATCCGCCCTACTTCACAGAGGTGATTTGTGCCTGCACACACCACCACCTTCCTTTCTCCTTAATGTAGGTATCGGTATACACCGAAGCACCTGTATGTTCCCTTCCGTCAATCAGTTTTGTGTAAGGTGTTTTAGATCGAACCAATGCTGTGTTCCCAAAAATGCGAATAACTTCTTCTGTCTTTTCAAAATTGGTGTATCCGGAATCTTTATATCCTGTCGCCCAACCCTTCAAATATTCTACACGATCCACGATGGCGCCATTTCCTTGAATGCATATAAAATTCTTGTGTATAATTTTATTGTGTTCAGCGGTATCACTCGTAACAAAATTTTTAATGAAATGAGTATTCAGTCTGCGCAATTCCCGAAGGTCATCGCTACTTTTAGTATCCATAGTTTGAGCATTACCTGCCTCATAAAGAAAGGCCGTTAAACATAAGAGGGTAACATATTTGTTTTTCATAAATGTTTTTTGTGCAGTAAAATTCCTAACATTCGCAACCGTTTATCTTAGATTTCTTGCTAAAAAGAGAAAAATAGCAAGATTCCTTACCTCTATACTACCCTAAACTTGTAACCTTGCTATTACGTAAAAGCAGGTACTGGTATGGACTACCTAACCCTATGACAGCTGTTAAAAATACGACCGAGCTAAGCCTGGGAGAATCTGTTTCCAGTAGTTACCTGTTTAGCTCTGATTTTTACCAGATCAAAAACTGGTCTTTTGATTTCAAGCGAGAAGGAAATCTAAAACAAGGATATAACGAATGCTTTTGTCTTGTCTTTATTAAGAAGGGAAATCTGGCCATTGACTTAGCACCTCATTCCTATAACATGCATATTGGACATGTGGTGCTGGAAAAGGCACATTACGAATACACATTGCGTCCTACGATTGGTGAATGTTCTATCTTCAATTTCACTTCCTCCTTTTATGAACAGCTTATCCAAGACTATTCGCTAAGCAAGTCCTTCTTCTTCGGAAATTCAAACCTCCTTTCTGTGGTGTTGAGTGCCTCTCCGGAAATAGACTACCTGCACCATCAAATCATGAAAAAGGTCGAGGAAGCTGGGAAACTCGAATTGGATAGCCTTGTAATGAAGCTGGTAGATGAGTTACTGAAAAGTATTACCGATAAAACCCTTGATGTTGAATTACCTGCATCGATCCGGAAAAATCACATCAGCACCATCGAACGCGCTAAGCTTTATTTACAAGACCACTTTGCGGAGAATATTTCCTTACAGGATCTAGCAGCGCATTGCCATATAAGTCCATTCCACTTTGGACGTCTCTTTAAAAAATTCACAAACTATTCACCTCATCAATACTTACTCCTTGTGAGACTCAAGCATGCGGAGATGTTGCTGCGCAATACCCCCTGTCCCATTCTCGACATCTGCTTTTCATCCGGCTTTAATAGCATGGAGCATTTTGCTACAATGTTTAAACAACATTATCAGGTAAGTCCTTCACAGTACAGAAAGGAGTAAGAGCGAAAAACCAACAAAGTGAAAATCCAGATAAACAATTCCTTCCGATCTCAAACCCCGATGATTTTTATTCCCAATCCATGTTAAACCCTGAATAAGGGCGGGGACTTAAGCAAATTAAGTACTTCATCAACTTTAATTCTCTTCAAGCAGGAACATAAAGTCCGTTACGAAACATCATGAACAGAAATATAACTCGGAGCGCTTTTTTGTTTTTGAATAAACCCCTCACTAAGTCCTTGATACCGTGCGATCACGTTGCCATAAACTTCGGGTGAAAGTTTTGCTAATAAGCCAAGCTTGATTTTTTGTGTTAAGGTGTACAAGGGAGAATTTGTATCCACTACCATAATGGCGGTATGCAGGTGATACTGATGCAGTAACTTCTCAAGTAATTTTTCAAATACTCTTTCCTGACCTTGTTGGCAATACATACCTTCTACCGCCAGAAACTTAAAATGCCTGGATAGCAATCGCGAGAAAAAAGGCATTCGATCGAAGAGTGAGAGTAAGAGCTTACCATAGGTGCCCGGCAAGGTTAGTACGCGCCAGGCATCTGGGTTTACCTGTACTCCAGCAACGATCTCCCCGTTTTCATCTTCAACGTAGTAATATGTTTTGTTGAGATTTTCGAAACTGAAATGATTGTAAGCTGCATAACATGTAGTAAGCAGCGAGCGAATTCTTTCTGAAGAAGCAGGAAGCTGCTTCATGTTTAGCGTTGTATGCGCCTGTGGAAAAATACGGCTGAATAACTGAGTCGTGTATTGACGAATGGGAAAAAATCCAAACTCTTTACAAATATTGGATGAGCGTGGATTGCGCGGATCTACATAGGCGTAGTGAAAAAAGGGGGATGTTTTTTTTAGGAGCACGTTGCTGCTCAACAAATCTTTAATCTCCGTGCGAATTCTGCTTGTCTTAGTATGCCCTTTGGAGTGGGGTGCCCCTTTTAGCCGATAACCTTCCTTAAAAGCAAAGTAGCGCACATACAAGCCGAGTCCTTCTCTAAATTCCCGTTCGCAAAAACAACAGGTGCCAATGACCACGCCATTTCTAGCAATGGTTATAAAGTGTGGTTTGGCGATGGTATATAATTTCTGTTCCACTCCCAGGTGCTGGTACAGCATACTCAGTCCGGGTGTTCCAATCACGTTGGATTTTAGCAGCCTCTCAAGTTGAAGGGATGGATTGTCTTGTATGCTTAAATACCTAAAATTCACTAAAGGCTTGTTTACGGATAAAAAGAAGTACAGTAATGGTGTGCCCACGATGCTCACCTTTTCAAAATTAAGGTAGGAAATTTTAAGGACAAGCTACTGGAGACGATGTAGGGGGTACTTTCAAGTAGAGTTATGTGTTAAAATTCTTGACATAAACATGTATACTTGTTATCAAAATCAATTGAGTATGGAAATTTTTAACAAAAACTGGCT
>Ga0075163_10001177_pt1 | contig 34939 bp, 25 predicted proteins | sample JI1023141ADNA_FD_71478 | JGI IMG/M metagenome (GOLD analysis project Ga0075163, IMG submission 71478) | Wastewater effluent complex algal communities from Wisconsin, to seasonally profile nutrient transformation and Carbon sequestration -... | ecosystem: Engineered > WWTP > Effluent > Algae...
CAGATGTGATCGCCGCTGTCAATGTCGTCTTACCATGATCTACGTGACCTATAGTACCTATATTACAGTGCGGCTTACTACGCTCAAACTTTTGCTTACTCATCTCTTCTTCTCCTTTACCTTTACAGTATAATTACAAAAAAACTCAACATCTCAATCAACCACGAATCCGCCACAATCTTGGAGCGGGTGATGGGAATCGAACCCACGCGACCAGCTTGGAAGGCTGGGACTCTACCATTGAGCTACACCCGCACTAATATTCAGGCTTCTAAGCCTAAATTACCAGACACACTCTAGAGAGTAAGACTGGTGGATGGGGTAGGATTCGAACCTACGTACGCGTAAGCGGGCAGATTTACAGTCTGCTGCCTTTAACCACTCGGCCACCCATCCATCTAACATACTAATGTAGCAACGGGTTTTACTTGGGCAAAGCTAACAAATTACTATTTACCCACTTTACTAATATGCCCTTATTATAGAACATTACAAGGCAACAACCAGAATATTCTCTAAAGCAGCTACTAAAGGCTCTTTTGTAATACAATTCAATCCATATGTCAATCACTGAAGATAATCTTTTTATAAATTTATTGAAATACTAAATATTCATGCACAATTCTCTCCGCATTTAAACAATCTTTAGATTGCGAATTCATAGCGTTGCATGTATCATGCTATCTTCGAATATGTTGAATTAAAAGGGCGCTTAAAAAATGAGAATAACGAATTATTTTTTACCTATATTAAAAGAAAATCCACAAGGCGCAGAGATAACATCGCACAAACTAATGATCAGATCTGGTATGATACGCCAGCAAAACTCAGGTATTTATAGCTGGTTACCACTTGGGCTCAAGGTTTTAAAAAAAATAGAAAATTTAGTTCGAGAAGAGATGAATAAAGCAGGAGCGCTCGAGATCCTGATGCCATGCATACAACCAGCAGAGCTTTGGAAAGAATCAGGCCGCTATGATGTATATGGCAAAGAAATGCTACGCATTGAGGATCGTCACGAAAATGCATTGCTTTTTGGCCCTACCAACGAAGAGGTAGTTACAGATATATTCAGAAACAACGTTAAATCATATAAAGAACTACCAAAAACACTATATCAAATACAGTGGAAATTCCGCGATGAGATAAGGCCGCGATTTGGAGTAATGCGCGGTAGAGAATTTTATATGAAAGACGCGTATAGCTTCGATATTGACGAAAAAAAAGCAGAAGAGTCATACGACAACATGTTCAGGGCGTACCTCAATCTCTTCAAGAGAATTGGGTTGCTAGCAATTCCTGTAAGGGCTGATACGGGACCCATCGGAGGAAATCTGAGCCATGAATTTCATATTATAGCTAACACTGGAGAGAGCAACATCTTCTATGACAAAGCAATAGAAGACGAAGTAATGAAAGATTCTATTGATGTAAATTTCCTAAAAACCACTTATGCAATGGCAGATGACATGCATGAAGAGGCTAAATGCAAAATACCGAAAGAGAGACTTAAGCACCATAAAAGCATTGAGGTTGGGCATATATTTTGCTTTGGAACTAAGTATACAAAAGCAATGAATGCTGATGTTATGGATAGAGAAGGAAAGCCTCAACATCCATATTGTGGGTCTTATGGAATTGGTGTTTCTAGGCTAGTTGGAGCAATTATAGAATCTTCACATGACAATGCAGGAATAATCTGGCCTAAAGCGATTGCACCATTTGCTGCGTCGCTAATAAATGTACTTGCAAATGATGCAGAGTGTACAAATGCTTGTGATGCTATATACAAAAGATTGAGCGACTTAGGAATCGAAATTTTATACGACGACTCAAAAGCAAGTGCGGGACAAAAATTCTCCACCCACGACTTAATAGGAATTCCACATCAGATTATAGTAGGATCTAAATTTCTCAAATTCAATAAAGTGGAGCTAAAAGACAGGCAAACAAATGCAATTATCGAGCTAGATATAGAAGAAGTTATAACTCATCTTTCATAGAAATGTTACTTCTAGAAATAACATTTTTTATTCTATCCTTTGCTGAATATAGAGCCTCCGCAAAAGACATTAGCAAGTAGTGCGCAGCCTTAGCCTTATTAGGTGCTTCTTTAACACTGGCAGAAGATCCTACAGTTTCATATACATGATTATACTTCAAATCGCTTGCAGCAAATTTAGCGACTATTTCATTTTGCGTCATTATAAAGGGCGCAGTAGAGACATACATCGTAGCAGAGCAGCTTTTAAAGTATTTTGAAAACTCAATTAATGTATCTAAAGTAGTTGCTCTACCAGCATCCTTACTAGAATAGACAAGCTGATAATCAATTTTCTGACACTTAAGATTACTCAAGCACAGCCTCTCATATACCTCCATCGCCAGATGCTCTTCAGAAATCTCCGAAGGTTTTATAGCAAATTTTTTAGCAACTGAATCTAAATACTCCTGAGAACCATCATAATACTTACCACTATCAACCAAACGAGTACCAACCAATAAAAACACCTTATCAATATCCTCTCCTCCATTAACTAAATCAACAAAATACCCTATTCTTTTTTCCATATTCGGGGCCGTAGAACCAAATATTGCTCCGCATGGATAATGTGATTTTTTTGGAGGTTTTTCAGAAATGAATTTTAATTTTGTAAAAATATCTATAATTTTGGATGCTTCATCGCCTCCATTAACCCACTCTGGAACTGAAGCTTCTTTTCTTTCTTGACCTGATGGTCTCGCTCTAAATTTCTCTTGAGTGACATTTATTAACCAGTCAAACGATTCTTCCAAGTCTTTCTGCGACTCACAAATACCTTCAACATATTTTTGTACCGGTGATACCTGGGAATCTTTAATTAAATCAACAATCAGATCAGAATTTTGACACACTGGAGATAGAAAATCGCCATACTCGGCAGCGAATATACACAGAACCTGGGCAACACACGAAGACATAAGATCTCTGTTAAGCAGCCTCCTTCCCTCTTATATATCTCAAAATATTATCCATAGCAATAGTACTGTCTATATTAGAGAGTATTGCATACTCTGCAACAAGCCTATTGAGTGCGGATTCGTATATTATTCTTTCGCTATATGATCTATCAGTGTCATCGCTGCTTCTATATAAGTCTCGCACTACTTCGGCTATAAGAGGTAACTCTCCAGAGTTAATCTTATTTTCATACTCTGCAGCCCTGCGGCTCCACATACCCTTAGCAATTTTTGCCTTGCTCTGCAGTATGCTGATAACTTTTTGCATATCTACTGAAGAAACCAAGTGCCTAAGCCCTATCTTTTTGGCCTTTGTCACAGGAATTCTGAGAGACATTTTTTCTTTTTCAAAGTTAATAACAAATAGCTCTAGTTTTGAACCACTTATCGATTGTATTTCTATATCAACAACTTTACCAACTCCATGCGAAGGATATACCACCGAATCGCCCACCTTAAAATTTAGACTTTCAGCCATCTCTACCTCATGGTTATTAATGATTTACTAAATAGTTCCTTATGCTAACACATAAGTAAGAATTAATAAAGCATTAAATCGTCGACGTGATAAAATAGACACTAAAATGTTTTATACCAATCAGTTATCCCCTCTATATAGAGGCTAATAAGCTCGCATTAAGGCGCTCTTCTTGTAGCTTTTTAAAATCATCACCAGCGTGATAGGACGAGCGAGTTAGAGGGCTGGCAGATGCCATCAAAAACCCTTTGTTTTTTGCCATTCTAGCATAATAATCGAATTCAGCTGGATCAACATAACGATCTACTTTAGCATGATTTGAAGTTGGCTGAAGATATTGACCAATAGTTATAAAATCAACGTCTGCACTACGCATATCATCCATAACCTGTAGAACCTCTTCTTTGGTTTCGCCAAGACCCACCATCAAACCAGATTTGGTGAATATTGTAGGATCTAACTGTTTTACCCTATATAAAAGATGAATTGAATGAAAATACCGAGCACCTGGCCTGACGGTTTGATAAAGAGCTGGTACAGTTTCTATATTATGATTAAAAACATCAGGCTTTGCCTCAACTACTACCTCAAGCGCACCAGGTTTTTTGAGAAAATCAGGAGTTAAAATTTCAATGGTTGTCTTCGGCGAAAAAAGTCTAATTTGCCTTATGCACCTCGCAAAATGATTCGCACCGCCATCATCCAAATCATCTCTATCAACAGATGTAATAACAATATGACTAAGCCCCAGCTTACCAACAGCTTCTGCAACTCTTTCTGGTTCATGTGGATCTAATTTATCTGGAACTCCAGTAGCTATATTGCAAAAGGAGCAGTTTCTTGTGCAAACAGAACCAAGAATCATAACGGTCGCATGCTTCTTAGCCCAGCATTCTCCAATATTAGGGCACGCCGCCTCTTCACACACAGTATTTAGCTTCAACGAACGGATTATCGCAGCAGTATCCTTATATCCCTGCGAGGTAGGAGCTTTAACTCTTATCCAATCAGGCCTTAACAAATTGCTCACGCCGCCCTCTGGATTTGCAAGCTTTTTGATTTGACGAGGTCTTATCATGACTTTTAATCACTTATTATAATGTAGACACGTGCACTATAATATTAAAAGCTTCATGAAGCAAATTGTTTCGTAGCCATAGTAGATTTTTATTAACAATATAACTTTCAAACGTTAGATTGAATTTATATACAAGAATATATATGACTTGAATAAAAAGGCTTTATGGGCTATATAAATTACATAAGAAATAATGAAAATTAAAAAACCATTATGGCGATTGATATAGCAATAAACGGACTCGGAAGGATTGGCAAGTGCATCATTAGGGCAGTGGCAGAGAAATGCGTGGATGGTATAAACATAGTTAGCGTCAACGGTTCTGGATCAGTGGAGGATTATGCATCCTTACTGAAATACGACTCAGTGCATGGGAAATTTCACGGAGAGATTAGTTGTAGAGAAAATGTCATCACTATTGGCGATCAAAAGATTAAATTATTTTCCAAAACAACTCCTGAGCATATACCTTGGGACGAGACTAGCGCTCAGATAGTTCTTGAGTGCACAGGTAAACTAAAAAAGAAAGCAGATGCAGAAAAGCACCTAAAAGGTAATGTGAAGAAGGTGATAATATCTGCTCCTAGCTCTGATGCTGATGCAACTATAGTTTATGGCGTAAATGATCATATTTTAGGACCAGAACACAAGATAATCTCTATAGGTTCATGTACTACTAATGCCCTTGCTCCTATTTTGAAGGTGTTAGACAGCAGCGTTGGTATAGAATCAGGTTACATGACAACCATACATGCATATACGAATGATCAGAACATCTTGGATAATCGCCATTCAGACATTAGAAGAGCAAGGGCTTGTGGATTGTCTATGATTCCTACTTCAACTGGCGCAGCTAAAGCCATTGGGCTCGTATTGCCAGGGTTAAAAGGCAAACTTGCTGGCTCTGCTATTCGAGTACCAGTTCCTAATGTTTCTACAATAGACTTATCATTTATTGCAAAAAATAAAACTTCAAAAGCAGAAATAAATTCACTAATAGAAAATGCTGCAAAAAGCGAGATGAAAAATATAATTGCAATTGCAGACAGTAAATTAGTATCAATAGATTTTAATCATACCACTTATAGCACAACGTTTGATCCATTTGAAACTGAAGTGGTAAATGATAATTTTGTCAGAATACTTTCATGGTACGATAATGAGTGGGGATTTTCAAACCGAATGCTCGATGTATCCAAAGCATTAATAAAGTTTTAAGGTGAGCCCCCCAGGAATGATAGAGCATGTTAGATCAATAAAGGATTTTGATGTAAGATATAAGGTAGTCTTGGTTAGGGTAGATTTTAACCTGCCAATGGTAGGAGGTAAAGTTACGGATACCTCACGACTAGTTAGAGTCATCCCTACTCTAAAATATTTAATCGCAAACAACGCAAAAATAATTCTCCTCTCTCACTATGGAAATCCAAAGGGAAAATTTATTTTAGGGATGTCCCTCTCGCCAGTAGTTGACGAACTGAGCAAAGCATTAGGTGGTAAAGATATAAAATTTGCAGTCGACATCCTTGAAAGCTCAACTAAAGATAAAATAGATAAACTGCTACCAGGCGAAATAATGCTTGTTGAGAATATACGCTTTCACGCTGGAGAAGAAGAGAACGACATAGAATTTGCTAAAAAAATTGCAAGGCTTGGTGATATTTATGTAAACGAGAGCTTTTCATGCTCTCACAGAAACCACGCTTCTATAGTATCTTTGCCAAAGCTCTTACCAAGTGCAAAAGGCTTACTTTTAGCAGAAGAATTAGAAAATTTAAATAAACACCTTCAAAATCCAGTAAAAAAAGTTATGGCAATCACCGGAGGAGCAAAAGTATCTTCGAAGATAGCTCTGCTTAAAGCTTTAATAGAAAAGGCAGATCATTTGGTTATCGGTGGTGCTATGGCTAATACATTTTTAAAAGCAAAGGGATATAAAGTTGGTAGATCCCTATATGAGGAAGATTATACCCAGACCGCTCTAACGATACTGAAAGAATCTGAGCAAAAGCAATGCAAAATCATTTTACCTAGCGATGTGATTACAGCTAAAACTCTAGAAAACGACGCATCATACGAGGTAAAGTCTTCTTCACAGGTTTCAGATGATGATATGATATTAGATGTTGGACCTAGGTTTCTTGCCGACATAATCTATGGCCTTGACGAAGTAAAAACAGTTATATGGAACGGACCCCTAGGGGCATTCGAACTTAAGCCATTTGACATAGGCACAATCACAATTTCTCGCGCCATTGCAGAATCAACTTTAAGCGGTAAACTGACCAGTATCGCTGGAGGTGGAGATGTAGTATCAGCAATTAATAGCTCAGGATTGAGCCATAATTTCACATATATTTCTACAGGCGGCGGTGCATTTCTGAAATGGTTGGAGGGCAAAACTCTGCCAGGTATTCAGGCTCTTATGGATAGCGCTAGAACATGCCCAGTTACTTGAATTGGTACGGTATAAGGACTTATATATTTTGAAGCGTCTTGAAACGAAGAGCTATGGTATACAAGGTCGGCAATATAAAGAGAGTGAGAAGAGTACCAACACTCAAGCCCCCAATAAGCACCGCACCTATCACGTGGCGAGCCTCTGACCCTGAATCTTGTGAGATCACAAGTGGGATAGCGCCAAAGATCATCGCTCCTGTAGTCATCAATATTGGTCGAAGTCTAAGAACCGCAGCTCTCTGCACCGCCTCTAAAGGTGAGACGCCGTAATCACGCAATTGATTTGCAAATTCTACAATCAAAATTCCATGCTTAGTTATAAGACCAATCAAAGTTATCAAACCAACCTGAGTATAAATATTAAGTGATTGCTTGAACAACCAAGTAACTAATAGTGCACCACTACATGCAAGAGGTACTGTTAATAATATAACTAGAGGATCAATAAAATTTTCAAATTGCACAGCTAAAATCGCATAAATAAACACTATAGCCAATAAAAATAATATTATCATAGTATGTGAAGATTCTTTATGCAGTTTAGCTGCCCCAGCCCAGCTTTTCTTATATGTAGTCGGCAGATTTTCATCTGCGTTTTGCATCAGAAGTGGCATTACAGATTCAATCTTAGTACCAGGGAATAACTCAGCTGTAATGTTTGCAGAGCGCATCTGATTATAATGAGAAAGCTCTTTTGGCTGCGTCGTAGTCTTTAACGTTGCAATGCTGCCTAAAGATATATTAACTCCATTTGAATTAGTTACGTATAGCTCATTTAACGTCCATGGCTGAGCAATACCCTTTATATAAATCGGATACAAAACACCATCTTTCTGAAAACTCAAAGATCTATCACCGCTAAAAAACACCTCAATAGTTTTTGCTATCTGTCTCTTGTTTAAGTTCAGCTCCGACAATGCATTGAGGTTGAGATCTATCATATAACTTGGCGAATCAAGATTAAGATTATGCCTAACAGATTCAAAATTCTTGGTAGACACAGCCGATTTTTTGAGTTTATCAATATTCTCTAGAAGAGTTCGATAGCTATCGGTTGTTGAAATAACCAAATTGAGATTTCCACCTTGCATTGCATCACCAATACCAGGTAGACCAGAATCCCAGCTCCAAGGCCACACATCTGCCGAAGGAAAGTTCATCATCTGCGGGCGCAATGAGTTTACAATCTCTTCTGAAGATCGCTTGCGCTCTGAACGAGGTTTCAATGGTAATACCACGTTACCTCCCCAATGTCCCATGAAAGATAATGACTCTGCCGCTTCTGGTGTAGAGCTTATGAGTTCAGTAACTGCCACTACCCTTCTCTCAAGATCATCGAAATTTTCACCTGCTACTGGTGGAATAAAAACCCCAACTAACCCACGATCTTCTTTTGGAGACATCTCACTTGGCAGTGCGTTAAATAAAAATATCATTAATACAAAAGCACAGCCAGCCACCATAAAAACAATTTTTTTACTATTAATAAAACATCCCAAAGCCTTGCTATATAACGCCGTAATTCTATCAAGAAAGACATCTATCTGTGGCCACATATGGTTTGAGTTAATCTTCAAAATTTTAGAGCACATCAATGGAGATAGTGTTAGTGCTACCACCCCAGAAATCAAAACGCTTCCTGCAAGCGCCACCGCAAATTCAATAAAAAGCTGCCCCACTGCACCTTTTATGAATGCTATTGGCATATACACGCTGGTCAAAGTAAGGGTCATAGCAACGATTGCAAAACCAATTTCCCTTGAACCTTTGATAGCAGCCTCCAAAGGTGGTACTTTATTTTCGATATGACGCACTATGTTTTCAAGAACAATGATAGCATCATCCACCACCAATCCAACAGCAAGAACCATTGCAAGCAAAGTCATAATATTTATTGAAAAACCAAATATTTTTAGAAATAAAATCGATCCAATCAATGAAATTGGGATAGTTATGATTGGGATCAAAGTTGCACGAATATTGCGCAAAAATAGAAACACTATCGCAAGAACAAAAATGATTGCTTCAACTATCGAAGCTTGGATATTTTTTAGAGAAGATCTTATGAATTGAGCTTGGTCAATTCCTATTCTCATCTTAAGCCCAGATGGCAAATCTTTACCAATCTCTTGCACTTGTTTATGAATCAGATCAGAAACTTCCAATGGGTTAGCATCACTTGCTTTCTGAATTCCTAGAGCTAAACCAGGCTTACCATTGATTCTAACTCGCGATTGCTCAGCATCCGTTTTCAGCTCAATCTCAGCGATTGATTTAAGAAATACAGGTGGTATCTTGGTATTATTAGCACCTACCCTTTTTTCTTTTATAAGCAAATTCTGATAATCTTCAACTGTTTTGAGTTCGGTGTTTAAGGTAGTTGGAATCTCATTGCGGAATTTTCCAACTGGCAGAGATAAATTCCCTTTAGCAATGGCATCGTATACTTCATCAGTATTTACTCCAAAGCTATACATTTTCTTAGGATCAAGCTTGATGCTATATACATACCTTTGCCCCCAAATCCCGACTGAAGCGACTCCCTTCAAACTTCTGAATGCATTTTTTAAATTCAGCTCTGCATAATGAGTTAAAGCACCAAAATCCATAGTCGAAGATTCAAGCGATATAGCCATAAAAGGTACTCCATCCGCATTAGCCATACTCTGTACAATAGGTTCTTTGACCTGATCAGGTAATGAGCCCCTAGCCATGCTTACAGCATCTCGAACTGCAATAAGCGCACGATCAACAGAGGTTCCAGCTAAGAATTCTATCTGAATTTCGCTTGATCCTTGCTTTGATTTTGAGACTATAGTATCAATCCCCTCAACTCCAGCTAACTTGTCTTCTAATATATTTGTAACGGAAGATTCTACGAGCTCAGGGCTTGCATTTGGGTAGTTTGCCAAAACTAGTAATACTGGAAATTCAACGTTTGGATATTCTCTAACTGATAGCGAATTAAAACAAATAATCCCAACAATTAAAATCATTGCATTAATAACATATGCAACTACCGGATGCTTAATAAAATATGAGGTTAGATTCACATCAATATATTTATTTGTTTTATAGCCACAACTAACTTAGCATAGTCAATATTATCTAATGATTTTATCGACTCCATAAATTCGTCAAGGCGTTGGATTTGCTTGCTATATTTTATCGTCCATTTTTCTAATTTACTTTCAAATGAATCACCAGGGATTTTAGCAATTTTTATGATCAATGCTTTTTGCTGATGGCATATGTCATCTTTCAAGGATTTATTCAGTATATTGTTCCAATAATCGCTTTGTGATATAGAATCCACTTTTTCCTGAAGCCAATCATAATAAAGCTTCTCTCCCACTTGGAAATATATTTTCGCTATGCTCTCTATAGAACCCTTTGTAGCATTTGCTATTGATATTATATCCATAGATGAATATAGAGCATCTAATACGGCAATATTTGATGCTACAGCACTGCTAACACCTTTTGACAATAGATTACTAATTTTTGTTTTATACTGTCCTTTCAGTGTTCCATAAGTCAAAATTTTTGATTTTATATTATCAATATCCTTAGTGAACCTATTTATTAGCGCAGAAATATCGTCAAGATTCTTAGACTCATTACGCAAAAACCATTCAATTGCTTTTTGAAGAAATGATCTTAAGCTATAGAATAATTCTATCCTTACTTCTTTTTTTGAAACTTCGAAGATTGCCTGTTCTAACTCTTCAAGCTTAAAAAGCGCCCAAACAGTAGTATATGCTTTTGCTATATCGTAACCGCTCATCCCGGTATAACTTTGCGCTAAATGGAAGAAAAAATCACCACACCTATTTATTAAATCATTTGCAATGACAGTAGTGATTATTTCACTATTTAGCTTGTGCTGCAAAATACAAGTTTTGAATTTTTGTTGCATTTGCACAGGGAAATAATTAAGCAAAATGTCGTCGTAATATGGATCTTTTGCAAGTGCAGAGTTTAATAACTCTTTATATGCAGCACGTTTACTATATGCCATTAGAATAGCAAGCTCAGGTCGAGTGAAGCCTGTATTCTCGTTGTGTCTCCTTGCAAGCTCTGCTTTGTTAGGCAGAAATTCTAATTCTGAGTTTAACTCTACTTTTTCCTTTAGAATATCTATCAGCCTTACATATGATTCAAAAAATTCTTGCTGATATGCTAATGAAATGGAGATATTTTGATTCTGAATTTTATTATCTTTAAGCACCAACTCAGCAACTTCATCTTGCATATCCGCAAGTAATTTATCTCTATTCTCTTTTGAGAGCTTATTTTTAGACACTAAAGAGTTAAGAGCTATTTTTATATTTACTTCATGATCAGAGCAATCAACTCCACCCGAGTTATCGATAAAATCAGTATTTATTAGGCCACCGTTCATAGCATACTCAATTCTTCCAAGTTGTGTAAAACCTAGATTCCCACCTTCTGCAACCGCTCTTGAGCGTAGATCTTTTCCATTAATTCTTACTCGATCATTATCCTTGTTTCCTATTTGCTCATTAACTTCCGTTTCAGACTTGACATAAGTTCCAATTCCACCATTCCACAGCAAATCAACCTTCATCATTAATATATGCCTAATTAGGCTATCCGGATCTATTTGATCTTCTTTAATATCAAGCAACAATTTCGCTTCTTTAGAAAGTTTGATGAATTTTGCTTGTCTATCAAAAACACCTCCTCCAGCAGAGATGAGCTTGCGATCATAATCTTCCCACGTAGACCTTGGCAAATCAAACAACCTCTTCCTTTCTTTGTAGCTAGCTTGAGCATTTGGCTTTGGGTCAATGAATATATGCACGTGATTGAAGGCAGCTAGTAGCTTTATCTTATTTGAACAAAGCATACCGTTACCAAATACATCACCAGACATATCGCCTATACCAATTGCAGTGAATTCGTCCTTGGATGGATCAATATTTAGGCTACCTAGGTGCTCTATGACGGAAATCCAAGCTCCTCGTGCAGTTATAGCCATTTTTTTATGGTCATAGCCAACTTGACCGCCAGATGCAAAAGCATCGCCTAGCCAAAAGTTATATTCTTGAGATGAAATTTGATTAGCTATATCAGAAAAAGTTGCAGTGCCTTTATCAGCAGCAACTACTAAGTATGGATCGTCCTCATCAAGGCACACTGTGTTCTTAGGTTTGATGACTTTATTATTAACTACGTTATCTGTTATATCAAGCATTCCTCTAAGGAATATTTTATAGCACTCCACCCCTTCGTTGAAATAATCTTTACCTATCAATTTTTCTGGATTTTTCACAAAAAATCCACCCTTAGATCCTTCTGGTACAATAATAGTATTTTTGGTCATTTGAGCTTTCATCAATCCCAAAACTTCAGTTCTGTAATCTTCCATCCTGTCAGACCAACGCAAACCACCTCGAGCAATTTCCCCTGCTCGCAAATGTATTCCTTCGACTCTCATTGAGTATACAAAAATCTCAACATGCGGCTTAGGAAGTGGTAAATTTGAAATGTTTTGCGAATTAAATTTAAAAGATATGTATTCTTTAAATGCATCTTTGTCTTTCTGGAAATAATTGGTTCGCAATGTGTTATTTACTAGCTCAACAAATTTTTCCATTATGCGATACTCGGTAGAGTTGGCAATATGGCTCAAATGCAATTTGATTTTATTTGCTACATACCTCAGCTCGCTTTGATCTTGAGAATTAGGGTCAAAAACAAGATAAAATTGATGGATAATTAATTTTACTAATACTGGGTTATTAACCAAGGTGAATTTAACCATCTCTTGGCTATATTCAAATTTAATTTGCAGCAAATATTTACAGTATGCATTTAGTAAAAACACTTCTCTCCATGTAATACCGCCCTTAAGTATCAATGCATTTAGAGGATCATTCTTAGCTTTTTTCATAAAGATAGCGACAATAGCATCTACTATATTTTGTTTTATATTAGTGATTTCATATGCTTCTTTATCATCTACATAGACTGTAAAATCTTGAATCCATACTGATTTATCAAATTTATTTGGCGTAATTTTAAATACGCTTTCATCAATAGCAGAAAATCCTAGATTATCTATAATTGGCATTATTTTATGAAGAGCTATTTTTTCTTCTAAGCTATAAATTTTTAGCTTAAAGCTATTACGTGCATCTGCGCTTCGCTTATATAAACTAAAAAAGAACTTGCGCTGATCTGAGAGTTGTTCGATGCATTCTATGTCATATACTGCATTTCGTAGAGAATATTGCAAGCAATAATTGGCAGGGAACGCCTTGCTATAAATTTTGAGAAATTTAGATGCCATCTCAGAACCAAATTTATCTTCTAAAAAAACGTCCAACTTCTCGTTCCATCTAACAGTAGCTATATCTAACTCTCTCTCCATTTGTGGAATATTGATATTCAGATCCTTATTATCACTGACCTTCATAGATATATGAACATACGCAAGCCCTAAACTTGAAAATCGCAAAATGCTGCGAATAAATTTTCCTGGTATATTCTTTTGTATAACTGAGTGAACCTTCTCAATAATATCTGGAGTTATCCTAAGCCGAGGAAAAAAAACTAACAGATTCAAATAAACTTTACACTTATTTTCTCTAACAAAAAATAAAAGCCTCGGGTTATTTAACGATGATAGAATCACCATTGACATCAAGAATAGTTCATCTTCTGTTAATTGGAAAAGCTCATCACGCGGTAGAGTCTCTATAATACTGAAAAGCTCTTTACCATTGAAGCTATTCCTATCAAAGTTTGCCTTAATTAAAACATCTTCTACTTTTTTTCTAATAATTGGAATAACAGTAGCGCTTTGATAATCAAGCCTGCTCGCGAAGAGTCCCAAGAAGACTTTTGCTTGTATTTTATTTTTATTACCATTCAAAATGCATATATAATCTAAACTTGAATAGCGATGAACTTTAGAAACTTCCCTGATTTTTCCAATTAAAATTCCTGGCTTTATTACTGATAAACTATTAGATTTGAATACATCTTCAATTATCGAATCATTCAACTCCCGCTTTTCAAGTTTGTTAATGCCCAATTCTGAACCTACTATGTCTTTAATATTATGCAGATTAGAACCTTCAAACTCTTGATAACCTGTAAACGTAAAATTATCATCGAGAATCCAGTTTAAAAAAGCTCTGTTCTCAGATTGAGGCTCTTCATTGGATAACCAATTAGTAGCATCATCTAACTTTACCATCATTGCCTTCCAATCACTAACAGCTATACGCACATGACTAAGTATTTTACTTATATCAGAATTGATTTTACTTAGTGATTCTTCATTCTTTAAAGCTGAAATTTTGACATAGATAATCGATTCGTTAGGTATATTGTTAGAACCTTTTATATCAACCGCTGTCCCCTGGCTGTCCCTCATTGTACAAAACAAAGAATTTATCATGTGCTCTATCTTGTATTGCTTTCTATTTAGCAATTCAGTTATTGAATCAACTATAAACGGCATATCATCGTTAATTATGCTGATGACAGTAGCATTGCCAACTTTTTCTGTATGGATAGTTATTTTGTGTTTACCTACCTTTCTGTTTAAGAATTCCTTATACATAAAAATTGCAATATCGCAAAATTCTGCAACATCAAAAGATTTTTTATCATCAATAGGAATATATGAGAAAAATGAATCTATAAATCTGTTAAATAGAATATCTTTTTTATAATTGGTTGCTTTACTAATTATCTGTTGTTTTATATTATCGTTGTCTAGCATGATATAAAGGTTAAATTTTGTTATGTAACTTATTGCGGCAAAGTATATACTGTATTTATTAAATAATTTTTAAATTTATAGCAACAAAGAAATGTTTAGCAATGTTAAATATAATTCCAATGACACTATATACGCACCAGCAACACCTGCCCAAAAATCTGGATTAATTGTAGTCCGTGTTTCCGGCGCTAAAGTTGCTGAAGTGATAAAGTCCTTCCAGCTGTCACCCCTAAAACCAAGGTGTGCAACTTTAACTAAGGTGTACCATCCTCAAACTTTACAGCTTATAGATAACGCTATTGCGATTTTTTATCAAGCACCAAATAGCTTTACTGGCGAAGATGTTCTTGAGCTCCATTTGCATGGCAGCCGAGCCATTTTAAAATCAGCTTTAGATGGTCTTTCTACCATAGAAGGACTTAGAATTGCAGAACCAGGGGAGTTTTCTATGCGTAGCTTCCTTAACGGCAAAATGGATCTTACACAAGTTGAGGGATTGGCCGATCTCATTGAGGCAGAAACTGAGGCGCAGGCAGCACAAGCGCTAAAGCAAATGTCTGGCTCTTTAAAGGAGGTGTACGATGGTTGGAGGCAAAAGCTCCTAAAAATCATCAGCATGGTTGAAGCACACATTGATTTTCCAGACGATGATATTCCAGAAGATATCATGGATGGTATCAAGCTTGACATAAACAATCTTGCGCATAACATTAAGGAGCATTTAGAAGATGGAAAAAGAGGAGAAAAACTTAAAAGCGGCTTGTATATTACAATCTTGGGGCCAACTAATGCTGGCAAATCTTCAATCATGAACCGGATTGTTAAGCGAGATGTTGCGATAACATCGCAAGTGGAGGGAACAACTCGCGATGTTATTGAGGTTAATCTAGATATAAATGGCTACCCAGTAACTATTGCAGATACTGCAGGAATCAGGGAGACTGCAAGCTCCATAGAGAACGAGGGAATCAAAAGATCTATAGCGCGTGCAGAGTCTGCTGATTTAAAGATCGTAGTTCTAGACGCTACAAAGAATTTTTCAGACCACAGCACAGATATATTGAGCTTTATAGACGACAGAGCAATTGTAGTTTTAAATAAAATTGATTTAATAAATACAGATGAATTACCAAATAATGTCACTTCTAGTATTTTAGTGTCTACCAAAGAAAATAAAGGAATTGATACCTTGCTAAAAGATATTACAAATTTTGCGAAAAACTTTTTTGCTAAGTTAGGTGATAGCCCACTCATTACTCGCGAGCGATACAGAGAAAATCTGCTTAAGTGCTCTAATGCATTATCTGCGGTTGATTTAAACGATGACGCAGTGCTGGCAGCGGAAGATCTTCGCTCAGCAGCAAATTACCTCGGCCGCATTACAGGCGCAATTGATGTTGAATCAATACTTGGAGAGATATTCACAAGCTTTTGCATTGGCAAATAATTTATAGATTAGAGGATTTAGTATAAAATACTTACCCACTTACATTGATCAAACTATCTAATACTTCCCTATGACGCTTGAAGTTTTCCTTATCAACGCCAGATAATTTCCTGGTTGGCATCAATTTCAAACTTAATGGATTTATATTTTTATTGCCTACGATCACTTCGTAGTGCAGATGGGGGCCTGTAGCAGCACCTGTCATACCAACATACGCTATTACTTGCCCTTGCTTGATTCTACTTCCTTTTTGCAAACCCTTGGCAAAAGACCTAGCATGCGCGTAAGCTGTGTGTAGATCATTGCTATGGCTTATTCGGATATAATTGCCATACGAACCCTTTCTACCAATTTCTGCTATAACTCCATTACCAGCTGCATATATAGGGCTACCCATTGGGGCGGCGAAATCAACACCTTGGTGCATCGCAGTGTAGCCAGAAATTGGGTGCTTGCGCATTCCAAAGCCAGAAGAAATGCGCGCAACAACAACTGGGGTTCTCAATAGCGACCTTCTTACAGAGCTGTAATTTTCATCAAAAAACTCCTCAACACCATCAGACGTTTTATAGCGATATATTTTATATCTGTCCCCACTCAGATCAAGAGATGAATACAAAGTTTTACCAAAATAAGGTGACACACCGCTATTTACATCTTCAGGTATAAATTTCTCAACCAATATCGTGAATTTATCGCCCTCACGGACTTCCCGCTGGAAGTCTATCTGGTGGCTATAAGTATTCACTACCTCCAATATATTCCTCATTGGCACTCCAGCTTTTAGTGCTGAGCTAATTATACTATCCTGTATTGTCCCATAAAATCTTACAATGTCTCTCTTAAAAGGAAATACAATGCTATTCACCTTATAGATGTCTTGCTCCTTATTTATTTCCATTTTTTGCTTATTATCTACATCTATCGATATATATATGGGAGTTTTGAGGTTTTTTTCTGTTGAATACTTTACTTGGATATTTTGTCCCAATTTTAAATTAGAAACGTTTATTTTTTTTGCTTTGGCATTTTTCACAATGTTATCAATATCTGAAACTGAAATATTATATTGAGACAATATTTTATTCAAGGTATCTCCCTTACCTACAGTAATAGAATCAACTTTATGAGATCCTTGAGGCTCCTGAGGCTGTATTTCTATTATATTCTCTGGGTCAACTTTGGAAGTAAAGGGCTTGTATTTTACTAATACTAATGCAGTTATAACAAGTAAGAATAGGAAAGAGATTGATTTAATTTTATACTTACTAATTGAACTCATCTAGATAAAATATTAACGTATTACGAACTAATTTATTAAATAATATACATAAACGATATTTTATATCAACCTATTATTTGATCAGATTGCATAACTTCTACACTTGATTATAAAGTATTTTAAATTTATAATCACGTTCCTCGTTCGTCCTTTGATAAATATTTTATAGAAAATGAAAAATTTAAAAACTATGGTACTGGAAATTTTGTGGCCTATCGAAAGAAAAGAGCTAAAAAAATTCTTACCTATGTCCATAATGATGCTATTTGTTTTATTTAATTATCATGTACTTCGGTCTCTAAAAGATTGTTTCGTTGTACCAAACATAGGAGCAGAGGCAATATCATTTATTAAAGTTTATGCCGTAGTACCTGCAGCGGTTATCCTTATGCTTGTCTATTCAAAGATGACTACTTGCATGAAAAACAAGCATATATTCTATATATTTGCCCTAATATTTTTAAGCTTCTTCTTAATTTTTGCATTCATACTCTACCCTAACCAAGAATTAATTCATCCAGATCCTAGTCAAATTAAAGCATTAGAAAGCACAAAGATCAAAGTATTATTATGGCAACTTGATTTTTCTCGTCTTAAATGGTTTTTTAAAATATATAGCCACTGGATTTTCGTATTGTTTTATATCTTCGCCGAATTATGGGGATCCGTTATGATCTTCTTATTATTCTGGCAATTTGCGAACTATATTACAAAAATAGAAGAAGCAAAAAGATTTTACCCTATGTTTGGATTCATAGGTAATATAGGAGTGATAAGCGGAGGCATATTGGTACAATATTTCTCCCAAACAAAGCTTTTTGTAACCTATATATCCCTATGCACTAGCGCAGCTGTGGTAATGATCGTGGCACTATATATGTACATAAACAAAAAAGTTCTTACAGATCCACGATACAAGATCGATCAGAATCGCAAAATTGAATGGGAAAAGCCCAAGCTATCACTTAGAGATGGGTTTAAAGTGATCTTTTCATCTAAATATCTTGGATTTATAGCAGTATTGGTTATCTCTTATGGTATAACAGTGAATTTGATAGAAGGACCTTGGAAATCTAAAATTAGAGAGCTATACCCAAGCCAAGGGGAATATGCCCATTTCATGGGTACCTTGCAAGTATTTACAGGAATTGTCTCAATGGTTGCAATGTTAATTGGGGCGAATATCCTAAAGAAAATCAGTTGGTTTTCAGGGGCCATGGTAACTCCTTTGATACTATCTATCTCTGGTATGGGATTCTTTATCTTTGTAGTATTTGATCAACCAGTAAATATGTATATTATGCAATTAGTAGCGTTTGATCCACTATGGCTCGCAGTTATGTTTGGAATGATTCAGAATGTCTTTACTAAAGCTACAAAGTACTCGTTTTTTGACCCTACAAAAGAAATGGCATATATTCCAATTAGCAGCGAATTGCAAACAAAAGGTAAGGCAGCCGTTGATGTAGTGGGTGCTAGATTTGCTAAATCACTTGGAGCTATAATTCAGTCTTCTTTATTTATTATATTTCCAACGCTACAATATTCTGACATCACTCAGTATCTAATGGTTATATTCTTAGTTATCTCTGTGATATGGCTTATAGACGTAAAAATGCTTTATAAGAGATATGATAAGATAGTTAGAAGCTAATTAGTGGTAGAAGCTTCTAGTAAAGCTCCACCTTTACATGATGTTTCTTTCCGCTCGATAAAATCGCAGATCCATTTTGAAAATCTGTCATAATGACTTTATAGCGCTCATCCTCAATTTTTTCATTATTAAGACGGGCTCCTTTACCAGCAATCAGCCTTCTGCCTTCGCCATTAGATGAGGCAAGACCCGCAAGGACAAATAATTCATAAAGAAATATACCTTCGACTATAGAAGATTTTTCGATACGCACAGATTCAATATCCTGCATATCTTGACTCTCAAAAGCAGATACTGCAGCTTTTTGGGCTTTCTCCGCAGCATCAACTCCATGACAAAGCATAGTTGCCTCATAAGCAAGAATCTTTTTGAATTCATTTATATTAGTATCTTTATCTGCTTCATACTTTTCAATTTCTTCTAGCGAAAGATCCGTATAAATACGCATAAATCTGAAGATATCACGATCATCCGCATTACGCCAAAATTGATAGTAATTATACGGAGATAGTAAATCTTCATTAAGCCATACTGCACCCCGCTCTGTCTTACCCATTTTTGCACCAGATGCGGTAGTAATTAGCGGTGTTGTAAGACCAAAAATCTCAACGCCACTAACACGCCTAGCAAGCTCTACTCCATTAACAATATTTCCCCATTGATCAGAACCTCCACACTGCAAGATGCAGCCATGCGTTTTGTTCAAATGATAAAAATCATACGCCTGCAAGATCATATAATTAAATTCTAAGAAACTTAGATTCTTGCCCTGCTCTAAACGCGGCTTAACACTCTCAAAACTTATCATTCTATTAATAGAAAAATGCCTGCCATAATTCTGCAAGAAATCCATATAATTTATACTTTCTAACCAATCAGAATTATTCAGCATAGTCGCATCATATGGCCCATCACCAAATTTTATAAATTTTGAAAACGAATACTTGATACCTTTAATATTCTCTGCGGCTTCTGAATTAGATAAAACTTTGCGGGCTGAATCTTTGCCGGTTGGATCCCCAATTTTAGTGGTAGCCCCACCAATCAAAACAATAGGCTTTATCTTATGCTTTTGTAGTAAACGTAGGATCATGACTTGCATCAAATTCCCCACATGCAACGAAGTTGCAGTGCAGTCAAAGCCTACATAAGCCGCAGGGACTTTTGCGCTATCAGCGGCCAATGAAAATCCTTCCTCATTGGTTGCCTGATAAAAAAAGCCCCTAGATTTAAATTCTTCAAGAAAATTTTTTCCTCTAGACATTCACGATTATCTATTAGCTTTTAGCACAGATGCTTGTACTATCTTTTTATCGAGATCTTTAAAGACTAACTTTAACTCTATATAATCACCAGCCTTAAGATCTTTTGTTAATCCAAATAACATTACATGTAAGCCTTTTGGCTTGAGCTTAACAGTTTGCCCAGCAGGTATCATCAGCTTATCGACTGGAACCATTTTTGAAACACCGTCCTCCGTAACAGTTTTATGTAACTCCACTGTTTTTGCAAGGGAAGATTCAACTCCTATTAGTTCATGATCCTTACTGTCTAAGTTGATAATCTTCATATAAACCGCAGTGTTTGCACCCATAGTTGCAGACCTTCCCCATGGCTTCCTTATCTGAATTTTTTCTTCATCAGCAAATGCATTAAAAGAAACTAGAATAACAGCTGTAAATAATATAGATAATAGTTTTTTCATTTTAACCCCTTAATTAATTGATAATTTATACCCATCCTTTGAATACTCTATGAAATTAACATCAGACCCTATTTTTTGTCTGAGCCTATAAATGTGAGTCTCCAGCGTATGGGTATTAACGACAGAATTATATCCAAAAACTTTCAAAAGTATATCCTCTTTATTGTTGCTTGCATTATTTTTTAGTAAATATAGTATCAACGCCAATTCTTTATCTGTAAGAGGTATTTCCTCCATAGAGTCAGCATTGATTTTTATTAATAATCTCAGCTCAGCATTGAGGATCAATCTCTCTGTTAAAGTGTGTAAAGAGTCACCAAATCCTTCAATTAATCTAAAAAGATCTCCATAGCTTAGAGGGGATTTTAATATAGTAATTCTTTTGCCGTCTATTTCATGCTTGTAAATATTGGAGTTAACTAAAAATATAATATGTGCAACCGAAGAAAATTTATTAATATTTTTTATTATGTCATTAAATTTTTCATGATAATTTATTATAATGATATTTTGAGTATGTTCTAACTTTATCTTAGGCGCAGCAGCAGAGGTATATGATATTATATTATAGTCATCATATTTTTGATGTAACAACTCCTTTATAAAGTTATTTTTGCTATAAATGTGTATAGTATACTTGCTAGACATTTTTATTAAACTATTATGAAACAACTTAAAGTTTAGTTTAGCGGAACAATTATGTATTTTAAAGAAAAATTTTCATCACCTTTAAATGCTTTACTGTTTTATTAATTGTTTTTATTATAGACTTTAATAATTGGTTTGCGAATTACAAAATTATTTTTATGAGAACAAAAACAAGAAATTTCAACAATAGCAATAACACAAAACGCATTTTTAGTGGACTCGCATGGCTTAGTATATCCGTTTTATTCTGCGTTATGCTACTATCATATTCTTCTAGCGATCCATCTCTAAACCAAGCCACTAGCAACCTACCTAAAAACTTGCTTGGCATATTTGGCTCTTATACTTCAGATCTCTTATTACAAATATTTGGGGTCTCCGCAGTATTATTTGCCATATTCCCACTAGTATGGGGCACACAAACGCTTATGAAAGAAGAAATTAAATATTTTTGGCTCAGACTCATTGCAGCTTCAATCAGCATTATCACTCTCTCTGGAGTACTAGCTGGCAGCGGTGATCAAAATATCCATTTTATAATTTATGGTGGAATGATTGGTAAAGCTATCTCCATCTCCACTGAAAGCTTTAATAAGAACTACGCTTTAAGCATTGAAGTTGCGCTGCTAGCTCTTTCATCATATATAGCGCTGAACATAGAACTAAAATCTATGCTGTTATTTCTATATAAAGCTTTCATCTACATCTTAAAAACAATAGCTTATTTGTGGCACATTGTCAGAACAACTTATAAAGTAATTAACATCAAAAGTACAGATAGCCCCGCTATCTCTGAGTCTAAACAACAAAAAAATGAAGAGCATGGCGACATTCTAAAACAGGAAATCACAAACAATGACATCAAGCCTATATTAAAGCCAGAGACATATAAAAAACCGATATTGCCTAATATTAGAGCTGGAAACTTTAGTTTGCCAAGTAGCGATCTATTAAACTCTTATAATAAGCAAAAATCCAACAACCACTCTGAGAAAACACTGCAAACTAGGTCTAGCGAGCTAGTCAAAATTTTGAATGACTTTGGCGTACAAGGCAAGATTGTTAGCTTTTCCCCTGGTCCTGTGGTGACTTTATATGAATTTGAACCGGCAGCTGGAGTTAAATCTTCAAGAGTTATTGGCCTTGCTGGTGATATTGCCAGGGTGATGAGAGCGCTTTCTACGAGAATTTCTATCATCCCAGGCAAGAATTCGCTTGGCATTGAATTACCTAATGATCACAGAGAAATTGTTTATATGCGCGAGGCGGTAGAATCGCAAGAATATATAACATGCACCCATAAACTACCACTAATCTTGGGTGAAGACATCGGTGGCAAGAATGTGATAGTAGACCTTGCAAGCATGCCACATTTACTGGTTGCCGGCACCACTGGCTCTGGCAAATCTGTAGCGATCAACACCATGATCCTTTCTCTGCTCTTTAAGCATACCTCCGAAGAATGCAAGTTTGTGATGATTGATCCGAAGATGCTTGAACTCTCTGTATATCAAGGCATTCCGCATCTATTATCTCCTGTAGTTACGGAACCTGGCAAGGCAGTGATCGCTTTAAAGTGGACCGTTAAGGAAATGGAAAACCGCTATAGATTGATGTCTAACTTAAATGTAAGAAATATTGAAGGTTATAACCAAAAAATAGAAGAAGCAGTTTCGAAAGGCACCAGTTTGTCCAAGAAGGTACAGATAGGGTTTGATCCGGAAACTGGCAAGCCAATATACGAAACAATTGAGATTGAAAAGAAAAAATTGCCATTCATAGTTGTAATTGTTGATGAAATGGCCGATCTAATGATTGTTGCTGGCAAGGATATTGAATCATCTATCCAGAGACTTGCGCAAATGGCCCGGGCCGCTGGCATTCACATTATAATGGCAACTCAACGCCCATCGGTGGACGTCATCACCGGTGTTATCAAGGCCAACTTCCCAACTCGCATCAGCTTCCAGGTTACCTCCAAGATTGATAGCAGAACTATACTAGGAGAGATGGGAGCAGAGCAGCTGCTCGGCAAAGGTGATATGCTTTACATGGCTGGGGGCAATAAAATTCGGCGCGTACACTCACCTTTTGTGGCGGATAGCGAAGTTGAGAGAGTGGTATCATTTTTGAAGTCTCAAGGAGAACCATCATATTCTGTCGATATTACATCTGAATCCCAGCTCAGTGACTCAAGTGCTGGTGATGCTAGCGGTAAAGATGAATTATACGACCAGGCAGTTTCTTTAGTGTTACGCGAACAAAAAGCCTCTACAAGCTTCCTCCAACGCTGTTTCAAAATAGGCTACAATAGGGCCGCAACCATCATGGAACAGATGGAAAGACGTGGCGTTGTAGGCTCTCCAAATCATGTTGGCAAAAGAGAAATACTTCTCAACCAGTAGGTTGGTTTCGCATACCAAATTCCAGATTAAATTCTGGCAAAAATCCATAAACTTTCTATCCTCTCTTTGGGTTTCATTGTTAAAATAATACTGATTATGATTAATACTTGACATACTTATAAAAATAACTATGGTTTATTAATATTTAGAATTATTATTAATAGAAGTCAACGATATATACATTATGAAACAAATACCATTTTTATCTGTAGAACACGACAGGGAAAGTAAAAAAGAAAAAGATATATCAGCTATAGATCTCCAAGAAATAGAAAACGATAGCCTTACATCACCATCTAGCAGAACATCTTCCAATGATAAATTTCAATATAATCAAAATGATCTAGAAATATCATCAGAAGCGAAATCTTCTCTTCCTTCGGCGCAAGACATAGAGAAACTTCAACGTATATCATCAACAGTAGCGCATCATACTGCACCAGAAACTCAAGACAGAGAAAGAACTATTACATCGCCATATGAATCAAATGGAAATATTGGAACTCAATCTCCTGGACCCTCTAGTATGGTTGCACGAATAGATATTAACCCCGCAGAATGCAATGATAAACCAGAACCATCAATAGCAGAACATCCTACTGGATCAGAAGAAATTGCTATAGAAGCTCGCGGTATAGAACAAGATGCTACATATGAACGAGAGAGAAATATAGAAGCTCAATCTCCTGGACCTTCCAGTATGGTTGCACGCAGAGATATTATCCTCGCAGAAGGAAACAATAACCACGAACCATCAATAACAGAGCATCCTAGTGTACCACAAGAAATTGCTATAGAGACCAGCGCTATAGAAGAATATGCTACATATGAACCAGAGAGAAATATAGAAGCTCAGTCTCCTATACCTTTTAATCCAATTTCGCCTCAACCAATTATCTTATATGCTCGCAACACACAACAAGATACTGGTTTTTCTGAACCATCCGCTAATACAGAGCCTCACAACGAAGACTTAGACGAAGAAGGCAATCTAGATAGAAATGATCTTCCTGCTGTAGAAAATTCTCTTATAGCATCTGACTCCCCTACTCCTTCTACTATGGTTGCACCTCATCCAACTGCACAATATGAAGAAAGCAGACTTGAAGTTGAACCAGATGATGAGCCTCTGATTGAATACTGGAATGATGGTAGTGTAAGGATTTTGAAAGAATATCCTGACTATAGTCTATGCATATATACTTACTCTAGTAATGAAGCTTATGAAAACGGAGAGCCTCCAATATCTCATATAGTTTATAACGCAGAAGGTGATGTAATTAGTTCATATTCTAATCAAGATGAATTAGTGAATGAAGAATTTTCTAGTTCAGAATCAACCCAAACATATGTTAGTGATGATTCGCAACACCATGAATATGAATCAGATGGTGCAAACATGCTACTTTTTGCTAACAATCCTCAAACAGAAGAATTTGATTCTCCTAATTCGACGGCATTATGCTCTGGATCTTGCACTACTTGCGATACATACTAACCCTCTTGGGAAATTCTACTGATGCTGCTGGTAATCTCTAAGTAGCTTCGGTACTGGAATTATCACGTAGTATAAAGCACATAGTGCGGTTTTTTTCGCACCTAACTTCCTTTAACTTCCTCAAATTAGCGACTTTGGAAATAATTCTAGTATAATGTTATATTAATTAATATATTATGTTATACTTAACCTGTTTTTTTTAAGGGACTACTTAGCCTATGCGTATGAATATTAACTATAAGATGACATTTTTTTTCATAGTTGCCTCCTTGTTGCTTTTTGCCTCGTTATTAACTTTCTTCGTCCCTAAAGATCGGATGAAGGCAAATACAGCAGATAAACCCATTTACCTTTGGAGCAAAAGGGTCTTCGACATTCACGATTATAATCTTTTACCAACAGAACAAGTATCAAGTCTAAATGTGATTGCTGATCAAATCAAAAATAACGAGGGCATTCTTTGGATAAGAAACACTTCATATAGTGCGACTACTATAACAGATTTAAATCACTTAGGAAACTTACTACACCTAATCGATGGTCCAATAATATTAGTTACATCTGATGGTGACAGACCTGTTCCATCATCTTACGATCCTGATTTGATTTTTAAAATTTTATCGTCTTCTAAAATTAAAAAGTGGTATACGCAAAACTATGATAGATCAATTATTCATCCGAAATTGAATTTTTATCCTATTGGTCTGGATATGCATACTACAAGGTGGCTAGAGAGCAAAACCTTTAAAATATTTGACTTGTTTAAATCCAGGGCGGAATTAAGAGAACAAAAGTTTAATTATTATTTAGAGACAAGAGAAAAATATAGTAGATCTAAAATCAATAAAATATTTTGCGACTCCCATCTATCCATAACTCACCCAAGAAGGAAAGAGATGTACGAGATGTTAAAGAATAACAATTTCGTTGAATTTCAAAATACTAAGCTTCATTATAAGGATATTTTAGAAAAATATGCTCAATATAGATTTGTCTTATCACCAAGAGGCGCCGGATTAGATTGTCATAGAACCTGGGAAGCTATTCTCTTAGGTTCTATCGTTATAGTAGAGAGCTCCAGCTTAGATGATATGTATACAAAGAATGATTTGCCAGTCATTATACTTAAGAGTTTTGACGATCTAAACAATATTACACAAGAGCAATTAGAGATATGGTATAATGAAAATAAGCATAAAACCCAAAGGGATAAGATTCTCCGAAAATTCCATCCAGGATATTGGATAGAAGCTTAAAAAAACAGATTCCGTAGCATGTGTTTAGTATTACTTTATTTATAAAGCCAATAAAAATTAGTAATATCTGATTTTGCCCGGAGTATATTCAAAGACATGTATACAGCTATTAGTAAATATGATACTATTTGGCTTATTTACACTAACATTTGAATACACACATAGTCATGAGTGAAGCATTAATCTTAAATAGTCAAAACGAAACCAGGTCGCCGCTAATAAGGCAAATGCCCTCCAATCTAATTGCTGAGCAGATGCTACTTGGCACTTTTCTTATTGATAATGAATCAGTAAATAAAGCAAGCGATTTCCTGCGAGGTGAGCATTTTTTTGATCCTCTCCATCAACGCATATACGATTCGATCATAACCTTCATGGATAAAGGGATTGTTGCCACGCCAATTACTTTAAAAAACTTATTCGATCAAGATGAAGCACTAAAGGAAAAAGGAGGAGCTAAATATCTCTTAGATCTCGCAAGTCTTGCCGCTACTATAATCAACGTCCATGATTATGCAAAAACAATATATGATTTAGCTTTACGCAGAAAATTGATACGTATTGGAGAGGAAGTAGTCAATGACGCTTACAATAAGGAAGAGGTATTATCAGGGACTACGCAAATTGAAGTTGCTGAACAAAAGCTTTACAATATTGCCAATGAATATCAAGAAAGCCATCAGGGATTTGCATCAATAAGATATTCTCTTAATGAAGCAATAAATAAGGCACAAAAATCCTTTAACAATAAAGGTCACGTTTCTGGCATATCAACAGGCTTTGATGATTTAGACGTATTGCTTGGTGGATTTCAAGATTCAGATTTGTTCATTTTAGCTGGAAGACCTGCGATGGGTAAAACCGCTCTTGCAATAAATATGGCACTAAATTGTTGCAGGGTATTGATAGAAAACTTTGAAAAAGAAAAAAGAAATAACCCAAAGCAACAAGAAGATCACAAGCCAAAATCAGTTGGCTTTTTCTCGCTTGAGATGTCTGCAGACCAGCTGGCCAGCAGGATGATCTCAATGATATCGAAAATTCAAACACCTAAAATTAGAAATGGGCACTTAACGGAACAAGAATTTTCGTCCATAATGCTTGCATCACAGGAGCTACAGAGCATACCATTTTTTATAGATGACACACCCGCTCTATCAATATCAGCGATTAGAACACGAGCAAGAAGATTAAAGAGAAAGCATAATCTTGGATTGTTATTCGTGGATTATTTGCAGTTAGTGAGAGGAAGCAATGCAAGCAAAGATTCGAATAGGGTATCTGAAATATCAGAAATTACGCGCGGACTAAAGGGAATAGCTAAAGAATTGAACATCCCGATCATTGCTCTTTCAGCTCTTTCAAGAGCTGTCGAGCAAAGGGAGGATAAGAGACCAATGCTCGCCGACCTTAGAGATTCAGGTACTATCGAGCAAGATGCCGACATCGTCGCTTTTATCTTCAGAGAATCATATTATCTATTGCGCAAAAGTCCAAAAGAAGGCTCTGAGGAACATGTAAAATGGCAACAAGAAATGGCTAATGCGGGTAATGTAGCAGAAGTAATAATTGCTAAGCATCGTAGTGGTCCTGTGGGTGATGTGAAGCTTTATTTCAACTCCGCTCTGACTAAGTTTGGAAATCTGGCAGAAGGTAGCAGCCAGGATTAAAGTACAGCATGCAAAATCAATCTTTATCTACATTAAAAATCAACGTCTCTAATATAGTAAAAAACTATCTAGCTCTCAAAAATATGGTGGGCAAGAGCGTTAAAACAGCAGCTGTAGTGAAAGCCAATTGCTACGGCCTTGGTTATGAAACAATAGCACCACAACTCGCACATGCTGGATGCGATGAGTTTTATGTAACAACTCTCGACGAAGGGATTGCTTTGCGGCAATCTCTCAAAAATCAATCAATTTTTATTTTAAGCGGAATAAATAAAGGCGAAGAAGCTTTTTTCATGCAATATAATTTGATTCCAGTATTAAACAATCAATATCAAATTGATATATGGGAGAGAGCAGCAAAAAACAAGCTTAAAGCTTGCTTACATGTAGATACAGGAATGACCCGCCTTGGAATAGAATTTAATAAAATTGACGAGATTTTACAAGAGTTAGAAAATCATAAGCTTATTGATGTAGTATATATCATCTCGCATCTTGCATGCGCTGATAATGTAAGTAGCAAAATGAACCAAGAGCAATTTAATAAGTTCCAAAGTATCGCAAAAAAATATCCGCAATATAAATATAGTTTTGCAAATTCTGCTGGCATTCTCTTGGATAAAAAAGAATACTTCTTTAATCAAGTACGCCCAGGAATCGCTCTCTATGGCTGCAATCCTTTCAATAAAGGCAATAATATAATCAGCCCAGTGGTAGAATTAAAATCTAAAATAATTCAAATTTATCACATAAAGGATGAAAAAAGCATAGGCTATAATGCATCCTATAGGCTAAAGCCTGAAATGGTTACAGCAACCATTCCAATTGGTTACGCTGATGGCTATTTTAGGAGTCTTAGCAACAAGGGATTTTGTTACATAAATGATGTTAGGGTACCAATAATTGGAATTATTTCGATGGATTTGATCTCGCTTGATATCACTGCTATCCCAGATCATCTCAAAGTTATAGGGCAAGAAGTGGAGCTAATTGGCAAGAATATTTCTGTTGAAACAATTGCTGCAATGGCGGATACTATTAGTTACGAAGTTCTTACTTCGTTAGGGTCTAGAACCCTGAGGGAATATGTATAAGTTTAATAAGTTTGCAAAACTATGAATTTTATTGGGTTGATAGGTAGATATACCATAATCATGCTTGAGAGTATCGGTAGAGTGGTAATTTTCACTTTCAACTCAATCAGACTAATTTTCTCCTGGCCCTTTTATTTTAGGCAATTTTTCAATAGCTTAATCGACATTGGCTTTTTCTCGATCCCCGTTATAGGTATGACCGCAATATTTACAGGTGCCGTGTTGGTGCTGCAAAGCTACACGGGTTTTAGTAGATTTTCTGCTGAAAACTCCATCCCCACAGTCGTAGTACTATCAATCACTAGAGAGCTAGGTCCCGTGCTTGCTGGCCTTATGGTTACTGGCAGGGTAGGATCCTCAATCGCTGCTGAAATTGCTACAATGAGAGTAACTGAACAAATAGATGCTTTATTTACTTTAGCTGTTAATCCTATGAAATATCTCGTGATTCCAAGGGTTATTGCAAGCGTCATAGTATTGCCATTATTAGTACTCATAGCAGATATCCTAGGAATCATGGGAGGATATATCGTTGCGACAGAAAAACTTGGCTTTAACAAGGCTCTATATCTTAGTAACACAATGACATATTTAAAAAGTGAAGACGTAGTATCTGGGTTAATTAAGGCTGGGATATTTGGTTTTATCATTGCTATATCTGGTTGCTATAATGGTTATAACTCCAATAAAGGAGCTGCTGGTGTTGGCGTTGCAACGATTAATGCGGTTGTAATGTCATCGGTCCTCATTCTATTATTCAACTACATTACTACTCAGATTTTGTTCGTAAAATGACCCATATAAAATTAAAATTAGATAAAATCAATAAGAGTTTCGGATCTAAAATCGTCTTGAATAACCTAGATTTAGAAGTTCGTAATAACGAATCTATGGTGGTTGTAGGAGGTTCTGGAACTGGCAAATCAGTACTAATCAAAACAATTATTGGCCTAATATCTCCAGACTCTGGAACTATCAAATTGGATGATCATAACATAACTAACATCTCCGGCAAATCACGCGATAAGCTAATGAGCCGATTTGGCTTCTTATTTCAAGGTGGTGCACTATTTGATAGTTTAACTGTCTGGGAAAATATATCTTTTTTCTTGATACACAATAAATATATGCCAGAAAAGCAGGCAAAAGAAAGAGCTTTGATGAAACTCCAGGATGTTGGCTTAGATAGTTCTATCATGCATTTACGTCCTTCAGAATTATCTGGGGGCATGCAAAAACGCGTGGCGCTTGCACGTGCCATTGTTAATGATCCAGAAATTATTTTTTTCGATGAGCCAACAACTGGGCTCGATCCCATAATGGCCAATGTAATTGCTGATCTAATAATAAAGTGCCGCAAAAAACTTGGCTCCACCACTATCACGATCACTCACGACATCGAAAGCGTCAGAAAAATTGCATCTAGGGTAGCTATGCTTCATGAGGGCAGAATTGTTTGGATAGGAGATGTAGATAAAATTGATAAATCTGGAAATCCAGTGCTAGATCAATTTATAAAAGGAAAAATAGAAGGACCAATTAAAGTAGATATAGGCGGAAACAAGTAAAGTTAGCCTTAATTTATCCAAATAATAATTGCACTATCTAATGCTTTATATTATCATGACTTCAAATAAAGATTAAAACAATGAACGCACTAGATTTAAATCATAGACTGCCTAGCACATCTCTAGTGATTATTCGCGCACCTATTATTGTGGCTCTAGCAGCTACAATATAAACTCTCACCAGCATATACCAATATAAAAATATTCTAATATAAACTAATAAAGGAACGTCCATGCAACAATATAAAAACATATTTATCTATGGTTTTGCAATATTCTCAATGTTTTTTGGGAGTGGGAACCTAGTATTTCCATTACAGATAGGATTTGAATCCGGAACACATTGGGTTTTAGGGGTAATAGGGCTACTAATCACCGGAATAGCACTACCATTTCTAGGCCTATTTGTAATAAAACTTCATCGCGGAAGCTATACCTCATTTTTTGCAGAGGCTGGATGGTTTGCTAAAATGGTTTTACCGCTCTTCACCCTCTCTCTCATGGCATCATTTGGCGTAGCACCACGCTGTATAACTGTAGCATATGGGGGGATCACGCAAATGCTCCCTCAAATTCCACTTGCTCTCTTTAGTGTTGTTTTTTGTGCCATATGCTTCGTGTTTTGCTTGAAAGATAGTTTCATGATCCGAGCTCTTGGAAAGTGGATGACTCCTGTTCTTCTTGCTGCACTCGCAGTATTAATACTTGTGGGCGTCATAAGCGCACCTGCTTTGGAAGTGGACGGCGATTACAAAGCAACTTCAGTGTTTTCTAATGGATTCTTGCGCGGCTATCAAACTATGGATTTATTCGCAGCATTCTTTTTCTCCTCACTAATCTTTAAACAAATACAAGATGCAATGGGTGAAAAAGCAAGCCATAAAGAAGTGATAAGAGTTGCGTTAAAACCTAGTTTGCTTGGCGCTTTCTTGCTGGCAGCAATATATTGTGGGTTTGTATTTTTAGGTGCACACTACAAGCAATTCCTAGTAGGTATAGTGCCAGAATTAATCTTGCCAACAATTGCAGAGCATGCTTTAGGTGAAAAATCTGCGCTTATTATATCTATAATAATAATTTTCTCATGCCTAACAACAGGAATAGCTCTGCATAATATCTATGCGCGTTATTTATGTTCTCTATTTAAGCTGCCCGAGAGCAAATTTCCATTTATGCTATTACTCACTATAATAATAACATTTCTAGTCTCTCTATTAAAATTTGAAGGTATTGCAGCTTTTCTAGTACCAGCTCTGGAGCTATCTTATCCTAGCATAATAGCTTTAACTGTTATGAGCATTTTATCAAGAGGACACAGAAGACTAAAAATAACAGTATTTTATGGTGCATTGGTAGCCATGGTTATCTACAGATATGTACTGTAGCAGAGAAATGAAGATGGTGCCTCTGACCTGACTCGAACAGGTATGTCCTTGCAGACAACAGATTTTGAGTCTGCCGCGTCTACCAATTCCGCCACAGAGGCACTAATGCTCATAGAAATTATTTTTATATTAGTTTAGGCTATATGTCTATAGTAGTCTTGAACAAAAATTACCAACTATGGTTCATTCCACCACCACGCCCTTGCCCCCCGTTAGGAGTTTTAGGAGTAGCAGTTGGCGATGATATGCCTTGGCCTCTTGCTTTTTCGGTCGTAGCAAAAAGATCTACTGATCCACCAACCTTCATCTTGAAATCTTCTATGAGAACGTCACCATTTGCCTTACTAGCTTCAAATTGCTCTTTGGCTTCGTAATATGCTGCAGTAGCCTTTTCATATTTGGTTGGGTCTGCTTGGGGGTTTTTCTCAAGTAGATCTGCCTCGAGATCCCAAGCTTTTAGTGATTTTATATATTCTTTTTTTGCATTTTCTATGCTTTTAATTGAAGAATCTATATTTTTTGTCAAATCTTTCCTGATCTTTGTACTCGGCCTAATAGAAGTTAACTTATCTTTGTACTCTTTAAATTCTTTTTCAGCCTGCTTGATTGCTTTAGTAGTATCATTTTCTTCTTCCATAACTGCCTTTTGCGGATATATATATACGTTAATTTTATAAGAAAAACACTAATATTTGGTTAATTTAAGAATCTAAGATATTGCTTTAAAATTCAACTGCTTATCGAGTTTTTGCAATTGCAGCTCTAGCGAAAAATTTTCCATCAAAATTTTATGCGCTGCTCTTGCTTTTTCTTCAGCTTTTTCTGGGTTTTGACGTATCCACTCCAGCTGGTGCATAACATCTTCATACATCTCCTCTGCTTCTTCTAATGAATTAAAATACAAAACGTTATCCCCAAAATTCTTCTTTATAAATGGGTTTTCATCAGTAATCACAATCGCTCCGGAAGCTATTGCCTCCGCTATTCTCGAAGTAGGAATATGTTCTATCATGTGCTCAAGGGTATGGATTATCAAAGCAATACCATATTTTTTATGGACATTAATAATATTATCTATAGCGCTTTTATTTTTATCATAGTCCTCAATAAAACCTTTATACTTATTTCCTAAATTCTCCAGTTGGTTTTTCTTAATTCCATAAGCTACCAGCAAATCTTCAGCAGCAAATCTTTGCAACAAATTCATGATGCGTATAGACTCCCTGCTACATCCCCACAAGCTACCAGTGAAGAGCATTTTATCAGGAGTGGCAGGGCTGTATTCAATGTAATTTTGTGCAAGATAGACAGGGATAATTAGAGCATCTTTGTTATGAGACTTGCGTAGAGCATTTTCAAGGGCATGATTTTTTATATGTGTTACGCTGTACAAATCAGCATAGGCATTGTACCTTCCTAAGTGCTCAAAACTTTCTTTGAAGTCACCATCAAAGCCAAATAATTTATCGCTTGGTACATTCAAATAAACTACATTATAGCCATGCGGAAGCATATATATGTAATGAGTGACTGCCAAGTTAAATTGAGGCTTATATAGAAGATTTAAGATGCTTGCAGCTACATAGTAGAAATGCCGTGTCACACGATATTCTAACAATCTTTCGTCAACGCAGGCGCCAATAACTTTCCAACCAAGCTTTTCCGCAGTAATTTTAGTTCGCTCATATAGCAACTTTTCACCAATGCGATTTTTAACCCCGTATAATGCTATGATTTTTGGTGTTTTTGCTGAACCTTTGCATGGAATCTCAAAGTGCCAAATAATTATGAGCATCACTATAATGCAGTAGAAAACCAAGAACGATACTGATGCTTTCAATACACTAAAGTTTTTGAACATACTCAGAAAGTTAGTGCGTTGGGTTTTCTTTGCCATAGATTACTATACACTCTTCTATTTGCTCACAGTCTTCATCATCGTCATCACCAGCTATTGCTTTATCAAGCATAGCAATCAGAGCACATACTTCCGGATCGTTAATATCCAGCCCTCTCCTTGCAGGTAGTTCTTCAGGTATCGGATACTCTTCACATGGTGACGCCAATAGTGCGTTAATTTCACATATCAGCTCTTCTATCTCTTCTTCACATTCCACCATGTAAGTTTATTTCAACACTCACATAAAAGACAAGCTTAAATTATAGGAGCAAAGGGTGCGGCCGCACCATGTGGTTCTAATGCATCAAACGAAAACGAAAGATTATCTACTGCATCACCATCAAAAAATGGATCATTTTCTTCTTCTGACAAAAAATCATCCGCTTGATCTGGATCACCAGGAGCTTGACTATTACCATCAGAAACTGTCAAAACATCTGGTTCAACTTGTGCTGGCAGAGCCGCGCCTTCTAGTGGCGGAGCATGGGCTTCTTGATCTACATCTTGCCACCCGACAATATCCCAGCCCTCATAGCCTTCCTCTGTTTCTGTTACACGTTCTAGGCCGTGGTGCCGTTCATCATCTGCTGGTTCTTCTTCCTCTGTTTCTGTTACACGTTCTAGGCCGTGGTGCCGTTCATCATCTGCT
>Ga0075163_10001178_pt1 | contig 34901 bp, 25 predicted proteins | sample JI1023141ADNA_FD_71478 | JGI IMG/M metagenome (GOLD analysis project Ga0075163, IMG submission 71478) | Wastewater effluent complex algal communities from Wisconsin, to seasonally profile nutrient transformation and Carbon sequestration -... | ecosystem: Engineered > WWTP > Effluent > Algae...
AGAGGGTTAATGCTCTTAGCCCCGTAGGGGCGTAATATCTGTAGCGTAGCGCCTACGGCGAGGTAAGCCCTATGTATTGAATAGGTTACAGTTATAGCCACGTAGTGGCGAAAGAATAAATCAATAAAACATGTTATTTTTAATTTATTCTTACGTCGCTACGCGACTCTACTAGGTACTATACTTATACCCAGCGCTTACGCACTGGTGCTCAGTTCTTTCGTCCCTTCGGGACTTAAGAGTCAAATCATTATTTTTCAATGAGTTAGCCTTATCCTGGCACACATGGACTTACGCTCTACGCTACAGATATTACGCCCTTCCAGGGCTTAAGAAATAACTCCACTATTTTCAATTGTTTACTTAAATTGACACCATTGACACGTAGGTTCGCCCCTACAAATACCCAACAAACACATAGGTTCCTTTGGATACTATTTTATATTTTCATTCATTTATATATTTCCAATAATCTTAATTGTCTATTCCTCCCCTTTTGCTAAAAGAGGTTGTAACCTTTCACTAGCAATTAATGCTGCTTGGCTTTTAGGGTAATGGGCAAGTATTTTTTTGTAGGCTGTGCCATCATAACGATAAACTTTTTCGCTTGGATCTAGTTGAAAGTTTATGCCTAATCGGTTGTATTTATCGAGTCCTGAATAATTAAGGAAATATCTTTCTAGATCAATTGTTGGATCAAGTTGACGTATAGAACGCTTAGAAGTTCGACGAGAAAGCTCTTTTGCTATTTCTTCAGCGGTTTGACCTTCAGCTAAAAGAGCATCAGGGCAAAAATGAGATTTTGGAAAATTCTTAACTAAAGTTTGAGCTAAAATAATTTTATCTACACTTTCCGCGTTTTCAACTAGCCTCATTAATCTAGCATCATCACCTAGTTGTAAAGGCTTAACTAGTGCAGATGCATCAATATAACCTCTAGTTCTTCTTGTCACTGCTATAAAATAATATTTAATTCCTGCTTTATTTTTAGTACTAGAGATAATAAAAACCTTTCTTCCTATTCGTAAACGGCGTAAACAATTAGAAGTAACACTAGGAGATTTTCTTAGTGCAGAAAGCCCTGTATCAACAACAATAGCGCTAGGAAATTGGCCATCCATATTCCAAGGTTCTTTTTCTAAGGCATAAACAGGAAAACTAAAAAAACATAATAAACTTATTAGCGTAAGTAATTTAAACATAGCTTATATCCTTTATCTAAAAATATTTTGTAAAATCTATTCAAACAATTAGGATAGACGCAAAATGCACAAGATACTTGCCGATAAATAAGGAAAGTTGTAGATTCATTTGTTTTTATGGAAAAAATTCTTTCTCTTGAACAACTCTTACACTCTCGCCAAATGGCCAAAGCTAATGGTCAACGCATAGTTTTTACTAATGGTTGCTTTGACCTAATTCATCCTGGGCATATTAGCTATTTAAGACAAGCTCGTGCCCTAGGGGATTTGTTAGTAATAGCAATCAATAGTGATGCATCAATCCAACGTATTAAAGGCCCATCGCGTCCTATTTTATCTGAGACAGAACGCGCTATTATTTTAGCAGCACTAGAAATGGTTAGTTATGTGACTATTTTTGATGAAGAAACTCCACATAAAATAATTTCTACGCTTTTACCAGATGTTTTAGTAAAAGGTGGTGATTGGTCTATTGACAAAATTGTTGGACGACAAGAAGTAGAAGAAGCTGGAGGAATTGTTCTTTCTCTACCTTATTTAGCAGGTGCTTCGACTACAGATATTATTACAAGAATTTTATCTAGGTATAATAATAGTAATGAACTCTAAACTAGTAACAACTACCCCATTAACTAATTTTATTACTAGCACCAATTTCCGCCGATTGTTAGCGGATCTAAAAGCAAGCCAAAAGCCTTTGGCAATAAGTGGTTTAAGCGGATCAGCCAAAGCATTATTAATTGCAGCTTTAAATAAAGAACTTGCTCGACCTGTAATTACTATTGTACGAAGTAATAATGAGTTAGAAACCTTGGAACGAGACTTAAAATTCTTTTACCAAGTGTTACACCAAGGCTCAAAGCAAGAAACTTTGTTAGCCAAAGGTATTAAACCAGAAGCTGTAATGACCTTACCTGTAGCAGAGATTAACCCTTATCAAGGACTTTCTCCACATCCTGAAATAGAGCAAAAACGCGCTTTTGCTTTAGATACTCTAGCCCGTGGTGGTGGGGAATTATTAATTACCTCTGCTCGTGCTTTGATTGAAAGAACTCCTTCGCCTAAGCAGATGATAAATTTAAGCGTTCAACTAAAAGTTGGGGAAGATTGTCCCCCAGAATTAATTGTTGATATGCTTTTTGCTAATGGTTATTTACGGGAAGATCCTCTTAGCTCACTAGGCTCTTATAGTTTACGTGGCGGTATTTTAGATGTTTTTTCTCCTAACTATCCAGATCCGCTTAGATTAGAGTTTTTTGGTGATACTTTAGAATCAATTCGTACTTTTGACCCAGATACTCAACGCTCTAAAGAAAAATTAGATGTTGTGAGATTAGTTCCAATGCGTAGTCATTCTGCTGGTGCAGAAGATTTACGCCGGTTTGCTCGTGCAGCTAAGGATTACTGGAAAGCACCTCAATACCAAAAAGAGCTTTTAGAGCTATTACTAGCGGCTGAAAGCGGTCAGAGTTTTGAAGGTTGGGAATATTTATTCCCTTTAGTAAGCCCTTTGGAATCATCCTTATTTGATTATCTGCGTAATCCTTTAGTAATAGTTGATGAACCAAGCGAAATTGATCAAGAACTAAACAAATGTTTTTCCCAACTAAAAGAGCATTATCACTTAGTTAATGAAGCTGGTAGCCTAGCGCTAGAACCAGAAAAACTTTTTATGACTATTGAAGGCTTGCGTGCTCGCCTAGATCATCGTCAACGTCTAGAACTTCGTTTATTAGGGCTAGATGCAGCTCATATAGATACTCAATTTGACACTGAACAAGAAACTATTAAAACCCTGTTTCTTTTTCCTCCAGAAGCTTGTGCAACAGAACATCGAATACGCTCCCAAGTTACACAACGCTATCATGGCCGAATCCCTGACCTAGCACATAATCTTACTAAATGGCAGCAAGCAGGCGAGTCTAGCATTTTTGTAATGCCTAGTTTAGGTGTTGCTGAACGTGTAGTAGAAATTTTAAGGGACTATTCAGTTCGTGCAGAACTTAGGCCAGACCTTAGTCATTCTATTTCAGCTAATTCTCAAGATGTACTTGTAACCCTAGGAAAACTTTCTAATGGGTGCGAGTTACCAGACGCTAAACTAAGGCTTTTAATAGAAACAGATATTTTTGATGAAGCAGCAAGTGTAGATTTTCGTCCAGCACAAACTCGTCGTAAACGAACCCAGCTTAGTGCTTTTCTTTCAGACTTTCGAGACTTAAAACCAGGTGATTATGTAGTTCATGTTGACCATGGCATAGGGCAATTCCAAGGTTTGCATCAAATGCAAGTTAGTGCCACAGTTAAACGTGAGTTTATGTTGCTCACCTATGCAGAAGGTTCAAAACTCTATGTTCCTGTAGAAAGACTGGATTTAGTACAAAAATTTTCTAGCTCTGAAAGTGGTTCTCGTCCTTCTGTAGATAAATTAGGTGGGGTTAATTGGCAAAAAACTAAAGCTCGCGTTAAAAAAGCAATGCGAGATATGGCTGAAGAACTCCTTAAGCTTTATGCAGAACGAAAACTTGTACGTCGTGAGCCTTTTAGCGAAGATAGCCCTTGGCAACAAGAATTTGAAGATGCGTTTGAATATCAGCTTACTCCAGACCAAGAAGCCGCTGTAGAAGATATTAAAACAGATCTACATTCTGAAACCCCTATGGATAGGCTGCTTTGTGGTGATGTGGGTTTTGGCAAAACTGAAGTAGCAATGCGAGCAGCATTTAAAGCAATTGCTGATGGAAAACAAATTGCAGTCCTAGCACCAACTACAGTTTTAGCTTATCAACATTACAAAACCTTCCAACAAAGATTTGCTTCTTTCCCTATTTCAACAGAACTACTTTCCCGTTTTCGTAGTGCTAAAGAGCAAAAAGAAACTGTTGCACGTCTTGCTGAAGGCAAAGTTGATATTGTGGTAGGAACTCATCGTCTTTTATCAAAAGACATTGAGTTTAAGTCTCTAGGATTAGTAATTGTTGACGAAGAACAGCGTTTTGGTGTTGCTCATAAAGAAAAACTTAAGCAAATACGCCGTCGAGTTGATGTTTTAACAATGTCTGCTACTCCAATTCCTCGTACATTAAATATGTCCTTAGCTGGACTACGAGATATGTCTGTAATTGAAACCCCACCATCAGACCGTTTAGCCGTACAAACCCATGTAGTGCAATTTAATGAAGGGGTAATTCGTAGTGCTATAGAAATGGAACTTCAGCGCAGTGGACAGGTTTTCTTTGTACATAACAGAGTAGAAACTATTTATTCTATTGCTGATTTAATTAAAAAACTTGTACCACAAGCTAGAGTTGGTGTTGGACATGGACAATTAAGTGAAACTGCTCTAGAAGATGTAATGATGAAGTTTATTAAGCATGATTTAGATATATTAGTAGCCACTACAATTATTGAAAACGGGATTGATATTCCTTTGGCAAATACTATGATAATTGACCATGCAGATCATTATGGTCTATCACAGCTTTATCAACTGCGAGGCCGGGTTGGTCGGTCTAGTCGGCGTGCTTATGCCTATTTGCTAATTCCATCAGAACAAACTTTAACTCCAATTGCTCGTAGGCGTTTAGCGGCAATTCGTGAATTTTCTGATCTTGGTTCAGGATTTCGTATTGCTGCACTAGATTTAGAATTACGAGGAGCAGGAAACTTACTTGGAGGACAACAGTCTGGCCATATAGATTCAATTGGGTTTGATCTTTATTGTCAAATGTTGGATCGTACTGTTAATGAGCTAAGAGGCCAACCTATTGAAGATGAAACTAATGTAGCAATCAACCTTGGTGTAGATATTCGCATCCCAGAAGATTATATTTCTGATATGGGTCAAAGATTACGCACTTATAAGCGTATTTCTTCTGCTAGTAGTGATGCTGAACGACGTAGTATTGCTGAAGAATTAGCTGATCGTTATGGTCGGCGACCTGATGCAGTAGAAAATTTATTTCATTATTCACGACTAAGATTTTTTGCAAATAATTTAGGGGTTCTTTCAATTGATCGTGAGCAAAAACACTTAAATATTAAGTGGAAAGAAAACGCTAAAGTAGATCCAAACAAACTTATTGAGTTTGTTTCATTAAATAAAGATGCAAGTTTTTCACCATCAGGCGTACTAAAGGTTAAACTGGCAAATGAAATAAGTGATGAAGAGACTTTTGTGATAGTCGAAAATCTCTTGCGCAAATTTGCCAAGCCAACATAAACTAACAGCTTATTTTTAATAAGCATTAAATGTAATGAAAGATTTAAGTCTTAAGTACCAAAATAATATATTTCTAGCCTGACATGTCTCTGTGCCAGGCTAAAGCTATGCTAGGAGCTTAAGAATCTTTAATACCCTGTTTAATTTATTGTCTATTTGGTTATTTATGGAGTTTAGAATTATGAAATTTAATCGGATTTGGTTTACTGTAATACTAATCGCATTATTTACTTTCCCCGTTTTTGCCCAAGAGCCTCAACTAGTTGATGAAACTGTAGCACGTGTTAATACTGATATTATTACTCGTTCAAGCTTAGTTAAAGCTCAAGAGGCTTATAGAAGAGAACTTTTAGAGAAAAATAACAATAACCAAGCAAAAGCTGATGAAGAATATAAACAAAACCTGGATAAAGTCTTAGATATTTTAATTGAAGACAAATTAATTAGCCAACGCGCTACAGACCTAGCTATTGATGTAGAAGCTGAAGTTAACCAAGCTTTTGTTAGACTTTCCCAACAATTTAACCCTCCTATACCATTAAGTGAATTGCCAGAAATCCTAAAACAACAAGGTGTTGATATTGAAGACCTACGCAAATCTTTTCGCACTGATGCCCAACGCCGTGCAATTCTCTTTCGTGAAATATTTAGCCCAATTTATGAAAAAGTAACTATTGAAGAAAAAAAGGCTTGGTATGAATCTCATAGCGAGCTTTTTAAGGTACCTGGAGAATATAAATTAAGCGAAATCTTTGTTTCTTTAGAAAACCGTTCTGAAGCCGAAGCCACTGCCCTAGCTAAACAAATAGTAGCTGATGCTCGTGCTGGTAAATCATTTGCTGACTTAAATAAGCTTTATTCTGATCCAAAACGTAAATCTACAGAAAAAGGCGGCGAACTCCCTGTTTTTAAGGATAGCGACTTAATTGAATACTTACGTAAGCAAGTAGAAACAATGAAAGCTGGTGATGTATCAGACCCAATCCGTATTGATAAAGGCTTTCAAATTATTTGCCTTAATGAACATAAACCAGCAGGATTAGTTGATTTTGCTCAGGTAGACTTACAGGTAGCTGAACAAGTAGCTTTTGAAAAAGGTCAAATTAAACTACCTGAGTATTTCCAAAAATTAAAAGAAAGATCCTATATTCGCATTGCTGAAAATTATAAAAAATCCAGCGAAGCAAACTAACTTTACAAATAAACATGAGATTAGATCTTTTCTTAAAGTTAAGCCGTCTGGTAATTCGCCGCACTGTAGCCGCAGAGATTTGTCGTGCTGGAGCAGTGCTAATTAATGATATGCCTGCTAAAGCAGGTAGAGAAGTTAAAATAGGCGATACCTTAACATTAAAAAAACGTGGCCAAAAATTGCATGTACGTATAGCATTACTACCAACAGGCAATGTCTCCAAAGCAATTGCACCAACTCTTTATGAAATCTTAAGCAGTACTCCATATAATGAATTAGATGAGCTATTAACGGTTGACGCTGATAGCTCAGATGATTCATTTGGTAAAGACGAAGATTAAAATTTACTTTTAAGGCAAACTTTTGTGACTAAAAACTATAAATCAAATAAAACTAGAGATGATGCAAATAAAATTCGCTCTACTACTGTGCTTTCTGTACGTCAAGGCAATCACATAGTAATGGCGGCTGATGGTCAAGTTACCCTTGGTAATACAGTAATGAAATCTAATGCTCGTAAAGTTCGTAGACTCTATAATGAGAAAGTTTTAGTTGGTTTTGCTGGTTCAACCGCAGATGCATTTACACTTTTTAGTCGCTTTGAATCAAAACTAGAACAATATCATGGTCAACTAAACCGAGCAGCAGTAGAAATGGCTAAAGACTGGCGCACAGATAAATACTTACGGCATTTAGAAGCACTACTTTTAGTAGCAGATGAAAAATCCTCACTAGTAATTTCGGGAACAGGTGACTTAATTGAACCTGAAGATGGTATTATGGCTATAGGCTCTGGTGGAGCATTTGCATTAGCTGCGGCTAGAGCATTAGCAACACATTCACAGCTTTCTGCACGTGAAATTGCTATAGAGGCAATGAAAATTGCAGCACATATTTGTATTTATACTAATAGTAATTTGGTAGTTGAAGAATTATAACGAGGCAATATGGTCATTTACCTTTCAGGGGAAGTTGCACCGGCTCCTAATTTAGACGAATTAACCCCAAAACAAATAGTTGCAGAACTTGATAAACATGTAGTTGGTCAACGTGCGGCTAAAAGAGCCGTGGCTATTGCACTAAGAAATAGGGTTCGTCGTCAAAAACTCCCACCCGATTTAGCACAAGATGTTATTCCTAAAAATATTATTATGATCGGCTCAACTGGCGTTGGTAAAACCGAAATAGCCCGACGCTTAGCCCGACTTTCTGGCTCACCTTTTCTAAAAGTAGAAGCCTCAAAGTTTACAGAAGTTGGTTATGTTGGCCGTGATGTAGAATCAATTGTCCGTGATTTAGTAGAAATTGCCATAGACCTAGTAAGAGAAGAAAAAATTGATGAAGTAGCCGACAAAGCTGAGTTTAATGCTCAAGAACGAATCTTAGATATCTTACTTCCTTCTAAACCAGAAGATTCATCCGCTGATACCAACACCGATCAATTTCACAAAACCCGAGAAAAACTCCGTCAACAACTACGAGAGGGACGACTTAATAGCCGTTTAATTGAACTAGAAGTTAAGGAAAAGGGTTTACCTAATGGAATAGAAATTATCACCCCTCAAGGTGTTGAGGAAATGGATATTAACCTAAAAGATATGTTACCAGGGCTTTTTTCTAGTGGACGCTCAACCAAGCGTAAAATGCCTGTAGAAGAAGCCTTAGAATATCTAATTTCTGAAGAAGAACAAAACCTTATTGATATGGATTCGGTTTCTAGAATTGCACTAGAGCGCGTAGAAAACTCAGGTATTGTTTTTCTTGATGAAATAGACAAAATCGCTGGTCGTGAAGGCGCTCACGGCCCAGAAGTTTCCCGCGAAGGTGTACAACGCGACTTACTCCCAATTATTGAAGGCACAACAGTTAATACAAAATATGGAATGGTAAGAACTGACCATGTTTTATTTATTGCCGCAGGAGCTTTTCATGTGGCTAAACCTTCGGATTTAATCCCTGAGCTACAAGGACGTTTTCCAATTCGTGTTACCCTTGATCCACTGACTAAAGACGACTTTAAGCGTATTTTAACCGAGCCAAAAAACTCTTTAATTCGTCAATATGTTGCACTATTAGGAACTGAAGGAATTAGTTTAGAATTTACTCCTGATGCAATTGAAACAATTGCTGATTTTGCATTTTCTGTAAATAAATCTACTGAGGACATAGGAGCTAGACGACTTCATACAGTTATGGAAAAGCTCCTAGATGAGATTTCTTTTGAAGGTTCAGACCTATCAGAAAAAAAACAAGTAATTAATGAAGAATATGTTAGGAATATGTTATCAAGCATTGTTCAAAATGAAGACCTTAGCCGCTATATATTATAAAAAACCTTTTTTCCAGCGCCTTTGTTGGACTCTAATAATTGTCTTTTCTGCTAGCCTAGTGGCTGGCTGTGGCCGTGTTGGGCCACCACTTCCACCAATAAAATATAAAGCGCTAGTACCAGAGATGTTACAAGTACGTCAGCGAGGTACAAACCTAGTCCTAACTTGGCCAAAGCCAGGTGTGATTGCAATGCAAAACTCTAAGGTTTCCCGTGCAGAAATCCTTAGACGTGATGAACAACTAGACGCACCTTTAAGACTGCCAGAGGAAAAGTTTTTAGAAGAAGCACGAGTAATAGGAATTATTCCTAGTAAAGATATTAGTGATGCTGAGGCTAACACACTTTATTTTACTGATACCCTACCAACTAGCGGGATATCAACACTACGTTACCGTTATGCAATTCGCTACACTAACCTTGCTGGTGCAACACTTCCGCTTTCTAACTATGCAATATTAGAGCCTACAACCGCGATAGCTAAAGCGCCAGACGGTATTAACACAGAGCTAACTCAAGAAGCGATTAAGCTTACTTGGTCAGCCCCTACAGCAAATTTAGATGAAACCCAACCAGCGCGAACTATTGGCTATAACATTTACCGCCGTGCTAAAGATGGTGGATTTTCTGATCAGCCAATTAACAGCAGTTTGATTACAGCAACAAATTTTGAAGACCGACAATTTAAGTTTGGTAACAATTATTTTTATATAGTGCGTAGCGTTTCGCCTAGCAAAGAAACCACAATAGAAAGCCCTGATTCCACAGAAGTTTCAATTAAAGCAAAGGACACTTTTGCGCCCTTGTCGCCTAATAATGTAACTGGCGCGGCGGCTGTATCAATAGTAAGCCTATTTTGGCCAGCCAACACAGAGAAAGACTTACGCGGTTATTTTGTTTATCGAGCAGAAAAGCGAGATACACCTAGAAGCGAATGGACAAAGCTAACCCAAGCAGCTATTAACACAACAACATTTCGTGACGAGCGTGCCCAAGTGGGTAAAGTTTATGTATATTTCATTACAGCAATAGACATAGCTGGAAATGAGAGCAACCCAAGTGAAGGCGTAGAAGTCGAGGTAGTGCAGTAGATAAAACTCCGTAATTAGAAAAAACAGGTAAGTTTTATAAATCAAACTGTTGATAAGTAATTGCCATTCTTTACTTGTTCGCTAAAAAAACTTTCTAGCGCTTTGCTAAGTAATACGTCCATAATTTTTCACATCACTTTCATAAACAACTTACTAATCTCTATAAATTTTTTCAATATTTTTTGTATATATTTTCTAAATCTGTATTAAATATTTAGTAAAATACGTCTTCTTATCTTAGCTACATCTGACACTAGAACATTTCTATCAATCAATAGCCTTATTTGATCACTTTATACGTTCTAGTGCTAGCAAAATAAAAACTAAAACCCCTAGGAGACCTCAAAAAGTGCTTAATAACCTCTTTGCCCAGTACAAAAAAACCGTAAAAAAGAACACTTTTCCAAAATCAAGATTAAAAGCTTTAGCTTTAACCACACTAATGTTTGGCATTAGCTGTGGGGCAAACTCCCTAATAGAAACTGAGCAAATTACGACTCCTTGTGAAGAAACTTTGCTATCAGAAAGAACCCCTGATAGCGAGATGAAGAAGCTTTGGGAAAAATTTACTACTACGCCTGAACGCAGCCAAGAAAAGATTGCAGTACATTGGAACTCATGCACTGGCACACCTGAAGCTATTTTTGGCAAGCTTACTACCCCTTCAGAAGACGCTCCCGAAAAGAGCGCCCGCAGATTTTTATTAGAAAACAGACAGCTTTTTAAATTTAGTGATGATTTGAAGGATTTAACCTTACTACCTAAGACCGAAATACCTGGGGGAAGCTACTTTGTTTTTGAACAAACATACAAAGATATCAATGAACGATTTATTCCGATTGCTTATGGCGGTCAAGTTGTTGTCCATTTTAATCAACAAGCTGAAATTATAGCTATTAATAATACTTATGTTCCAAATATTAATGCTAACTCGTTAGCTCTACAGATTAGTCAAGAAGAGGCTATGAAATTTGTTAAAACAACACTCAAACTAGATAACGATCCTTTTAAAACAGAATTAGCGATTTACCCTTACGATAAATCAGCCGGTCTAGTTTGGCATTTTATTATTCCTACTACTAGTAAGACTTTGGAAATATTTATTGATACTCAAAAATTACAAATAAAGTTAAAGGCTCGGGATATTAACCGCTATTTTATTGAGGGTAGGGGGCAAATATTTATAGTGAACCCTATTGTTGCTACTACTCTACGCAGTATGCGCTCTAATCCTTATGATGAAATTCCATTAAAAGGTTTAGTAGGTAACGGTTTCTTAGACGGCCAGTACGCTTCCAGTAATCAAACTCCCAATCGTATTTCTAGCTCTGACAATAGTTTTCTTTACAAAAGTGGTGAAGAAGGTTTTACAGAAACAATGGTTTATTACTATATAGATTATACCCAGCGTTATATCCAAGAAACTTTAGGGTTTAATAACGTAAACAACCGTATAACTGCTTATAACGTTAAATATACTGGAAACAGTACCTCTTCTTACGATCCTGATACAAAAATTTTATCTTTTAGCAGTTTGGGAAAACCTGACGCTGAAGATGCAGAAATAATTGTTCATGAATATGGCCATGCAATTTTAGATGATCTAGTACCAGGATTTGGCTTAACTGGTGAATCAGCAGCAATAAATGAAGGGTTTAGTGATTATTTAGCAGCTAGCATTAATTCTAATTTTAGCAATGGTTTTAATGATGAATGTATTGCTGAATTAGAAGGAGGTTCAGATAGCGATTGTATGGGAAACCGTTCTTGTTTACGTAAGCTAAATACTACTAAAATATTCCCTAGAGATTATGTAAACCGCTCTCATTGTGATAGTGAAATATGGTCTGGTGCCCTTTGGGAAATTTGGAAGTTAGTTGGTAGGGTTGATGCAGATAAAATTATTATTAAATCCCATTTTTTTACAAACACACCTAACCCTAAGTTCAACTTAGGTGCTGATGCAATAATTGCTGCTGCTACAAACTTACGCGACAGTGGAAAAATAAATAGAGAAACAAATATAGATGAAATTAAAAGAATTTTAACAAGACGGGGATTATGTACATGTATAGACCTAAACGAATAAACTTATAAGAATAACTCTGCCTTTGCCAAATAACTTGGTAAAGGCAGAGTTATTTTTTACTATTTATGTAGCATCGAACCAAGCTAACGAACAAATTATAGGTTTAGCAGACGGTTTTTTATGAAAGGTAGGAAGCCTTTTTTCTGCAATTGTTGGGGTAAGCTGATAGGCTAACTCAAAATCAAAATCCTTTGTTCCATTTGCAGGTTCTTCACGAACAAATGGTAGGTTTTCAATATGAACTATTGGAGATTGTGTAAAGGTGTAATCCTTATTTCCTATTGTTATTTTTGTCACTGTTGCATCAACACTAAGAAAAGAACAAAATTTTCTTTTTGTTTGATGATCTTGATCTGAAGCAGCGTGATCAAAAGAGTATTGATCGGTGGTTTCTTCCTCAGCCTCTAACTTGCCTTTGTCTATAATAACTCGACAGGCAAGATCAACACCATTTATAGGGTTTTTTATATCATTTTCTAATAATGCTTTTGGTAATTTAACATCATTTTGTGATGTTGAATATACTTTTGCCATATCCACAAACTTGGCTCTAACCCCATTTTCATTTAAGTTGCTGCCAGTAAGAGTAAGCCCAATCCCTTCATGATCTAATAAAACAAGGCCATAATTTTTGGCTACACCGGCTAAATCCTTTTTACTCACCACATACTGGATTTTTTTCTTAGAGTTATTATCTAATGAGTCATATTCTAATAAAACTCTTGGAAAGTGGGGTTCTAAGTTTTTGCTTCCATCTACTGTAGACGCCTTGCGAAGTTTGAAATTTGGCAATAATAAATACAGCTTGCTATTGCTTATAGTTACGCCACATAAACCTTCAATTTTTATTGGCATTTACTTTATCTCCTTAATTAAAAATTTTAGTTGTACTATCAGCACCAAACAATATAAATGGTGCCCAAGTTTTAGGTAAATGATAACGAGTGTTATCACTATTTAATAAAGATAGTTGAGCCTCTCGCAATGCTGACACTATATTTTCACCAGCATTTCTTTTTTTGTGAAATTCTACAAATAATGCTTCTGCGGCTGAGTCATCAGCATTCCAAAGACTAGCTATAACAGACGGAACCCCTTTAGCCAAAAATGGTCGTGTAATACTTAGAACGCCCTCTCCGTTAACTAACTTTCCTTTGGCTGTTTGGCAGGCAGCTAATACTATCAGTTGTGTTTTATCAAAGTTGTAACCATAAAGCTCATAAGCATAAAGTGCACTATTACCTTCTTCTGTATTTTTTTCTGCTGCCATTACCATTACTGAATAGAGAGGAGATTTAGAATTAGCTACTGCATGCCCAGCAAAATGTATTGTGTTGTATTGGCTACATAATTTAGCAAACTCTTTCTTAGTAGCAGTTTCCCCTTTTAGCAAATACGAGTTAGGGTATATTTTCGCTACTTTTTCTGCTTCTCTTGCCGCCCCAGATAAAGGATATAAATCAGGAAAGGTTTCCCTAGAAAAAACTGGATTACCTATTACAAGCGTTTTTTTGTTAGTTTGGTTTGTTAGCAGCAAATCCCGTTTTAGACTATTAATAAAAACTGTGGCACTAGGAGAATAAGAAATAGGGCGTTCTTCTATTAAATATTTGTTAGTGGTAGGATTTGTTAAAGCAGCATAAGGTAGTTTATATAATTCTTTATCAGGAATAATAACCAAAGTATCTTCTGGAGAAATAAAATTAGTAATAGGTGTTATTAATTCTTGATAAAGGCGATCTGAGAAAATTTTGAGTTGTTCTTTTGTATTGCCTTTTTCCATAGAATCAGAATAATCCGCGATAAACTTATTTAGTTCTACTCGATTGGTTAGGGTTTGTACAAAATTAATACTAGCGTTTTTTATTACCCAAATGAATATTTGATCTTTTAATACTAAATACTCTAACAGCACTACATTTTGTGGTAGCTGCTTTCGAATTTGATCAAACCTAAGAGATGTGCTTGCATCTTTGAGAGCAAGTTTAGAAATGTTGGTTGTTTTTCGATAAGCTTCTATTTCGTCAAGTAGAGTACGGGCATGCGCACGTTCTGTATAATTAAAAGCCGCCTCTACCTCATTATTATGAGTTATCTTGAGTTTAGCTAATTCTTCATAAACAGAAATTGGTTCTTCAAAAAATGAAATCCTATAGTTCTCTTCTTTGATAGCTTTTCTTTGGTTTTCAATTTCATCAATTACTGCTAATAAATCCACTTCAGCTAAAGCTATTTTTCCCGTTTGTAAATAAGCTTGTGCACGAGATAAATAAGCTTGTGTTTTATAATTATTATCTTTTATTTGTTCAAATCGTTTTATTGACTTACTAAGAACCGAAATTGCTTTTTCAGGTTCATCACTAAGACAACTTTTTGCTTCTATTATGTTTACTTCATCTTTTATTAGTTTTTGAAACTCTTCGTCTGAAACCGTTGTCTGATATTCTCTAATCAATTTGATATCTTCAAACAAAGCATGTTTATTATTGAGATATTGATTAATTTTAGCTTTTCTGATCAACGACAAAATTATACTTGTTTCCATTTTGCTTTCAGTCGCTAATTGAATAGCCTCATCATAAAAATAGATAGCTGTCTGAAGTTTACCTAAAAACAATACTTGTTCTCCTTGTCTATTTAGATCATTTATATATCGAGTGCGTTTCATAGACTGAGAATATTGCTTAAGGCTTTTGTAGATACATTGCAAAGCCTTTTCTTGGTCTTTAAGAGTAGAAAACACTGAACAAAGATTAGAGTAGGCAATTGCAGTATCTGGGAAATCCTCAATAACTTCTAAAATTTTTGTTGCTTTTTGACTAAATTCAATAGCTTTTGAAAGTTCTACTTTATTTTGATAAATGTAACTTATAGTTATACATGCCCTTGCTAATAAATAAGGATATTTATTTAACTTTGAAATGCTTAATACTTGTTTTGTTATATTTAAAGCTTCAGACTGATTAGTATCAGCCTTAGCACGGGCTATATGAAGATACATGTGGTTAGCAGAGGCTGTGTCATTTAATTTATTAAAGATATTTGCTGCACTTTTGAGATTAATCAGGGAATTATCTATTTCGCTACGTTCTAAGAAATACTTAGCTTTACCATAAAATTGATGTGCTGTAGCCAAATCATGCCGCTTTTTATCGTCTATAGCTTTATTACTAAGAGACTCTATGGCTTTAACCATATCCTGAACTAGCTTATCTTCTTGTAACACAACAAGTTTTTCGCCAATAAAATGAGCTATTTTAAGCTGTTGCTCTGCATCTACTGTTTTTTCTGCAAGATAAGCGTCTGCCCAAGCAGGAAGTAAATCGTCTATGGCATACATTCGAGAAGGATGAGGATATTTCTCAATTATTGCATTAGCTGTGTTTAGATCATTATTTATAACTGCAGTAGAAAGTTTAGTTCTTTCAGCTTGCCAAATTTGCTCAAAACTAGGCGCATTTAGCTCGTCAAGGTGTTTGCGGGCTTCTGCCTGCCAATCAGGGTTAGTTTCTACGGCTAGGTATGTTTGCCAGGCTTCTTTTGCCAACCTATCTAGAAAAAGCTTTTTTAGCATTAAAGCACGGTTAAAAAGTATCGCTGGAGCAGGATTTTTTGGATCGGCGGCAACAGCCTCATCTATAGTTGATAATGCATAAACAAAATCTTTTGGTTGGTCTGTATACTCACCTCTAGCAAAATAAGCTGTTGCTAAATCGTTGAGCAGTAACGGATTGTTTGGAGTGCGTTTAGCTTCAGTTTCTAGCTCATCAATAGCTTCGTCAAATTCTCCTTGTGAAATATAAATAGCAGCAACACCTCTTGCACTTTCTGGAGTGGGTGTTTTGATGTCTGAAAATATCAGTCTAGCAACAGTTAACTTTAATTCACCTGGATATTGGTATGTCGGTTTATTTTTCTTGCCCCCTCGACTAGCTTGTGTATTTTCCTCTTCATCTAAGTTCAAAGGTTCAGAATTCGGATTAGGTTCAGTTTTAAGCTTGCTAACTAAAGATTTGTCTATTTGGTAGGGCTGATAGCGAGAATATATTGATAATCTTGCTTCTATGTTACGCGGAAAACTAGAAGAATTAGCTATTTGATTAAGACATTCTAAAACTTGGGTTTGATTGTTGTCTTGCTTATAGTTGAACTTCTTTACTAAAGAGTAAATAAGCCCACCAAACACAAATATTACTAATATCAAAAGTATGGTTATAACAAACTTTGGTTTCATATGTAATTTAGCAATCAATCTGAGATATTTTTTACTAGCTTAAAATTAATACCAGTAGATATTGACAGGTAAAACATGTAGTAGTTTTTGATTAAATAAGTTGTACTATTTAACATAAAAATCTACTAATTGTCTACAGATTAATAGACGTAACTACAAAGGATTTATATACAGATTTTTTTGTTTTTTTAGATAAAAATATGGAAAAAAATAGAAAAAATTAAATGAGACTAACTTGAGGTTATTGTTGTAGGGAAAACCTTTTAGGGAGATTAAAGGCTTATATTATCTAAATGATAAAGGATACTAAGAATGATTTTATTCCTAGTATCCTTTTGGTAATTAGCAAAGTTTTTACTGATTTTATTAATACTCTCTTAAATTAAGAGAAAGAGTTTGTAACTTATTGATTTTATTCGATGATAGCAGAAGTTACATCTTTATTTCTATCATAGACTAAAGTAACTTTGTTGATTTCGGTTAAATCAAGGTCTAACCATTCTTCATTTTCATAATCACCTGTCCAAGCTACCATAATGTCCCATTTTTCTGCGGTGGCTCTAGGGTGAAATTCAATGTCTATTGATGCTCCATTTTTGAATACTTTTCCATGAAGAACTTCATCATCCTTAGTCCAATCTCCAGTACCACTAGGACCTACATAAAGCCCTTTAATGTCATAGCCTGTTTTATTAACGATAGTAAAATCAAGGTCAGCATTTTGTGTAATAGTTACAGGTGATAACAACTGATTAGCTTTAGTAACACTACTAGAATTTCCATTAACAGTTAAACAAAGCGCAATAAAGGCAATAAAAATAAAAAGTTTTCGCATAAAGTCTCCTCGTTTTAGAAAATAATAAGCTGGTACTAATTGTTAGAAAAGAACTTAAACTAATCAGAAAAAACAAGTCAAATGAAGGGTTTACAAATTTTAACAACTTTTAATTGCATTTTTTTCTTAAAAGTTTAATTTTATTCGGGGTCTAATATAATGAAATCAACACAAAATAGATAGCAAAATTTTATAGAGAACAAAAATATTATAGCCAAAAGGCATTTTTAATCGCTAAATGGGAATTAGTCGGGTTTGAACCTTAGTTTTATTTAGTAATCGATTAAGATTATTCTTCGCTACTATAAAGCTTTAAAACCTCTTTATCAGAGAGCACTCTATTATAAATTCTTATATCATCAATGCTACCTTTGAAAACACCTACTAAGGGATTTCTGTATCTACAACCAATATAAAAGGGTTGTGAAGAATTTCTAAAAACAGAGTGGGGGCTTTGGTCAACTTTAAGTAATTTTCCATCTAAATAAAGTTTAATAGTATTTTCTTCAAATGTAGCTACTAAGTGATACCATCTATCATGTTGGAGAGTTTGTTCAGAATTAAAACGTTCAGGGCTATTAGTTTTATTAGTTTCCTCAAAATCTATTTGCCTAACTTTACTTATCCCTAAGGCAAAATCTGCCCATAAATTCCCATAAGTTGCACCTTTTGAAATAATGTGATGGTGAGTATAACCATCGTAGTTTGTCGTTGGGTCTATTTTTATCCAAGCAGCTAAAGAAATAGCTTTATTTATTGAATTAAGGGTTGTTGAGTTTGGGACTACAATATAGCTATCTTGTCCATTAAAATAATAAGCGCTTTTATCTTTCCCCTGTCTATCTTTACTAGGTATGACTCCATAGAGAATGCCATCACTATTATTTCCACTCATATCATTAGCACTACCATTAAATGGATAATAGGCGACTAACCCGCTTTGGTTATCTGATTTACTACTCATATCAGTAACATATTCTTTATCAGTCGTTGGTACATTCTTAGCAAAACTAATTGAGCCTCCAAAAACTACACCTGCAGGGTTACGAGAATAACTGCCACCCCAAGTTTGAACAAAACCATTTTGAGCACGAATAGTAATTGTATTAGTACCTTTTAACAGAAATTGAGAAATATCAAACTTGGTAAGGGAGCTTTGAGCTTGTCCAGCTTTTGTTACGTCTGCAATACTACCAATTATGCCAACATTTTGGTTATTTACTATAACTTGAGCAAAATCATCAGCAGCAATATAGATTTCTGCTTCTAGAGGATAATCAATTAAATCAAAGGTTTTAGTAAAGAAAACTGTATGTAGTACACTAGTAGGAGTTTGTCCTGTAACACCTGGTGCCCAGATCCAATGAGCATTAGGGATTAATGATAAATCTGCAGGCCAACCTCCAGCCCAATGTCCATAAACTAAAGCTTGAGATGATGCCCAAGGAGGAGAGTTAGTTTGTAATTTTACTAATTGTGCATAACCTAAAGATTGATTACTTTCTAAAGGATTATCATCATAGGCAGTCCAGCTTTTATCTGACACAAAGGTTATTTTTTTCATATTTTTTTCAGTAGCTTTAGAATCACTTACAAAATAAAGTGTAAATAAGCCTAAACAGATTATAAAACACAACATTTTTATAATGTTGGTTTTTGCCAAAAACTGGTGTGGTTGATTAATATTAGTTAGTATAAACATTTATTAAGTTTTCCTTTACACTTAAGTTAGTAATATTGATCTCAACTAGCATAGACATTTAACAGCAATTAAAATTCCTAAGTTTTATAGGATTTCTTGGATAGCATGATTCTAAGGGCAAGATTACTTTTTTTTGACTTAAAATTATGACACATTCTTTGCTGTCACAGTTTTTCAAAATACATTTTAAGTGATTTAAATCTTTAGTTTTAGTACTAGCAAGTTTATTTATCTTAAGGTAACTTAGAAAAATCAAAATTATTTCTTATGTGTTATTTTAATAACATCCAATTAGACACTTACACCTGATAGTGGAGATATTTATGAAAAAAATAGTTTCTCTTTTAATAGTTATAGTTTTAAATTTGGCTCTTTCATCTATAAATATACAAGCACAAGATACTACAACAGGTGTTCAATCACCACAGAGCACTAGTAATATTAAGGGGATGAAAGAGTTAAAAAAAATAGAGGCACGAAATAAGAAAGCAGCAACACGTGAGCGAGCGGCTGAGCGTAGAGCTGAGAAGGCAGCCGAAAAGCGAGTGCGTGATGCAGAAAAGAAAGCTACCAAAAAGACTAAAGACACAACCAAAGTAGCCTCTAAAAGTAGATCTTCAAAATCTAGTAAAAAATTAGACTATACTTCTACCTCTGATGGCCCTCCAAGGCCAGGTATTGGTCCAGTTGATCTAAGTGGACATAAAAAAACTGTAAATGGTCATGAGGTTACAGTTGTTGAAATTGAACCAAGAAAGAAATAAGACTAGAAAACTTTTATAAGTTTGAAAAATTAGACAAATATGGAAAAAAATTTACGGCTAGTGTTGGCTTCTGGTTCTCCTCGTCGTCGAGAGATTTTAAGCTTGTTTAATAAAGAGCTAGAGGTTATTGCTAGCCAAATTAGTGAAACTCAATTGCCTAATGAATTGCCAAAAGATTATGTCACTCGATTAGCAAAAGATAAGGCACAAGATATTGCTAAAAACTGCCCTAATAGCTTGGTTATTGGAGCAGATACAATTGTACTTTATAAAGATATTGTTTTAGGTAAGCCTACTAGTATAGATAATGCAAGAGAAATGCTTGAAATGCTTTCTGGTAAGTGGCATGAGGTGCTAACAGGAGTTGCAGTAATTAACACTTATACTGATCAGTACCTTGTAGATGTTTGTCAAACTCGTGTTAAATTTAGTCAATTAACAGCAAGTGAAATTGATTGGTATATTCAGACTGATGAGCCTTTTGATAAAGCAGGCGCTTATGCAATACAAGGCTATGGAAGTATATTTGTTGAGGAAATACAAGGAAATTACCTTAATGTAGTTGGATTACCAATAACATTAGTTAGACAGTTATTAAAGGCATTAGGAAGCGATTTAATTTAAATTACCTGATAATTTTTACCGCGATTCCATTGATAATAAATTGGTTCAACTTGATAGCAAACTTCGGGTTTAATATTTTTACCTTTGAAAAAAGCCCATTCTGATGATTTTACTTCTATTAATTGATATCGCCATTTTTCTTCATCGCGTTTAATATGAATTATATTTGCGCTTCCATCAGGATTAATGGCCATTCCATTAGGTTTATATTTTAGAAAATTACCTGCAAATTCTAGTGATGGAAAGACTGAATGAGAGGGCAATTTAGCATCAATGTTTGGCTGTAAAACTATTTTTGCAGGGGTTTGAGCGGAATTAATTTGTATTTCTAGGTTTGATGGTTGTTCTTTAATGTCTATGCTAGCAAGGTGTAAGTTAAAGTTTGTCAGTAAGTTACCACCTAAAGCAATTAAATTACTATCACAATCACTATGTAAAAAATAAAGTCCTTCTATGGTTTCACTATTAAGAGGTTGGCATTTAACATATAAACGATAGGCTATATGCCAGTAATTTAGGCCAAAAACGCCAGGAATATATTTTGGCCTCATAGATTGAATATGAGAGATAACAACATTCCAAAAAGCACAACCTTGATATGTAACAAGTGATAGGTTTTTAGGTAATAAGCTTTTTACATCATCAATTGGGGTTTGATAAGTAAATAGCCAGCAACGATCAATTTTTCCAACCATTGTAATTGGATTACTTGCCATTAAATTACCTCATTTTAGGACTTGTTGAAAAAGTAAGAAGAATATTGCTCCACTACCATTAAGTGCAAGCATCCAAACAAGAAAAGTCTTCCACCAAGCTATGCCAATAGCCTGCATTTGTAAGGTTAAGACTAGCATCATAACTATATTAGAGACTACTACCATAGCAAAATTAAAAACACCAACATTAAAACTAACAGGTAAATTAAAGGATAAGATTAAATTAGCTAGAGCAGTAAGGGTTAAAACCCCTTCTCCATAGGCCATTGTCACCATACAAGCATGAGCACAGATAAGAATATTTTTTTTGGTAACAAAAATTAATGTTGGGCCAAAAATAAACCAGCCCAAGCCAGAAGAAAGCAAAATCCATAGAGCGCCGCCAGTTGGTTGCCAGTCAGGTAGGACTAAGCTTAAAGAAGCCCCATAAATACAAGAGCCTAATATGGCAATTACGGTTAAAGCTGCCCAAGTTGGATATGGCACAGTTTGCCAATTTATAGAACTAGCCTCTAATACTTTTAATTGCTCTCTAAAGTGGATTAAAGATTTAAATAAAGTGATGTTCATAACATTTTATTACCATCTTAGACTTTTAAGTTATCAGACGGCAGTAACAAAAATTTGTTTTATTATTTATATATTTCTGAAATTTTTGCAGCTAGGATAAAGTCGCTTTCGCTTAGGCCATTGATTTTATGAGTCCAAATTGTAATTTCGACTTTACCCCAAGCCAAGTAAATATCTGGATGGTGATTTTCTTTTTCGGCTATTTCTCCTACTTTGTTAGTAAAATCAAGTGCAGAGCGAAAATCAGTAAACTTAAACTCTTTTTTTAAGTGGTGTTCATTGATAGCTTGCCAAGAATCATTTAGTTGAGTTAGTAGATGGGCAATTTCTTCTGTTTTTAATGGAGGTACATCCCCACGACAAGGCACACAGTCTTTTTGTGCTAGATGGCATTGATTCATGAAGGTATTCCTTATATGAAAATTTATTGGGTTTGAAAATTAACTTGGTTATTTAGTTCAATAGCAAGTTGTCGTTCAGGATAGGCTAAATATTTTTCTTTTACAACTTTATCAGAAATTTGAGTAGAGACTGTTTCGATGATTGCAACAGTTTTTGATAAAGCATCACTAGCGGGGCGCATTCTATCTACTGCCATTAGAGCACGGGCTTTGATTAACCAGGGGAGCCATTCATGTTCTAAGCTGCCCATAATACGTGCTTGTGTAATGGCCTGGTCAGCTTCGGTAATGGCTTCACGGAATTTTCCTTCTGCAAGTAAAAGTTCTGAGAGTGTAGCTCGAAACTCACATCTTGCTTCAAGTAAATCAACAGTAACCATCAAGGCTTCTGCTCTAGTTAGATAAGCACGAGCTTGAGGAACTTTTTCTAATCTTAAGTAAACTTTAGCAAGGTTTTGTAAGGTAGTTTGTTCAAAATATTGATTTCCGCTAGCTTCTACTAATTTAAGGACTTTTAAGAAATACTTTTCAGCTTCTAAATATTTACCTGCACGAAAGTAAAGTTCCCCTAGGTTATCACAAACAATAGATTCAAAGCGGCGATTACCTAAAGTTCTAGCTAAACGAAGTGATTCTTTTTGTGGGTCTATGGCTTCTTCACAAAGACCTTGTTGTAAATAAATTTGGGCAATTGTGTTATAGCAAGAACACCTAGTAGCCGGATCATCGCTTTGTCTAGCTAGGGCTAAAGCCTTTTTAGCTACTAAAGCAGATTCTTCAAAACGATTTAGCTTACATAAAATCCAGGCTTCACTAGAAAGAGCAAAACTTTCTAGTTTTTGATTATCCGACGCGCGAGCAATATCAACAGCCGCTCTAGCTGAATCTAGAGCTAAGCTATAATCACCACGTAGTTCATATAAGGTACTCATTTGACGTAAGGTTTGCCCTTGTCCAAGTAAATAACCTATTTGGCGATAAACATCTAAAGCACGTTTATAAAAATCTATGGCTTCTACTCTAATTCCGCTATTAGCACGTATAGTAGCTAATATTAGATAAATTTCTCCTAACAGGTGTTTATCGCTACAAAACTGAGCTAATTTTAAGGCTTGTTGTAGTTGAGTTTCAGCAGCTAGTCCGCGGTTACGATAAACTAAGCTTACTCCACATAACCAGCGATAAGTTGCAAGTAATTTAATATCTTCAGCAAAATCACTTAAATTAATAGAAGGAGGGATAGGTTTATCAGATATCAAGATAGCTTCTAATTTACTAAGTTTTTCATCACCAGCTAGGCTTTTTTCAGCCCAAATCAAATATTTATGTAGGTCATTAATACGAAAGTCTGTAGCCATTGCTTGAGCAGACTTAACCCCTTGACGAAAAGCTAATACCCATTCTGCGGCCTCATAGTAGTGATAGGCGGTGGTAAAGACCTTTTTATCAGCTTGTTCTTTACTATTTGCCAAGCATTCAGCAATTATTTTATGAGTACGACGGCGCAGACGTTTATTTAATTTTTCATAAAGGATACGGCGAATAGTAGCATTATTAAAACGGTACTGTTCAAATTCAATTAATTCAGTAATTAAGCCGCTTTCTATTGCGCTTTGAACTACCTCTTGTGTGGCTTCTTCTTCTAGTTCAGCAACATTTTGTAAGATGTTAAAGTCAAATTCTTCACCAATTATTGCAGCAATTTTTAGAGCCTGTTGTGTTTGAGAAGGTAAGCGTTCTAAAGTTAGATCTACTAAGTCAACTAAACTACTAGGCATTAAGTCCTTAAAGTCCTGACAAACCCATTGTTTACCATCAAATTTAATTTTGCCTTCAGCCACAAGTAAGCGTAGATGTTCAATAAGAAAATAAGGATTACCACCGCTATCAGAGAGTAAGGTATTAAATTGAAATTCAGTAAAAAGGGGTTGTTCAAAGACTGCCCCTAGTATTTCATAGACATGTTGTCGGTTAAAAGGTGCTAGTACTATGGTTTCACATTCTCTTTGACGTGTCTTTAGCCAAGGTTTAAAGCCTTCATCTTCACCCATTAGACGAGTAGCAGCAATAATTAAAACACGTTCATTAATTAATGAATGTGTTAAGTAATCAAACAAATCTCTAGCTGTTTCATCAGCCCAATTTAAATCATCAAGTAAAAGCAAAACTGGAGAACGCCTAGACATTAAAGCAAAGGCTTGGGAAAGGGAAAGGAAATATTGTTGTTGAGATTCTGAGTCGTTATTAACAAGGTTATCAACTAGTTTGCCGGTTTGCCAAAGTTTAGTTAATTGCTGCATTATTGCTTCGGCTTTACTGCCTAAAAGTTGTGATAATTTTTCTGGTTCTGATTGTAAGTTGGAAAAGAAGTTTTTTAAGTCATTGATTATTACATGAAAAGAACGAATGCCTGGGGTACGATAAAACCGTGCTTGAAAAACAAAGGCTTCCGTTTCTTTGATTTGGCGGGAAAATTCTGCTAAAAGCTCTGTTTTTCCAACTCCAGGATTTCCAAGTAAAAGAACTGGTTTTGTTTCTTGTCTACAAGTAGCTTCCCAAAGGCGCATTAATTGACTAAGTTCAGTATGACGTGCAACAAAAGCATTAAAATTTGCTACACCTAATTCATTTTCTACTTTTGGCTTTTTAGCAGAAGAACGAGATTTTGTAGCAGGTTTATCAAGACTCTCAGTTTTACTAGTACTAGTAACTTTCTTTTGTCGTGATTTTACTTCTAAAGCAGCTTGTTCCAAGCTATAACAAAATTCCATTGCACCTTTTTGCCTAGCTTGTGGATTTTTATCTAATGCTTGTAAAACTACTGCCTCTACTTCAGGTGCAACACCTTCCCATCGCTTTCTTAATGGAAGCGGGGTTTCTCTTACATGTTTAATTAGGTATTCTCCAGTAGTAGCAGCATCATAAGGCAATTTTGCAGTTAACATTTGATAACAGACTACAGCTAAGCTATAAACATCTGTTTGGGTGTCTAAGTCTAGTCCTTGGCATTGTTCTGGAGACATATATTCAGCAGTTCCTAGAACTATGCCTTCTGAGGTTTTTACAGTTAATTCAGTGGATTCAAAAAATTTAGCAATACCAAAGTCAACAACCTTAACAATTTCTCCTTCATGACGGCTACGATGCAAGATTATATTGGGGGGTTTAACATCTCTATGAAGCAGTCCAACGGCATGTGCAGCATGTATTGCAGAACAAACAGGTTTAATAATTTCCAAGACTCGATCAATAGGCATACGGCCTAAGCGAAACATTTCTTGATCTAAACCTGGCCCTTCTAAAAGCTCCATAACTATATAAACAGTTCCATCTTCAGTAAGACCAAAATCATAAATAGTAACTACATTAGGGTGTTTTACTTTTGCAGCAGCGGCGGCTTCTACTTGAAAACGTCTTAAAGCATCTTCATCGCTACGTGTTTGTAAGACTTTGATGGCTACAGTATCACGTAAATGTAAGCGCTCAGCTAAATATACTGATGCCATTCCACCATGTCCAAGAGGTGAAATTAACCGGTATTTTCTATCGATTATTGTTCCAAGCCAACCTTTTGTTCGAGGTCTACTTACATCACGCATATCTTAATTTAATGTTATTTCAAAATTTTAGGGTTAAGTTATTGAAAAGCACTGCGAAAACTATTGATATTTTGGTGGAAACTTAAAATTGTATCCTCAATATCTTCACCAGTAAGCTCTAAAAAATAAAGTGATACATTACTTTCTTTATTAACTTTTTCACCTTGCTCAAAAGAAATTCCTTCCCCAACAGCTATTTGATTTGCAAGTGAAATTAAATGTACTAAGAGTTGGTTATCAGATGTTGTTTCAGCACTATGATGATATTCTATTACATCACTAATAGATTCAGGTAATTGCCAATGACCAACTAGCATTACCCCAACATGTTCATGAGAAAGACCTAATTTAGTACGTTCCTCGGCAACAATATCAACTATTTGACCATAGACACTACCAAGTAATTCTCCGTATTCTTCAGGGCGGTTAAGCATAATTATTTGTCGGCCAACATCATGAATTAGACCTGCTAGTAGTACTTCTTCTAAACGAGGATATTTTAATTTTTTTGCTAATTCTAAAGCTATATAAGCTACAGCTATGGCATGTTCCCAGGTAATTTTAGCTGAAAGTCCTGTAGTATGGCCTTGTGAGTAGGCATCACTACAAAAGCGATTTAATCCATAAGCTAATAGGGCATAGCGCATTCTAGGCAGTCCTAGCATATCTACTAATTCAGTAATACTATTAAGCTTTGTTTCACCAAACATTGCTTGGTTAAGCATTTTTAGTAAAGCTTCAGCCATTTTTTCTTGGTTCTCAATTAGCCCAATAATTTCATATTGGTTAACGGTGCGACTAGCAAGACGCTCTAATACATCACCAACAGTTTCGGGTAAAGCAGGAAATAGAGATATGCGTTTAGAACTACGTTCTTGGGTCAAGAACTTCCCCCCTGATTATTTATATTCAGTATTTTTATTTATTTTACAGTTGGTTTTTAAGCGGTGTTATTCTATCGCGGGTATTGGCAGAATAGCAACAAAATTACGGGCTAAGAGCGTTGGGTTATTAGGGTCTAAAAACTATCTGAGTTCTTTAACCCAATTTCCGCTACGTTGTGCTTCTTTAACTAAAACCAGATGTCGGTAGGCTATTTCTAATAAATCTTTATGAGGAAAAGCACGCATTAATTCATAATGTTCATGAATTGATGGAACACAATATTTTAAACTACTGATTTGATGATCAGAGGCTCTAGTGATTGAGTAACAAATTCCTAGGATTACATAGGGGATAGGGATTTTAGCAATTTCACGATAACTTAGGTCATCTTTTACCAACCAATGATTACCGGTTAAATCTTGGTAAATTAGTCTTACCTGAGAAAAGTTTTCATCATCATCGCTTTTAGATGACGATGAAGGCGAGTAGCCTGAAGAGTCATTGTTTTTTCTAGAAGTGTTTTTAAGGACTCGGCTACTTGACTCTACAAGGGGTCTAGATGGTTTATTTTCAGTAACTTCAGAGTAAGACTTAGATGTTCGTTGCTCAACTACTTGATTAGAATTTGCATGAGTAGTCGTAGATTTTTTGATCAAGTTAGTTGCTTTAACTTGACTAACCATTTGCTCAACTAGTTTAGTATGATCAACTTTTTGATCTCGATCACGGCTTAGATCAGAGAGTTTTCGATCTTTTGTAGATCGTTGATCACTTTTTGTAAAATCCTTTGTTAATTTAACTTGATCAACGATTAGATAAGATCGGCCTCTAGGGTTTGTATCTCTTCCTTCAATTTTAATTAAACCTAAGGCAATTAACCCTGCAAGTGCTTTAGTTACCGTAGCACGAGAGCTATAACCAGTACGAATCATTAAGTCTGCAATTTTACCTCGCCAAACTTCTCGATTAAACCCTACAGTTAAGCGCCAAACTTGATCAAAGATCTTTTCTTCTGCTGGGGAAAGTTGTCTAGCTAATTGGTCTGCTACAGAGTTAGGAACACGTACAAAACGAGATTGAATATTTAAGTCTATTTTATTAATTGTTCTAGAAGGTTTTTTGTTAGAGCTAAGACTTGATTGGCTATTTTGTAGGGAATAATTGTCTCTTTGAGAGAGATAATTATTAAGATCTGGATCATCTTGATCATTGTGATCATCTTGATCTTGATCTAAAAAGTGATCATTTGGATCTAGATCGTTGTGATCAAGATCAAGATCGTTAAGATCGTGATCATCCTGATCACTAAGAAAATCAAGGTCAACAATTTGATCAATTTTACTAGCTAGAGTTGGTAATGGCTTTTCATTAAAAGTAGGATAAACATTTTGCTCTAAAGATTGTTTTTGAGTTCTAAGACGGTTAAGAGTATTAAATCTTTTAGTTTGATTAGCTTGACTAGTTGAGTAGTCAAGCTGAGATTTAGCAGTAGAATTATGATCATCTGCTTGTAATTCTGCTACAGTTAGGTCTGTTGCAGTTCCTTCGGCGCTAATAGGTAAATGGTGTTTAACACTAATAGACATCGGCAAAGGCTCTCGTCTAAGCTTTGGCGCAGGTATCCGCTTTTCTGGTTGCTTTTCTTTGAGTTTACTTTGCTTACTCATAATTTGTAGTCAAGGTTTAGCATTAAAATAGGGCTAAAATATTTTTGCGGGATCATTTAACTATGAACTGCCATTAAGTTTTTACCATCAACTGAAATTTTTAGACGTGCCAATGTTTCTTTTACAAATTGGGTATAATCCTCAGCTCCATAACTAGTTGGAGCATGATCATAAATAGATTGATTAAGTGCTGGAGCAGTTACAAGTTTTGTATTATTACGAATAACGGTTTCAAAAGCAGCATCCTTAAAGGTTTCAACTACTGTTGAATAGGCTTGGCCACAGATTTTTGTTCTTTGATCAAAACGAGTTACTAAAGCGCCAAGTAAATGTATATTTTCTTTATGAATACGCCTAATTTTACCTATTGTCTCATCTAAATCGCTTACACCTTCTAGAGGGTAAAAAGCTGCTTCAATTGGTATTATATAGTGATTTGAAGCTAGTAAAGCCATATCTAGTAGTGGTCCTAGATTAGGAGGGGTATCAATAATAATAAAATCATATTCTAGTCGAGCATCTTTAACTGCATAATATAATTCAATGATATCACTAGAATCAATAATACGATTAAGCTTAGACAAAGAAAGGTTAGATGCGGCTAAATCTAGGTTTGGCAGGGCTGTTTCATAAACTGCATTAGCAAAGGGATGGCGCATAAACTGCCCACTTTGTGATTGAAACCCTAAGAATGCATGCCCAAGATGGATATCTATTAATGTTCGATCTAAAAATGTAATAGTAGCGTTTGATTGAGGATCTACATCTATTAGTAGTGTTTTAAAGTCTAGTCTAGCAAGTCCAGCAGCTAAATTACATGCAGTAGTAGTTTTTCCACTGCCACCTTTATGATTACAAATAGTAATTGAGATCCCATGTGGGATTTTCTTACCCATAAAGCCTCCAACCTCTGCAAACAAAGCACATCCACCAGAGGAAAGTGACATATTCACCTTGTTAGTGTCAAGTCATTTGCCAGCAAAACACCCTTAGGTTTGTGTCTTAGCTAGTCAAGTACTACAATATATGGGGTTATCATTTAAGAGTTAAAGTAATACTTGACTAGTTATGCTAGTCGATAACTAGATCATTTGCGATCAACTCTTTTAACTTGATTAGTCGAGTAAGGTTTTATTTTAGTTGATCAATAATATTTAATGATCAAGTAGTTGATCATTAAATATTTAATTTTTATCTTAAAAATTTATGATATTTTTGTGTAAGAGTAGTTTTATAAAACTACTCTTATCTAATTAATGTCCAAAACTACGTAGTGCAGAACGTTCTGTTGGATGTATTTCAAAAATTCTTTCTAGATTTGTAATATGAAGTAAATTATCAATTTTTTGTGAAGGGGCAGCTAGTTTTATTTCGCCACCTTTTTCTTTAACTCGTTTAAGGCAAACAATTAGCTCACCTATCCCTGTGCTATCTGCATTGTTTACTTCGCTAAGATTAAGCACAAAGAGGATATATCCTTTATTAAGTAGTTCAACTATTTTGTTAGATAGTAAACTATAGTTTTCTCCACCAGATAGTTTTCCACAAATATTTAAGATACTTACAGCGCCATCTAGTCTTTCTGAGACTGTTATCATAAAAATTTCCTATCTTAGAACCTAGTTAACATTATATCTTACAATAAGTAATTTGGGGGAAAGTAGGTAATTATTTTGTAGTTTAGTTAGATAGATTAATAGATTATTGTTTTAACGCAATAGGGACAATCCCTATAAAAGTATAATTGCTTGGTAATACACTGGTTATAATAACACTGAGTCTAACAATTTGCTGGGTTATATTGTTATAACTAAATTTTTATTTAAGTCTAAATCTTAAATAAAGCAAACTAGCTAGATAAATAAAAAAAGGTTGTGTTATTTTTATAAACAAAATTAAAGCCTACAATCTATCCAATTAATAAATTTATGTCTAAGAACATTTTTGAATATAGTAGTTTATTAGGTAAAACAATAGGTAATGATTATAGAATTGAAAAAACTCTTGGTATAGGAGGTATGGGAGCAGTTTTTTATGCTAAACAACTTTCTGATGGGCAAGAGATTGCGCTTAAAGTCATACTACCAGAAAATACCTCAGATACTACTGTAGTACAACGTTTTTTGCGTGAAGCTAAAGCAGGTTTACTACTTTCTCACCCAAATATTGTTAAAACCTATAAATATGGTAAAACCACTGATGGGCTTTTATTTATTGTAATGGAATATGTTGAAGGAGAAACATTACAAAGCCATTTACAAAATAATGGTAGGCTAGGTTTACAAAAAACCGTAGAGTTCTTAAAACAATTATCAAGTGCTTTAGACACAGCCCATAAACATAAAGTTTTACACCGAGACTTAAAACCAGAAAATATTTTAATTACTAAAACAAAAGATGGTTTAGAAGTAACCAAACTAACAGACTTTGGTATTGCTAAAATAATTTCTTCTGATCAAGGAAAGACTAGTAACACTATATTAACAGGAACAGGTCAAGTTATTGGTACGCCTAAATATATGTCTCCAGAACAGTTATTAGGAATAGCAATTAAACAAACAACAGATATTTATAGTTTAGGATTAATTGTTTATAGAACCTTAACTGGAACTACTCCTTTAGAATTTGAAGGTAAAACAGGAACTATTTTTAAGGTAACTCAAGATTTACCTCCAATGTCACATAAATTTTCTTTTTTACCAGCAGGCTTTGATAAGGTTTTTCAAAAAGTCTTAAACCGAGATTCTACCTTACGTTACCAAACAGCAGGAGAGTTCTTTAATGACTTTGCTGGAGTTGCTGCTAAGTATCCTGATTTAGTGATACCACCTCTTAGTTCTGTTAGTGACGAAGAGTTAGCTATTACTGTTGCTCCAACAATTTTGCAAAATAAAAGTTAAAAGCAAGTTAAAAGCAAGTTAAAAGCAAGTTAAAAGCAAGCTAAATAAAAGGCTTATTACTTATGAGTATCTCTATATCGTTAGATCACTTAGTTTGGGCAGTACCTGACCTAGATTTAGCAATTAAAGAAATTGAAATTGCTACAGGTATTAAAGCAATTATTGGTGGTAGTCATCCAGCGCATGGAACGCGTAATGCACTCATTTCAATGGGTGAAGGGCAATATTTTGAAATTCTTGCCCGTGATGAATCTTTACCTGCTGGGGAATTAGCAAAGTTTTGCCAAGGTTTAGCTAAACCTAATTTAGTTACTTGGGTAGTTCGTACTAATAATATTCCTGAAGTTGCTCGCCGAGCGGAAAAAGCTGGTTACCAAACAATGGTTAAAGAAATGAGTCGCTTAAAACCAACAGGTGAAAAACTTGAATGGCAATTGCTTTGGTTAAAAGGGCATAGTTATGGAAACTATGTTCCTTTAATAATTGATTGGCAAACTTCGCGTCATCCTTCTTTAGATGCCCCTGATGGGTTAAAACTAATTTCATTTACAATTGAAGCAATAAATCCAAAACCTCTAGAAGAAATATTCTCTCTTTTGTCTATTGAAGTAGATTTAAAAGCTAGTTCACAAAATAGACTAATTGCTTCTATTGAGTCTTCTAAAGGTAAATTAGAGTTAGTTGGATATTAATTGTTTATTAATAAAAAAAAGCTTTTTCCATAAAAACTACTTTCGGCAAAATCCTCTATTTAGCAATGTTTTCTTGGCTCTAGCTGTGCTTAAATACAAAATATAACTTTTCAATATTTTTATATTTAGCGAGGGTTTTATGAAAAAGCCAAGAGCCTTATTTAGTGGCCACATTTCTATTCCTGCTATCATAGTCACTGTAATTTTACTAGTTTTAGCTTTTGCTACACCTTCTACTAAAGTAGAGGCAGACAGCCGTCAAATAACTAAACCAAACCGTGCTTATAAAATCCCTATAAGTAACTTAAGCCAAGAAAATCGTATAAATCCTGAAAAAATGAAAAAAGATCTTAGGTCTGCTGCTTTAGGCTATCCAAAAGATTTTATTGATTTTATTGATTTGCGTAGAAAGAAAATTAGGGAAAGTGGAAGTCAAACCAAACGCCGAGATAGTCGGTTAATAGAACCAGAAAAATTTAGCCAGCTTTCTCATTCAGCTAGAAGATATCTTAACTACAAATATAACCCTAAGCCAAATACTACTAAGAAGTCAGGACAGGAAGAACTCTATTCTCCAATGCCTTTGGCCGATCCAAACGGTGAAAATATTTTAGTGAATATTCCTAGTCAAGATAAAGGTAAAGTCAAAGTCCAAAGTGAAACCTCTGCGGCAAGTTTTGGAAAAACTATAGTAGTAAGTTTTAATGATTCTGCTGGACTAGAACAAAACAATTTATCTGGAGTATCTGTTTCCCAAGATAGCGGAGTAACTTGGAAACAATCTTTTATTCCTAATATTGGTGGTTTTAACCTAGGTGATGGTGTAGTAGCAGCAGATACTAAAGGAAATTTTTATTATGCAATGATTGGATTTGACTTTAATAATCGAAGCCTAGTTGCTGTAAGTCGCTCATTAGATGGTGGAAAAACCTGGTTACGTCCTGTAGATGGTTCAACTAGTGCAGGTGGAGTTGATGATTTTCAGGATAAAGAGTGGCTAGCTGTAGACCGTTCTACTAAATCAAAGTTTAAGGATAATGTTTATTTAACTTGGACTAGATTTCCTGATGTTGGCACAACTAAAATTATGTTTGCTGCTTCACGTAATCAAGGCAAAAAATTTAAACCTCCAATAGTAGTTGGCCAAGCAGTAGATAACACTAGCACTATTCAAGGGTCTATGGTAGCAACAGGGCCAAATGGTGAGATTTATGTAGTTTGGAGTGATCGTTCTTTGGTTGGTTTATTTGGTTCAGTATTAATTAGATTTACTAAATCAATAGATGGAGGAAAAACTTTTTCTACTCCAAGCACAATAGCTACATTTACTAACCCTGCTTACCCTGCTAATGGTGTTTTTAGTGGTAATCCATTTCCTTCAATTGCAGTTGATATTAGTAGTAGCACAAACCAAGGTAATATTTATATTACCTATGCTGGACGTTCACAAAATATTCCTGATCGTGCAGATGTTTTTTTAGTGACTTCTAAAGATGGTGGTAGTAGTTGGAGTGAGCAAATTAAGCTTAATGATGATAACTCTATTGCAGAACAAATATTGCCTTCTATTGCAGTTGCTGATGATGGCGCGGTTGCTGCTAGCTGGTATGATAGACGTAATGACTTAACCAACCTTTCTTTGCTAGATGTCTATGCTACAGTTTCTAAAGATGGTGGTAAGAGTTTTTCTGCTAATCAACGTATAACCACAGCAAATTGGCCATTAGTACCAACTCCGCTTGACCTTCGTGCTGGCTATCATGGTGATTATAGTCAATTAGCTACAATGGGAAATAAATTTCTCTTTAATTGGGGCGATGATCGAAGTGGTTTAGATACAGATGTTTATATTGCACTTCGTTCATCTGATGAGCTTGCAAATAGTAGTAAAGCAGGCTTTGTTATTAGTGCTCGTGATTCATCAAGAGTTACTAAAGCTGGAGGAACAGCTACTTTCTTTATTGATGCAAAAGTATTTGAAGGAGATAAAAACTTTACTTTTCAAGCCGCTTCTAATATTTCAGGATTTAATTTTGAATTTGTAAATATGCTTAACCCTGAAATGCAAAACCCTTTGCCAGAAGGCTTTAAGGTTAATGTCCGTACTCCTGCTAATATTGCTCCTGGCCCCTACTTTATTACTATTTCTGCTGAGCGTGGAGGAGTTGTTCGTAGTACTTCTGTGAGATTAACTATATTAGATAACAACCAGTTAGTTAAGGAACAACAAAATATTACTAAGAATGCTAGTGGTTCGATTTTACCTGCTTCTTCAATTGACAGGCAGGGAAATATTAATGTTGCTTGGCTAGATGATTCTCCAGGAGTTTTTTCTATTTTCTTTACTCGTTCTACTGATGGAGGTAAAAGCTTTTCAAATCCAATATTACTTCCTAGAAATGAAAGCTTTATTGGTCAACCAATTGTGCTTTCTAATGAAGAAGCAATTTATATTGTGCATTTAGAAGTATTTGACACACCAAAGTTTATTATCCGTACTAATGTGTTACGTTCTGTAGATGGTGGGAAAAGCTTTAGCCTAGTTAATATTTTAGAAGATGAAGATTTATTTGTTGTTTCAGAAAGTGCCCAACTAGATGCAGATGGAACATTACATATAACAGCATCTACACTTAATCCTGCTGATCCACAAAAACCTACTTTTATTAATTTTGATATGCGTTCAATAGATGGAGGAAAGACCTTTACAGCTAATAAGATTGTTGAAAGCACTTCACCTCTTTCAAGCCCAATTTTAATTGTAGAGGGTGATGGAAAAAATACTCGTTCAGTCTTTGTAGATTTTGGCCGTCAACAAGGCGGACTTTTTATTACAAACTCTACAAACGGAGGCATAACTTATAGCCAACCAACTTTAGTTACAAACAAAATAGATGATTTAGTTTTTGCTACTCTATTTCCAGCTACTAATACAACTCACTTTCTTATAAATCGTGGTAGTTTTGCAGATGAAAAGTTTCAGTTTTTCTATACTAACTCTGGTGCTGATGGGCGTTTTGCTACTGAGCGTCTAATAAGTAGTAGTGATATTCAAACTATTTTATCTGCTAGTCTAACGGCTGATGATACAGGTAATTTACTAATTGCCTTTGAAGGTAGTACAAAGAAGCTTTCAGATATGGATTATACTTCACGAATTTACTACCTTAATTCAACAAATGGAGGG
>Ga0075163_10001179_pt1 | contig 34877 bp, 31 predicted proteins | sample JI1023141ADNA_FD_71478 | JGI IMG/M metagenome (GOLD analysis project Ga0075163, IMG submission 71478) | Wastewater effluent complex algal communities from Wisconsin, to seasonally profile nutrient transformation and Carbon sequestration -... | ecosystem: Engineered > WWTP > Effluent > Algae...
TGCTTTGGCATGAAAATCAGGCGCCATCGCTTCACCCATATGCGAGAGTAGTGCATTATGCATCGGCTTTGAGTCTTGCCATTGGTAATAATCCATCATGGCATCAAATCCTAGGGCATAGTCACTTAAAACCACGGCACCAGGATCTAAATCTGGTTGAAGTGCCCCTGTTGTACCAATGCGGATAATTTTTAGTGATTTTAACGTGGGATTGATAGTTCTCGTTTTTAAGTCAATATTAATTAACGCATCTAATTCATTTAAAACGATATCGATATTGGACATGCCAATACCTGTTGAAACAACGGTAATCCGTTTTGAGCCGATATTCCCTGTTTGAGTGGTAAACTCTCGATGCGTCCGTTCATATTCGATATTATCAAAGTATTGAGTCACCGCTTGAACGCGACTCGGGTCGCCGACGGTAATCACGGTATCTGCGAGTTCATCAGGCGTTAAATCCAAATGGTATACAGCGCCTCGGTGATTAATAGGTAAATCTGCGATATTTATCATTTTATTAGAGCCCTGATAACAAGTGCTAGCCAATTCTTAGATTCAATTGTCTCATAATCTTTGATAAACAATCCTAAAAAATAATGTACACCTAAGTTAATTTGATAATATCGGTTGCTGATAGCTTCCCATTCAAATTCTGTGAGGTTTTCTTGGGCTAGCCAGGCATTTTTTTCCTCTAAATCATAAATGCTTAAATCACGCAATAATAAAGCTTGATGATGCTCGCGCCCCGCTTCATGAGTTTGAAGTGATTTTTCCGCGATTAAGCCATCAAATACTTGATAGGCTAATGCTAAGAGGGGTAGCGCAGATTGGACTTCAGGCTGTATATCTGTGCGATGATTGTAAAAGGCATAGATTAACGTATCAGCATAGTCCAAACACATATTCCAAGTTATCTCAAATCGGCGAGCTTGATTATCTAACCATAGTAACGTTTTATTAAAATCCGCATCATCTGTTAAAAAATTCTGGTATGGTGGCAACCAAGGCTCATTGCTCACATCAACAACGTTCGCTTTAGCTAGACAATAGGCTATGTTAAACGCTTTTGCGATATGATTAAAACAAGCTTGTGTGGGCTCTGGAAGGTCATTTAAAAAAAGCAGGGCTTTTTCTTGGGGTGGTAGCCAAGCATAGGGGGCTTTAAATCCTTTGGCGTTACATTCAAAAGACAGGCGCTTAAAATAAATCGTATGATTTAAATCAATCGGTTTTGGAGCTGTTGGGCGATGGGTTGCTGCATAATTTAAAGCCATTAATGCATCCTCTTGCTTTAAATTCACCGCATGTGCATTTAAAAAAAATGACAGCTGCGATAAATCCTGCTGCATTGTAGCTTCAACTGTTTTTATGATGCGCTCATAAGCGCGCTCGGGATAAAATAATTTTTTTGCTTCGCTAATGAGCTTATCATAGCAGGCTTCATCAATAATGCCTTGCGCACATGCTTTTTTAAAGCTCGCGCGAATATTAACCATAGCCTCTGATTGGCAGTGATAATTATGTGCGGCATCTAAATGTAAAACAGCCACTTCATCGTCATCTGTTAAGATAGACGCTTGATAATCTTCGAATATAGCGCCAATCCCTAGCATACCAAAATGTGCCAATTCCGCTGCACGAAGCGCGCCCATGCTGGCAGCGCCAATTACTTCAACACCTTCATTCATCGCAAACAAAATTTCTTTATGCCAAATAGAGGCAGCTATTTCATAATAACCATCAATTAAAATAAATCTTTCGGGCTTTAAACGTAACAACTGATAAATATCCCCACATTGCAGAGGCTCGTGTATCCACGCATCCGGAAGAGAGTGCAAAATTTGTTTTGTCGATACTGTGGGTCCTGCAAAAACGATAGTTGGCTTCATATTCTTCCCCCCGCTTTGGCGACAAGCGCGCCAGGATAAGGGGTTATTTCTGGTATGACCATGTGTGTGACAGGAATATTAATATCGGGCTTTGTTAAATCATAAGAACAAATGCGTTTGTAGCCATGTTGATAAAGTGTTTTTATCATGCTGTCTAAAAATCCAAAAAAAGAAGAAGGAATTTTTTCATTATAGGTCGGCCTGTGGGTGCCCGGTAATGGCTTAGTAAGTTGCTTGGTTTTTTTAAGATATAAACTTGAAGATATATCATCACGTGCACCAGAGATATGGGTTAAGCGCGATTGAATGGCTTCAGTGATAGCCCGTAATAGGGCAATTTCATCAGATAAATGGCAACCATAGCCCGCAAACGAACCAATATTGCGAATATCGTTTGAATCATTAATAATGGCCATATACACGGGAATATTTAAAGGTGTTCGCAAATCATAAACGCGTAATATATAGTCTTTATCACATATGGCATTGACCATATTGACACAAATATCAGAGGGGAGATAATTTAAATCAACACGGCGCGTGACAAGCTCGGATAGATTTAAATGATACCTGCTATGTCGTTCGATTAATTCAAAAAGCGCATGGCATTGCGCTTCTTCCATGCTATTCCCTGATGCAACGCCATTCGTTGTAGGCCAAAAAGATTCACAATTTTGGCTAAAATGTGCTCGGTCTTGATTAAAAAAGGTGTGGGGAAAGTAGACAGTTTCACCGGTTACGATATCAGTTGTTGTGACATAGCCAATAGATTCAGTGGCCAGTCGAGTTGAATAAAAACCGCCCATAAGTGGCGTTAGGGGCTGTAGTGTATAGGCTTTGCTTAATTGTTCATAAGACCCTATTAAATCCGGTGAAGGGAGATTTTCACCGTGCCATACTTCTATTGCCTCCATTAGGGCTGACGTTTTGGCAAGTACTAAACTCTGGCCTTTACCTTGTGCATTAGCCAGCGACTTAGAATTAGGGCGAATAGCGACGACGGTATGAACATTGATATTATCTAATCCTGTAACATCGGCAACGCGGGTGATACCAAACACAGGGAGCAATAAAGGCTCAATGCGCGCCAGGGTTTCCTCAGCCACAACTTCACGATAGGTGCCGCCTAAATTTAGCATAGTATGTTACTCATCAGTATTTAGATAAATCGGGGTCAACATCATCACACCATGATAAAATTCCCCCAGCTAATGATAAGACGTTATCAAAACCTTTATCCAGTAAAAATGCAGCGGCTTTTGCTGAACGCGCGCCTTTTTTACAATAAACGACAATGATTTTATCTTTGGGTAACTGTGTATAGTGCGTTTCAACTGAAGATAAGGGGATTAATTCTCCGCCAATATGACAAATCTCGCGCTCAAAGGGTTCACGCACATCCAGTAAAAAATAAGCGTTTGGTACGTCTTTAAGCGCTTTAGCTAGTGTTTGAGCCTGAATGGTTTTTGCTTCTTTGAGCGTAGGGGGCGTGTTATTTTGGGATTTAAGTTGTGTGCATTGGGCTTTAGTACAGTGTTGTTGTTTAGCAATAGGATAGCTTTTAAACGTTGATGACAAGAGATCTACGCGCAAAAAACGACCCGATAGCACATCACCTAAACTTAACAAAACTTTTAAGACTTCCATGGCTTGTAATGTGCCCATGACGCCTGGCAACACACCAAGTACGCCGCCTTCAGCACAATTAGGTATTAAGTCATCAGGGGGCGCTTGTGGATAAAGACATTCATAACAGGGCCCCGCTTTATAATTAAACACCGAGAGTTGGCCATCAAATTGAAAGAGACTGGCTGAAACAAGCGGAATACCAAAGGCTCTTGATATTCGATTAATTAAATAACGTGCGGGATAATTATCTGTGGCATCAACAATGACATCGTAGCCTGATAATAGCGCTAAGGCATTTTCATCGGTTAAAAACACAGGATGAGCATGGATAGAAAGCTGTGAATTCATGGCTTTTGCAATGGATTCAGCTTTTTTTGCCTTATTCAACCCCACATCGACTTCAGTAAAAATCACTTGTCGTTGCAAATTAGACAGCTCAATGTTGTCACCGTCGATAAGTCCAATTTCACCTACACCACTCGCGACTAAATAAGACAAGACAGGGCAACCTAATCCGCCAACCCCCACAATCATCACTTTAGATTGCTTTAGACGTTTCTGCCCCTCAAGACCAATAACAGGAAAATGTCGTGCGTAGCGTTCAAGGTCAATTAGGTTTGCCATTATTAACCGCCTACCAATGAGGTAATAATATCTATCTCATCTTTATGTGAGAGATATTGTGTTGGAGAGCAGTCCTTATAAGATTGTTGGTTTATATACACTTGTACATAAGGACGAATGGCGCCTGAGTTATCGATGATATTTTTATAAAGCAGGGGGGCACACATTTTGATAGCATCCAATAAAGTGGCGACTGTTCCATCATCTACAGTTAGGGTTGTTTGTCCATCTGCAAAACGTTTTAACGAGGGGTGAAGTTGTATGCGCATGATATCCCAATCGTTTGAATTTACTGTCATCTAATCATATACATGATTTAAGTATTTTGACAACAACCGTGTAATGATTGAATCCGTATAAAAAACCCAGTAAAATCGTCTTCACATTATATTCTGACGTTAAATAAAATTATGCCAACATTTGATATTGTTTCTGAAATCAATAAAGTTGAACTCAATCATGCTGTTGATAATGCAACGCGTGAAGTAGGTACGCGATTTGATTTTCGTGGTGTTTTAGCCACCATTGAGCGTAATGAGCTGGTAGTGACCTTAAAATCCGAATCAGATTTTCAGGTCCGTCAGATAGAAGATCTCTTCAGAAACCACTGTGCGAAACGCAATGTTTCAACGGCTGGTATTGATATTGATGATAAACCGGTTCATTCAGGCAGGACTTTTAGTTTAACCATGACCTTTAAAGAAGGTATAGAACAGCCTTTAGCCAAAGATATTGTTAAACGCCTTAAAGATGCCGGTCTTAAAGTTCAAGCTGCCATTCAAGGTGATAAAGTTCGCGTTACCGGTAAAAAGCGTGATGATTTACAATCAGCCATTGCCTTCTTAAAAGCCTCAGATATCGAACAACCCCTCCAATACGAAAACTTCCGCGAATAATTCGTGCTTTAATTTTGTTTTTTTAGACAATATGGTCTATATTCTAACACAAGGGTAATTAATGTTCCTGGCTGAACCATATTCAGTAATCTGATATAGGAGTCGCTGTTGGGAAGTGGTGTGTATCCTAGTGGTTTTAGGATGCCTGAAGCTTACCATAGACTCCAGTGTGTTAATCGGTGATGGGCTCAAGACGCGGGAACATTTTACCTGTTGAACTTTTGGAATCATGTAAAAAGGAATAGAAAATGAAAAAACTATGCCGAGCTTTAATGCTATCTGGCGCGTTTTTGTTGTTAAGTGCCTGTGCTGCGAACGATCCTTATGTTTATGACTACGACAATGATTATTCTTATACCGTTGGTTACTCTAGTTATTATCCCTATTTTAATTCCAATTGGGGTTATTATAGCAATGGGTATCGATGGCATAGAACGCATTGGCGATAATTACGTGCGTTGATAAATATCGTCAAAGCGCTCGATATCATCTTCGCCAAGGTAGCTGCCAGATTGCACTTCTATGACATAAAGCGGGGTGTCACCCGGGTTGCTTAGTCTATGGCGATTTTTGGGTGCGATATAGGTCGATTGATTGGTGGTGAGTACCATGCTGGTATCACCGTTGATGACATCTGCCTGACCTTCAACGACGACCCAGTGTTCAGCACGGTATTGATGCATTTGAAGTGATAATTTGGCTTTTGGTTTTACCATGAGACGTTTCACTTTAAAAGCAGGCCCATGTGCCAAAATCTCATAATATCCCCATGGACGATAAACACGTAGATGATCGGTTAATAATGTTTCATGGGTTGAAGCTAAAGCTGTTACGAGCGTTTTAACCTCTTGTGCACGCGATTTATCGGCTACTAAGACTGCATCGGGGGTTGCTATGACGATGAGATTTTGTATGCCAAGTGTTGCAACCAGTGCAGACTCACTTTTGATAAAGCAATTTTTGCTAAATTTAGCCACGACATTACCCGATAGGGCATTGCCATCGGCGTCTGATGTCTTGACTTCAGCCACAGCATTCCAGCAACCTAAATCATTCCACTCAAGGTCCACAGGGATGACAACAGCGGCGGTTGATTTTTCCATCACGGCATAATCAATCGAGACATTGTCGCAATCAGCAAATGATGTTGAATCCAATCGCGTAAAATCATGGGCATGAACACCTTCAATCAGCGCTTTTTGACTGTTGGCATATATTTGAGGCTCAAACTTTGCCAGTTCATTAAGATAGGTTTTTACAGTGCAGGCAAACATGCCACTGTTCCAAAAAAACTGTGAAGAGGCAACATAGGCAGTCGCATCTTGTTGATTAGGCTTTTCTCTGAATGCCTTAATAGAAAACACCCCTTCCTCAATTAGCTCACCTTGTTCGATATAGCCATAACCCGTATGGGGCTTAGTGGGTTTGATGCCAAAAGTCACCATGGCATCATGAGAAAGTGCAAATTCAGCCCCTTTTTTCACTGCAGCAAGCCATACATCATTGTTAGCAATATAGCTGTCTGAGGGAAGAATCATCAAGACGGCATCATCACCATAATGTTGCTGAATATAATGTGCAGAAGCCGCAATGGCAGGGGCTGTATTCCTGGCACACGGCTCTAAGAGGTAACGAACATTTAGAGGAACGCTTGCTAATTGCTCAAGGCATAAAAAATAGTAATTATCATTGGTGACGATTAAGGTTTCAGTTGGGTCCAAGAGGCTAACGCGTGCGGCGGTTTCTTGTAGTAATGAAGTCGTTTCTTGCCCTATGGGTAAAAATTGCTTGGGGTAATTGGTGCGAGACATGGGCCAGAGCCTGGTTCCTGTTCCGCCAGCTAAAATGATTGGAAAGCATTTCATGTCTATTATTACCCTAATGAAGGTGGTTAATCAATAAGATCAGCCGTTAGGTTGTTTTGTTTGATGCCAAGTTTTTCTTTGAGTTTTGCGACAGCATCAGGGTCAAAAGCGCGCGTCGTTTTGTGTTTAATCACGACAGGTGAGGGTTGTTTTGATAAAAGTGATGCACTTTGTGCAATAAATGCAGTAGGTCTGTCTGAGTAAGCAGGCATCATTCGCTCTGGACTGGTCTCTTTTGCCGGGGTACACGTCTTTGTATCAAAGGTTTGCATTTTATCATTTAAAATTTTACGTGCGTTGCGCGCACTGTTTTCAACGCGTCGTTTAATTTTAATCGCAGCACGTGCAGCTTCATCTGGGGTTACTGCAGTCACAGGATTGCCTTCTAAGTCTATGCGCATTTCTTGAGCTTTTAAACAGGTCAAGTAATCGATGCTTCTTGTGAAAATAACGACGGCTTCGCGCAGTTTGCTTTTTGAAATACCAGCTTTTTCAGCTTCATAGGCATAAGCTAGAATTTTTTTCATCACGCCATTTTCTAGAGGGCGTATCGCTGAACTCGTATCAAAAGCGTTGGGGAACTGGGCTTGCAGCCAATTTAATGCTTGATTTTTAGCATGTTTAGATTGAAGTTTTTGTTTATTATTAACTTTTAAGGTACGGGGGTCAATTTCCTGATAACTCATCGTATTTATAAAGGTTTAGGACCTTTCCATTGTTGCTCGTGCGGGCAATTTAGCGCGTTTGAAATAAATTTTCAAGGGAAATTTAATTCATTAAGTCTAGATATTTGTTTATACTGATAATAAGGTACGTTAAAGGATGATTATCATGAAACATTTTTTATTTAAAGCATTCACCATTTTTTTCCCATGGCTGACCTTATTGATTTTAGATAACCCAGGGGGGGCTATTGTGGCACTCATCATGCAAGCAACGTTAATTGGCTGGATCCCTGCAAGTTTTTGGGCGTTGAAAGAATTGCGCTTACATGAGGAAGCCGAGGAAAGAAGAAAAAAACAGGAAAGCATGCAAAAATGAACTTAAAAGTCATCGTAAATGGCGCTAAAGGCAAAATGGGTGAGCCCGCGTGTCTTGCTATCGAAGCTTGCCCAACACTTGATTTAGTGGCTGCTTTAGGGCGAGAAGACAGTCTTAAAGACGCGATAATGCACACAAAAGCAGATATTGTCGTCGATTTAACACGTGCTGATTGCGCTTATCAAAACGCATTAACGATAATTGAATCGGGTGCGCACCCTGTTATTGGCACTTCTGGTTTTAGTGCCACGGACATTGCTAATCTATCAAAACGCTGTGAAGAAAAACAATTAGGTGGAATTATCGCCCCTAATTTTTCGATAGGTGCTGTTTTAATGATGCATTTTTCAAAAATAGCCGCAAGATTTATGCATGATGTTGAAATTATTGAAACTCACCATCCCCAAAAATTAGATGCACCATCACAAACAGCTTTAAAAACCGCTGAAATGATAAATGCAGCACTCTCGCACACTACGTCCCGCGGCTTGTCCGCGGGATCTAATGCTGACATCCCCATTCACTCGCTTCGCTTACCAGGTTTTCTTGCGAATCAACAAGTGATTTTTGGTCAAACCGGTGAAACATTAACAATAACCCATAACAGTATTGATAGGGTGTCGTTTATGCCAGGTATTCTTTTAGCCTGTGATAGAGCCCCTAAATTGAAGCATTTGGTCTATGGGCTAGAGCACGTGCTTCAACTCGGCTGAGGTGATTTTGCCCCTTCAAGGAGACGTCTGCCAACGCCATTCATTTCATTATATTGTGTGATTTTATCTTCAAGCCCACCTAATTGTTGAATTAACGCATCGGCTGCATTCATCGGTATTTCTGAAGTATATAACGTTTGTAATCCTTCATAAAACTTCTCGGTTGTAGTTGAGCGAGGGAGGATTGAAAATCTTGTGGGTTGTGTTATCCATAAAATTTTAGCTAATAAAATAATGCTGGTGTCATCTGTGATGTCATCTGACTTTGTTTTTTTGAGTACGGCTTTTATTTCACCGATACTAGTTGGAGTTGAGCCTGTATACATGCCAAGGTTTGTCTTAGTTTGCCAATAAGTATCCTCACCGGAAATCATCTGTAATTGTTTGATTAATGCAACCCTTTTATCTTTAGGAATCAACCGCACCTTGTTTTCATAGGGATTAAACGCTTTGAGCTCATCAATCGCTAAGCACTTAATCGCTGTATAAAAAGAGGTTGTAATCCCTGCGCGTGTAGGAGGATTCGTTAGTAAGCTTGTATGGACAACTTTAAGAATTTGATTAATTTTGTCTATATTAGAGCGCTCAATTTGGCCTAAAATGGCCTGGATTTTTTCTGCGCCCGACGGCAATTTTGTCCAAAGATAAGCACAATTTGACGTTAAATGTAAAAGGGTCGATAAAAATTCTTTTTGTTGCTCTGGACTTAACGTGATGTGGTTTGTTTTGGGTGGTATAGGAGAGGTTGATGGTGTTGTCGTAATTTTTTCGACAATAGCTTTAACCTCGTTAAGGTCAGCCATTTCATCGTCTTCATCAAGGTTACAACCTAAGGCCGTAAGCGCTTCAATGACGGCACCTGGTAAGTATTTATTCGGTGATTTAATACCAAAAGAGCCAGGCGCATTTTGATCAGACAAAGCTTGTTGGTGCCCTGAGGTGTAAAGTGCCACAAGATTATTAACAAATGCTTTGTTGGGTTCTTGGAATTTTGGCCAACATTGATTGTTTATAAAATAAATCCACTCGCTATCACTATGCATGAGCTCGACTGCTTTTCGGTCTTTACCTGAAACGCAAGCGCCAGCAGAGTGGATGCCAGCATACATGGCTATTAATTGCTCTAAACTACTTAGCACCAATTGTCTGGCATAGTAGGCGCCAAGTGAATCATATGTTTCTTTGACATGCTCGTATTCGTCTAGTAGTCCTTGCAGTGCAGGTTTGTTGGATGATTCATTTTTAAGGACTTCTCTTGCCCGTTGAAGCAGCTTATCAATATTTGCGGCATCCGTGTCCTGAACTAATTCAATGCCTATTAAACTCCCTAAGGATTTGAATAGTTGCGCTGGATTCAATGGGTGATTAGTATGCATTACCCCGGGATGATTTTTGGCTTCTTCGACGAGATTTTGATGTAAATACGGATCGGGTAAATAAGCATCCCCTCCAATTATCGGGCTTATCAGCGTCTGAATAAGTGTATCTGCGTGACCAGCGGTAATAAGTTCCAGATTTCTTTTAACATGAGTATTGCCTATCCAAAAAGGGGCATCTTTAACATCTCTTGAGCTCGGGTGGCTTGAACGCTCTTTGGGTACAGTTTCTGCGGTTTTATTGCCTTGCTCATCAAATAGATAAGCGTAATGCTCAAGATGATTGGCAAGACCTGGAATCGTTCTGAGTCTTGATGATAAATCTAGCGTATTGATGGCCTCATCCGTGGCGCCTTTTAAAAGATGTTGTAACAAGGCTTGTTCATAAGCGTCGAAGTAAAAAAACCATAAAGGACGCTGTTTGAGACTTAAACAAGCCTCCATAAAGGGCGTGTTGTCTTTTTGTGTTCGGATAAATGTATTGAGCGATAAAAGAGAGGCTTCATATGAATTATTATAAGGTGGCGTTTTAATGACGTTGATAAACGCAAGGTGGTGCGGTTTTATTGAGCCTGTGTTTTTATTGTTGAGGGCGTTTTTGAGTTCTTCAAAATCTCTTTTGATATCGTCTAATGTCGTGTGTTCATCTATTGGGAGGCTATGTATATATAATTTTTGTAAATCATCAAGTTCATTAAACCACGCAGGTATTATAAAGTCAGGCGTGGCTTTGATGGTATGCATCTCTTTGACGGTATCAGGATGCAGGGCAGGCTTAGGCGTATCATAAGCTAGAAAAAATTGATTATCTGAGAGCTTAACAACAGTTGCAATAGCATCACGTGGGCGTGTGGCAATGTTATATTGTTCTGCTTTATTTAAGCGTTTAATCGCTTCTTTTTCAGAAACCTGCCATTGGGTTTCAATGGCCTTAGTGAGTTGTAAAGTAAAGGTCTTAAGTTGACTTTTATAGACACTTAAATCCTCGCCTTTTGCAAGTGAGACATTGGCATAAGCCTTTTCAGCAAATGCGATTAGTTGTGCTTTATCAGTATTGGGAGGAGGGTTCGCGTTTACTAAAAAGATAAAGGCATCTTTTAAGCTTTCAATTCGTCTTTGGATATGTTTTTGTGTGTCGACTTCTTTGGTATAAGTCTCTTCAACACTGATATTACCCACTGTCGATTGAATAGAAGCGCGAAAGGCGTCGCTTAATGTTACGCCATTGGGAATCCTTAAAATGGTGTTTGTCATAACTATGTTCCCTTATCCCTGGAAAAGTTCACTATTAGTACTTACGCAAAACCTCAATCTCTTCGTTAAAAAATGTTTTCAATTCGGTCATTTAGTTAATCTAAACGCCCTCATTGAAACCATTTTTTGCCTCGACCTTGAGGTTTTGCGTAAGTCCTAACTATATAACATATTAGTTTTTTTTATCATAGCAAGATCTTACGCGAACGTCATGATACACTAGCATGATTTTTTTAAATGGAGTTAAATCATGACCGATTTGGTGCCACATTTTATTCAAGGGAAAGCCGTATCACAGCTTAGTGAGATATCTTATCCTATTTATAATCCCGCAGAAGGCGAACAAATCGCTCACGTGATGGTCGCAGACAGTGAGCTTGTGAACCATACCGTAGCTGTGGCAAAACAAGCCTTTTCATCATGGTCAGCGACGCCGCCAATAAAGCGCGCCAAAGTATTATTTAATTTTAGACAATTACTTGAAACCCATCAAAAATCATTAGCCGCCATTATTACCCGCGAACATGGTAAAACAACTGACGATGCCTTAGGTGAGGTCATGCGAGCAATTGAGGTGGTTGAGCTTCATTGTGGTTTGGTGAAGCAACTTCAAGGCAGTGTTACCATCGAGGCCGCTAGTCATATTGATTGTATGACCCAACGTCAGCCGCTTGGTGTTTGTGTGGGCGTGTCACCGTTTAATTTTCCTGTCATGGTGCCTGTGTGGATGATGATTCCAGCGATTGCCTGTGGCAATAGTTTTATATTAAAACCGTCAGAACAAGACCCAAGTGCCGCCATTCGTTTATTAGAATTATTAACCGAAGCTGGATTGCCACCAGGAGTCGTCAACGTGTTGCAAGGGGATAAATCAGTTGTTGATGCCCTAATCAACCACCCAGATACCATGACGTTGACAGCTGTTGCCTCAACGCCTGTTGCCAAGTCGATTTATAAAGAGGCGACTGCCTTGGGTAAACGTGCACATACCTTTGGTGGTGCTAAAAACCATTGTGTGGTGATGCCTGATGCCGATTTAGACGGCGCGGCATCAGCTATATTAGGGGCAGCTTTTGGCTCAGCAGGTGAGCGTTGTATGGCAATTTCTGTGGCGGTCATTGTGGGGCAGGCGACAAAAGAGGCCTTTTTATCGCGATTAATCCCTATGGTCAAAAAAATCCGCGTTGACGCAGGCCATCTGCCTAATGTGGATATGGGGCCCCTAATTAGCGCCAAGCATCGTGAGCGTGTGTTAGGCATGATTACAGAAGGGGTTACTGAAGGGGCTAATTTAATCATTGATGGGCGTGATTTTAAGCATCCCACGCATCCCCAAGGATTTTATATTGGCCCGTGTTTATTTGATGATGTCACTGAAAACATGAGCATCCACCAACAAGAGATTTTTGGGCCTGTACTTTGTGTGATGACAGTCGAGAGTCTAGATGAAGCACTTGCTTTGGTTAATCGACATCCTTATGGCAATGGCACCGCTATTTTTACGCGAGATGGCTTTAGTGCCCGTGAATACACTGAAAAAGTGCAAGTAGGCATGGTAGGTATTAATATCCCTATTCCCGTACCTATTGCTTATCATCCGTTTGGTGGTTGGAAACTATCATCGTTTGGCGATACCAACATGCATGGTGAGGAAAGCATTAATTTTTATACCAGACGTAAAACCGTCACATCAAAATGGCCAGAAACACAAGTGAAGGGCAGTGTATTTAGCATGCCGACCCATGAATAAGGAGCATTAACATGGCAACCATAGGATTTGTAGGATTAGGCCATATGGGCTTTCCCATGGCCTCAAATTTATTGAAACATGGCCATAAGGTCATTGGTTTTGATTTGCAAAAAGAAGCGGTTAATTTGTTTGCCTCTATTGGCGGGATAATAGCGAATGATATTAGTGAGGTGACCGTTGATACGTCTGTTATTTTTACGATGCTTCAAACCGGTGACCAAGTTAAAGGTGTCTTATTGGGCGAGAATGGCTTGTTTAGTAAAGCTAAAAAAGAAACGTTATTTATCGATTGCTCAACGATAGATGTCGCCTCCACAAGAGACTGTCATCTGGAAGCCGCCACTCATGGCATGCATATGTTAGATGCGCCTGTTTCAGGGGGGGTGTCAGGCGCTGCCATGGGTGCATTGACATTTATGGTGGGCGGCTATGAAAATCTCTTTGATTTAGCCAGGTCACTCTTGGAAGCCATGGGTAAAACCTTGATTTATACAGGTCCTGCTGGCTCAGGTCAGGCTGCTAAGATTTGTAATAATATGATATTAGGCATATCAATGATTGGCATATCCGAAGCGTTTAATTTGGCCAAGGGACTCGGGTTGTCTGATGAAAAATTATTTGAAGTCGTTACCCATGCTTCTGGCCAATGCTGGGCCATGAACCATTATGTCCCAGTGCCAAATATTCTCCCTAATGTGCCCGCCAATTCAGGCTATATGCCTGGCTTTTCTGTAGCGATGATGCTTAAAGATTTAAATTTAAGCCAACACTGCGCCCATGATGCTAAAGTCACCACGCCACTCGGTGCAAAAGCCACACAATTGTACCAACAATTTAACGACGAAGGACAAGGCGGCTTAGATTTCTCAGCGATTATTAAACTGTAAATGAAAGCTCCCTTCTCCCGCTTGCGGGAGAGGGGTTGGGGGTGAGGGCTCACATGACAGCAGACGAATTAAAAACCTATTGGGCTGATTGCGCTACCAAGTACATAGACTGGATAACCCCCTTTGAAACCATCCTTGAGGGCGATTTTTCAAACTTACCGGTAAAATGGTTCAAAGAGGGCACGCTTAATCTTTCAGCCAATTGCCTAGACCGACATATGCTTGAAAATAGCGAAAAACTCGCCCTTATCTTTGAAGGTGACGACCCTACCCATACTAAAACTTATACGTTTAAAGCCTTGCTTGAAGCCGTATGTCTTATGGCTAATTTTTTTAAAGCGCAAGGCATTAAAAAAGGCGATGTCATCGCGCTATATTTACCACTTGAGCCAAATGCATTGATTGCTATGCTTGCTTCAGCCCGGATTGGCGCAATACACACCGTTGTTTTTGCAGGCTTTTCAGGCCTATCGTTAAAAGACCGACTCATTGATTCAAAAGCCAAATTATTGGTCACTACAACGGGGTTTCAACGGGGTGGCAAATGGGTGGATTTAGCAACCGAGGTCGCAAAAGCGACAGACGGTTTATCGCTTACATGCATTTATCTTGATAAAACATCATCGATGGCAAGCTGTAGCAATGTTTGTGATCCCACCCCCATGCAGGCAGAAGACCCGTTATTTATTTTGTATACGTCGGGCTCTACCGGCAAACCCAAAGGCCTAGTCCATACAACTGGGGGTTATGCGGTTCAAGTTGCGACATCATTTCATGACGTATTTACCCCCAAAACCGATGATGTTTTTTGGTGTACAGCTGATGTGGGCTGGATAACAGGTCATAGTTATTTGGTCTATGGTGCCTTATTAACGGGCACGACTACGGTGATGTTTGGGGGCGTACCTACCTACCCCACGCCATCTCGTTATTTTGAACTCATTGAAAAATGGGGGGTAACGATATTTTATACAGCCCCTACGGCCATTCGTGCGATTAAGCGTGAAGGGGATGATTGGATTAAATCGTGTGATTTAAGTCGGTTAAGATTATTAGGGTCGGTAGGTGAGCCTATTAATCCAGACATATGGCTGTGGTATTATGAGGTCATAGGCCAAAAGCGCTGCCCCATTGTTGATACCTGGTGGCAAACAGAGACAGGGGCAATTATGATTAGCCCAAGGCGTGATGGCCCATTGGGAAAGCCGGGCTCTGCAACTAAGCCTTTATCTGGCATCGAAGTCGCCTTATTAGATGCCGATGACACAGAAATTGAACATGAAGGCGCCTTAGCTATCCGTTATCCTTGGCCCTCTATGGCTAGAACCATTTTAGGCGATGCAACGCGATATCAACAGACGTATTTTCATAAAGGCTATTATATAACCGGCGATGGTGCCAGATGTGATAAAGATGGTGATTATTGGATAACCGGTCGGATTGATGATGTCTTAAATGTGGCAGGTCATAGGCTTGGGACTGCTGAAATAGAATCAGCCTTAGTACATCATCCAATGGTTGCAGAAGCAGCCGTTGTAGGCTTTCCTCATGACATAAAAGGTCAGGGTATCTATGCATTCGTGAGTTTAAAGTCAGATGCTCACGCTACGTCCCGCGGCTCGTCCGCGGGATCCACAGAGACACTAATCACAACCCTTAAACAAACGGTCGCCACGCAATTATCACCCATTGCAAAGCCCGATAAAATTCAAATTGTCACCGATTTACCCAAAACCCGCTCCGGCAAAATCATGCGCCGTATTTTACGTTTAATCGCAGAAGGCCGCGTGCATTCGTTGGAAGATTTGGGAGATTTATCAACGCTTGCAAATCCAAGCATCGTGGAAAATTTGCTTCAGAGCCACGACTGTTAAGGAGTGTTACACGGAAGTCAGCGTAACACTCCCTTACGGTCGTGGCTCGGATGGCGCATACCACCCATTCATCACTTTAACAAGTTCTTCAAGCCCCAACTTACTTTGTGATGAAAACAACTGCACACTCACATAAGCATGCAGCGCCATTGCATCACGCACCTGCTTTAACGTCAACATCCCCTGACTACGGCTTAATTTATCAGCTTTAGTGAGTAGGATATGAAGGGGCAGCTCACGGTCAGAGGCCCATTCAATCATCAGTTGGTCTTGTTCTTTTAGAGGGTGGCGACTATCCATTAACAATACCAAGCCTCTTAAGCATTGTCTTGTTTCTAAATAAAGCGCGAGTTCTTGTTGCCAATTAAGTTTTGTGGCCATGGGGACTTTAGCATAGCCATAGCCTGGCAAATCAACCAGTCGTTTTTCATCATTGATGCTAAAAAGGTTAATAAGTTGTGTGCGCCCCGGTGTCTTAGAGGTGCGTGCTAGTTGACGTTTACCGGTTAAACAATTGAGTGCCGAGGACTTGCCGGCATTAGAACGCCCGGCAAACGCTACTTCAAAGCCAACATCCGCTGGCAATTGCGATACGCGCGCTGCTGACGTTAAAAATTTTACCTGAGTATAGGGATGGTGTAACATATCGCTTTTATAATAGATTAAAATGGCCTGCAGTATACACCCATTGTACAAATACTAACAGAGCCGCGACCGAAAGGAAGCGTTCACAGCAGTAATAAGTAACTGTGAACACAAACATACAGGAAATATTTTAGGTAAATTAAATGAAAAAAGCACTACTTTTAATATTACTAAGCCTATCCCCCCTCTACGCACTAGATATTAGCGCACAGCTTACCGTATGCGCCACATGCCACGGCGAAAAAGGCATAAGCCAAAATCCCGTCTGGCCAAATTTAGCAGGCCAACATCAATCTTACTTATTAAAACAACTCAAAGATTACAAAGAAGGCCGGCGTTTCGCACCCAGCATGCCATCACTAGTCGCAGCTTTATCCGACGAAGAATTAAATGCATTAAGCCACTTTTTCTCCACCCAAACTAATGCAACAGGCACAGTCCCCAAAGCCTATTTAAAGCGCGGGCAAGCATTATATCGCGGCGGCGATTTTAAAAAACATATTACAGCCTGCATCTCATGCCATGGCCCAAAAGGTGAGGGCAATGGTGAAGCGGGGTTCCCGGTATTATCAGGCCAGCAGGCAGAATATACCATCTTACAATTAAAAGCTTTTAAGGAAGACAAACGCAGTAACGACATCAACCACATCATGCGAGATATCGCCAAACACATGAGCGATGACGACATCGAAGCCGTCGCGCATTACACACAAGGTTTATACTAATGATTAATAATTACAGCCGAAAACTAAACGCCCCACAACCAAGCCCCTACGCTCTACAACCAAGCCCCTACGCCCCGCGGCTTGTCCGCGGGGTCCAGGCATTTGCTCTGGCACTATGCCTACCCTTCGCCGCATACAGCGAAACTTTCACCGCAGGCAAAGACTACCAGCAGCTTAACGTAACCCCAAGTGTAAAATCTAAAGCAGTAACTGTCACCGAGTACTTCAGCTACGGCTGCCCTTGGTGCTATAAACTTGAAGAACCGCTTGAAGCCTGGCGTAAAAAGCAAGGTTCAACCATCACTTTTACACGAGTCCCCGTGATTTTTCATGATGAATGGGAAACCTATGCCAAAGCCTATTATTTCCTAACACTTACGAAACAAGAAGCAGACATTTCGCCAAAGCTTTTTCTAGCCATTCAAAAAGACAAAAAGCCATTAGGTAAAGCGTCAAGCATGATAGATTATTTGACAACGCTAGGGCTTGATAAATCAACCCTTGAAAGCGGCTTTTTTCATTCAACGACCATGGATTATGAAATAAAGCAGGGCATCACCGCCATGACACAAAATCAAATCCAATCAGTACCTGCGATTATCATCAACAACCAATACAAAATAGATATACAAATGGCAGGCTCCATCCCACGCTTTTTTGAAATCGCAAATTACTTAGTGAAAAAATCGCAATAATACTCCCCTCTCCCACTCGTGGGAGAGGGGCTGGGGGTGCTCCAATAAAAAAGGCAGCCTAAGCTGCCTTTGATTGATGTTCCAGGTTTAATTAGGGTTTAAACCGCTAACATCGTGCAACTCAGCATTGTTGGCAGAAGTTGCGGTTGTAGCAGTAGCTGCTCTCGTGCTAAACAAGCCAGCAGCGCCTGCACCCTGAAATGGAGGTTGAGGCTTTTGATCATTATCAAGTTGCTTATCATCGGTTAGCTCATCATCAGTAAGCTCATCTTCAACTACAAGCTCATCACCTGCAGGAGCAGCTCGTCCTTTGCTACCAAACACTTTATTAAAAGCACTCATCGCAAGCTTAGCACCCATCCAAAGTGTAAGACCTGCAGCTAAAACAACAGCCGTAGTAACTGCAGCAGCAGCAACAGCGGTCATTAATACAGATAAACCACCTAAGAATGCTAACGGTGCAACACCTGAAATGGTTAGTGCAGCAGCAGCTGCGAAGGCAGTGGTTGCAAATGCCAAAGCAGCAGGCCAGAAATAAACCATAGCACTGGCGGCAGCAGAAGCGGTAAGCGCTAGTAACATCAAAGCGCCTGCTGTTTTTTTGCTAGGCATAACAGCGTTAAAAGCACGACGGATAAAACCAGGCCTATTATCTACCTCGTCAAGGTCAAAAGTAAGTCGAGGATCATTTACAGTATCTTTAGCCATGAACAACTCCAATAGTTAGAAAATCACAGGCATTTTATCACAAATTTGCCAATCCTGAACTAAATTAGAACAAATTTTTGTAACCAAACCGTAAAAATTCGGTTAAAATCAGAGCCGCGGCCGTCAGGGAGCGTTCACCCCAAGTCTGTCTGTAGATAGCTCATGTCCAACACGAAGACTGCCTGGTTTGGGAACTTTAAAAATGGAGTAACCCTTTAGATTAATAGTATTTAGCCAATCTATAGCGGTTGATGCCTGTGTGACTTGTACGATGTCTTGAGAAGCTAATGCCTCTAATTTTTCATCATTAATATGTGAAGTCTCATCATTTTCCTTAGAAGCTAATGTCTTAGACTTCAACTTTAATCGTGTAACGTCAATATGTGAAGTTTCATTATTTTTCTTAATTTTCACGACTCCATCAACTTGGGCTGCTTTGCTGAATTTATTAAATAAAGCTTTAATGGTATATGTTTCCATAATAACAGGCTGAGCTTGATGAGGAGGCTTACTTGCCGGATAAAAATAATAATACATTCGCGGCAAGGCAACCCTAATAGCCTGCTCTGCAAGGTATAAAGCTTTAATTGCAAGGACTGTCGCCCCCGCTGCAAGCCCCGCTGCTGTTAAGGCCGCATGAGTGAGACCCATGGCTGCCATAAAAGCAAAGGGGGCAAAAGTGATAAGTTTAAAGCTGATTAAAGCAGGTATAAATGGCGGGAAGCATATCGCGAGACTAAAGATAGCCATGGCCACGATGATAGCGCACATGGTGGTCTTTCGATGGGTGATAAATAAAAAGGTCATAGGATTGGCGATAGCGTGCGTATAGAGCCACTGACGCCAGGACGGTATAATCTTTTTGTCGGCCATTTAAATACTTAATTAGATAAAGTGCGCATATTTTAAACGAGTTTTACCATAAAAGGAAGATAAAATCATATTAAAATACATGCCATTGTCGTCATCCAGCGCGCAGCGAAGGATCTCCCTGATTAAGCTAAGGTGATAGTGCAGGGAGATCCTTCGCTGCGCTCTGGATGACGATTGTAAAAAAAGGCAGCGTATTAGGCTGCCTTCGAGATCGAGAAAAGATAATTAAACTAATTGTACTGGTATAGCTTGCTTAGCATTACCATCACCATCTGCTTTATTAAATGTTCTAAAAAACGTTAAACCGTGAGCACCAGCAAGCTTCATGAGATCTTGTGTCGAACGAAAATTTGTACGATAAATCTTACTATCACACATCTGAATAACAGTCTCTGGTTGAAGTTCCTGGCCTATTTTACTTTGAAGCACGACCTTGCTTGCCTTTAATCGCTTGGCTGTATCTGGTTTGGTTTCAGTGGGTTGGGATCTTCGCACCACCATGGTATCCGTTGTAACTGAGCGCTTAAAGGCTAAGAGTAATTCACTTACTGTTACATCGACTAAATCAGAGGCTGCTTCATAAGGCGTAGTATAATGAGCATCATCAGTGTCATCAGAATCGGAACCATGCTGAGAGCTATCCTCAGAACTATCCTCAGAACTATGCTCAGGACTATGCTCAGGACTATGCTCAGAACTATGCTCAGAACTATGCTCAGAACTATCCTCAGAACTATGTTCAGAACTAAATGCTAAATACGGATCAGGATTAGGGTTAGGATTAGGTTCAGAACCATCTTTTGCAAAAAAATCATTTACCTTATCGATAATTTTAGTCATAAGATGATTAAGTTTATGCCCCATCCAGCTTATCGCATTCACAGCAAGTTTGGCGCTTAGAAAAAGTGCCATGCCGGCCGCGACTACAATCATGGCTGCCACAAGTGCTGTCGCTAGGACACTTAAGCCACCTAAAAAGGCTAACGGTGCAACACCAAAAACACTAAGGGCTGCGGCTGCTGCAAAACTAGCGCTAACAAAAGCAAGTGCTGCAGGCCAAAAAATTATGGCGGCATAAGTCGCAGTAGCCGCTGTAGCGACTAATAAGAAATAAAGTGTTGTCTTGTTGGGTAGGCGTAAAAAGCTGCGTCGTTTTGGCTTGAACTTTTTTAAATCTCTGTCTTCAGTCTGTAAACCCATAATAGCTCCAAAATTAGAAAATTTCGGATATTGTATCATGTATTTGATGAGTGTGATCTAAATTGAAGCATGTTTGCATTTTTGTAATATAAAAATACGCTTATCAGAGCCACGACCGTCAGGGAGTGTTACACGGATCCCTGCGTAACACTCCCTGACGGTCGTGGCTCTGTTGCATCAGTATATTTGCCTGCTTCACAGCCCATTATACTGATGCAATAAGGCATTTTGTGACGACAGCTCTCCTTTACCAATCAACTGATAACTACCATCACTTTTCATCTCAAAACTAAATGCATTATCCTTGAGATAACTGTCAAAAATCTCACGCTTAATGCGTTCTTTAATCTTAGAACTTAAAATAGGAAACATGATTTCAATACGATGATATAAATTGCGCTCCATAAGGTCACAGCTGGCCAAATACAAATGCTCTTCATGAGGTGTTTTAAAATAGTAAACCCGATGATGCTCTAAAAAACGACCAAGCACGGATATAACACGAATATTATCAGACACCCCTTTGAGTCTTGGCTTTAAACAACATAATGACCGCACAATTAAATTAATCTTAACCCCTGCTTGTGAGGCTTCATACAGTGCGTCAATAATAATTTTATCGGTGATGCCATTCACTTTAATATTAATCAGGGCATCTTCGCCTTTTAAAGCACTGTCTCGACAGAGCGCGATCAAAGCCAATAAATTTTTATGAAGCGTAAAAGGCGCATGACACATGGCTTTAAGTTTAACGACTTTGCCAAGGCCTGTGAGCTGCTGAAAAATGATATCTGTATCAGAGGCTATGATGGGATCTGATGTTAATAACCCAAAATCAGTATAGCGCTTTGCTGTTTCATCATGATAATTCCCAGTCCCCAAATGTACATAACGCTTAGGTTTACCATGTGTTCTTTTTACCACTAAGGTCATTTTGGCATGCGTTTTAAAGCCTACCACACCATATAAAACCATAACGCCTGCTTCATGTAAGCGATTGGCCAATTGAAGATTTGATTCTTCATCAAAACGGGCGCGAAGCTCAATAACAGCTGTGACTTCTTTACCACTTCTGGCTGCCTCAACCAGTGCCGATACCATGGTGGAGTCAGAATGCGTGCGGTATAAGGTCTGCTTAATCGCTAACACATGAGGGTCAGATGCCGCTTGTCTTACAAAATCGGTAACAACGTCAAAACTTTGATACGGATGATGCAAGAGGATGTCTTCCTCATCAAGTTGGGCGAATATGCTCTTTTTATTAGGATTTTCTATGGGATAAGCTGGGGTAAAAGGGGTGAAATTCAAATCAGGCCTTGGTATGCGATTAATCGCATAATAAAAACGTTGAATATTCACAGGGCCATCACACAAATAGGCATCTTCATGACGCAACTGATGCTTTTGAAGTAAAAAATCAACAATATGCTCTGGGCAATGTTTATCAATCTCAAGCCTGACCACATGACCATAATGTCTTGAGAATAACTCGCGTTGAACAGCTACAGCCAAGTCATCGATTTCTTCTTCACGCAAAAACAAATCACTATTACGGGTTAAACGAAAAGGATAGCACCCTTCTATTTCCATCCCAGGGAAGAGTCTATGAACATGTGTTTGAATAATAGAAGACAAATAAACAAAATAGACTCCATCGTCACAGAGCTCAGAGGGCAGAGCAATAATCCTAGGCAGTGATCTTGGCGCATGAATAATGGCGTAATCGATATTTCTATCAAAGGCATCTTTGCCTTTTAATGAAATAATAAAATTCAAACTTTTATTAAATAATCTCGGAAACGGGTGCGCCAAATCAAGCCCAATAGGGCTTACAATAGGCAGCACTTCATTTTTAAAATAATGCTTGGCAAATAAATGCACCTCTTCAGTCCAGGTTTTAGGTGAGAGAAAATGGATGTTTTCTTGGCTCAAATCAGGCAATAATTGCTTATTAAACACGTGATAGAGCTTATCAGAGAGTTTATGAACGCGTTTGCAAATTTCAGTAAAAACTGTATCGGCATCTTTGCCATCAAGGTAGAGTTTGGGGATATTTAGTGCCATTTTTTCTTTTAAACCACCGACACGAATTTCAAAAAACTCGTCAATATTGCTGGCGGTTATACATAAATAACGAAAACGCTCTAGTAGGGGAATGCGCTCATCACAAGCCATTTCCAAGATACGCTCATTGAAAGCCAGGGCGCTAAATTCACGATTTATATAATTATTTGGGTTATCAAAAGCAGGCACTGGCAGTCTCCTTGTTACTTAACTAAGAAATACCCTATTCCGATATACACCACTAACCCCCAAAACGGCGAAATATTTAAAGCCGTAAGGGCAATAAAAAAAATCAGTGCTGACAGGGCCAACCCCCACGAGAACGAGACCCCAACAACACCTTGTCCAATGGAAAATGTTGCTGCAGCTAATAGCGCTAACGCACCGTATTGCACAGCCACCATCACTTTTTGCATAACAGGCGTATTATGTGATGTTATCCACTGGTAACTGACTAATGCAAGGATTAAGCCAGGTAAGTTGAGTGCAAGCAGTGCCGTTAGCATGCCCCAAAAACCAGCCGTTTTATAACCAATCAATGCAGATAATTTTAAGGCTGTAAGCCCCGGGAAAAATACAGAGGTTCCGACCATTTGGACAAATTCAGCGTTAGATATCCAATGTTGGGCTGTGATGGCTTCATACTCAATCAGCTTTAGCATGGCATTACCGCCACCTAAAGAGATAAATCCAATTTTGCCAAAGCTTAATAAGAGTGTGTATAGGGTTTTTAACATGATAATATCTCTTGAGCTAAAAAAGTCGGATAATCATAAGGCACAGCATCCGGCAGGATTAAGCGTCTCAACTGGTCGACTAAGGCCTGTGATTTGCCCTCAATACAAGCGCTAAAATGTAGGTTGGGCCTTGGCCCAACAACAGGTGTTGGGCCAAGGCCCAACCTACGAGTTGGATTAACGCTAATTTTGGACAGCTCCAGCTGGGTGTTAGGAACAGTTGGAAATTCAAAACAAACCGCTTCTTTAAAGAGCGCTATCTCATGACCCTGTTGTTGAACAAGCGCATTTAAAGAAGATTTAGTAAGCCCTGCAGTTTCAGGTAGGCATGTATCAAGGGCAAGTTCATCCAGTTTGATTTTTTTACCATAAGCGCATAGCCCGTTGTGTTTTTGCATCAACGGTTTATACACCAAATGGTTTTTACGATATTTAAGGTTTAAAGGTGAGTTACCCACGTCATCCCGAGCTCCGCGAGGGACCTCCCTGCCATGACTCGGAACTATCACATACACATCCTGATGTGTTTTAAATGACGCCTTCGCAAGTGATAGCAAATCTGCCGTTAACCCATGCAAAACAATGGCAGCATCCTGTTTCCAAAAAAACCGTGCTTCCCATTTATAGGCATCTTCCGCCTCAGATGAAAGCATTGTAAAGTCAATTGGCGCATCGCTCGCCAATTCAAAATTCCAGATAAGCCTTTCGGTCATAATGGCAGCGCTTAATAGGATGAAAGAATACAGTGTAACATTATCAGGACTTACGCAAAACCCCAATCTCTTCGTTATAAAAAGTTTTCAATTCGGTCATTTAGTTAATCTAAACTCCCTCATTGAAAACTATTTATGCCTCGACCTTGGGATTTTTCGTAAGTCCTGATTATGTTTTTATTAATCAAAACAGTGTAAGATAAAATCCAAAAAAACAAGGAACGCTAAATGGCCATTAGTTTATTTCTCATCTATTTCGTCTTCACGCTTGCCGTCCTCTATCGCGGTTTACCGACCCTATTTTGGGAAGTAGGCTCGGCCACTTATTTATTGTTAGCGACCTTTGTTGTCGGCATGCCCTGGTGGTGTGGGCTGATTATTTGGGTCATCATCGGTAGCATCGAAGCATTGCTTCGACTCCCCTTAGTTGGCCTTTGGTTTGAGCATGTGATTTACCAACGCGCCATTCAATCGATTCCTAAACTTTCAAAAACAGAAGAAGAAGCGTTAAGTGTCGGGGATACTTGGCTTGAAGCTGATATTTTTCAAGGTAACCCTAATTGGTCCCGTTTAAGTTCGGTTAATACAACGCTAACCGATGAAGAGCAAGCTTTTTTAGATAATGAAGTCGTTGAGCTTTGTCAGATGTTAGATGAATGGTCCATCACTCAACATCATGATTTACCCGATAATGTTTGGCAGTTTATTCGTGATAAAGGGTTTTTTGCACTTGTTATTGATAAAGTCTATGGAGGAAAAGGGTTTTCAGCGCGCGCGCACTCAGATGTTGTCATGAAAATTGCCTCTCGCTCAACGGCGGTGGCGGTGACTGTCATGGTACCTAATTCGTTAGGGCCTGGTGAGTTATTACAATATTATGGAACGGATGAACAAAAACAACATTATTTACCTAGATTGGCCAAAGGTATTGAGATCCCTTGTTTTGCGCTTACAGAGCCGGGTGCTGGTAGCGATGCGACCTCCATTCAATCTGAAGCCATTGTCATGATGCATAAAATCGACGGTAAATCGCAACTGGCACTTAAGATTAATTTAAATAAACGCTGGATTACCCTATCGCCAATTGCAACCCTAATTGGGCTTGCGGTTAGCCTTAAGGACCCTGAAGGGCTATTAAAAGGCTTGGGTCAAGAAGGGATAACCTGCGTTTTGATACCGCGTGATACCCCAAACCTTGAGATTGGGAATCGTCATATCCCAGCCAATCAGTCTTTTATGAATGGTACCATAAGAGGTGATGACATCATTGTGCCCATTACAACGATTATTGGTGGCCAAGAAAAAGCCGGTTGCGGATGGAAAATGTTGGTTGAGTGCTTATCGATTGGCCGCTCGATTTCACTCCCTGCACTGGGCGCTGCTTCTTCATCAGTGGCATATCTCACTACGGGTGCTTTTGCCAGAGTGCGTCGACAATTTGGTGTTGAAATTGCACAATTTGAAGGCGTTGAAGAAAAATTAGCAGAAATCGCAGGCCTTAATTATTTAATTAATGCCACAAGACTATTAACGGTGGCCGCTGTTAACGAGCATAAAAAACCGTCAGTGGCCTCTGCTATCACCAAATATTTCAATACAGAGCTTGCAAGGATTGCCATTACTGATGCGATGGATGTGCACGCAGGCCGAGGTGTTGTCACTGGGCCTCGCAATTATTTATTTAATTTTTATCAAGGCATTCCGATTTCAATTACCGTTGAAGGGGCTAATATCATGTCCCGTAATTTATTGATTTTTGGTCAAGGATCGATGGCCTGTCACCCCTTTATTAAAGATGAATTTTATGCCATCAGTGCCCAAGACAACGCAAAATTTGTGTCTTTGCTTTGGCAGCATATTCGCTATTTTATGACCAATTGGGCAAAGACGATGACCTCAACTTGGACCAGTGGCCGATTAATAGACGCGCCCAATAATGGGCTTAAGCGTGCTTATCAGCGGTTGGCAGCTTTAAGTCATGCTTTTGCTTGGCTGTCAGATTTTGCGCTGATTTACTTAGGTGGTGAGTTAAAGCGTAAAGAGCGGTTGTCTGCACGCTTGGCTGATGCCATGTCCTATTTATATCTCGCCATGGGCGCATTAAGGCAATTTGAAACTAACGTAGATGATAAAGACAATGCGTTGCATGCGACTTGGGCCACGCAATATTGTTTTTATCAGGCCCAAAAAGCCATGATTAACTTTTGCGATAATTTCCCCTCTAAAATCATAGGGCGAGCTTTACGCTTGATAGCGTTTCCTTTCGGTCAAACTAAAAAATATCCAGGAGATAAATTAGACAATCAATTATCTCGTTCGATGACACGTTTAAATAGTTATCGTGCTTCATTAAAGCGTGCGCTTTATATCAGTGGCGATCCTAAGCAGCCATTGGACAAAATGGAACATGCATTTAATTTATTGCTTCAAGATGGTGAGTTGTATAAAAAAGTAGCTGAATTGCGCCGTGCCAAGTTTGTTGATTTTAAACACATTTGTGAAGCAAAGGTTAAAGAAGGGGCATTGACAAAAGCTGAGATGACAGCATTAGTGGCACTTGAAAAAGCACGATGGGATGCACTTATGGTTGATGAATTTGAGTTTGACGCAATGAAAAAGCAATTGTTTCCGTCAGTCACAGAGAAATTAAAAACGCCATTTGATTAGTGTTTCCGTGCCGCTACTGTCAAGGAGCGTTCGCGAACGTCAGCGTAACACTCCCTTACGGTTGTGGCTCTGATGCTTTATGCTGATGCGAATACATATCTAAGATTATTTGCTATACTTAATAATATGTGAATTGAAGGACATTTTCAGGTGAGTGTATGGCTGATGATTTAGTGGGTAATATGCCGGAAGCGAAACCTAAACCCCAGAAGACGTCAATCGTGTATTTGGATTTACCGGTACCTGAACAAAAAACCGGGTACTCTGTGATGCCAGCGCCTGGAAATAATAATGATTTTGCAGTACCTGCTGCCACACATTCAGTGCTCCTTGAAGCTAAGCTGACTCAGCAATCTAAATCAGCACCTAAGAATGATGAACAACCACCAGGACCAACACCCGGTGCTTAAATTTAAAAATCAACCAAAGTGAGCGATTGTATGAAGATGAAAGACGCACCTTATGAGGAACATGACGACAAAGTTCTTAAAAGTCAGGTTGTTAGCGAATTAGTAAAGAGTGATACCATTAAAAAGCTTTTAGCAACCGCAACTACACCTGAGTCTGCTCAGCATTTTGCAACACGAATGAAAAACCATGAGTTAGCTGACACGATACAAACGTTTGCTAATGGGATTGCGGCACAGTATGGGACCAGTGGCGATTATTGGACGGGCGTTCCAGAGGCGACAGATTTTCAAAAATTCCAAGAGAAATTGGGCGAGAGTTCTGCGCAAAAAATTAAAGAAGGTATCAGCGGTGACCTTAAATTCACTTTTGCATTATCTGAGGTTAGTGATTTTCTTCGTGGTGCCTCTTCTGAAGGTCAAAAACTTCCACCTGATATTATGGATGCTATTGATAAATTATTTAATTCATGGCTTGTTAAAAACGACATGATGTCACAAGACAGTGCGATATATAGCGCGAATGCACAAGGTGCCATTTCATCCGATGCGGCAGGTCAAAAGATAAAAGCGGTTAAAGCGCATATTCAAGAGCTGATTCACGACCCTGAAAAAGGTTTTTCATCGTTTGCAGCAACTAAAGGTCTGACAGTTGTCACAAAAGAGGCTCAATATCCTGAGCAAAAATCAGAAGCAGAACAACAAGCAGATGCAGAAGCTGCGGCAAAAGAAACGGCAGTTGCTGAGACAAAAGGTGCGGAATCGACAGCACCTAGAGCGGGTGAGGATTCAGAGGGAGGTACTGGCAAGCGCTCATCCATGCGTATGGGTATGGGGGGCGGTGAAGAGGATGGGGATGGTGGTAGTAGTGGTGGTGGGGATAGTGGCAGTAGTGAGTGATGGTGTGCCAATGTCTTGCCATTGGCCTTCAAATAATATGCCAGATATCTTACCTTTGGTCGCCAATTCTCTGATGTGAGGCACGATAGAGTATCGCCCGGGTTGTAGTGAGTCAAACAAGCTCGGGTGATAGGCGCTTATGCCAGAATAAGTATACGCTCTGTTGTCGTTTTGAATTAACCCTGATGCCGATAAACCAAAGTCACCTTTTGGATTAAAAATGGGATTTGGAATTAATACAAGTGTGGCAAGTTGATTGGGTATAGGCATCAATGACTCAAATGCAAAGTCAGTCATAATATCAGCATTAACCGCTAAAAAATAATCATCCCCCAAATAAGGAAGCGCATTGTAAAGCCCTCCCCCCGTTTCAAGTCCACCTGGAGGCTCAGGGGTATAAATGATTTCAACGCCATAGCGACCGCCATCCCCTAAATATTGCCGAATAAGACCGCCCAAATGCGCATGATTGATGATAATACGTTGAAAGCCTGCGGCTACTAATTTTAAGATATGATGTTCAATGGCAGGCTTTCCGTTGACAATACATAGGGGTTTGGGGCAAGTATCGGTAAAGGGGCGTAATCTTTCACCGCGGCCTGCGGCCAATATCATGGCAATCTTCATGAGAGTTTCACTCGCGTTTTCATCCAATCGTAAAAGGAGCGGCATTCGGGTAATTGAGACAGGGCCTCAAGCGTATAGTCCAAGGTTAAAGGCAAGTCTTTAAGATAGCCAGGCTTGTGGTCTCGAAGATTTAACCTTGAAAAAATACCTAAAACCTTAAGGTGGCGTTGTAGCCCACATAAATCAAAATCATGGATAAATTGTTCGAGTGTCGGTTTTATATCAGTAGGTAATCCCTGATAAAATTGCTGAACCCAAGACAATACATTATCTCTTGGCCATTGAATATAACAATCTTTAAGCAAGGACACTAAATCGTACGTACAAGGTCCAATCATGGCATCTTGAAAGTCAATTATCCCAAGCATTAATGTCTCTTCGGGAAGGACCATAATATTTCTAGCATGATAATCGCGATGAATAAAAACAGTCGGTTGATGGCTTAATTGTGATGCTATCCAGTGAAATTGCGTGTTAATCATATCTAATTCATCGTTACTTAAATCAAGCTTTAAGTGCCCTTGTAAAAACCAAGTCGTCATTAATTGCATTTCTTGAAGCATAAAGGTTGCATCAAATCGAGGTAAATTAACATAAGGTGTGCGTTGAATTTGATGCAGCACATTTATCGCAGCTTGATAGTAGCCATCAGCCGGGTGATTTTTAAGACAGTCTAATAATAAAGCATCACCAAAATCTTCCAATAATAGTAAACCCAGGTCTTGTGAGATGTTAAGCAAGGCTGGGGTATGAATATGATTGTTTTTAAGCCGTGTACAGATATCAATAAAGGGCGTTAACGCTTCTTTTTCAGGGGGCGCATCCATGAGTACATAGCTTTTATTTTGGTGTGTTACTCTAAAATAACGACGAAAGCTCGCATCACCTGCTAAAGGTTTAATGGAAAAATCCTCATCAGAAAAAAAAGTTTTCAACCATTCATGCAGTGTGCGCTGTCGTTTATCCATGATATACTGCCTTTCAAAAAATATCTGGTGATAATAAGCCATTTCATGATGAAAAACAGGTGGTTTGTGAATTTTATTTTTATTGTCGCACTCATGTTTAACATGACGGCTTTTGCCTGTGCGATTCCTTCATCGCTTGTGGCAGAACGTCTGGGTTGGCAGGTTGATGATTCACATCCCCTTTGTCGGGGTTATTATAAGCCTTATCAAGGTGCCATCTATCAAGATGAGGGCATACATGTTTCAGCAACAAGTGTCTCATTAGTAGAAAATGGCCGCTCAAGTTTACATGGTCATGTCGTACTTGATGAACATGATAGGCACATCACGGCTAACAACGCTTATTTATATCGTGATGCTAAAACACAAAATTTAACGCGCATCTTATTATTAGGGGATGTCCACTATGAAGAACCCGATAAACTGCTGGTGGCGCATAAAGCTGATTTAGATCCAAGAACAAAAGCCGGTATTATTTATCAGGCATTATATCGCTTAGGCTTTGTCTCGGGCATTAACCCGTTGCCAGCATGGGGTTATGCTGAACAAGTCGAACGATTTCCAGATGCGCATTTGGCCTTTTCTAAAGCCAGTTATACGACTTGTGCACCAACTGATAATGCCTGGCGGATTGAAGCCAAAACATTAACGGTTGATACGATTACCGATACAGGCGTTGCTAAAAATGCGCTATTGCGCGTTAAAGGGGTGCCGGTACTTTATAGTCCGTATCTCACATTTCCAACGTCTAAAAAAAGAAAATCAGGGTTTTTATTGCCTATATTAGGTTATAACAGCATGGGGGGTGTTGACTTTGCGCTGCCATATTATTGGAATATCGCCCCTAATTATGACGCAACCCTCATTCCACATCTGTATAGTAAAAGAGGCATGATGTTCGGTGGTAAATTCCGTTATTTAACGCCGCATTCTTTTGGAGTAATTGGTGCACATATTTTACCGCATGACCGAGAATTTGCATCCTTTATCAATGCCAATAAATCGGAATATCCTGAGCTTGCTTCACAATCAAGTGATCGTTGGTCGATTCTCGTTAATGACAGAACCAATATTACGGATAATTTAGCCTTAGACGTTAATATTCAAAATGTGTCTGATAATTACTTTTTACAAGATTTTAGTTCCAATTTAGCAGTATTAACTGATAGACAGTTATTACGCCAGGGAGTACTTACTTACCAAACGCCCCACTGGACCTACACCGGTATGGTTCAAAGTTATCAAACATTAAATCCGATTAATTTATCGCCGATTGCGGGTGTTTATGAGCGTTTACCGGAGCTTTCAGGCGTAGGCTCCTATGCATTGCCGTTTGACAGTGATTTGTCGATACTCATGCAATATGACCAATTTCATTGGGCCATGTTTAATCAAATCATGCCTGAGGGGCCAAGATTTCATGTTAATCCTATTTTATCAAAAACCTTTATGAAACCTTGGGGTTACCTTACACCCAGCTTGGAATTTTTAGCAACACAATATACAGTTTCAACTTTTGGCACCCCATCAACACCGAGCTTTAATGCCGAATGGTATCGCGGCTATGTTGATATGGGACTGACGTTTGAACGCCATGTATCTATTGCTGATATGAATATGACGCAAACATTAGAACCCAGGCTCTTTTATTTAAATGTCCCTAATCTTAATCAAGCTAATTTTCCGATTTATGATTCAGCGAATATGATTTTTAATACAGATCAACTATTCCGGACCAATCGTTTTTCAGGCTTTGATAGAATTGGTGATGCGAATCAACTGGCCTATGGCGTAACATCAAGATGGTTATCCGATAAAACAGGCCTCGAAAAATTGAGTGTTACGGTGGGGCAGATTTATTATTTTAACAACAGACAAGTGCAATTATGTTATGCGCCTTTGGGGCAAGCCTGTAAAGAGTCTCCGCTCACATTGGGTTATTTATCACCTGATACGCGATTTTCGCCTATTGCGTCACAAGCCATGCTTCATGTATCAAAAGCAGTTTCGTTGATTGGGGGTTATGTTTGGGATACCAATACCAACCATACCAATAATGCCCAAGCTATTTTGCATTATGAACCTGAACCCAATAAGATAGTTAATGCGGGCATAAGTTATCTCGTAAATGGCGATACGACTATTGTGGCTTATCAAGGCATACAAAATAACGCCTTATATCAAGCATCCGCGTCAGTGGTTTGGCCAATAAGCCAGCGCTATAGTGGCATTGGTATTTATAATTACAATATTAGTAAAGGTTATAGTATGTTGAGCTTATTGGGCTTGCAATATGATAACTGTTGTTGGGCTGTTAGACTATTAGGTGGACAAACCTTTAATAGTCTAGATGGCAATGGTCGTCCAGGATATAATAATAATGTTTATTTACAGGTATTGTTAAAAGGGTTAGGATCTGTGGCTAGTACGGATCCAACCAGTACCATACAAACATTTGTACCTGGATATAGAGATCCCTTCCATCGATAGACTTATTTTTAAAAGATAATAAAGGAAAAATCCGTGATGAAACGAATCCTATTGGCCTTACTATTATGCCCACTGCTTGCTTTTGCTTCTAAAGTTCAACTTTTAGATAAAGTTGTTGCAGTGGTTAACGATGGGGTCATTACAGAGCGAGAGCTTGATGATGAAATGGCGCAAGTTAAAAAGCAAATTAGTGCTAAAAATACGCCATTACCGGCACCGGCCGCATTAAAAAAACAGGTGTTGCAGCATCTTATCAACGTTAAACTTGAATTGGGTATTGCCAAGCAAAACAATATTACCGTTGATAATATCGAATTAAATGACGCGATTTCTAAAATTGCTAAAGATAACCATCTTGGTCTTGATGAGTTAAAATCATTAGTCAGTCAACAAGGTATGAGCTGGGAGTCTTATCGAAAAAATATTCAAAAAGAAATGTTGTTAGCCCGTCTTCAGCAAGGGGCAGTTTCTAAAGATATTCAGATTAGCGATGAACAAATTGACAACTATATGAAAAGTGCATCAACTGAAATGAACCAAGGGGATGTCACTTATCATGTGCAAAACATTGTTATTCCCTTATCTGAAGAACCCACTAATCACGATATTGCAAAAGCCACACAAAAAGCTCAAGAGTTGTTAGCTAAAATTCATAAAGGTGCTGATTTTAGTCAGTTGGCACTGGAATCATCAAGTGGTGAGTTTGCACTGGAAGGGGGAGACTTAGGTGATAGACACTTAGCTGAGATGCCTACGCCGTATGCTAAAAAGGTCACTAGCATGAAAGTTGGAGAGACGACAGGCCCTATCCGTACAGGCAATGGCTTGCATTTAATTAAATTGACCGCAGTTTCAGGTGGAGATGGTCATCACGAATTAGTTAAAACACATGTAAGACATATTTTAATCAAATCTGATAACACAATGACTGAGGATGAAGCAAAAGCACAAGCGCTACATATTTATCAAGAAATTAAATCTGGTAAGCCATTTGATATGATGGCTAAGCAATATTCTTTAGATGCAACCAGTGCTGTTAACGGTGGGGACTTAGGCTGGGTGACACCGGGTGAGTTGGTACCCCCTTTTGAAGCAGCCATGGATAAACTTCAGCCTAATCAAGTGAGTGAACCGGTGAAATCAGCTTTTGGTTGGCACATTATTGAAGTATTAGCCCGTAAAAAAGAAGACAACACAGCAGAATTTAAACGCCAACAGGTAAGGCTTTTTCTTCAACAAAGAAAATTCAGTGAGGCTGTTGAAACCTGGCAGCAACGTTTACGTACGGATGCTTATGTAAAAATTTTAGATAAACAATTAGCATGAAACCGATTTTAGTCACAACGGGTGAGCCTGCGGGTATTGGGCCAGATATTAGTTTGGCTCTTGCAAAGACTGACTTGCCCGTTGTTCTTATGGGTGATATTAAAGTTTTAAAAGCACGCGCCAATGCACTAAATTTAGATGTTCAATTTGAGTTGTATTCTGACACAGTTACACCACAGTATAAAAAAAATGTTTTATTTGTTACATCGCTCTCATGTGATGATGAAGTGATGCCGGGGCATCTTAATAAAAATAATGCGTCTTATGTTATGAGTATGTTAACTAGCGCGACAAATGATGTTCGAGCGAAAAAATTTGCAGCACTCGTTACAGCTCCTGTTCATAAGGGAATTATTAATGATGCAGGTATTAAGTTTAGTGGACACACCGAGTTACTTGCAGAATTATGTGGTGTGAAACAAGTTATCATGATGTTAGCTTGTCAAGAAATGAAAGTGGCCCTCGCCACAACACATATTCCTTTAAGCGATGTGGCAAAAACTATTACACCCTCATTATTATCAGATGTATTTAATATTGTTCAAAAGGCTTTAATCAATGATTTCGGCATCGTTAATCCCTGTATGAGAGTGGCAGGATTAAACCCACATGCGGGGGAAGGCGGGTATCTTGGTCGTGAAGAGATAGATGTGATAACGCCCGCGATTAAGCTTGCGAAAAATAATTGTTATAATATTTCGGGGCCTTATCCCGCGGATACTTTATTCACTAAAACTTATTTAATTAATACGGATGTATTTATTGCTATGTATCACGATCAAGGGCTGCCTGTGATTAAGTATGCTGATTTTGAGCATGCGGTGAATATTACATTGGGATTACCGATAATACGCACATCAGTAGATCATGGAACGGCTTTATCATTAGCGGCAACAGGCCAGGCTTCAGCTGAAAGTTTAATCAAAGCAATTGAGATGGCGATGATGATGGCCAGTCAGGGTGAGAAAAATCATGACTAAGATTAATATTATCGTTGCAGTTGATAACAAAATGGGAATAGGAAAAAACAATCAACTGCTTTGTCATCTACCTAGAGATTTAAAATTTTTTAAAGATACGACAATGGGTAAACCAATTATTATGGGTAGAAAAACCTTTGAGTCAATCGGCCGCCCTTTACCTGGTAGAAAAAATATTGTGTTAAGTCATCAAGTGCAAAGTATTCCAGGTGTAACTGTTTGCCCTAACTTAGAAATGGCAATTGCAAGTTTAGAGGAACCAGAAATATTTATTATTGGCGGCGCCATGCTATATCGTGTAGCGATTGCGCTTGCAGATAAAATTTATTTAACACAGATAGCGCATACCTT
>Ga0075163_10001180_pt1 | contig 34854 bp, 34 predicted proteins | sample JI1023141ADNA_FD_71478 | JGI IMG/M metagenome (GOLD analysis project Ga0075163, IMG submission 71478) | Wastewater effluent complex algal communities from Wisconsin, to seasonally profile nutrient transformation and Carbon sequestration -... | ecosystem: Engineered > WWTP > Effluent > Algae...
AAAGACGACCTCGCCAAACTCACCGGCGGCGCCGACCAGCTCGCCGACGGCCTCGCCCAACTCGATGGCACGGTGCGCACCGCCCTCGCGCCACTGGCCGGAATCCTCACCCAAGCTCAATCCGCGGGAACTCAGGTCAACCAGTTCCGCCCACTGCTGCAACAACTTTCCGCCACCGCCCCCGCCGTCGACCAAGCCATCCAATCCGGCCCAGGACTGCGACCGCTGGCCAACCAGGCGCAGAACGCGATCACCCAGCTCGATCCACTCGTGGGCGCGCTCAACACCTCACCGTGGTGTGCCGCCACCCCGCAGTGCGCCCAAATTCGTGACCAGGTGAAGATTTTGGTCAGCCTGCGCGACAGCGGATTCTTCGACCAGATCGCCGACCTCGGGGACCGCTACGATCCCGCGACCAATGCCACCGTTGGTGGCACCCTCTCCAACGTCCAGAACGCAGTCGCCTCGCTGGACAAGGCATTCGGAGCCCTCGGTGACCCCGCCGACCTAGCCACCAATCTCCGCCGATTGCAGGAGGGAATCGGACAGCTCGCCTCCGGCGCTCAAGCACTCGCGACCGGTGTCCGCACCCTCGCCGACAGCAACATCGAAATGCTGTCCGGTATGAGCCAGATCGCCACCCAACTACAGAATTCCTCACGCGCAGCGGCGGACTCCGACTCCTCGAGCGGTTTCTACTTGCCCGCTAATGCATTCGAGAACCGGCAATTCACCGATGTTGCCAAGCAATTCCTCTCACCGGACGGCAAGACCGCGCGGTTCATGATCGAAAGCAGCCACGACCCTTACAGCGTCGAAGCCATGGAGCTCGCCAGCCGCATCACCGACACCGCCAACACCGCACGACCCAACACGTCGCTCGCCGACGCCACCGTATCCGTCGCCGGCTTCCCCGCCGTCAACTCCGATATCCAACGATTCCTATGGGCCGACTTCGCACAACTGGCCGTCGCCACCATAATCATCGTCGGCGTCATCCTGGTCCTACTGCTGCGCGCACTCCTGGCACCGCTCTACCTCTTAGGCACCGTCGTGCTCAACTACCTCGCCTCGCTCGGCATCGGCGTTGTGGTATTCCAATGGGGACTGGGCTACGAAATCGCTTGGCCCGTACCATTACTGGCATTCATCATCCTCGTCGCCGTCGGCGCCGACTACAACATGCTGCTCGTCTCACGGCTCCGCGAAGAATCCGGGACCAACATCCGCGTCGGCGTCCTGCGCACCGTGGCAAACACCGGAGCCGTCATCACCTCAGCTGGTCTGATATTCGCCGCCAGCATGTTCGGCCTCATGGTCGGCTCAGTCGCAATCATGATCCAAGCCGGCCTCATCATCGGCTTCGGACTGCTGCTCGACACCTTCCTCGTGCGCACCCTCACCGTGCCCGCGATCGCCACACTCCTACGCGAAGCCAGTTGGTGGCCCACCAAAGCAACGCGGACCCCAGTAGCTGACACCGCCACGCAGAAATAATGAGCAACGCACTACTAGTGGAAGCGAGGAATGCGAGGGCCATTCACAGCCGTGATCTTTGGTTGCGGATCCGTCGGAATCTGGCGTTGCAAGCCCGTCGAGTAAGCGTCCATGAACTGCTGCAGCTTTGCGTTCAGGCGCCGCCCATAGCCGACTGGATCGTCTTGGTAGCCCACCTGGATAGGGGGTCCGACCAGCCGTTCCATGCCAGTGAATCGCGCCAGCACGCCGACGAATGCTCAGTATTCTAGAGCCGCGAGCACACCGTCACACTGAAATATTCGGTCGTACCGGCCCGAAGTTCGTTGGCGCAGAATTCCTTTGTCCACCAATTTTGTGATGGCGGTGTTCGCTGCCTGGTAGGAAACACCGTGCAACGCTGCCGCAGCCGACGCCGTGATCATCGGGTAACCGATCAGGTCGTCAGCGATCCTGAGCGAGACCCCTTTGGCTCCGCGCAAGATCACCTGAAATTCCTCACGGAGCGCCAGGAGCTTGTCCACTCGCTCAACGACTTCCAAGGCCTCGGCATGGATGGCCGCGGAAATGAAGCACACCCAGCTGTCCCATCCACCGGTCTGCGACACGCGCAACAATCCGTCCTGATACTCGGTGCGGTGTTGCTCCAGCCACGGTGAGATGTTCAGGACCGGAAAACGCAGTTCACCAGCACTCATCAACTGCAGCGCCATGACGAGACGCCCCAGCCGGCCGTTGCCGTCATGAAACGGGTGCAAGGTCTCGAACTGATAGTGCGCGACCGCTACTCGGATGATCGTCGGTATTGCGCTGGGTTCCCGGATCCAGTCCTGCCACAGCCGCAACCCGTCGAGCAGCCGATGATCAGCCGGAGGCGGCACGAACCGAGCCGACGTGACACGCCGATTGCCGAGTCCGATGAAAACCTGAGTGGTGCGGACGCTGCCCGCGTGCGAGCCATCACTGGCGGTCCCACGCAGGAGTTCGCGCTGTAAATCCTCGAGCATCCGAACCGATATCGGTTGCCCTTCGGCCACGAGTTCGTATGCCCGCTCAGCTGCGGTGACGTAGTTCCTGACCTCACTGACCGAACTGGTGAGCTCCTCAGCTTCGAGAAAGTCTGCTTCGAAAACGTCCGCCAAGAACGCGTAGGTGCCCTCCAGCGCGGAGGTACTTACCGCTTCCCGACGAGTGGCCGGCCGAGCGAGCAGGCTCGGGTTCGGCAGCAATGAAGACGCTTGGTCGGCACGTGCCATCGCCGCCGCGGCGTCGATCACCGCGGCATAGGTCTGAGCTTCCAGTTTGAGGTCCGCAGGAAGGGGGTCCGGCACGTAGGCGACGTATTCGTACGCCTCACCTAATCGGGGGTCATGACCCCCGATTGGCACCAACCGTCCGATCGGGCTGTTACGAAGCGCCTCGATATCCATCGGATCCACCTCAACTCGCCAAGCTTGAATTCCAGGAGTGCAATTTCAAGGTTAGCGCCTCAACCTTGAAAACTGACATCCTGATTTCAAGGTTCCCGCTCTCGGTAGATCAGAAGCGGCCTTGACCACCAAGGTGTCTCAGTCCGCAGGCAGTCCGCAGTAGATTTTCGCGACTCCTGCGCGCGCCAACCCACCCAATACAGCTGAGCTGGGAAACTTACGCGGGCCAACGTACCCAACGTCATCAAAACCCCAGGTGGCGTGGTTCGGGACGAAGAGGTCGTGGGTTCAAATCCCGCCACCCCGACAGCGGAAGTGCTGGCCAGAAGGGTCTCATCGGTCGATCCGATGAGACCCTTCTGCTACACCGGGTAGGCAGTAGGTCGGCAACCTCTTGGCCGCCCCAGTGGATGCAGCATTGGACTGCCCGGATCACCTTCGGCGCACCGTCGAGTGTGACGGGGGTGACCCCATCGCCGCGCGGCCGGTATTCCCCGCCCGGCCGCACCCATCGGAGTCCGCCGGGTCGAGACCGATAAGGCCCGGCCCGCAGCGGCGGGCGCTCTGCCGGTCCAACAGTCCGCCCGTGAGCGGTCACGGTTATTGCTTCATCTGGCGCCGCCTCATCTGCGCTGCTGTACATCCAGCCACACCCCGCGGGTGAATCCGCCGGGCACAGCTATTTGACATATATCAAATTATTCGTAGAGTGCAGGGTATGCCCAAAGCGTTGCCCGTCATCGATGTCAGCGCCCCCATCTGTTGTGCGCCGATCGCGGCGGCACCGATGGACGAGGACACGGCACTGCAATTGGCGTTGCGTCTCAAGGCATTAGCCGATCCAGCACGGATCAGGTTGATGTCGATCCTGCTCACCGCCAGGGGCAACGGAGTGTGTACCTGCGACCTCGCGGCGGCGATCGGATTGTCCGACGGAACCGTGAGCCACCACCTGGGCCAATTGAAGAGGGCGGGGTTGGTGGCCTCGGAGCGGCGCGGGACGAACGTCTACTACCGAGCACAGGTCGAGGCCTTGGAGGCGCTGCGCGGAGCCTTGTCGTCCTGCTGCTGACACCGGCGCGCTTGATCACGTACCGACCACCATCGAGAGGAGCAGTTTCGTGAAATCACCAGTTGACTCAGGTTTGCCGTCGGTATGGACCCCGGCAACCTTCCCCGACGAGGCCGCATGGTCGTTCGATCTCTCCGCCGACGACCAGAAGGCCCTCATCGCCTACGGCCATGGTGGAGCCGCCGCTGATCTGGAGTCCCATTTCCGAACTGGCGCAGCGCATTGGGTGAACCTTCTCAACAACGGCCCGGGATTTGTGCGGCTGCGCCATTTCCCGATCGACGTGCTGACCGACCACCAGATCGAGCGCGCCTACCTAGGACTGGGTGCACTGTTGGGCCGACCGGTCGGGCAAGACCGCGACGCGAACCTCATTACGCATATCCGCGACGAACGGGTGCCCGCAGAGCCAGGAGTGCGCAAGTACCGGACCAATTTGCGTCAGGACTTCCATAGCGACGGTTCCGACCTCGTCGGATTGCTGTGCCTGCAGCCGGCAAAAACCGGCGGCGAATCCCGGATAGTCAGCGCGCACGCCGTCTACAACGAGATGTTGCGCCGCGCCCCGCATCTTGTCGATGTCATGTATCTGCCGATGCCGTGGGACCGCAACGAGGAACAAGGCCAGGGCGAGGCGCCATTCTTCGAACTGGCGCCCATCTCCGATATCAACGGGATACCACGAATCTTCTTCATTGCCTGGTATATCCGTGACTCACAACGCCACCCCGATGCGCCGCGCCTCACCGACGACCAGCGCGAAGCGTTGAGCTTGGTCGAGCGTATCGCCAACGATCCGGCATTCCATATCGAGATGAGCTTCCAGCCAGGCGACATCCAGCTGCTCAACAACACGACCGTGCTGCACTCGCGCGAGGAGTACACCGACCATACGGACCTCGCCCTGCGACGACATCTGCTTCGGTTATGGCTCACCACAGACGCACAGTCGGCACACCAACTCCTGCGAGACGGTATCCGCAAACAGGATGACACCAACGCCGCCGCCGTGAGCTGAGGTCGCTCCGGCCGCACCGAACCGAAGACCACAGTCGGCATGGGGGGAGGACGAAGCCCACCGCCACGAACTCATCGGACCCGACCGACCCGCGGCTGGGTTACCACCGCCAGCACCGCCCCGACGCCGGCGATCACCCCCAGCGCCACGAACATCGCGGAGTAGCCGCCGAGCAGGCTGGCCAGCGCGGCACCGACGAACGGACCGACGGCGGTGGCGATCATGATCGGCGCGTTCAAGATGCCGCTGAGATGCCCGTAATGGGTTGGGCCCCAACGTTCGGTGACGGCGGTGGCTTGTAGAAGCGTCATGATGCCCCGCATGACACCCGCACCGATGGCCACGACCAGCAGTGCCACGTAGCTGCCGAACGCTCCCAGCAGCACGGTGGTGGCGGCGACACCCGCCATGATGATCACCGTCCGGGGCACCACGCCGACACGTCGCGTCAGGGTTTCATAGCCGAGCCGGCCGAGTACCTGTCCGGCACCACCGAGGCCGAGCGCGAGCGCCGCGGCGCCGGTGCCGATCCCGCGCTGTGCCATCAACGGCACCAGGTTGGCGATCACCGCGTAAGAGGCCAGCCCGGACAGGGCGAACGCGGCCACCAATGCCAGGAACGCCCCGCTCCGCGCGGTCCGGGTCGGCGACTCCGCGTGGTGGGTGGCCGACGACGCCGGCCAGGGTCGGCGCAGCCCGAAGAAGTGCGCAGGCACGGTGATCGACCCCATGATCACAGCCAGCACCAGATAGGTCTGCCGCCAGTCCATGTGACCGGACAGCACCGCAGTCAGCGGCGCGAATACGGTACTGGCGGAACCGGCCACCAACGTCAGCACTGTCAACGCCCGCACCGCCACCGCCCCGAAGAACCGCGTCAGCGCGGCAAATGCGGGCGCGTAGAACACCATGCTCATCGCGACTCCGGCGAACACCCACGCGGCGACGAACCAGCCGAAATTCGGTGCGGTCGCCACCGCGACCACCGCGCAGACGCCCAGCAGCGAGCCGGCCGTCATGATCCAGCGCGGGCCGACCCGGTCCAGCCACCGCCCGATCGGAATACCGGCGAGCGCCGATGTCACCAGACCGGCGGAGAACGCCGCGGTCACCGCCGGCGCGGACCATCCGGTGTCGGCGCTGATCGCCGGCGACAGCACCGTGAACGCGTAATACAGCACCCCCCAGCTGGTGATCTCGGTGACGCACAGGGCGACGAGCAACCCGCGCAACCCCGGACCGGGACGGATCGTCTCGGTCATCCGCCAAGTGGGTGCAGCGACAAGGCCAACGGATCCGCTGCGGGCGCCGGAGCGCAGCATCCACCACCGGCGGCCTCGGTCTCGGGGGCCTCGAACAGACCAGCTCCGTTGCACACCCCGGTGTCGGGCAGCGTCAGCTCCACCCGGCGCGCGGCCTCATGGTCACCGGCCAGTGCGGCGGCGATGCTGCGGACCTGCTCGTAGCCGGTCATGGCCAGAAAGGTGGGGGCGCGGCCATAGGACTTCATCCCCGCGATGTACAGGTCCGGCTCCGGGTGGGCCAGCTCGGCGGCGCCGTGCGGCGCCACGCTCCCGCAGGAGTGTTCGTTCGGATCGATCGACGGGGCCAGCTTGACGGGCGCTTGCAGGATCGCGTCCAGTTCCAGACGCATCTCCGACAGGAAGGACAGATCCGGTCGGAAACCCGTGAGCACCACGACGTGATCTGCGGGGTCCAGCGTGCGGCCGTCCTCCGCTGACACCACCGCGCGTCCGTGCAGAAGGTCCACGCGCTCGGTACGGAAACCGGTCACCAGCGAGACACGGCCGGCATCGACGGCCTCCTTGGAACGCGTACCCAGCGCGCCGCGCTGTGGAAGCTCGTCGGCGCCACCACCGCCGAACGTGTCACCGACCACCCCACGACGCAGCACCCATGTCACCGTTGTCGACGGGTCGCGGCGCGCAACCTCGTCCAACTGGATCACCGCAGTCATCGCCGAATGCCCACTGCCGATCACCACGACGTGCTTACCCGCCGCATCCGAGGCCTCTGTCGGCGTGGGCGGCACAAAGGACAGCACCCCGGAATCTGCGGCCAGCCGTTCCCCGAGAGCCGGAACTCCGTCGGCGCCGGCCGGATTGGGCTGGCCCCACGTCCCGGAGCAGTCGACCCGGGCCGCGCGTGGACCCGGGCCTCGGTCCCGTCCGGCTGCGTGACGTGCACGACGAAGGGAGCATCGGAGCGCCCGGCGCTGACCAACCTGTCTCGTCCCAGCCGGGACACCGCAGCCACCCGAGTCCGATACCGCACGCGCGACCCCAGCACTGCTGCCAGCGGCGCGAGGTAGTCGTCGATCCACTCCCGACCGGTCGGATACCCCGCCTCGGATGGCGTCCACCCCGTCGGCGCCAACAGCCGGGCGGCGGCCGGGTCGATCAGTTCCGGCCACGGCGAGAACGTGCGCACGTGGGCCCACTGGTCGACCGCCGTCCCGGGACCGTCACCGGCCTCCAGCACCAGCGGCACGAGGCCCCGCTCCACGAGGTGCGCGGCGGCGGCCAGACCCAATGGGCCGGCACCGATCACGACTACTGGCAGATCCGACATGCCCCACTCCGTCCATTGACAATCATCGATGGGTCCGATCGTGCGCGACGTATCGATGTTTGTCAATGCGTGTGTCATGATGGATCGCATGCCGCACGCCATCGCACCCGAGATCGCCGTCGACGCGGCCGCGTGCTGCTCACCGCTGACCGGCGGCGCACTCGATACCGCCGCCGCCGAACGGCTCGCGTCGGTGTTCAAGGCGCTCGCCGACCCGGCGCGGGTCAAGTTGGTGTCCCTCATCGCGGCCTCGGAAGGCGCCGAAGCCTGCATCTGCGACCTCACCGAACCACTGGGATTGAGCCAGCCCACCGTGTCGCATCACATGAGAATGCTGGTCGACGCCGGCCTGGTGAGTCGCGATCAGCGCGGCAAGTGGGCCTATTACCGGGTCAATGCCGAAGCTCTGGACCGCGTCGCCGCCGCGGTGTCAACCCGACCCTAGGCGACTGGGCACCGGCACCCGCGCCCAACCGAGCGGTTGATACGGTCCGGAGATGACCACCAACAGCTGGGTCGCCGCACTGCTCGATTTCGACCGCGACCGCGATGTGTTCCTCGCGCCGCAGTGGGACGGGCCGGGAGCGCGGCTGTTCGGCGGGCTGATCGCCGCCCAGTCGCTGGGCGCCGCCGGGGCCACGGTCGACCCGGACAAGCACCCCCAGTCGCTACACGCCTACTTCGTGCGCGGCGGCCAGCACGGAGTCGATGTCGAACTGCAGGTCGAACGCACCCGCGATGGGCGCTCCTTCGACACCCGCCGGGTCACCGCCCGCCAGCAGGGCAAGGTGATCCTGGAGATGATCGCGTCGTTCCAGATCGACGAGCCGGGCGCGGACTGGTTCCCACCGCGGACCCCCAGCGTCGCACTCGACGATGCCGTGCCGAAGAACCCCGATCTCGATGTGGTGGACCGCTTCGAACTGCGCTGCAATCCCGACGACGACTCACCGTTCGCGGTGCCCCCGTTCTGGATCCGCACCCGCGACCCGATCGAGGACGACCCGCTCATCCGCGCCTGCACGCTCACCTACATGTCCGATCTCGGGCCGGTTCCCGCGGCCCGCCCGCCGGGCACCCCGGTCGCCGAGAACATCGGGTACGCCGCAAGCCTGGACCACTCGGTGTGGTTTCACCGGCCGTTCGTGCCGCACGCCTGGCACCGCTATGAGGTCGATTCCCTGGGCAACAGCCACTCCCGCGGACTGGTCGCCGGCGGGCTCTACGACACGTCGGGCTCGCTCATCGCCAACACCGCCCAACAGGCGCTTTGGCGGTTGTGAGCAAGGACTCGCCGTGCCGAGTTGACCGGCGAGTCGGCTCTGAACGAGGATCCACTCGTGCTGAAGATCGATGAGGGTGAACAAATCGCGAGCGTCGAGAGCCGCCTCATGAAACGTTTCACCGAGGTTCCGGCGGAGCGCGTCACCGCCACCGTCGCCGCGGCACACAAGCACTTCATCACCAGCACCGTCCGCGACTATGTCGCGCTGCTCGTCGAACGCCGCGCCCGCGCCGAACTACAGGCGGGCCTTCACGGCCGCGGATAACCGCGCCCCGTCCGCCTTGCCCGCCGCAATCGCGTTGGCCGCCTTCATCACCTGACCCATCTGCCGGACTCCGGGCCGCTCACCGAGTTCCTCGGCAACCTGGGCCAGCGCGGTGTCCACCACGTCGACCAACTCGGCGTCGGTCAGCGGGGTGGGCAGGTACTCGTCGATGATGCGGGCCTCGGCATGCTCATTGGCCGCCAACTCACCGCGGCCGTTCTGGGTGTAGATCTCGGCCGCCTCCCCGCGCTTCTTCGCCTCCCGTGCCAGCACCTTGAGCACATCCTCGTCGGACAACTCACGAGCAGCCTTACCCGAAACCTCCTCGGACTGGATCGATGCCAGCAACATGCGCAGCGTCGCAGTGCGCAGCTTGTCCTGCGCCTTCATCGCCGACGTCAGGTCGGCACGCAACCTGTCCTTCAATTCCGCCATGGCTGCGACGCTACGCCAATGACAGGATGGAGCCATGCCTAGCGATGCCGGCGGGTACCACTCGTACTATCCCCCGCCGCCCTACCTGCCGATCCAGCCCGGCATCATCGCACTGCGCCCACTGAACCTGTCCGACATCTTCAACGGCGCCTTCGCCTACATCCGGGCCAACCCCAAGACCACCCTCGGCGTGACGACCATCGTGGTCCTCATCGCCCAGTCACTGGCCCTGCTGCTGCAGTTCGGACCGCTGGCAACCAGCGGCATCCTTGAGCCCCCCAACCTGACCGGGCCCGACCCGGACATTTCCGTCCTGGTCGGTTCCGTGCTCGGCGGCCTGGCCGGCGGTCTGGCCACGTGGATCTCGATGATCCTGCTCAGCGGACTGCTCACGGTGATCGTGGGCCGGGCGGTGTTCGGTTCCGCCATCACCATCGGCGAGGCCTGGCATCGGGTGAAAGGCCGGCTGCCGGCCCTGCTGGGCTACACCGCCCTGGAATCACTCGGGGTCGTGCTCCTGGTGGCAGCGGTTGCGGGTGTGATCGCGGTGGTGGCGTTCGTCCTCAACGGCTGGCTGGCCTTCGCCGTGGGCGTGCCGCTGGTGCTCGGATCGGCGGTCACGCTGGCCTTCGTGTTCACCAAGCTCAGCTTCGCGCCGACCCTGATCGTGTTGGAGCGGCTGCCCGTCATCGCGGCCATCGAGCGGTCCTTCGCCCTGGTGCGCCACGACTTCTGGCGGGTGTTCGGCATTCGGTTGCTGGCCGTGCTGGTTGCCGGACTGATCTCCGGAGCAGTCTCCATGCCCTTCAGCCTCGGATCCCAGGCCCTGATCATCATGGGCGGCTCGGCCGGCACGGCGTTGGCCGGACTGGTGCTGGCCGCCGTCGGCAGCTCGATCGGGCAGATTCTCACCGCGCCGTTCACCGCCGGGGTCGTGGTGCTGCAGTACACCGACCGCCGGATCCGCTCCGAGGCGTTCGACCTGGTGCTACAGACGGGCGCCGGACGGGCGCCGGCCTCGCCTGCGGAATCCACCGACGACCTGTGGCTGACCCGCCGGCCCTGACGTGACCGGTCTCGATATCGACAGCGACGCCGCGCACGATGCCGCGCAGCGCGAACTCGGCAAGCCCATCTATCCACGGCCCTCGCTGACCGAGCAGCTGCTGGCCTGGTTCGACGACATCCTCTACAAGGTGTTCACCGACGGCTCGTGGCTGCCGGGTGGTCCGATCACCCTCGGGCTGCTGCTGACGCTGCTTGCCATCGCCGGCTACGTGGTGGTCAGAATCGCCCGGCGCACGATGCGCACCGATCGCGGATCGGCCGCGGCCCTGTTCGGGTCCCGGGAACTCAGCGCCGAGCAGCACCGAGCTGAGGCCGAACGGTCTGCCGCGCAGGGTGATTGGGCCATGGCCATCGGCCACCGGTTGCGCGCGGTGGCGCGCGAGCTCGAGCAGGCCGGCACCCTGGACCCCGTACCGGGCCGCACCGCGACCGAGCTGGCCCGCGACGCCGGCGCTGCCCGACCCGGCCTGACCGCCGAGTTCCATTACGCTGCAAATATATTCAATGCGGTGACCTACGGCGCCCAACGCGGCACCGAGGACGAGTACCGCCGGATCGCCGCGCTGGACCGCAGTGTGCGTACGGCGGTGTCGAGGTGAGGAAACAGCGCTTGCGCACCGCGCGCTGGGTCTTCCTGGCGCTGCTGATGATCGCACTGGTCTCCGCGCTCGGCGCCTACCTGACCGCCCCGCGGCCGGGTGGGTTGATGGAGGCCGACTCGACGTCACCCGACGGCGCCCATGCGCTGGTCACGCTGCTGCGCGACCACGGCGTCGCCGTCGATGTCGCCGAGGATCTCGACGACGTCATCGCCGCGGCCCGGCCGGACACTCTGATCCTCGTCGCGCAGACCTTCTTCCTGCTCGACGACGAGGGGCTGAACACGCTGGCCGCACTGCCCGGAGACCGGCTGTTGGTCGCCCCGTCCGCACGGACCCGGGAACGACTGGCACCATCGATCCGTCTCGACGGCTCGATCCAGTTCGGCGGCCAGCCGATGTGTGAGCTGCGGGAGGCGGTAAGCGCCGGTGACGTGCACTTCGGCCTCAGCGAGAGCTACCGAGGCGACGGCGACACCCCGGTCACCCGCTGCTATGACGGCGCCCTGGTGCGCTACACCGAATCCGGGCGCACCACCACCGTGGTCGGCAGTTCGGAGTTCATGACCAACGCCGGCCTGCTGGGCCAGGGCAGCGCCGCGCTGGCGATGAATCTGGCGGGTACCCACGGCCGGGTGATCTGGTACGCGCCCCAGCGGCTCGAGGGCGGATCCGCCGGAGAGGCATCGCTGCTCGACCTGGCTCCACGCCAGATAAGGTGGATGGTCCTTCAGCTGTGTCTCGCAGTGGTGCTGGTCGCATGGTGGCGCGGTCGCCGGCTGGGACCCCTGGTCGCCGAGCAGTTGCCCGTCGTGGTGCGAGCCTCGGAGACGGTGGAGGGCCGGGCCCGGCTCTATCGTGCGCACCGCGCGCGCGATCGGGCGGCGGACGCGCTGCGCACCGCGGCACGAGCCCGGCTGCTCCCCCGTCTCGGACTCGGGCACAACCCGTCGCCGTCGGCGGTCACCGCGGCCCTCGCCCAGCGCATCGGCCGTGACTGCGAGGCCGTGCTGTACGGGCCCGCACCGGGCACCGATGCCGAACTTCTCGAACTGGCACACCAACTCGACGATCTCGAAAGGCAGGTCACCCAGTCGTGACGTCACCCTCGCACCCGGACGCCGCCCGGGAGGCACTGCTCGCCCTGCGCACCGAGATATCCAGGGCCGTCATCGGGCAGGAGGCGGTGGTCAGCGGTCTGGTCATCGCGCTGCTCTGCCGTGGCCACGTATTGCTCGAAGGTGTTCCGGGCGTGGCGAAGACGCTGCTGGTGCGCAGCCTGGCGGCCGCCTTGCAGTTGGATTTCAAGCGGGTGCAGTTCACCCCGGATCTGATGCCCGGCGATGTCACCGGCTCGTTGGTCTATGACGCCCGCACCGCGGAGTTCGAGTTCCGCGCCGGCCCGGTGTTCGCCAATCTGCTGTTGGCCGACGAGATCAACCGCACCCCACCGAAAACCCAGGCGGCGCTGCTGGAGGCGATGGAGGAACGCCAGGTCACCGTCGACGGCGAGCCCCGCGCGCTGCCCGACCCGTTCATCGTGGCGGCCACCCAGAATCCCATCGAGTACGAGGGCACCTACCAGCTTCCCGAGGCTCAGCTGGACCGGTTCCTGCTCAAACTGAATGTGCCGCTGCCACCCCGCGATCAGGAGATCGCGATCCTCGGTCGGCACGCCGGCGGTTTCGATCCCCGCGATCTGTCCGGACTGACGCCGGTGGCCGGGGCCGCCGATTTGGCGGCCGGCCGCGACGCGGTGCGCAACGTATTGGTGGCCAACGAGATACTGGGCTACATCGTCGACATCGCCGGTGCCACCCGGCATTCGCCCGCCCTGCAGCTCGGGGTGTCACCGCGCGGCGCGACAGCACTACTGGCCACCGCGCGGTCCTGGGCGTGGCTGTCCGGCCGCGACTACGTAACCCCCGACGATGTGAAGGCGATGGCCCGGCCGACGCTGCGGCACCGGATCGCGTTGCGGCCGGAGGCCGAGCTGGAGGGCGCCGACCCGGACGGTGTGCTCGACGGCATCCTGGCGACCGTGCCGGTGCCGCGCTGGTGATCCTCACCGGCCGCGCCGGCCTGCTGGCACTGATCGGCATTCTGCCGATCGCCGTATCACCCTGGCCCGCCACAACTTTCGTCGTCGTGGTGGCGGCGATCGTGGCGGTCTTGAGCGTCGATACCGCCCTGGCGGCCAGCCCGAGGCGGCTGAGGGTGACCCGCTCGGGTGACACCTCGGCACGGTTGGGACAGCCCGTCGACATCGTCGTGGAGGTGCACCATCCGGGCGCGCGGCGACTGCGTGGCGAGATGCGGGACGCCTGGGCGCCGAGCGCCCGTGCGCAACCCCGCAGCGGACCGGTGGACATCCCGGCCGGCGGGCGAGCCCGCCTGCACACCACCCTCACACCGCTGCGGCGAGGTGACCTCAACGGCGCGCAGGTCACCGTGCGCACACTCGGACCGCTGGGGCTCGCCGGGCGGCAGCACTCCCACGACGCGCCGTGGCGGGTACGCATCCTGCCGCCGTTTTTGTCCCGTAAACACCTGCCGTCCCGATTGGCCAAGCTGCGCGAGCTCGACGGTATGGTTCCGGTGCTGATCCGGGGCCAGGGCACCGAATTCGATTCGCTGCGTGAGTATGTCGACGGTGACGATGTGCGCTCCATCGACTGGCGCGCCACCGCGCGACGAGCCGATGTGGTGGTCCGCACCTGGCGTCCCGAGCGCGACCGGCGGGTGGTCATCGTGCTCGACACCGGCCGGACGTCGGCGGGCCGGATCGGGGTGGATCCGTTGTCCTCGGATCCCACCGGCTGGCCCCGGCTGGACTGGTCGATGGACGCGGCACTGCTGCTGGCCGCGTTGGCCGCCCGTGCCGGAGACCACGTGGACTTCCTTGCCCACGACCGGGTCACCCGCGCCGGACTGTTCCATGCCTCCCGGCGCGACCTGCTCGCCCAGCTGGTGGCCGCGATGGCACCCCTGCAGCCCGCGCTGCTGGAGTCCGACGCCGCGGCCATGGTGGCCGCGGTCCAGCGCCGGGTGCGCCGCCGCGCCCTGGTCGTCCTGCTCACCGATCTGAATGCGTCGGCCCTGGACGAGGGACTGATGGGTGTGGTGGCGCAGTTGGCGGCGAAACACCAGGTGCTCCTGGCGGCGGTCTCCGATCCACGGGTCGACGCGCTGGCCGCCGGACGCAGCGATGCGGCGCAGGTGTACGACGCCGCGGCGGCGGAGCGATCGCGCAATGACCGGCACGCGATCGCCGCCCGGCTGCGCAACCATGGCGTCGGTGTGATCGATGCCCTCCCAGAGCAGTTGGCACCCGCGCTGGCGGATCGGTATTTGGCCATGAAGGCCGCCGGCAAGCTCTAGGTGGTGGGCACCACATCCGGTGCGTCCGCGATATCACCGGTCTCACCGGCTCTCGCGGCCCTGCGCCCGAAGTGCACCACATAGGCCAGGAAAGCGACCTCGGCGGTGACACCGATGGCGATCCGGGCATACGTCGGCAGCGGTGAGGGCGTCACCAGCGCCTCGATCAGGCCCGAGATGAGCAGCACCACCACCAGTCCGCCGGCCACGGAGATGACGGCGCGACCGCGTTCGGCCAGCACCTGCCCGCGCGGCCGGTTCCCCGGCGCGATCACCGACCAGCCCAGCCGCATCCCGGCCGCCGCCGCCAGGAACACCGCCGTCAACTCCAGCAGTCCGTGCGGGGTGAGCAGACCCAGGAACAGATCGCCCTTGCCGGCGCCGAACATCAGCCCCCCGGACACCCCGACATTGGCCGCGTTCTGGAACAACACCCACGGAATCGGCAGTCCCAGCAGGATCGCGAATCCGATGCACTGGGCGGCCACCCAGGCGTTGTTGACCCACACCCGCAGCGCGAACGATCCGGCCGGGTTCTCGCTGTAGTACGACTCGAAGTCGTGGTTGATCAGCTGCTCCAGCTCGGCGGGGGTGCCCAGGGTGGCACGGACCTCGGGGCTGCCGGCCACCCAGAATCCGATCACCACGGCGACGACGAGGAAGCTCAGCGCCGAGGCCAGCCACCACCGGCGGCACTCGTAGGCGACCACCGGGAACGAGACGGTCCAGAACCGCACGAACTCCTGGCCCAGCGGCGCGTGCGCCCCGGTGACGGCGGCGCGCGCCCGGGCAACCAGGCCCGAGAGCCTGCCGATCAGGACGGCGTCACCGGTCGCGCTGCGAGCCACCGAAAGATGGGTCGAGACCCGCTGATACAGGTCGACAAGCTCGTCGACCTCCACTCCGGTGAGTGTGCGGCGCCGCTTGACCAGCTGCTCAAGACGGTCCCATGCCGGACTGTGGGCGAGCACGAACGCATCGACATCCACGGCCGCGATCCTAGTAGCGTTTGTGGGCATGGTGTTCCAGCCAGATCCCGTGGTGACCGGTGATGCCGTCGAGCTCAACGTCTCCATCGCCCAGCTACCGGTGCGCGCCGCGGCCGCCCTCATCGACGTGGCGGTGATGGCCACCGGCTATGCAGTGCTGGCCATGGGGTGGGTGTTGACCGTCTCGGAGTTCGATCAGGCGCTCTCGGCGGCGGTGTTGCTCATCGTCATGGTGCTGGTTCTGGTCGGTTATCCGGTGGTGTTCGAATCCGCCACCCGCGGCAGGTCACTGGGCAAGATGGCCCTGGGGCTCCGGGTGGTCTCCGATGACGGAGGCCCAGAGCGATTGCGTCAGGCGGTATTTCGCGCACTCTCCAGTGTCATCGAGATCTGGATGCTGACCGGGGGCCCCGCGGTCATCTGCAGCATGCTCTCCCCGCGGGGCAAACGCCTCGGGGACGTGTTCGCCGGCACCATGGTGATCAGCGAGCGCGCCCCGAAGCTGAACCCGCCGCCGATGATGCCGCCCGAGCTGGCCTGGTGGGCCGCGACGCTGCAGCTGGCCGGACTGGACGCCGCACAGGCCGAGATGGCACGGCAGTTCCTGTCCCGGGCCGAGCAGCTGGACCCGGTGATGCGCGCCCAGATGGGGCAACGGATCGCCGCCGAGGTGATCCCGCGCATCGCGCCGCCACCGCCGCCGGGCGCGGCACCGGAACGCGTGCTGGCCGCGGTCCTCGCCGAACGCCACCGTCGTGAACTGGCCCGCCTGCAGGTTCGGCCACCCACCTGAGTCAAAATGGGACACGGCTGTCCCGTTTTGGGATGCCAGTGCTACAGTTAGCGCCATGAGTGTCCTCGACGTGGGCGAATCCGGTGCGCGCGCCCGCACCCGCCGCGCCATCATCGAGGCCGCGATCTCGGTGATCACCGACAACCCGGCGGCCACCCTGTCCGATATCGCCGAGGTCGCCGGTGTCGGGCGCAGCACCTTGCACCGCCATTTCCCCGAGCGCAGCGACCTGCTCCGCGCGGTCGCCCTGCACGTGCACGCCGCCAGCAATGCCGCCATCGAAGCGGCCGATCCCACCAGCGGACCCATCCACGCCGCGCTGCGCCGAGTCGTGGAATGCCAACTCGACCTCGGCCCGATCGTGCTCTACGTCTACACCGAGCCGACCATCCTGGCCGATCCGGAGCTGGCCGCCCATCTCGACACCGGCGACGAGGCCATCGCCGAAATCCTCGCGCGCGCAAGCGCCGACAAGCCGGAATACCCGCCCGGCTGGTCGCGACGCGTGTTCTGGTCACTGCTGCTGTCGGGCTACGAAGCCATGAAACAAGACCACACACCACGACACCAGGTCGTCGACGCCATCATGAACAGCCTTACCGAGGGAACCATCACATGACCACCCGATCGGCCACACCGCCGACCACCACACCCCGGCGCTCCTGGGTCGCGCTCGCGGTACTCACCCTGCCGGTGATGCTGATCGCGATCGACAACACCGTACTCGCCTTCGCGCTGCCGGCGATCGCCGCGGACTTCCGGCCCGCGGCATCCACCCAGCTCTGGATCGTCGACGTGTACTCGCTGGTGCTGGCCGCCCTGCTGGTGGCCATGGGCAGCCTCGGTGACCGGATCGGCAGGCGACGGTTGCTGCTGATCGGTGCCGGCGGCTTCGCGATCGTGTCCGCGGTCGCGGCCTTCGCGCCCACCGCCGAGATGTTGGTGTTGGCCCGCGCGGTGCTCGGATTCTTCGGCGCCATGCTGATGCCGTCGACACTGTCGTTGATCCGCAATATCTTCACCGAGGCCTCGGCACGCCGGTTGGCCATCGCCATCTGGGCCTCCTGTTTCACCGCCGGCTCGACTCTCGGCCCGATCGTCGGCGGCGCCTTGCTCGAGCATTTCCATTGGGGCTCGGTCTTTCTGATCGCCGTCCCGATACTGCTGCCGCTGCTGATCCTGGCCCCGAAGCTGGTGCCGGAGTCCCGTGACCCGAACCCGGGCCCGTTGGATCTGGTCAGCGTGGCGCTCTCGTTCGTGGCGATGCTGCCCTTGGTCTGGGCCATCAAGACCGCCGCGCATGACGGGTTGTCGGCACTCGTGGTCATCGCAGTCGTGGTGGGGCTCAGTGCCGGTGTGTTGTTCGTGCGGCGCCAGAACCGCAGGCCGATCCCGATGCTCGACATGGAACTGTTCCGCTACGGGCCGTTCACCTCATCGGTGCTGGCGAACTTCCTGTCGATCGTCGGGCTGATCGGGTTCATCTTCTTCGTGTCCCAGCACCTGCAGCTGGTGCTGGGGTTGAGCCCGCTGGAGGCCGGGCTGGTGACCCTGCCCGGTGCGGTGGTATCGATGATCGCCGGCATCTCGGTGGTCAAGGCGGCCAAGCGGTTCAGCGCACAGACGCTGATCGTGTTCGGCCTGGTGTTCGTCGCGGCCGGTTTCATCTTGATCCTGCTGTTCCGCCACGACCTGTCCGTCGCCGCGATCATCGTGTCGTTCATCGTGCTCGAGCTCGGTGTCGGCGTCTCGCAGACGATCTCGAACGACACCATCGTGGCATCGGTGCCGGCGGTGAAAGCCGGTGCCGCATCGGCGGTGTCGGAGACCGCCTACGAGTTGGGCGCGGTGGTGGGCGCGGCGACGCTGGGCACCATCTTCACCGCGTTCTACCGCGCCAACGTGCAGGTGCCCGACGGGCTGACCCCCGCCCAGGCCGGTGACGCCGCCGAGAGCATCGGCGGTGCGACTGCGGTCGCCGGCGAGCTACCCGCGCCCATCGCCGAGAAGCTGCTCGCGTCGGCGCATACCGCGTTCGACTCGGGAATCGCGCCGACCGCCACTTTGGCGGCGACGTTGGTGCTGGCCGCTGCGGTGATCGTCATCGTCGCCTTCCGGCGATCAGCGGTCGCGGCGCCACCGACGGATCACTGACCGCGCGGTTGGCCTCCTGCCCTGAACGACGCAGGAGGCCAACCGTTCTCGTGGGTCAGGCCGCGGCGCGCGGGTTACCCGCCCGCTTGGGCGAGGTCTTCCCGGAGCCGGCCTGTTTGAGGCTGGGGCGAACGGCCGGCGCGGCGGCTTCCTCGGGCTCTTCGGTCTCGACCTCTTCGACCGGGGCTTCGTCGACCGGGGTGTCGTCGACCGGCACCTCCGTGACGACGTCCTCGGCGGCGGCCTGCTCCTCGGCAGCGGGCTGCTCGGCGTCCGCCACCGGGGTGACCGCCGGTGCGCCGCCATCGGTTTCGGCACCCGGGATGCTGATCGTGACGGTCGGGGCGTCGGCGGTCGGGACGGTCGCTACCGCAGCCGTCGCAGTGGCCGTCGCGGTGGCCGTCGTCGACTGGCCCGCCTTGAGCGCATCGACGATCACCCCACGGATATAGGGCACCGACTGCGTCATGAAGTCGCTGATATGGGTGATCGCATTCAACAACACATCGGCGACCCCGTTCTGGACGGCGTTGATGACGTTGATCGGGTTCAGCGTCCCGATCGACTTGAGCACCGACTCGGTGACGGTGACCAGGTTCTGCAGAACCGGCGTGGTCCCGACCGGGAACCCGATACCGATGAACGTCTGCGCCAGGGCCACCGTGAGGGCGAGCCCGGTCTCGAACGCCGCCGCGACCAATTGCTGACCGACCGCGAACGGGCGTTCGAACGCATCCTGCAACGGCACGGTGACCCCGGTGATGAAATTCAGGATCGGCCCCAGGCCGCTGGCCACCAGACTGTCGATCGCGCCGTTCACATTGCCGGTGCGCAGGATGGCGCCGGCGGCGTTCAGCGCCGCCGGCAGACCCTGCACCAGTTCGGTCAGCGCGGCACCGCCCCCGTGAATGGCCGAGAGCAGCTTCGACACGGTGTACTGCTGGTTGGCGAAGATCTGACGCAGGATCGGGAACGGATCGGCCAGCTCGCTCTGCAGCGTCTCCCGGATCAGGTCCCCGGCGGCATTGACGACCGGCTTGAAGACCGTGATGGGGTTCTCGATCGAGGCCGCCAGGTTGACCGACGGCATGTGCAGATCGGCGCGCGGGGCGATCGGCGCCACCGCGATGACGCTGGCTCCGACGAGCGCGACCCCCACTGTGATGTAGGGCTTCATCGTCAATTGCATGGACATGTTCTCTTTGCCATCCCTTCAGGCGTTTCCCCCGGACCGGACAGAACTTACCCAGCAGTAAGTTGACGTCAAGAGCGATTTGTAAAGTTGCAGTGGCAGTCAAATTTCCGGAACCCGCACATTGCGGTTTCGTAACGTAACTGGTGAACGCTACTTTTCGCCGGCTGCTATGCGCCGGCAAACAGTCGATGACGCACATTCAATAGTTACTGCCGCAAACTATCCTGTTGCCTTTACAAGGACTGAAGATGTCGGCATTCAGTTTGCTGGGTAGAAGCTACCGGCCAGTACGACCTGCGTGATCTCACCCACAACACCGGCTTCGTGTGGTTTGCGCCACTGGCTGTACCGTCATCCTTGCGGCGCGGCCGGGCGCCGCAGTGGCGCACACCGGACCGCAGTTTCAGCAACAGGGCAGACAGCGACGCGTTCGGTTGCCGGAACCCCCGGTAACGACACACGGGATGCGGATCTCTGCCGTCCACATGCTGAGACGGCGACGTTCAGCGGTTGATCCAGTTGCCGTGGAAACCGAACGGCACCCGCTGCGGCAGCGCGATGGTCGCCACCGGCTCCCCGCCGAAATCGGACGCGTCGAGGATCACCAGATCACTGCCGTCACGCGTCGGGTCGTAGACATAGCTCAGGTACCAACCGCGACTCTCATCGGCCGGACCGGCGGCCGGCACGAACACCGCCTCGCCGGAGACCCCCGCCCCGAAGGAGTGGGTGCTGGCTTCCCCCGTGGACAGGTCGTGGCGCACCAACTCGGCGTCGCCCACCGAGACCGAGTAGCGCGCGGGCAGGCCGGCCAGCCGATCATCGATTCGCGGAAACTCGATGGCACGGTCGTCGAGTTGGCGCTCGCGCACCGTCCCACTTGCCAGATCGATCCGCCACTCCCACAGCATCGCCTGCTCACCGAAGCCACCGTCGTTGCGCCACAGCTCGGGGTACCGCGCAGCCTGCAGCACAATCGAATTCCCGTCGTCGAACGCGTTCGCGACATGGAATATGTAACACGGTTCGATGTCGAACCAGCGGATCGCGGCGTCCGGCTGATCGCGGCGCAGCACCCCGAACCGGGCACCGTAGCTGTCACTCCAGCGATAGGGCATATCACCGGAGCCACTGGCGGCCATCTCCATATCGAAGACGATCGGCAGGTCCATGAAGATCACGTGATCGGCGGTCATCGCGAAGTCGTGCATCATGGTGTGTGCCTTGACATCCACCGGTCTGTTGAGGACCAGCTCGCCGTCCTCGGCCACCCGGTGATAGGTGACATACGGTTCGAAAAGGCTGCCATACCCGAAGAAGTGCATCTCGCCGGTGGCCGGACAGATCTTGGGATGCGCCGTCATGGAGTTGGTCAGCTTGCCGCCGAAATCGTAGGCGCCCAACGTTTCCAGCTCATTGCTGATCTCGTAGGGAAACGACGACTCGACCAGTGCGAGCGTCTTGCCCGCATGGTTGACGACGTGGGTGTTGGCCACCGCGGCACGCAGATTGCGGGATCCGTCGTCGTTGTAGAGCGGGAATGCTTCGACGAAGCTGTCGGTACGCACCCACCGGTTGCGATACCACTTCGCGGCCCCGTCCTCGATTCGGACACCGTGGATCATGCCGTCCCCGGCGAACCAATGCGCCGTGGCCTGGCGTGGGTTGGGTCCGTTGCGCAGGTACCACCCGTCGATCTCGGGCGGGATCACGCCGTGCACGGGCAGGTTGTATTCGGTGAGCTCATCGACGACTGGGGCGTAGTTGCCCCGCAGGAAGAAGGCGCCCTCGGCGGGCAGCGCAGAGGCCTCTGTCATGGCATCACCCTGACATTCCACTAGTGACATGTCAAGAGTGGAATGTAGGCTGTTCGGCCATGAGCTTGCGGATCGCGGCCCTCGGTTTACTCGCCCAGCACCCCGGCAGCGGTTACGACCTGATGCGCCGTTTCGAGAAGTCGATGGCCAACGTCTGGCCGGCCACCCAGAGCCAGCTCTACGGCGAGCTGAACCGGTTGGCCGACAACGGATTGATCGAGGTGGCCGAGATCGGGGCGCGCGGCCGCAAGGTGTACCGCGTGACCGCCTCCGGGCACGCCGAACTGCTGCGCTGGGTGACCAATCCACAGGACGACCCACCCGGGCGCAGCCCGGAACTACTGCGGATCTTCCTGCTCGGCGAACTCCCCCGACCCGATGCCGCCAAGCATGTGCAGGCACTCGTCGAGCACGCCGAGTCCGAGCTGCACCGCTTGCGGGCGCTGCGCGAGAGCCTGCAGTTCGACGATTCCGACGACTCCTTCTATGGACACGCCGCCCTGGAGTTCGGCCTACGTTTCGAGGCCATGCAGGCGGAATGGGCCAGGTGGCTGCTGACCGCAATCGACGACCGCGCGAACTAGGTGTTGCATCGCGATAGGTTCCGATATATCGTAAACGTATCGGAAGCTCGTATCGGGCTTCCCTCATCAGAAAGAGGCACCCCTATGGACACCCCATTCACACCCCCCGGTCTCCCGTTCGGATTCGGCCCGGCAGCGTTCGGCCCCACCGGGTTCGACCGGCGACATGGCCGCCGCGAGTTCCGTGACCACGTCCGTGCACAGGCGGCCGGACAGCAAGGCCCGTTCGGCCCCGGCTTCGGTCGAGGGTTCGGACCCGGTTTCGGACCCGGTTTCGGGTTCGGCCCCGGCGGGCCTCGCGGCCGCGGCGGACGCGGCCCGCGGGGTCGCGGCAAGCGCGGCGATGTCCGCGCCGCGATCCTGACCCTGCTCACCGAGCGCCCCATGCACGGGTACGAGATGACCCAGGAGATCGCCGCCCGCAGTAACGATCTGTGGAAGCCGAGCCCCGGCTCGGTCTACCCCACGCTGCAACTGCTGGTGGACGAGGGCCTGATCACCCCGACCGAAAGCGAAGGAAGCAAGAAGACCTTCGAGCTGACCGCGGAGGGGCGCACCGCGGCCGCCGCGATCGAGACGGCGCCATGGGACGAGATCGCCGAGGACGCCGACCCCAACGCGGTGAACCTGCGGGCCGCACTCGGCCAGCTCTTCGGGGCCGTCGGGCAGGCGGCGCACGCCGCGTCGTCCGACCAGCAGCAGCGCATCCTCGATATCGTCAACACCGCGCGCCGCGAGATCTACCAGATTCTCGGCGAGGAGTGACGCCCGTAGCATTGCCAGACGATGCTCACCGGTAATTATCTCGACGTTCTGATCCCGCTGCTGGTCGCGGTTCTCGCCGCGGCCGGCAGCGTGGTCGGCATGAAGTTCCGCGACGCGGATTCCTACGGGCGCCGCCGCGGCATCTGGCTGCTGATGTTGGTCGCGGTGTCGGCGATCGCCACCTACGCCGCGCTCGACTCCACCTCCGCGGGCGGGAGCATCCTGGAAGCGACCGGCCTGGCCGCCGCTGCCGTCGCCGCCGCCATCGGTGCCCATGTGCTCTGGCGCAGAGTCGTTTTCGACACCGAGCGGAGCACGGTCACGCGGGCGACGCTGGCCACCGGGCTCGCTGTTGCCGTCATCATCGCCGCGGTGTCGTGGAGTTATATGGACGGAAAGGCCTGCCGTCAGGTCGCACCACTGGTCGCGCTGAGCGCCCAGTCATTCGTGATGCCGAGCTTCTCCACCGAGCAAGGGCCGACACCCGGCGACTTCGAGGAACGCGCGCGGGCGATCCGGGACCAGGCACGTCAGATCGCACCCGGCGAGATCGCCGAACATGCCGGCAGACTGGCCGATCTGGCCGGCCAGATCGCCTTCGCGGTCCGCAATGACGACACCGCCCAGCACGCCTTGTTGGGCGCCCAGTACTACGAAGAACTGAAGCCCATCATGCGCACGTGCCGGATCGGTCTGGGCGCCTAGCTTCGGACCGTCTATCAGCTCTCCGCCGTGGCTGGCCTGCGGTTACCTGGTGGCCACGGCGGGGCGCTGGCCGACTTGTAGCCTGACGGACGTGACCGATCTGGAGCGCATGCCCCGCGGTGGACCCGACGCCTCGTGTCTGGACCGGCTGCTCGAAACCGACCGGCCCGAATATCTGGACCGTGCCGATATCGATCCCGCGGTCAAGCGCAGCGTGGTCGACGCACTGGAGTGGACCGGCCGGGTGTTCGGCAACCACGAGGCGTGTGCGCAGCTGGTCCTCGACGAGGTGGCCGAGGTTCCGGACCCCAGAATCCTCGAGCTCGGTGCCGGGCACGGGGCGCTCTCGGCGCTGATCCTCGACGCTCACCCGACCGCGACGGTCACCGTGACCGATATCGAACCGGATTCGGTCGCCGCGATGGCCGCCGGCGAACTGGGCAGTCATCCCCGTGCGGCGGTGCGGGAGATGGATGCCACGGCCATCGACGCGCCCGATTCTCATTTCGCGCTGGCGGTCTTCGCGCTGTCGTTTCACCACCTGCCGCCGCCGACGGCGGCAGCGGTGCTCGCCGAGGGCACCCGTGTCGCAGACAAACTGCTGATCATCGACCTGCCCCGGCCACCGGCGCCGCTGCATGTCCTGCGGCTGGCCACGATGGCGCCGCTGGCCCCATTCGTGCCGTTCGTCCACGACGGGCTGATCAGTTCACTGCGCAGCTACAGCCCGTCGGCGTTGCGGGCGCTGGCCGATCATGCCGGTGTGGATATCGTGCTGCGCGGCGGTCTGCTCAGACCACAGGTTGTGGTGGCCGTTCGGCGCTAGGGTCGACACCGTGGGCGAAGAGGTTTCCCGCACGGAGTTCAGCCGCGCGCAGCGCCGCGAATACCGGCGCAAGGTCCAGCTGTGCCTGGACGTGTTCGAAACGATGCTGTCCCAGTCCAGTTTCGAGTTCGACCGGCCGCTGACCGGCATGGAGATCGAGTGCAACCTGGTCGACGCCGACTATCAGCCCGCGTTGCGCAATCAGGAGGTGCTGGCCTCCATCGCCGACCCGGCCTATCAAACCGAACTGGGCGCCTACAACATCGAATTCAATGTTCCGCCCCGGCCACTGCCCGGTCGGTCGGCGCTGGAACTGGAGGCCGAGGTGCGGGCCAGCCTGAACGCCGCCGAGGCCAAGGCCACCGAGGACGGCGCGCATATCGTGATGATCGGGATCCTGCCCACGCTCATGCCCGAGCATCTGGGGGCGGGGTGGATGAGCGAGTCGACCCGCTATCAGGCGCTCAACGACTCCATCTTCACCGCCCGCGGGGAAGATATCGACATCGAGATCGCCGGACCCGAACGCCTGTCCCTGCAATCGGCCGATATCGCACCTGAATCCGCCTGCACCAGTATGCAATTACATTTGCAGGTGTCGCCGGCAGCATTCGCCCAGAACTGGAACGCCGCACAGGTGCTGGCCGGGCCGCAACTGGCGCTGGGCGCCAACTCCCCGTACTTCTTCGGCCACGAGCTGTGGGCCGAAACCCGCATCGAACTCTTCGGTCAGGCCACCGACACCCGCCCCGAGGAGCTCAAGACCCAGGGTGTGCGCCCGCGGGTCTGGTTCGGCGAACGCTGGATCACCTCGATCTTCGACCTGTTCGAAGAGAATGTGCGGTACTTCCCCGCGCTGCTGCCCGAGATCTCCGACGAGGACCCGATGGCCGAACTCGCCGCCGGACGCACCCCGCGACTCTCGGAGTTACGCCTGCACAACGGCACCATCTACCGCTGGAACCGGCCCGTCTACGACGTGGTGGACGGTAAGCCGCACCTGCGCGTGGAGAACCGGGTCCTGCCCGCCGGGCCGACGGTGCTCGACATGCTCGCCAACTCGGCGTTCTACTACGGCACGTTGCGGGCACTGACCGACGAGGACCGACCGCTGTGGAGCAAGATGAGCTTCGCTGCGGCACAACATAACTTCTTCACCGCGGCACGCCGCGGAATGGATGCCCGGCTGTATTGGCCGGGTCTGGGCGAGGTGACCGCCGACGAGCTGGTGCTGCGCGAGTTGCTCCCGCTGGCCCATGACGGTCTGCGGCGCTGGGGGGTCGCCGCCGAGGTGCGGGACCGCTGCCTCGGGGTCATCGAGGCACGCGCCAAGACCGGGCGCAATGGTGCCGCCTGGCAGACCGCCACCGTGCGTGCCCTGCAGCAGCGCGGCCTGGCGCGGCCCGCCGCGCTGGCCGAGATGCTGCGGCGCTACTGCGAGCACATGCACACGAACGCACCGGTCCACACGTGGGAGACCCCCGACCCCTGAGCGCGCGTACGTTGGATGTCATGGCATCTGAGGTACTGGACTGGGACAGCGCATACCGCAATGACAGCGAGTTTCCGGGTCCACCGCCGTGGAACATCGGCGAACCGCAACCCGAACTGGCGGCGCTGATCTCGGCGGGCAAGATACGCAGCGATGTCCTCGACGCCGGCTGCGGACATGCCGAACTGTCACTGTCGCTGGCCTCGGACGGTTACACCGTGGTCGGTCTGGATATTTCGCCGACCGCCATCGCCGTGGCGAATCGTGCAGCACAGCAACGTAATCTGCGCACTGCCAGCTTTGCCCAGGCCGATATCACGTCGTTCACCGGCTACGACGGCAGGTTCAACACCGTCGTCGACTCCACCCTGTTCCATTCGCTGCCGGTGGATGTCCGGCACGACTACCTGCATGCCGTGCAGCGCGCGGCCGCTCCGGGCGCCCGCTACTACGTGCTGGTGTTCGCCGACGGCGCGTTTCCCGCCGCGCTGGAGAACACGCCCAACGCCGTCAGCGAGTACGAACTGCGCGATGCCGTGGCCGCGCACTGGACCGTCGACGACATCCGGCCCGCCTTCATCCATGCCAATATGCCATCGGGGCCGGGTGCCCCGTTCGAGATGCCGCCGCACGATCACGACGGGAAGGGCCGGATGATGCTACCGGCCTTCCTGCTGACCGCCCACAAGTAGCGTCGCGAACGGCCGCGACACTGGCCGATCGGGCAGTGAACTACCACCCGTTCGGCTCGCGCGCCGACCGGTCCATGCCCAATAGCGTTGTCTACCATGACAGTCACCGCCCTCCGGCCGGCCGAGGTGGACCCGCTGGGCCCGTTGTCCGGCGGCGTGTGGCGTGGGCCCGGCGTTCGGGTGCGACGCCGCAGCGGCCCACCCACCGAACGTTCGGGCGCGTTGCACACACCGCGGTTCCGCGCCATTCGCCGCGACGGCACCCTGACCGTCGAGCACGACCTGACTCCCGACGAACTGTCGGACACCCTGGCCGTTCTGCTCACCGAGCAACTGGACGGGATTCTGCTCGGACAGCAGGACTTCGAGTCGGTGTTCACCGGGGTGGTGCGCACCACCGTGCCGGGTGGGCTGGCGGCCTGGACGCGCTTCTACCGCAACTCACTGGGGCTGCTGGAATCGGGCCGGAGCAGCTTCGCGGCGGTGCACCAACGCGCCGCCGAACTGGTGACCGGGCCGTGGCTGCTGGATCTGGGTTCGTGTTTCGGATTCTTCCCGCTCCGCATGAGCCGGCTCGGGCATGAGGTGACCGCGACCGACCTGAGCGCGCCGACGACGGATCTGTTGGCGCGGGTGAGCGCACGACTGGAGCGGCCGTTGCGCACCGTCGCCTGCGACGCCGCGCGAGTGCCGCGTCCCGACGGTGCCGCCGATACCGTCACCGCCCTGCACCTGCTGGAGCACCTCGATCCCGGCACCGGCGATGCCGTGCTCTTCGAGGCCGTCCGGCTGGCCCGTCGCCGCGTGGTGGTGGCGGTGCCGTTCGAGCAAGAACCGCAGGCCTGCTACGGACACGTCCGCACGTTTGATCTGGCCATCCTGCGTGAGCTGGGCGCTCGTTGTACCGGGATGCGCGCCAACGTCTTCGAGTATCACGGTGGCTGGCTGGTGTTGGACAGGGTCTAGATCAGCCCGCGTTTACTGGCCGCGTACACCGCTTCAGCGCGGCGGCTCACCTCGAGTTTGCGCATGATGTTGCTGACGTGGAATTTCGCGGTCGTCGCGGAGATGAACAGCTTCTCGCCGATCTTGCTGTTGGACAGCCCGGTCGCCAGTAGCCGCAGCACCTCCAGCTCACGATCGGTCAGTTGTTCACGTGGTTGGGTGCGGCCGCTGAGCGAGCGCACCACCGCGGCCGCGCTGCGCGAATCGAAGGCGCTCTCCCCCGCCGAAATGGCCCGGATCGCCCGGACCAGTTCGGTGGTGTCCACGTCCTTGACCACATACCCGCGGGCCCCGGCATGCACGGCACGGACCACCAGGTCCTCGTCGAGGAACGTCGTCAACACCAGCAGGCCCAGCTCGGGGTGCGCGGCGGAAAGCTTGGTGCACAACGACAGTCCCTCGAAATCGGAGCCGGCCGAGAGCTTGAGATCCAGCAGGACGACATCGGGGTGCACCGCCGACACCATCGCCTCGGCTTCCGGTTCGGTGGAGGCCTCCCCGACGACCGTCAAATCGTCCTCGCGCTCCAGCAACGAGCGCAGTCCCTGTCGCAGGATGGCGTGGTCGTCGACCAGGGCCAGTTGGATCGTCATCGTGGGTTCCCCTCCCTGGGAATGGTCGCAACCACGCGGACCCCGCCGATCCGGGAGCGATGCACCGTCAGCGATCCACCGTGCTCGCGGCAGCGGGCGAGCATATTGGCCAGGCCGCGGTGGTGACCGTCGACATCGGTGGCGTCGGCCAACCTGAGCATCAGCCGCAGCTTCTCCGGGTCGCCGCAGCCGTCGTCGGCGATGGACAACGTGACGGCCGCGGCCCGATACTGCAGCCGCAGGATCGCCCGGCTTCCGTTGCCGTGCATCGCCGTATTGAACAGTGCCTCGCCGGCCACCCGCAACAACGCATGCTCGACGGCACTGGGTAACTCGGCCACCGGCCCTTCGACTTTGAGTGTGACGCGCAGATCCTCGGGCATGTGCACGGTGGCCAGCTGGGCCAGCAGCTCCGGCAGGCTGGAGCGGCCGGCATCCTCGGGATGGTTGAGCGCATAGATCGCCGACCGCAGCTGCTCGGTCGCCGAACGGGTGAGCGTCTTGGCCATGTCGAGGCGTTCGACGAGGTCGGCGTTGCCGCCGGCCGCCCCGATCTCGCTGCGGCACACCTCGATCTGCATTCCGGCCGACAACACGGTCTGGGTGACGCTGTCATGCAATTCGCGGGCGATGCGGTGGCGCTCGTTGTCGAGTACCTGATGTCGTTGGGCGGCACCGAGTTCACGTTGGGTGGCCTGCAGCTCGGCGTTGCGCGCCTGCGACTGGGCCAGCAACGCCTGCGACCGCTGGAACAGTTCGCAGTTGTGCAGAGCGACAGCGGTCTGGCTGGACAGGATCCGCATCACCGTCTCGTCGGTACCGTCCAGGGTGCGGTGGGTGGGCGTCCACGCCGCGAAGGCGCCGATCACGCCACCGTCGAGCTCGATCGGCACGTGGGCGTGGTGGGGTTCGATCACCGGCAACCGGAACTGGGCCAGCTGGCCGCGCAGGATGTCGTTGAGCCGGTTGAGCACCGCGTCGGGCAGGTGCGGTACCGGGTGCTTGGTCCCGGAGAGACCCTCGAACGAATACGGACTGCCCTCGGCATCCAGGATGAGGTGACGGGGCCGGGCCTCCGGCAGCGCCCCGTCGGCGAGCGCCAGCAGCACCCATTCGGCGCCCAGATGCACCCGGGCCGCCTCGGCGGCCGCCCGCACCAGCTTCTCCGGACCGTTCACGGTCTGGACCAGCGCCCGCGAGATCGCGTCCAGCGCCGCGATGACGCGTTCGGTGCGCTGCGCGGCCACCCGGAACTCGGGGTAGAACGTCGGCTTGCCGGAGCGCACCCCGGTGAGGCGCTCCAGATCGGGTGCGGGGCGGCGCATCGGCTGGGCTCTCACAGCGCGGCCCGGAACAGCGCCTGCAGCTGCGCCTCGTCCGCCGCCCGGGGATTGGTCGTGATGCACGCGTCGGCCATGGCGTTTCTGGCCAGCACCGCAACGTCGGAATCCTGCACGCCGAGATCGGCCAAGCCGCGCGGCACACCGACCGTGCGGGCCAGCTCCTGTAGGTGATCGGCAAGGGCCAGGGCGGATTCCAGCTCGGGAGCGCGCTTGTCGGCGATGCCGAGACTGGCGGCGATGGTCGCGAACGGAGCCGGGTCGGCTTCGGCATTGAACCGGACCACATGCGGCAGCAGCACACCGTTGATCACCCCGTGCGGCAGATCGAGCAACCCGCCGACCTGATGGCTCATCGCGTGCGCGGCACCCAGAATGGCGTTGGTGAAGGCGAGTCCGGCCTCCAGCGCGGCCTGGGCCATCAGTACCCGGGCGCTCATCTCGCGGGGCGCTTCGATGGTCGTGACCAGGTTCTCGCTCACCATCACCACCGCGCGCAGCGCGTGATGATCGGTGAGCTGATTGTGACCGAGTGACACGAAGGCCTCGATCCCGTGCGTCAGCGCGTCCAAACCCGTTGCGGCATTGAGCCACTCCGGCATGGTGGTGAGCAGGCGCGGGTCGATGACGGTGATATCGGGTACCAGCGCGCGTCCCAGGATGGTGACCTTGGTGTTACGGATGGTGTCGGTGACGATGCAGAACTGCGAGACATCGGCGCCGGTGCCCGAGGTCGAGGGCAACACCACAAGGGGCGGAATCGGCATGGTCGCCTTGTCCACCCCGGCGTAGTCGAGGATGTCGCCGCCGTTGGCCGAGAGCACCGCGATTCCCTTCGCGGCGTCGATGACCGAGCCACCTCCCAGCGCGATCAGCACATCGCAGCCGTGCGAGCGGTAGAACTCGTGCCCGGCGGTGATCTCGTGGTCCTTGGGATTGGGCGTCAGTGCGCTCCACACGTGCGCCTGCACGCCCTGATCGCGCAGATGTCCGACCAGCTCGTCGACCCAACCCGCTTCGATCAGGCCGGGATCGGTGACCAGCAGCGGACGCTGACCACCCAACCGCAGCGCCGCGTGCGCCGCCTCGGCCATCGAGTCGATACCGAAGACGATCTCGGGAGCGTGGAATTTGAGCAGCCGAGTGGGCATGACACCACCTCCCTGCGATGTGATCCACGTAACATCCCCACCCTACGTGGCCGGCGGAGTACCGCCAATGTGCAGGTGGGCAGGTTTCGACCTACCCGATCGGGTAGGTCGTCGCGGATCGCTCAGGACAGCGCGTGCGCCAGTTCCGCCGCGCGCGCCGACAGGGCGGCGGCGTCGGCGGCCACCACGACGCGATCACACACCTGGGCGTAGTCCGGCATGGCACAGGTGGCCTGCCGCCAGTATCGGTGCGGTTCGGGGGTCACCCAGGCCAGCCGGTGCACCCGGCGCCGCAGCTCCCGGAGCCGCTCGACGCCGGCGGGTAGGCCGCCGCTGCGTCCGTCCCCGACGATGAGCACCGCGGTGCGCGAATCCAGGGCGTCGGCCTGCCCGCGCAGCATCTCATCGAACACCTGCCCGTAGTCGCTGCTGGCCTGCAGATCGAGCTGCCCCTCGGCCAGCACCGAGGCCAGGGCATCGTCGCCGCCGCCCCGCAGCAGAATCTCGGTGACATCGACGGGGCGATCGACGAATGCCATCACCCGGCATCGGTGGGCACGGCGGTGCATGGCCTGGGCCAGTCGCAGCGTGAACGCGGTCACCGGACGCACCGACAGGGACACGTCCGCGATGACGAGCAGCCTGATCCGGTCCGGTACCGGGGTCTTGGTGATCAGCCGGAAGGGCACGCCGTCGGTGCGCATACCGGCCCGGACGGTGCGCCGCATATCCAGGCGGCCACGGCCACGCTCGCGGGGGCGGGGCCGCGGCGCTCCCCGCATCCGGCGCAGGATCTCGTGGCAGGCCAGGTCGACATCGGCGGCCGGTTCCATCTCGGCACCGGCGTCCGGGCTCGTACCGTCGGCGGTCAGGCCGCTGCGCTGGGCCAGCGCCGCGACGAACCCCTCGACCGCCTGCGTCAACTGACTGAGCTGCTCGGCGGTGAGCGGGTCCTCGCCGGTGTCGCCGTAGGTGCGGGTCGGGTCGTAGGCGTCCAGCCACGCCAGGATGGAGTCCGGGTGCTCGAAACTCAGCGAACCGGCCACCACGGGTGCCACCGAGTCGGCGAGGTCACCGGCCACGCTGGAGGTGGCCCGGTCCACCTCGACGGTGTAGCGCATGCCCCGGCGGCCGGCGTCGGCCTCGGCGGACACCGTCAACTGGTCGTCGGCACCGGTCACACTGAAATCGTCATCGTCCTTGTGCGGGTTGAAGCCTTTGTCCGCTGCCGGGGTGTCGAAGTGCTCACCGACCTCGGCGGCCCTCTCGTTGTACTCCGCGTACCTGCCGATCTCCAGGTCCTCGTCCACGTCGAGTTGGTCGGGCAGGCCCGAGCCGGTGTGCGCACGACTCGGGCCCGCCCCCTGTTCCTGATCCGCCGCGCCGCGGGGGCCGAACATGGCGTCGAAGGCGCGGTCGAAACCGAGTTGTTCGCGTTGATATTTCGCGCAGGTGGCCCGCAGCGCGGCGCGCAGGCCACGGTGGTCGGCAGCGCCGAGCAGCCCGAGCACCCGGCGCACCTCGATCACCTCGGCCGGTGAGGCGGCGACCCCGGCGCGCCGCAGCAGCGCCCCGAACGCCGCGGCGACCCCGTCCAGGATCTGTGCGGCGTTCACCGTCCTCCCCGTCCCCGGAACGCCGAGGTCGTCGTGTTGGCAGGCCGTGCAGCGACCGTGACCCGTTGCGGGGCCACGGTTTCGGCGGCCGCTGTGGGCACATCGGTGAGGTGGCGCAACGCGATATCGCGGTCACTGGTGAACTTCACCAGCGTGGAGAGCAGCACCGCGTCGTTGACGTTGTGTCCGAGCAGCGCCGCCGCTCTGGCTCCGTCGATCACCTCGGAGATCGACGGGCTCTTCCGCAGCGGCAGATCCCTCAGCGTGCGCGCGAGTTCGACGACGTCGGCGACGATTGCCGGCTCCACCTGGGGTGCCCGCACCGCCACGATCTCGCGTTCCCGTTGCGGGGTGGGGAAACCCAGGTGGTAGTGCAGGCACCGGCGCTTGAGGGCGGCGGACAGCTCCCGGGTGTCATTGGAGGTGAGCACCACCCACGGCACCGAACGCGCGGTGAACGTGCCGATTTCGGGGATGGTGACCTGACGCTCGGCCAGCACCTCCAGCAGCAACGCCTCCATCGCCTCTTCGGTGCGGTCCACCTCGTCGATGAGCAGCACCACCGGCTGCTCGGAGAGCACCGATTCCAGCAGTGGACGCACCGACAGGAATTCCTCGGTGTAGAGATCGGCCGCCTCGATCGCCTTGTCCCGCATCATCTGCACGTGCAGCAGCTGTTTGGCGTAGTCCCACTCGTAGAGCACCCGGTTGTCGTCGAGCCCCTCGTAGCATTGCAGCCGGATCAGCCGCCGCCCGCCCGCCGCGGCCAGCGCCTTGGCCAGTTCGGTCTTGCCGACACCGGCAGGACCCTCCAGCAGCAGGGGGCGGTCCAGTGCGGTGGCCAGGTGCACCACCGTGGCCAGCTCGTCGTCGACGACGTAGTCCTGCTCGCGCAGCGAATCCGCGAGTTGCGCCGCGGTGGCGAACGTCATCGGCTCGTCACGGACGGGGATGTGGGCAGTGGTCACGGCGGCCTCCGGGTGAGGTGGCACGGCAGGGGCGTACCGAGGTGGGCGGAGCGCCCCTGCCGTGACACCGGAACTGGGTCAGTAGGTTTCGTTGATCGCGTGGCCGACGACCGGGATCATCGAGCCGACGGTCACCTCGCGCGGGTTGCCCGGTGTGCACCAGTCGCCCTGGATGTGCTCCGAGATCGCCAGCACCGTCTTGTCGTCACCGGAGATCACGTCACCGCGACCGGAGTACTTCCCGGTGTTCATCCGGTTCTTCTCGTACGAGTCGGTGCGCACGGCGGAGAAGTTGTCCGGGATGCCGACGTCCTGCGAGAGCCGGATGGCCGCTTCGACGGCGGCGTCGGCGGCCTGCACCGTGGTCATGTTGCGGGTGTCGACACCCATCGCGGTGGCCAGCTGCGCGTACCGCTCGTAGCGCGAGGGCAGGTTGTACTCCCACACCCGGGGCAGCGCGATGGCGTTGTTCAGGCCGTGGTGGCTGTCGAAGAACGCGCTGACGGCGTGGCTGATCGAGTGCACGATGCCCAGGCCGCCGGAGTTGAACGCCTGCCCGGCGATGTACTGGGCATTCATCATGCCCTCGCGCGCCTTGAGGTTACGCGGCTCGAACACGGCCTCGCGCAGATGCTTGGCGACGAGTTCCACCGAGTACAGGGCGTTTCCGAGTGACGGGGCGAAATCCAGGCGGGACACGAACGGTTCGCTGCCGTGGGCGAGCACGTCGAAACCGCAGTAGGCGGTGAAGTGCTGCGGGCAGGTGTAGTACAACAGCGGGTCGTCGATGGCCAGGGTGACGATGGTGGCCTCGTCGAAACCGACCCACTTGTGCGGATGATCCATATCCGAGGTGTCGGTGATGACGTAGGCCCACGACGTCTCCGAACCCGTTCCGGCCGTGGTGGATACCGCGATATGCGGCGGGTTCTGCTTGTTGGTGGACTTGGCGAAGCCCTCGAACTCGTTGATGTTGCGGCCGTCGTGGGCGATCACCACACGGGCGCCCTTGGCGGCGTCATGGCTGGAGCCGCCGCCGATGGAGATGATGCTGTCGCATTTCTCCTGCTGGTAGAGGGCGGCGGCCTCCATGACGTTGTAGTCCTTGGGGTTGGACTCCACCTTGTCGTAGAGCACGACCTCCACACCCTGGTACTCGATCTTGCCGGTGAGTTCCTCGATGATCCCCGAGCCGCGCAGGCCGGTGGTCATCAGCAGGGTGCGTTTGAAGCCGAGGTTCTTGGCTTCCACGCCGATGATGTCGTGCGCGCCCACACCGAGCAGTGCGCGCGGGAAGGGGTGGAACTCCTTGATCGGAAAGTCCCAAATCTGGTTCAGCTCAATGGCCATCGGTCGACTCCTCGGGGTATCGGACGGGCGGAACACCCTCCTGGACACCACCGTGGACCCACGTGGCCCGCGTCACAATGCGCTTCGGTCGTTACCCGCCGTCTGGAACCGCGAAACTGCCCGATCGGGCAGGTGTCACAGCCCGCCGCGGGCCACCAACTGGGCAGCGATGACGTTGCGCTGGATCTCGTTGGTGCC